>ERZ1034519.43-NODE-43-length-22968-cov-19.476891_pt1 | contig 22968 bp, 23 predicted proteins | sample MGYA00520655_ERZ1034519 | MGnify/ENA primary metagenome ERZ1034519 (study PRJEB33760, sample SAMEA4777702) | hypersaline lake metagenome | biome: hypersaline environment; feature: brines | place: Spain | collected 2012-08 | depth 0 m ...
CCGTCGACCGCTCCGGGTGCGTGGCGGCGTTCTGGGCCGACGCGAGCGCGAAGGCAGTGTTGTGAGTGACGGTCCCATCCCCGAGTAAAAACCGGCCGTTTCCGTCAAGGGTAAACCCAAAATAGTCCCCCACTCCATCGGGCTCCACGTCGATTCCCGTCATCCGCCAGTCCCGAACGTCAGTCCACGGCGAGGCTTTTTTCCGCTCGACCCGGACGGGAATCTCATCTACATTTCCATTGAAACGGACGCGGTGCACCTCGGACTCGTACCCGGTGGAGCTGATTCGTGCCGTTTTCTGCGTCAGAGAGGTGCGGTAGCCGAGCGTGTCGCACAGAAACTTGATGTCCCGGGCAAGCTGTTCGCTCGACTGTGTAATCTCGTAGGTGCCTCCGTGCCCGTCGTTGAGGTGGCCGTCGCTGTCGATGAGACCGGCCAGAAGACGAAGCCGCTTCCCGCGAGAATTGCCGAGGTAGAGGTGAGGAATGTGCTTGTCGCCCAGAACGCCCAGCGCACGCAGGGCGCCCTGTACAGATTCACGGGTGGCCATCGCTCCGCCTCGATCTCCACTCTTCACAAGGTAGGCGGGGCAGCGGCGGTGCTCGTCCGAGACGCTGATCGTATCCCCGCGCTTTTCGGCAATCTCCTGAAGTCCCGTGATGACCTCCTCGTCAGTGGTGTAGATGCGGGCGTTGTCCGACTTCCCGTCTCCGAGCCAGAGACCCAGGAAATACGGATCGAGGGGAACGGGCTGATCGGGAAACTCCGCGGCGACCTTGAACCCCTTATTGTCGTCCTTCCACTTGTCGGACTGGTCGAGGTAGTCGCGGACTGAGATATCGGCAATCGACCCCCGGTCGCGCGCCCCCTCTCGACGGCTCTTCTTGAGCGATAGAATATGACTCTCGTTCACGCGGTAGTCCATTCCCCGTTTCTGCCGAACCCAGTACATTTGTTCTCGGCCACGAGCAAGAGACTGCACGGTCCGCGGTGACCCGTCGTCCCCCATGAGCCGATCACCGACTTCCACCTTCTCCACGGGCTTGGTGCGTCCGTCGTACATCATCACCGGTGTGCCTTTCCCCAGGCACTTTCCCATGGAGGGCCTCGCCGCGATGATGATGAGGTCGGAGTCCTGCCAGCCGCTCGTGAGGTCGTCGAGCTTGGGAAAGCCGCTGGGCACGCCCGTAATGCCGCCGTCCTGGCCGTGGATGGTCTCGAGACGCTCCAGGGTATCTTTCACCACCTCGTTCATCGGGGCGGCGGCCTTGCGGAGCTGGTTGTCCGAGATCTGAAAGATCTTGCTCTCCGCCTCGTCGAGCAGCTCGAAGGCATCGGCCCCCGGGTCGTAGGCCTTCTGCACGACCGTCGTCATCGTCTCGATCATGCGGCGGAGCAGCGACTTCTCCGCGATGATGCGGGCGTGGTACTCCACGTTCGCCGCGGAGGCGACCTGCGTGGTGAGCTCGGTCAGGTAGTAGGCCCCCCCAATCTCCTCCAGCTTGTCGCGGCGCCGCAGCTCCTCGGTGAGGGTGACGAGGTCGACGGGGTTGCCCCGCTCGAAGAGGTCCTGGATGCAGCCGTAGATGCTCTGGTGCTTGCTCTCGTAGAAGGCATCCGACGGAAGGATCTCGATGGCCTGCGGAATGGCCTCCCGCTCGATGAGCATGGCGCCGAGGACGGACTTCTCCACGTCGACGGCCTGCGGCGGGACGCGCCCCGACTGCTCGTGGACCGCCTGTGCCTGTTCTCGCTGCTGCTCGCCCGTGCCGCCTCGCATCTTCTCGAGGGGGTAGGACGACTGGGACGACTCGTCAATATTGAACCGCTGGGAGTCGTCGTTTTCAGCCATGAACGGAAGGAAAAAGACTTGGGGAGAAGAAAAGACGCGTCCGTTCGCAGGGTCCAGAGTCGGGAGCGCTCCCCGGACAAGAAGACCGGCGCGGGGGCGATCAGGTTTCGTCCGTCAACCTTCGTCCGTCAACTGGTCGTAACGGGTGCGGAGCAACTTGACGTCCTCCCACGTGGGCCGCTTCCACTGCGAGTTACGCAGGAGGGCGGCCGGGTGGTAGGTCGCCATCAGGGGAATGCCGTAGAAGTCGTGCTCCTGATCCCGCAGGTTGGAGAGGGAGGAGCTCCGATCCAGAAGCGTGTTGCCGGCCACCTTGCCCACGGTGAGAATGATCTTCGGACGGAGCAGCGCGATCTGCTTGTAGAGCACCGGCAGGTGCGCGTCGATTTCTTCCGACTTCGGGTTGCGGTTGCGAGGGGGGCGGCTTTTCAGGATGTTGGTGATGTAGACGTCCTCCCGCTCGAAGTTGATCGCGTCGAGAATCTTATCGAGGAGCTGCCCGGCCCGGCCGACGAACGGTTCGCCCTCTTCGTCCTCGTTGCGTCCGGGCGCCTCCCCGATGATGACGAGGTCGGCCTCGGGGTCCCCAACGCCAAAGACGGGGTTTTCCCGATCCTCGTCGATCGGCACGAGCACGTTGTCGGCGAAGTACTGCTCCACCTCCTCCAGCGTGTCGGCGTCCTTGTACGGGGCGTCGTCGGGGATGAGGGCCTCGATGCGCTCCGGGGGAGGCAGGGAGGGGTCCTCGGCGGGGTCTACCTGGTTGCCAAACAGATCGTAGTTGGGCATATCGGGATCGGATCCAGCGTCGTCGGGGGCAGCGTGTGAGGGCGTGTCGGTTTCGGTGGGGGGCGCGTCGGGGGACGGAGACGGTGCGGCCTCCGTCGCATCCTCCGCAGGGGGCACGGGAAGCAGGTCGCCGTGGAGCGCACGTTCGTGCTCGACGATGGCCCGCAGCTCGCGGAGGAGGTCGTGCATCGGATGGGAGAGCGGTCGTAAAAGCTACGTGCTTTGCTCGTGGCGGGCGGCCAGTACGCGGTCGAGCAGGGCCTCGGCCACCTCGGCCTTCGGCATCCGGGGGAGGTTCTCGGTCGCGCCGTCGGGCCGAAGGAGCGTCACCCGGTTCGTGGAGGCCCCGAAGCCGGCCCCGTCCTCCGTCGGGTCGTTGACCACAACCCAGTCGAGGTTCTTCTCGTCCCGCTTGCGCCGGGCGTTGTCGAGGAGGTCGTCGGTCTCCAGCGCGAATCCCACGAGGACCTGACCGGGCTGCTTATGCTCCCCAAGGGTTTGTAGGATATCGGGGGTGCGGCGGAGGTGCAAGACCCGGTCGTCGTCCGTCTTCTTCCGCTTGGAGGTCGACGGGTCGGCCGGGGCGTAGTCGGCCACCGCGGCGGCCATAAACACGTAGTCGGCGTCCGTGCGCCGGGCCTGCACGGCCTCGTTCATCTCCTCGGCCGTTTCTACGGACACGACCTCCACGTCCGGCGGGGGAGAGAGGGCGGTGGGCCCCGTCACGAGCGTCACCGACGCGCCGCGCGCCGCCGCGGCTTCGGCCAGGGCGTAGCCCATCGTTCCCGTCGAGGGGTTCGTGAGGACGCGGGCCGGGTCGATGGGCTCCCGGGTGGGGCCGGCGGTCACGAGCACGTCGTGCCCGGCCCGCGACGCGTCCCTGGGCGCCTCCGTCTCTGCGAGCATCTCGGCCACGCGTTTCAGAATGGCCTCGGGCTCGGGCATTCGGCCCTGCCCCACGAGGCCGCTCGCGAGTTCGCCGTGGGCGGCGGGCATCACCTCGTACCCGATCTCTCGGAGCCGCTCCAGGTTGTCCTGCGTGGCGGCGTGCTGGTACATGTCCCGGTCCATGGCCGGACACACCAGAAGCGGGCAGCGGGCGGAGAGGGCCGTGGCCGTGAGCATCGAGTCGCAGAAGCCGTGGGCGAGCTTGGCGACCGTCTGGGCCGTGGCGGGGGCCACGACGAAAAGATCTCCCCACTGGCCCAGCGTGACGTGCTTCGTCCACGACCCCTCCTCGTTTTCCGGAAAGATGTCCGTCAACACCTCTTTCTCGGAGAGCGTCCCGAGTGTAAGCGGCGTCACGAAGCGCTCGGCGTCCGGGGTCATGAGCACCTGCACCTCGGCCCCGGCCTTCTTCAGGTGCCGCACGAGCGGCGCGGCCTTGTACGCCGCGATGCTGCCCGTGACCCCCAGCACCACACATCGTCCGGACAGGTCGAGGGGGGTGGGCATCGGTGGGAGAGGAGCAACGAAGAAGCAACAGCCCGGTCGGTGGATCCCTGGTCTGCACGCCCACAGGGGGGACACCACACGCCGGATTCGGGGACGGGGCGACGACGGATCGTTCGCCTAGGAGCACGGCCCGCACGTGCAGTCCGTCCCCCCTCACGGACGTGCGAGCCGAACAGGCGGACTACTCGTCGTCGGGCTTGCGGTAGTAGATCTTGTCTTCGAGAAACTCGTCGATGGCGACTTCCGTCGGCTCGGGCTGTTTCTCGTACTCGAGGGAGACCTTCTCCTGCTCCTCCTGCATGCGGGCGTCCTCCATCTCCGGCCCGAAGCCCTCAAAGTAGGACAGCTTGTCGTCCAGCTCCGAGCGCGTATCGGAGGCCACCTGCCGCGACCGCTTTGACAGAATGGCGACGGTCTCGTAGAGGTTGCCGGTCTTTTCGGCCAGCTTGTCCAGGTCTAACGTTTCGATTGCCATGGGTAGAACGGGGCTACTTCGAAAGAAGGTGAGGGCCAGGGCGGTGGGCGCCGGTGGCGTGTGCGGCCTCATGGGCACGTGTTCGAAGGGACGACCGTCCAGTCGCGCCCACGGGTGTACCTTGTGCCTGCCGTCACGAACTCAGAAACTGACGAATTCGGGTGAGGGTTTCCTCGACCGCAGGGTCCAGGTCATCATTCACGACCACCGCATCGCAGTCGTCGGCCCGATCCATTTCCTGCTCGACCCGGTCGAGGCGGTCCTGAAGCGACTCACGGTCCTCGGTGCCACGTCCTTCGAGCCGGCGCTGCAACTCGTCGAGGGACGGAGGGGCCACGAACAGTATGAGGGCGTCGTCCCCGAAAATGCGCTTGACGTTGAGCGCCCCTTTCACGTCAATGTCGAGCAGCACAGGCCCGTCGTTGGCCCGGTCTTCGACCTCCGAGCGGAGCGTCCCGTAAAACTGATCGGGGTACACCTCTTCGTACTCGAGCAGGTCGCCGGCATCGATCCGGGCGCGAAATTCCTCGGGGGAGAGAAAGTGGTAGTCCACCCCGTCCGTCTCGTCGGGGCGGGCGGCACGCGTCGTGGCCGATACGGAAAACTGCATGTCCGGCATCGCCTCCAGTACCCGATGGGCAATGGTGGTCTTGCCGGCGCCGCTCGGGGCCGTCAGTACGACGATGTTGCGGTCGGGCATGGTGGCGTTGAGGGGGAGAGTGTGCAGGGGGGAGGGTGGGGCGTACCGGCGCGCAAAACGCTCAGCGCCCACCCGTCAACGCTCGACGGACTATTCAACGTTTCGAATCTGCTCTTTAATCTTTTCGATCTCCTCCTTCATCTCCACCGCCTCCCGGGAGATGGTTTCGTCGTCGGCCTTGGCCCCGATCGTGTTCGCCTCCCGGTGGATTTCCTGGGTGATGAACTTCAGTTTGCGGCCGGACGGCTCGTCGGCGTCGAGGGCCTCCCGAAACATCTTGAGGTGGGAGTGGAGGCGGACGCATTCCTCGGTCACGTCGAGCTTATCGGCGAGGAGGGCCATCTCGGTTTCGAGGCGGTCGGCGTCGAGGTGTTCGTCGTCGAGCAGCGCCCCGAGGCGATCGCGGAGCTGGGCCTGCCGCTCCTCCACGCGGGCCGGGGCCCGTGCCTCGATCGCGTCGAGGTGCTCGTCGATGGCGCGGGTGCGCCGTTCCAGGTCGTCGCGCAGCGCGTCGCCCTCCTCGCGGCGCATTGCCTGCAGGTCGTCGATGGCGGCGTCGAGGGCCTGCGTCACGGCCGGCCACGCGCGCTGAATCTTGGCCGCCTCCCGCTCCTCCTCCCCCGCAAAGATGTCCTCAAACTCCAGCAGGTGATCGATCCGAATCGGCGCCTCGATCTGTGCGGCCGCGGCGAGCTGCTCCAGGCGCCGCTTGTGGTGCATCGCCGCGTCGGCGTCCACGTCGACCGGCAGGGTGTCCGCGCCCTTGAGCTCGGCGGAAACGTTGACGTCGAATTGGCCCCGCTCGAAGGCCTCCTTCATCTGCATCCGCACGTCCGACTCCGCCTCGGGGAGCGGGTCCGGAAGGTGGACGAAGATGTTGAGGTGGCGCTTGTTCGTCGACTGGATTTCTACGGTCGCCGAGGCGTCCTCGGTGCTGGCGTGGCCGCGCCCGAAGCCCGTCATGCTACGAATCATAAGGGGGAGGCGGAAGAACGAGTGGGAGCGCGAATGAGGGGCCCATTTTCGAAATCCCGCCTTCCGGGCGGAAGACGGGGACTGGGCGTGCGGGACGGAACGGGCTGCGGGACAGACGGCGGAGGGGGAGGGATTCGAACCCTCGGTACCGTGAAAACGGCACACTCGCTTTCCAGGCGAGCACCTTCGACCACTCGGTCACCCCTCCAACACACATCGGGCGGGAGCGGGGCGGACGGCGAGGCCGCCCCCCAGTTCCCCCGTCGCGTCTTGGTTAAACGTCCATAATCTGTTCGGTTTTCTGCTCCAGAAGCCCCTCCACCGTTTCGGTGTGGGCGTCGGTGATGTCCTGAAGGTCTTCCTCGGCGCCGTAGAGCACGTCCTCGGAGAAGTTTTCCGCCTCAACAACGTTCTGGATCTCGTTCTTGGCGTCGCGCCGGATGTTGCGGATCGAAATCTTCGTTTCTTCGGCCCGCTCGCGACTGGTCTCCACGAGCTCCTTGCGCCGCTCTTCGGAGAGGGGCGGGATCGGAATGCGGATCTTCTCGCCGTCGTTGTTCGGGTTTAGGCCGAGGTCGGCCTTCATGATGCCCCGTTCGATGTTTTCGATGGCGTTGCGGTCGAACGGCTGCACGACGATGAGGTCGGGCTGCGGCGCGCTCACGCTGGCGACCTGCTCCAGGGGGGTCTGGGAGCCGTAGTATTCGACCGTCACGTTTTCGAGCATGGCCGGGGAGGCCCGTCCGGCGCGAATCGTGCGCAGCTCCGAACGCATGTACGATACCGACTCCTCCATCTCCTCGTCGGCCTCGTCCAGAATGTCCTGAATGGGGTCGTCGGGCATGGGCGACAGGGCGGTTGGTGAGCAAGAGAGGGGGCGCGGGGAATTCCGTCAGGCCGGCACCCGTTCGGTGGACGCCTTGGCCTCGTCCCAATGCACGTGGGTGCCCACGGTTTCTCCTTCGAGGAGGCGCCGCAGGTTGTTCGACGTGCCCATGTTGAACACGACGATGGGCATCTTCGACTCCTGACAGAGCGTGAGGGCGGTCATGTCCATGACGCGCAGGTCGCGATCGATGACCTCCTGTCCGTGGATCTGTTTGAAGCGCTCGGCGGAGGCGTCCTCCTCGGGGTCTGCGGTAAAGATGCCGTCCACGCGGGTGCCCTTCAGGATCACGTCGGCGTCGATCTCCAGCCCCCGGAGGGCGGCGGCGGTGTCGGTCGTGAAGTACGGGTTGCCGGTGCCGGCCCCAAAAATGACGACCCGTCCCTTCTCGAGGTGCCGGATGGCGCGGCGGCGGATAAACGGTTCGGCGATCTCCTCCATCTTGATGCTCGACTGCAGGCGCGTGACGAGATCGACCTGCTCGAAGGCATCCTGGAGCGCCATGCCGTTGATCATGGTGGCCAGCATGCCCATGTAGTCCGCATGAGCCCGTGTCATGCCCTCCATGGCGTGCTCCACCCCCCGAAAGATGTTGCCGCCCCCGATGACGACGGCCACTTCGGCCCCGGCCTCGACGGCGGTCTTGACCTCGTTCGCGTAGGTGCGGAGAACGGCCTCGTCGATCCCAAACTCCCGGTCCCCCAACAGGGCCTGGCCGCTGAGCTTCAGCAGCACACGCTGGTGGTCGAGGGATGAAGTGGATTCGTCGTCGGGGGAAGCGCTCATAAGGGAGGCACCGTCAGGTGCGTGTTCGGGTTCGCTGTGCGGGCGTCGGACGACTCCCCGCTGGGGAAGGGGGACAGAGTTGAGGCGGCTTGGGCGGACGAGAGGAGTCGCGCGGCGGTCCGGTGCGGGCGCGGGCCGATTGCGGCCCGATGCGGGGCCGACGAGGGGCAACACGCCCGCATCGTCAGTCGCCGAGGGCGTAGCGCGTGAATCGCGCCACCGACAGGTCGGCGTCGTCGAGCATGTCTTTTACCGACACCGACGAGTCCTTCACGAAGGCCTGCTCCATCAATACGTGGTCCTCGAAGAACCGCTCGAGCTTCCCCTCCACAATGTTGTCGATCACATGCTCGGGCTTGCCCTCGTTGACGGCGGCCTCGCGGGCCACTTCGCGCTCTTCCTCCTTCACCTCGTCGGGCACCTCGTCCCGGGTGACGGCGATCGGTTCGAGGGCGGCGACCTGCATGGCGACGTCGCGGCCGGTCTCCTCCGCCTCGCCGTCGCCGTGCACCTCCACGAGCACGCCGAGCTTCGAGCCGGGGTGGACGTACGAGATGATCTGGCCCTCCTCACTCTCGAGCACGTCGAAGCGGCGAATCGTGAGCTTCTCGCCGATGCGGCCGGTGAGGGCCACCAACTCCTCCTCGATCGTCACGTCGTCCTCGTAGGGAAGGCTCTCCAGCGCCTCCAGGTCGTCGGGGGTCTCTTCGAGCACCCGCTCCGCGGCCGTGTCGGCGAACGACTGGAAGTCCTCGTTGCGGGCGACGAAGTCGGTCTCGCAGTTGATCTCGACGATGGCGCCGGCGTGGCCGTCGTCGGACACGGCCGTCACGACGAGGCCCTCGTCGGCCTCCACGGCGGCACGGTCGTCCGCCACCTCCTGGCCTTTCTTGCGGAGCAGGCTGACGGCCTCGTCGAAGTCGCCGTCGGTCTCCTGCAGGGCCTCTTTGCAGTCCATCATGCCGACGCCGGTGGCGTCGCGCAGCTCTTTTACCTGTTTGGCAGAAACGCTCATGTCTCGTCGGTTGGGGAGGGATCGGGTGAAATGGGCAGCGCGGGAACGATGGAGGGGGATGTGGGCCCTACGCGGCCGCCTTCTTCTTCTCTTCCTTCTTCATGCGGCGCTCCTGCAGGCCTTCCTGGACGGCGTCCGTGAGGGTCGACGTCACCAGCTCGATCGAGCTCAGCGCGTCGTCGTTGACCGGAATCGGGTAGTCGATGTTCTTCGGGTTTCCGTTGGTGTCGACCATCGCGATGATCGGAATGCCGAGGTTGTTGGCTTCGCTCACCGCAATGTCTTCCCGCTGCACGTCGACGATGTAAATGGCGCTGGGCAGGTTGGCCATGTCGCGGATGCCGCCGAGCGTCTCCTCCAGCTTCTCGTGCTCGCGGAGCCGCATCAGCTTCTCCTTCTTCTTGAGCTTGTCGAGCGTGCCGTCCCGGTCCATCCGCTCGATCTCTTCCATGCGGCGGATCGACTTCCGGATCGTCTGGAAGTTGGTCATGGTGCCGCCAAGCCAGCGGTCGACCATGTGCGGCATGCCGCACTCCTCGGCGTGCTCGCGGACGATGTCCTCGGCCTGCTTCTTGGTGCCGGCGAAGAGAATCTTCTTGCCGCGCCGTGCAAACCGCTTGGCCGCCTCGGCCGCCTCGTCCAGGAGAACCTGGCTTTGCATCAGGTCGATGATGTGGATGTTGTTCCGCTCCATGAAGATGTACTTCTCCATGCGCGGATTCCACCGGCTCGTCAGGTGGCCGAAGTGGGCCCCGGCTTTCAGCAGCTCCTCGATGGTCACGCGGTGGGAGGTCTCCTCCTCCGAAGACGACTCTTCCGGCGCGTCGTCCCCATCGTCCTTGTCTTGGGGCGCGGCGTCGGGGGCATCGTCGTCGGGGGCGTTCTCGTCGGGCGCGTCTGCATCGGTGTCCGCAGCGGCTGCCTCGCTCGTGGAGTCCGAAGCGGTGTCGTCCGGGGTTTGAGGGGCGTCTTCGTCGGGGGCATCTTCGTCCTGAACGTCAGGGGTGTCCGTAGTCGTCTCGTCAGCCATAGTAGAATCTACAAATGCGTGGGAGATTGGGTTTGCACTACTACGACCGTCGCCTGCGCAGCGAAACCACGGTTCGGGGGGAGGTTGGGGCGTGGAAGTGGAACGGCACAAGATCCTCTGCGCCGCTCCCACGCGCCCGTGCTCTCAACCCAAGGCGCGGTCAACCCACTGTCGCATCGGGCCGTATGGTTGATTGGTGCAGCGTTGAACGGCGGAGGCCGGGCGCTGAACGAACCCCGTTCGGGGCGCGGCGCCGCGCCATTCGCGACTGTCTAACGCTTGCTGTACTGGCTCTTCTTCCGGGCGCCGGGCTGGCCGTACTTCTTGCGCTCGACCATCCGGTCGTCGCGGGTCAGGTAGCCGGCGTCGCGGAGGGGCGCACGCAGCTCCTCGTCGTACTCGACGAGGGCGCGGGCAATGCCAAGCCGAATGGCCTCGGCCTGTCCGGTGAGGCCGCCGCCGGAGGCGTTGACCTTCACGTTGAACTGACCAATCGTGTCGGTCACGTCGAAGGGCTGGTCGAGGGTGCGGCGGCGCCAGGCAACCGGAAAGTAGTCCTCGGCGTCTCGCTCGTTGACGACGAAACTGGAGCCGTCGCCCGGGCGCAGATACACACGCGCCGTGGAGGTCTTACGGCGCCCAATGGCCTGGTATTGGGTCATCTTGGGCATAGGAACGGAATCGGGATTTCGGAAAAGTGCGTCGGCAAAAGAACAGGCGAACCGCTACGCGTTGTCGAGCGGCTCGGGCTGCTGGGCCTCGTGGGGGTGGTCCGGGCCGGCGTAGACCTTCAGCTTTTTGAACGTATCCCGCCCGAGGGGACCGGTGGGCAGCATGCCCTCCACGGCCTCCTTAATAATATACGTGGGCTTGTCTGCACGCATCTCTTCGGGGGAGTGGGAGTGATCGCCGCCCGGGTACCCGCTGTACTCGTGGTACTCCTTCTGCTGCTCCTTCTTGCCTGTGAACCGGGCCTTGTCCGCATTCACCACGATCACGTAGTCGCCCGTGTCCACGTGCGGCGTGAAGGTCGGCTTGTGCTTGCCGCGGAGCACGCGAGCAATTTGGGAGGCAAGGCGGCCCACGACCTGGTTCGTGGCGTCCACGACGTACCAGTCGCGCTCCACCTCGTCCGGCTTGGCGTTAAAGGTCTTGAAGCTTTGCGTGTCCATCGGTCGGAATCCGTCGGTTGGCACAGGTCCGGAGGACGAGGCGGATGCACGAAGTGGTGCAACACTACGAGAATGCCCCGCAAGCCCCGCAAGGCGGAGAAGCCCGCCGGGGGCGGAGGCATCAGCAGCGTGCGAAATGCTCTTCGGCGCCGCGTCCCCACATCAAAAGATTTATTGCAGTCACTGTCGCACGGATGAGGGCGGACCAGGTTTTCGCGCCCCGAAGGGATTCCTGTAATCTTGACGGAGGTGGGGGCGGGAAGAGGGGGGGCGAAACGGGAGGGGCCCCGCCGGAGGTCGGGACGAGGAGGAACTCTGACCGGGGGGGGATCATTCCAATTGGGCTTCATGGCGCTGACTGAATGGTCCCGCTCGGTCGCATGTTGACCATCGACATCACGTCCCTTTCGACGGGCATCCACCATGTGGAGTTCGCCCCTTCGGCGAGCCAGGCCGACCTGGACCCCACCACGTTCAGCGACGTGCAGGTCGACGCGGAGCTGCAGTACCACCGCGACCGCATTCTGGTGAAGATGCACGCGACGGCCACGGCCGAGCTGACGTGCGATCGCACCCTTCAGCCCTACGACGAGGCCCTGGAGGGCCAGTACAACGTGCTCTTCGGGCCGCCGTCCATGGTGGGGCAGGAGGGGGACGAGTTCGAGGAGGTGCGGCCGCTCGACGCCTCCGACCGGGAGATCGACCTCACGGACATGGTCCGCGACACGCTGCTCCTCGCCATTCCGCAGCGTCGCATTGCCCCGGGGGCCGAAGACGAGCCCATTGAACGAGAGTTCGGGGGCACGGACGACGCCGACGAGGACGACAGTGCCCCCGTTGACCCACGCTGGAGTGCCCTGGAAGAGCTGAAAGACGATGAGTAGCGCCGTGCGCCCTCGTCAGGCCCGCCCCACCGGTATAAATTCTACGCGAAATGAGGCCGGGCTTCTGAACACCGACGGGGATCCTTCCATCATACGGGAGCCTTTGCCCGAGGCGCTTGGCGGACTTCCGCCACGAATTCGACGTTCATTGTCCCGACGACCCTGAGTCATGGCTGTCCCGAAACGACGACATTCGAAGTCGCGCACCCGAAAGCGCCGCTCGACCTATTACAATGAGCTGGAGCCCCCCCAGCTCATGGAGTGCAACAACTGTGGCAACCCGAAGGTGATGCACCGGGCGTGCAAGCACTGCGGGCACTACCGCGGCCGTCAGGTTATCGAGCCGTCCGACGAGCTGATCGCGTAGGGGATGGAACGGGCAGTCGCCCGGCACCTCCCCACCGATGCGGCCCGTATTTGGGGCCGGCCCACCCCATGCGCCGCGCATCCTGCCCCGGGCTGGCTGCTTTTTTGTCGGGTCTTCGTTCCGAACACGGAGGCGCGTCCGGCGATTGTCTCTGCGTACGCCTATGTTTGCGCCGGAGTGGCGCCGCACTTCTGAGGGGAACAGTGCCCTCCTTCCCGGCGAGACGACAGGCGTCTCTCCGGCACGCATGTTCTGGCAGACACACGGACGGTTCGTATGGCAGCATCGCGTATCGCAGTGGACGCAATGGGGGGCGACAACGCCCCGGAAGCAGTCGTGGAGGGGGCCATTCAGGCCCTCCACCAGACGGAGGGCGAGCTGTCGGTGCTCCTCGTGGGCCCCGAAGAGCAGCTCCACGGCCTTCTGGCGTCGCGCCCGGAGGCGCCTGAAGAGCGGCTCCGCATTGTCGATGCCCCCGAGGCAATTGGCATGGGAGAGACGCCGTCGACCGCCGTCAAGCAGAAGCCCAATTCGTCCATCCACCAGGGCCTCGCGGCGCATCACGACGATCACGCCGACGCCTTCGTGAGCGCCGGCAACACGGGCGCCATCATGGCGGCGTCCATGTTCATCCTGCAGCGCATCCCGGGCGTGGAGCGCCCGTCGATCGCCGGGTTCTTCCCGACCCTGAAGGGGTCCTCCGTGGTCCTCGACATCGGGAGCAACGTCGACTGCAAGCCGGCCCATCTCCTCCAGTTCGCCCGAATGGGCACCGTCTACGCACGGCAGGTCCTCAAGACCGACCCGCCGTCGGTCGGGCTTCTCAACATCGGCGAAGAGCCGGGCAAGGGCAACGAGCAAGTCAAGGCGGCCCACGAATTGCTCCGGGACGCCGACGATGTGCACTTCGTGGGCAACGTAGAGGGGGGCGACCTGCTCTTTTACGCCGCCGACATCATTATCTGCGACGGGTTTGTTGGAAACGCCCTCCTCAAGTTTGGGGAAAGCATGTCGACGGTCCTGTCGGACATGTGTCAGCAGGAGATGGAGCGCCAGGGCCTCGCCCCCGACGAACAGAAGCTCGTGGCGGGGGTGCTCGACGAGGTGCGCGAGGGGTTCGATCCGGAAGCCCTGGGCGGAGCGCCGCTCCTCGGGGTCAACGGAAATGTGCTCGTGGGGCACGGGCGCTCCACGGCGGACGTGATTGCCCAGATGATTCACTCGGCCCGCACCATCGCCACCGAGAACGTCGCCCACGCCTTGGAAGAAGCGTTTCAGTCCTCCTCCGCGTAGTGCCCGGGCGGGTCCCGTCTTCTTCGCACTGTCCGTTTGTCCCATGCCTTCCCCCTCGTCCGCTTCCCCGCAGGCCGCCATCACGTCTGTCGGCCACTACCTTCCCGAGACGCGGCTCACCAACGGCGACCTGGAGGAAATGGTGGAGACCAGCGACGAGTGGATCCGCACGCGGACCGGCATCCAGGAACGGCGCATCCTCGGGGACGACGGCAAGGCAACGGCCTTCATGGCGACGGCGGCCGCCCAGGAGGCCCTCGACAGCCGCGGCATCGAGCCGGACGCGGTGGACCTGATCGTCGTCGCCACGGTGACGCCCGACATGCTCTTCCCGGCCACGGCCTGCCTCGTGCAGGACAACCTCGGGGCGTCGAATGCGTGGGGGTTTGACCTGTCGGCGGCGTGTAGCGGCTTTATCTACGCCCTTACGACGGGGGCCCAGTTCATCGAGACGGGCCAGGCCGAGACGGTGCTCGTGATCGGGGCCGACAAGATGAGCTCGATCGTCGACTACACGGACCGCACCACCTGCATCCTCTTTGGGGACGCGGCGGGGGCGGTGGTGCTGGAGGCCGACGAGGAGGCGGGGCTCCACGACGCGGTCCACCACGTCGACGGGGAGCACAGCGAACTGCTGCGCATGCGAGGGGGCGGCAGCCTCAACCCGCCGACCCACGAGACCGTCGACGCGCACATGCACTATCTCCAGCAGGAGGGACGGCAGGTCTTCAAGCTCGCCGTGAACCGGATGGCGAACGTATGCAGGGAGGTGCTGGACCGCAATGGCCTCGACGCGGCGGGGGTGGACTACCTCGTGCCCCACCAGGCCAACCAGCGCATCATCGACGCGACCGCGAAGCAGCTCGGGCTCTCCTCCGAGCAGGTCATGGTCAACATCGACCGCTACGGCAACACCACCGCCGCGACGATTCCGCTGTGCCTGTACGACTGGGAGGATGAGCTGGAGCGGGGGGACGACCTCATCGTGACGGCCTTCGGCGGCGGCTTGACCTGGGGCGCCGGCCACCTCACCTGGGCCTACGGCTGACGATGGAAAGGCGACCGGGGGCGCCGGTCGCCCGTCCTCATTGCGATCCTGAGCGCACCTCTCGAACCTTGCACTTTAATCGTGACATGGCAACTGCATTTCTTTTTCCCGGACAGGGCTCGCAGGCCGTGGGGATGGGGCACGAGCTCTACGAACAGCACGACGAAGCCCGTGCCTGCTTCGAGGCCGCCAACGATCTCCTCGATTTTGACCTGCTCTCGTTGATGTTCGGGCTGGGGGCGGAGGCGGACACGGCGACCGAAAAGCTGAAGCAGACGGAGATCACGCAGCCGGCCCTCTACACGCACAGCCTGGCGGCCATGGCGGTGCTCGACGCGGGGGGGCCGGAGCCCGACATGGTGGCGGGGCATAGCCTTGGGGAGTACAGCGCGCTGGCGGCCGCGGGGGCCCTGTCGTTCGAGGATGGCCTGCGGGTGGTGCGCCGGCGCGGAGAGCTCATGGGCGAGGCCGGCGAGCGGCGCCCGGGCCGCATGGCGGCCGTGCTGGGGGCCGATACGGCCCACGTCGAAGAGGTGTGCGAAGACATCTCCGCGAACGGGGACGGGGTGGTGCGGCCCGCGAACTACAACGCTCCGGGCCAGATCGTCATTTCCGGCGACGTGGAGGCGGTGGAGCAGGCGACGGAGGCGGTGGAGGGGCGCGCCATGCCGCTGCCGGTCAGCGGGGCCTTTCACTCGCCCCTCATGGAGTACGCCCGCGAAGGGCTCGCGGAGGTGCTCGACGCGGTCCCCGTCGAGGCGCCCCGCTGCCCCGTGTACCCGAACGTGACGGCCGAGCCGACGACGGACCCCGATGAGATTCGGCGCTGCCTGAGGGAGCAGCTCCTCTCGCCGGTGCAGTGGGCGCCCACGCTTCGCCGCATGCAGGAAGACGGCGCCGCCCGCTTCGTGGAGGTAGGAACGGGACAGGTGCTGCAGGGCCTCGTGGGCCGCACGCTGGACGAAGAGGCCGAGGCGATGGGGGCCGGCACCCCCGAAGAGATTGCGCGTCTGACGGAGGCGTAGCCACGGACCCGGGCGGGGAACGCGTGTCGGGGGGACGAGTGCTACACCCTGCACAGTGCAGATGCTGAATGCCGGTCTCCGTTCCAACCGCCGCGATCCCATGGGTGCATTCGCCCTGCCGCCTCCCCGCTCCTCGCTTCGCTGGCTCCTCGGGGCGTGCCTCGCCGCGATGGCCCTCGTGGGGTGCGGCGGGGGCAACACCTACTCGGTCGACGAGGGCAAAATCTCCCAGCGGTTCCTGCCCGCGGAACGAACCGTGGATCACCATCCCGACTCCGTGAAGGCCCTCACCATTGCGGCGGCCGACGGCAAGATTCAGTTCGAGGTCGAGCGCGACTTCGAGTCGCTCACCGAAAAGTGGTCCGCGAGCTTCCAAAACATCGGGACGGGGCCCAGCATCCGAGACCGCACCTACGCAACCTTCTGGAGCCTCGAGCTCTCGCTCATGTCCCTCCAGCCGGAGAGGGGGGTGCTGTCCCTGCGCGAGGAGCAGGCCCGAGACGTTCTCGACGAGCGGCGCAAGGAGTACGCCGAGACAATTCACATCGACGTGTACTGGTTCGTCGGGCGGGGCAGGGACGGCATCATCACAGGGCCCAGCGCCCGCACGGAGCTTCACGTGGGCGGGAATACGTACCGCCCCGTTCAGTCGGACCACGGCCCCCTCCGTGAGGCCTTCGTGGCGGGCGGCGAGACCGCGCTGTATCGCCGCAACTCGCTTTACTTCTCCCGGCGGGTGGAGGGAACCGACATTCTCGCCGACGCCTCCGGCATGAAGCTCCGCGTCCGCCGGACGGGCGGGGGCGGACGGCAGGAGTTTGCCTGGCGGTGGGGCGAGGGGAACACCGCCCGGGGCCTGAAAAAGGGCGTTCGTGACGACGCCGCCGGGCGCTCCTCCCGGCGATGACGGGACCGGTTCTTCGCCAGCGACGTCCTCATCTGCCGGCGGACCCGGACGTCGATTCCCGACCGGCCCGACCGACTGTGTGGACCGCGTGCAGCCTTGCCTTTCTGGACGGGATTGCCAATCTTCCGAAATTGGCGGGGCTTCTCCTCACCACACTGCTCACAGCACGCAGTCCTCCGCACTATGCAGGTCGACCTTCACGGCTCCACGGTTCTCGTCACCGGCGGCACGCGCGGCATCGGCCGTGCCCTCGTCGAGGCCTTCGCCGAGGCCGGGGCCCACGTGGCGTTTACGTTCCGCTCGTCGACCGACGCGGCGGCGGCCCTCGTCGAGTCGCTCGAAGAACAGGGCACCGAGACGCTGTCGCTGCAGGGGGACGTGGCCGACCTCGACGCCGCCCAGGCCCACGTCAACGCGGTGACGGAGCACTTTGGGTCGCTCGATGTGCTCGTCAACAACGCCGGCATCACGCGGGACGGGCTCCTGCTCCGCATGGGGGAGGACGACTGGGACGACGTGATCGACACGAACCTGAAGGGCACCTTCAACTTCTGCAAGGCGGCGTACATGCCCATGATGCGCCAGCAGAGCGGCTCGATCGTCAACATTTCCTCCGTCGTCGGCACCACGGGCAACGCGGGCCAGACGAACTACGCCGCCTCCAAGGCCGGCATCGTCGGCTTCTCGAAGAGCCTCGCCAAGGAGCTCGGGGGCCGCAACGTGACGGTCAACGTGGTGGCGCCGGGGTACGTGCAGACCGACATGACCGACGAGCTCGACGAGGAGACGCGGGACTCCATCCTCGACGCGGTGCCGCTCGATCGGCTCGCCACGACCGAAGAAATCGCCGAGGCGGTTTTGTTTCTGGCGGCCCCGGCCTCCGACTACATCACCGGGCACGTCCTGCAGGTGAACGGAGGGCTCTCGATGTAGGCACGACCCCGCCGCCGCCGTCCCCGCTTTTTGCATTCCGTTAAGGAATAAGAGGATCGATCACGGGAGGGCTCACGTTGTACTCGTGTTGCTTTAGCGTACCACTCTTCTCGTCTTTGACCGGTCGTGCGACGGAGCACGCTCGACGCCCGGCCGGAGGGTTTCATCCTGCCCCCTTTCGACGTCCCCGAAACCTGACCCCGAGTCGTTTGCCGCATGGCTGCCGATATTTCGCAGAGCAAGTACACGAACGTCATCGACCTGACTTCTGAGGCCCAACAGGAGCGGCGGCGCGACGAGGTTGGGTCGGAGCTGCGCGAGCCGGACCCGCCCCTGGACGAGGTCACGGTCGACGCGCTGTCCGGGCACATGGAGCAGGCGGTGCACGCCGCCGGCTGGACGGAGCTGATGGACGTGCAGCGCAAGGCCATCCCCTACACCCTCGACGGGCGCGACCTGATCGTGCAGTCGCAGACCGGCTCGGGCAAGACCGGCGCCTTCCTGCTGCCGCTGTTCGACCTGGTGAACCCGGACAAGGAGGAACAGCAGGTTCTCATCCTCACGCCCACCCGGGAGCTGGCGCGGCAGATCCACGAGGAGTTCGAGCAGATGAAAATCGCGACGCCGCGCACGAACCGCATGGAGGCGGTCCTCATTTACGGCGGCGTCGGGTACCAGCCGCAGATCGACGGCCTGAAGAACGGCGCGCAGGTCGTCATCGGCACGCCGGGCCGCATCCTCGACCACATCAAGAAGGACAACTTCGACGCCAGCACCCTCCGGATGCTGGTGCTCGACGAGGCCGACGAGATGCTGTCGATGGGCTTCTACCCGGACATGAAGGACATCGTCGAGCACGTGCCGGGGGACCGGGTCTCGTACATGTACAGCGCCACCATGCCGCCGAAGGTGCGGTCCGTGGCGCGCGAATTCCTGGACGACCCGGGCTTCCTCTCGCTCAGCACCGACAAGGTGAGCGTGGAGGAGAACGAGTACCGCTACTACCTGGTCAACCCGATGGACAAGGATCGGGTGATGGCGCAGCTCCTGGAGCTGGAGGAGCCGGAGTCGGCCCTCATCTTCGCCAACACGAAGCGGGAGGTGAGCTACCTCAACAAGTTCCTCTCGAACAAGGGCTACGACATCGACGAGATGTCCGGCGACCTCTCCCAGCGCGACCGGGAGGAGGCGCTCGATCGACTCCGAGAAGGGAAGCTCCGCCTGCTGGTGGCGACGGACGTGGCGGCCCGCGGCATCGACGTGTCCGACCTGAGCCACGTCTTCATCTACGACGTGCCCCAGGACCACGAGTACATCATCCACCGCTCCGGCCGCACGGCGCGGGCCGGCGAAGAGGGCACGACGATCGTCCTCTCCACCCACGAGGACGAGTACGAGCTCAAGCGGATGGCCAACACCTACGACATCGAGCTCGAGAAGGCCGAGCTGCCGGCCGATCCGCACAGCGAGGCCCGTGAGCTGCTCCAGGAGCGCTACGCGAACGCCGAGGCCCCGGCCAACGGCGAAGAGCCGGGCGTCGAGGACTTCGTCCCGCTCGTGAAAGAGCTTTCCGACGAACAGCCGGAACTGCTGGCGTCCATCATCACAGAGCTGTACGCCGAAGCGAAGACGGAGGACGAGGAGGAGAAGTGATTCGTGACGCGTGAAGGTTCGTGAGGCGTGAAGCGTGAGGGGGCACCTCCTTGCGGCCTCGCCCCCCCCCTTCACGCATTATGTCTCACGTTTCACGCCTCCCGGCTCACGCCTCAGTTGCGAGCACCCGCTCCGTCTGCCGATACGCGATGAAGCCGCCCGCGGCGAAGATGACGGCGTAGATGCCCAGCGGGGTTTGCGTCTGTGCGATGGCCTGGTAGGCAAGGGCCGAAGCCCCGGCCGCGACGCCCCCGGAGAGAAGAAAAACAACGACGTGCAGAATCCACCGGCCGAGCGCCTGACCCGGTGTTAGAGATTGATCGGGCATGGGGGCGTAGGTTCGTGCATGGAAGCTATGGATTGTGAACCTAGCAGGACAGGGAGATAAGGGCAAACGGCCGACGAGCTGTAAATGGTCGAACGGGGAGCGGGCGTAGGTGTAGAGGGCGCGGGAGTGAAGAGTGAGAGAGGTGGGGCAGAGCAGCAGCGTCGGCACAGCTCATCCCTTTTTTCTCTCTGGTGGCGTTACAAGATCGTCACGCTAAAGTTAAGCGTTCCCCGGGGGTGGTTTTGTTATACTGTAGCCAAACACGGTACTGAAAATTGCGCCCTCGCCACAAGGGCGCTTTTCCTATTTTGGTCCGGTTTTTCCACCTCTCTCGGGCCTCGTGTCCTTAACCTCCCCCTTTTTCGGGGGGTCGTCGCGTCGCTCAATCGGGCCCCGAGTTCTGCCTCAACGTCCAGAGTCGGCATTTTTTGGGGTAAGATTCGGGCACGGTGGGAGGTGCGAGGCACGCTCGCGTCGATCTGAGTGGGCTGTCCCCTTGCCGCGGGCAACGAGATCGCTCTGAGCGGGGCCGAGTGCGCCCCTTTTTCTGCATGCTGGACGGCTCCGGCGTAGGAAGGACCCCGTTTGCTCTCCCGCGACGGACTGCAGTCTCACCCATCCGGCCGGGGTCTGGGGACGAGGGACTGAGCGTAGCTCCCGGCCCCAATTGCGGTGGGGGGGGCGGACGCTGCCGCGGACGGGCACGAGGCGCTCGTTTCAGTTTTGCGGCGCCGGGCGCCGGGGCGACCCCGGCACGACCGGGGCCGGCGGGCGTCGCCACTTCGCGTCCAGCGACCAGCGTCCGCTCCCGAACGTGCACACGAGCAGCAGCAGGAACAGCACCAGCGCCGAAAACTCCAGCGACTGGTCCGCCGACAACAGGCCGTCCCGCCAGTGCACCAGAAAGACGGCCCCGACGAGGACGGGCAGTTGGACGAGGGCGGCGAGGCGCGTATAGAGCCCCACGGCGAGAAGGGCGCCGCCGACGAGGTGCGCCGCGATCACGTATACGGACAGTCCCGTGAGTCCGAGGCCCGGCTCCGTAGCGCCCAGCAGTTGTTGCAGCCCGCCGTCTGTCATCAGCAGGGCAAGCCCCCGAAAAAACAAGCCGGTCCCCAGGTACACGCGGAGGGCGTCGAGAACGAGGTCGCGCTGGGCTTCAAGACTGCGAAGCATGGACAGGAGATGTGCGTTGACGGGTGCGGCGAACAGATCTGTAACAAGTGTCCGCCGGGGGACGATCCGTCTCGGGCTGGATGGGGGGCGGAACCACTTTGCCGGACCGGGGCGTGTCAAACCAACTCCTCGCACACAAGTCCATGCACTGCCGATCCGTCCGCAATGGGTGAGCACGCCCCGCCCCGATCTCTCCAGCAGCTTCGGGCCGAGTGGCGCGAGCGGCTGCAAACGGCCCGCGACCGCGCCGCCGCACAGGTCGACGACATGGGCCTTGCGGACCTGCGGGCCCTCCGGGCGACGATTGGGGAAGAAATGGAGCGGGTGGAGGAACGCCTTCCCGATCCGGGCCCCGTCGAAACCAAGGGCCCGATGACGGCCGAGCAGCAGGCCGAGCACGTCCAGGCGGCCCTTCAGTACCACGCGTTGCAGGTGCGGAAGCAGCTCGTCGCCCACGAGTTGCGGCGCCGCGCCCTCGGCCCCGCCGCGGTGGAACAGGAGATTGAGGTGCCCCCCACCACCCGACACTACGCCACCCTTGCCTGGGACGTGATGGGGGAGACGGACGCGGAGACCACCGCGGACGTATACCGCGAGGTGGCCCGGCGTGCGGAGGGGGACGTGCACCTCACGACCGTGGAGATGTGGCTGCGGGAAAAGAACCCCCACCATCCCGAAGAGACGGACGGCCGCTGGACGGAGCTCCGTCGGGCCGTGCTCCTGGCGTCCGCTTAGGAGCCCCGACGGGATTGTTTTTTGGATCGGCCCGCCCCCTCACGGGGACCCGTCCCTGTCTGCGGCCCCTTCTTCGATGTACCCCAGGAATCTGAGAAGCGCCCCAAGCCCCACCAGAAGCCCCGCGCCGACGAGCCCCATCGCGCCCAGGGTCGTCTGGAGGTCATCGCCCGGCCCGGCCATCGCCAGCAGCACGAGGCCGCCCACGCTGATCAGCAGGGCGAGGCGGTAGGCGACGTTGTGCACGGAGCGGGGGCTGAAGAACGAGAGGGGAGAAAAGGGAGCCCGCAATAAAAAAAGCCCGCCCTGCGGGGCTGGCTCACTTTTCCTATTAGTATCTCACTACTCATAATAGCAAAATCGACCCCCGGGTTGTCAACCCTTTTCGTTGTGGATCCGTGAACACGTCGTTGAATGCGAGTGAATAAAACGGACGACCGCGCGGCGGGGCCTCCGAAACCCGGGCGAAACGGGTTCCGAACACGAGACCGGCCCGACCGTGAACCGCCGTGTGTCGTTCCGTTCGGCACCTCTCCCTCGCAGGCGCCCGACTGTCTTTCCCCGCATCGAATACGTGTTATGGACGAGCGCATTCAAGAGCACGCCCGCACTCTTCTCAACTGGTCGACGGACGTTCAGCGCGACGACGACGTCGTGATTGCGGCCGGCCCCGAGGCCCACGACCTTGTGGTGGCCCTGCACCGGGAGCTCGGCGACCGCGGGGCGAATCCGATGACCCTGTACTCCTCGGGGGAGGCCTCCCGGGCGCACCTCAAGGCCCACGACGGGGACTTTTCGCTGCCCGAGCACACACTCGCCCTCTACGAGGCGTGCGACGTGGCCATCCACGTGCGGTCGTCCCCAAACCTGGCCGCCCTCAACGACGTCTCCGGCACGCGCCTCGCGGAGCGCTCCCGGGCGCACAAGCCCATCATCGAGGAGCGCCTGTCGAAGCGGTGGTGCCTCACCCAGCACCCCACGAACGCGCACGCCCAGGCCGCGGACCTGCCGCTCGGGGCGTACCGCGACTTCGTGTACGGGGCGATTCTGCGCGACTGGGCGGCGGTCGAGGAGTACCAGGAGGAGCTCCGCCGGCGGCTCGAAGAGGCGCGCACGGTGCGTGTGGTGGCCGGGGAGACCGACATCCAGATGAGTGTGGAGCACATGCACGCCATCAACTCGGCCGGCCGCCACAACATGCCGAGCGGGGAGGTCTTCACCGCGCCCGTGCCCGACAGTGTGGAGGGCACGGTGCACTTCGACAAGCCGCTCATTCACCAGGGGCGCGAGATGGAGGGCGTGCGCCTGCGCTTCGAGGGCGGCGAGGTGGTCGAGTCCGCCGCCGAGCGCAACGAGGAGGCCCTCGACGACCTGCTCGATACCGACGACGGGGCGCGGCGCCTCGGAGAGCTCGGCATCGGGACGAACCGCGAGATCGACCGGTTCACCAAAAACATGCTCTTCGACGAGAAGATGGGCGAGAC
>ERZ1034519.47-NODE-47-length-21016-cov-16.944039_pt1 | contig 21016 bp, 17 predicted proteins | sample MGYA00520655_ERZ1034519 | MGnify/ENA primary metagenome ERZ1034519 (study PRJEB33760, sample SAMEA4777702) | hypersaline lake metagenome | biome: hypersaline environment; feature: brines | place: Spain | collected 2012-08 | depth 0 m ...
CCGTGCGTGGATCTTCAGGATCTCGTGGCGGGACTGCTTCGTGGGCAGGTCCACCGTGATCTGACGGTCGAAGCGGCCGGGCCGCGTGAGGGCCGAGTCGAGGATGTCGGGCCGGTTGGTCGCCGCCATTACGATCACGCCTTCGTTTTCCTCGAAGCCGTCGAGCTCCGACAGCAACTGGTTCAGGGTCTGTTCCCGCTCGTCGTTGCCGCCGCCGAGGCCGGCCCCCCGCTTGCGTCCGATGGAGTCGAGCTCGTCGATGAAGATGATGGCCGGAGACGTTTCCTTCGCCTCGCTGAACATGTCCCGGACTCGAGAGGCCCCCACGCCCACGAACATCTCCATGAAGTCGGATCCCGATACGCTAAAGAACGGGGCGTTCGCCTCCCCGGCCACGGCTCGGGCGAGCAGGGTCTTGCCGGTGCCCGGCGGGCCCACCAGAAGCACGCCCTTCGGCACCTTGCCCCCAAGCCCCTCAAACCGCTTCGGGTTCTTCAGGAACTTGATGATCTCGCGCAGCTCCTCCTTCGCGCTGTCGGCCCCGGCCACGTCGTCGAACGTGGTGTCCTCTTCGTCCTTGTCGTAGAGCTCCGCCTTGCTCTGGCGGACGGAGAAAAGCCCCTGGCCCTGCGACTGCATGCGACGGAGGAAGATGTATCCCACCCCGAACAGAAGCAGGACGGGCAACAGCCCCATGATGACCAGTCCCCAAGGAAAGCTGCTCTCGGGCTTTGTCACCACGTTCACACCCTGCGATTCGAGCAGGTCCATGAGCTGCTCGTCCCCGAACGAAGGGAGATAGGTCACAAAGTTTTGGTACTCGATCGTATTCCCCTGCTCGGACCGGGTGGCCTGCGACTTGAGCGAGCCGTTGATGGCGTTGCCCTTCACCTCCACACGCTCCACATTCTCCTGCTGCAGTTGCGTGCGGAACTCGCTGTAGCTAATGCGCTCGCCGCCCGACGCCCCCATGCCCCAGTAGCTGTACGCCCACAGGGCAAGCAACGTCCCGGCGATGACCCAGATGATGAGACGGCCTCGGCCGGTTCCCGAGGGCCCTCCCCCGGGCAGCCCGGATCCGTTCTGATTGTCATTCTGAGAAGTTTGGTCAGCCACGTCGACTCAGTCAGTTAGGAATGATCATCGAGGGCTCCCCGGCACGAGGACGTTGCCCGAAGCGCGGAGGTGGGCCCAGAACACTAAGCAGTCCCTCATACACCCGTGGACACGGATTGTGTCCCACCACGGGCCTGTGGGGAATGTTCTTTCATACAAAGAATGTACGTTACACAGACGTTTCGGCGATGGGTCCAGAGATCTCGGTTGCTTCTATTCCTCGGTGTGGATTATTGTGTAAGCCCTTCCATCCCCACCTCTTTCCTGCTCACTGATTGCCCCTCCCCTGATGTCCACCGACATGTCGCCCTCCCCCAACTCCTTCCCATTCGGCCAGGACGTGGTATGGACCCCCGATCCGGATGTCGTCGCCGACTCGAACCTGCGACGGTTCATGGACCGGCACGACCTGGCGGACCTCTCGGCCCTCCGCACACGGGCCGCCTCGGACGTGGCCTGGTTCTGGGAGGCGGTGCTCGACGACCTGGACATCGAGTTTTACGACCCGTACGACCAGATCGTCGATCTCTCGGGGGGCATCGAGCGACCCGCCTGGTGCGTGAACGGGAGCATGAACATCGTCCACAACCTGCTCGACAAGTGGCAGGGCACGCCCGCGGAGGACCGCGCGGCGCTGCGCTGGGAGGGGGAAGACGGGGCCACGCGAACCCTGACGTACGGCGAGCTCCACCGGCGCGTCTGTCGCTGTGCAAACGCGCTGCGGGACCTGGGGCTCGGAAGGGGCGACCGGATTGGGCTCTTTATGCCCATGACTCCGGAGATCGTCATCGCGTTCCTGGCGATCGCAAAAATCGGAGGGGTGTTGCTGCCCCTCTTCAGTGGGTACGGGGTCGGCGCACTGGTCACCCGGCTCCAGGGGGCCGAGGCGGACGCCCTCTTCACGGCCGACGGCTTTGCGCGCCGGGGGCGCCCCATCGACATGAAAGAGACCGCGGACGAGGCGGTCGCCCAGTGCCCGACGGTCGAACACGTCATTGTTCACCGGCATCTCGGGCGCGATGACACGCCCATGACGACCGGCCGCGACCGCTTCTGGGCGGATTTCGTGGCGGGGCACGACCCGGAGGCCCGCACGGCCCGCACCGGGGCCGACGACCCGGTCATGGTCATCTACACCAGTGGCACCACCGGGCCGCCGAAAGGGACCGTACACACCCACTGCGGCTTCCCCATCAAGGGCGCGCAGGACATGTACCACCCGATGGACCTGAAGCCGGGGGAGACGATGTACTGGATGAGCGACATGGGCTGGATGATGGGGCCATGGCTCGTCTTCGGCACGCTCACGGTGGGGGCGACCATGGTGCTCTACGACGGGGCCCCCGACCATCCGGACGCCGGACGCCTCTGGCGACTAGTGGACGACCACGAGGTGACGCACCTCGGCGTGTCCCCCACCCTCATCCGCGCCCTCAAGACGCACGGCGACGCGCCCGTAAGGGCGTCCGACCGGTCGAGCCTTCGCGCGATCGGGTCGACCGGCAGTCCCTGGGACCCCGAGTCCTGGTCGTGGTGCTTCGAAACGGTCCTCGACGGCGAGAAGCCGATTCTCAACTACTCCGGCGGCACCGAGATCGCCGGCGGCATCCTCTGTGGCAACTTCCTGGAGCCCCTCAAGCCCGCCGCGTTCTCCGGCCCGGTCCCCGGCATGGACGCCGACGTGGTGGACGAGGACGGCACGCCGGTTCGGGAAGAGGTCGGCGAGCTCGTCCTGCGGGCGCCCTGGATCGGCATGACGCGAGGCTTCTGGGGCGACGACGACCGCTACCACGACGCCTACTGGGACCGACTCGACGACGTGTGGGTGCACGGCGACTTCGCGGCCGTCGACGAGGACGGGCTCTGGTACATCCTGGGCCGCTCGGACGACACGATCAACGTGGCCGGCAAGCGCCTGGGCCCGGCGGAGATTGAGGCGCTCCTCAACGCCCACGGGGCGGTCGCCGAGAGCGCGGCCATCGGCGTGCCCCACGACGTGAAGGGCTCCGAGATCGTCGCGTTCGTGGTGCTGGAGCCGGACCACGACGAAACCGCGGCCCTCCGCGAGGAGCTGATGCAGGGGGTCGTGGACGAGATGGGCAAGCCCCTGAAACCGCGCGAGATTCGTTTCGCCGACGCCCTGCCCAAGACGCGCAACGCCAAGGTCATGCGGCGCGTCATCCGGGCGGCGTACCTCGGCGAAGAGCTCGGCGATACGTCGAGCCTGGAAGACCCGGGCACCGTCGACGCCATCCAGGAGGCGCGGTAGAGCGCCTCCCCTCCGTTCGGTGCCTCACCGGGTCCGGAGACGAACATCCCCCCTTCCCCGCCATATATTCGGATGGGCGCGTTAAGGAATAGTGAACCCGACACGCCATGTGGGTGCGTCTCGTTGCGGTTCTGTTCGTCGCGGCGTGTGGGCCCGGCCCCGCGACCGGGCAGTCCACCGGCGTCATCGAGGGGCGCGTGCTCGACGCCGACTCGAACGCGCCGCTGCCCCGCACCCACGTCTTTGTGGTGGAGTCGATGCACGGGGCCGTGACCGATTCGAGCGGGCGGTTTCGGCTGGAGGGGGTCCGCCCGGGCCCGAAGCGGCTGTACGTGTCGCGGGTCGGACACGAGCGGCGTGCGCTTGCCCTTCGTCCCGCCCCCGACCGTCCCGTGACCGTGACCGTGCGCCTCGACGCCAAGGTGCTTAACTCGCCGCCGGTCACGGTCTCCGCGGAACGCGACGAGGAGTGGTACGAGCGCCTGGACCGCTTTAGGCGTCTGTTCATCGGGCGCTCGGACCTGGCCGAGGACTGCACGCTCGTGAACCCCGAAGTCCTCCGCTTCGACGACAAGTGGTGGGGGCGGTTCGAGGCGTGGGCCGAAAAGCCGGTCATCATCGAAAACCGGGCCCTGGGCTACCGCCTGACCTACTTCCTGAAGGAATTCGAGGAGCGCGGATCCGTGGTGCGGTGGGACGGAGAGCCGCTCTTCGAGCCCCTCGCGCCGACGGACTCTGCGGAGGCCGCCCGGTGGCGACGGAACCGGCTGGAGGCCTACCGGGGGTCCCTCCGCCACTTCCTCCGTGCCCTCATGGACGACCGGCTCGACGAGGCGCAATTCGACCTCTACCGCCTGCCTCGCGCCTCCGCCTTCCGCCACGCCGCACGTGCCGACCGCTTCCCCGCGGAGCGCGATAATATTCTGGAGGCCGGCCCCGACTCCACCTATCTCCTTACCGCTCACGACCGGCTCGAAGTGGTCTACCACGGCATGCCGGAACGGCGAGCGTACCTCGAGTGGGCCGACCTCCGTCGACGCACGCCCCGGGACCACCAGACCTCCCAGATCGAGCTCAACGAGCGGCCCCTCCACATCGACCCGTCCGGCGAAATTGTGGAGCCCTACGGGGCCACCCTCTACCAGTACTTTGCCTTTACCGCCCGAATGGCCAAGCGCCTGCCCCGCGAGTATGAGCCGCCCAAGTAGCACGGCCCGGCCCTCAGTCCGCCCAGAAGGCATTCTCGTAGTGTTGCACCTCCGGGGGCCCACCGGTGAGCATGACCGCCACGACGTCGAAACGGGCCGGAGCCCCTTCGGCCCCATGCTCGTGGAGGTAGCCCCGGGCCGCATGTTGTAGGGCCGCTCGTTTCTTGGCGGTGATCGACGCTTCCGGCGCCCCAAACCCCGTCCCGCTCCGGGTCTTCACCTCCACGAAAACGTACTCCTCCGCGTCGGTTTCTCGACACACCAAGTCCACCTCGTTGCGACTGTGGCGGTAGTTGCGGGCCAGAATCTCATAGCCCGCCCCGTCGAGATGAGCGGCGGCGATCTCCTCCCCACGGTCTCCGATGTCGTTGGTCGTTGCCATGGCAGACAGGGAGACGTTCCGTCAGGATGGGTCGGAAGAGGAGGGCGTGCTCTCGGACTCGCCCCGCCGGAGCGCCACGGCGAGGAGCTGCTCGATCTGATCGATGTCTTTGTTGCGGACGAGCGGAAGCAGGGCCTCGGAGACGCCTTCGAGCACCTTCAGAAGGTCGATGAGGCTGGTCAGGCGCTGGTGGAGGGCCCGTTCGGGCTCCGGATGGTCCGCCCCCGACGCGCCGTCCTGGACCAGCAGATCGGCACACTCCTGAAGGCGCGACCGGACGGGATGGACCTCCCGGCGCTGACGCTCTTCGATGATGCGGGCGGTGATCTGCCATACGTCGGTCTCCGCCCGGTAGTAGTCTTTGCGCGAGCCGGAACGATGCGTTTTGTCTACGAGGTTCCAGTCGACGAGCGACCGGAGGTTCATGCTGGCGTTGCCCCGACTCACCTCCAGGCACTCCATGACCTCGTCGGTGCTGAGGGGCCGCCCTGCGCAGTAGAGCAGCGCGTGAATTCTCGCCATGGTGCGGTTGATCCCCCACGTCGATGCCATCTCCCCCCACAGGGAGACAAACCGGTCGACCGCGACCCGGGCCTGCGAGCCGCGGTCGAGGTTCAAGGGGTCCAGTCCGGAAGGCTCGGAGGATGGCATGGGGGGACTCGCGCTGTTGGCAGCCGGTCTCTTGGGGGGAGCCCGCCGGGGCGGTAGGCCCAACTCCTAAATCCCTCCGAATTGTTTCTCTCAGGCGGAACGGGCCTACACATCGCGGTCCGCGGTTCGTATGCTCATATCCAATCACCAAGGCAGACTGTCTCTGCCGTCGCCTTCCCGGAGCCCTCTTTTCACATCCTTCGAGGTCCATGCCCGCTCCCGCCCCTTCTTCGCCCCCCATCGTCACCCTCACGACGGACTTCGGCACGGAGGATGCGTACGTGCCGGCGATGAAGGGAACGATGCTCTCCATCTGCTCGGACGCACGACTCGTGGACGTAACCCACGAGATCAGCCCCCAGGACGTGATGGAGGCGGCCTTCGTGTTGCAGTCGGCCCGCCCCTACTTTCCGGACGGCGCCGTGCACCTGGTGGTGGTGGATCCGGGGGTGGGCACCGAGCGGCGCGCCGTGGCCCTGCGCGCCGAGGGGCAGTGGTTTGTGGGGCCCGACAACGGCGTCTTTCCGCTCGTGCTGGACCAGGCGTCGCCAGACGCCATCGTGGAGCTCGACGACCCGACGTTCTGGCGGGACGACTCGCCAAGCACGACGTTTCACGGCCGCGACATTTTTGCCCCCGCCGCGGCCCACCTCGCCGACGGCCGGTCCGTGGAGGCCCTCGGCACGTCAATCGACACGCTCGAACCGCTCCGGTGGGCCCAACCGTCGACCGGGGCCCAGACGGTGCAGGGCTGGGTGGTGCACGTGGATCACTTCGGCAACTGCATCACGAACATCCGGCGCCCGGCAATGGCCGAGGCCGCCGGCCTGGAAAATTCGACCCCGCCCCTTGACGCCTTTCCGCCCCTCAAAACCTACGCGGGCAACACCACCCTGCAGGCCCTCCACCCGACGTATGGGGCCGTACCCGAGGGCGACCCGCTCCTGCTGTTCGGAAGCACGGGCTACCTGGAGATCGCCGCCAACGGGGGGAACGGCGCCGAACTGCTGGACATACGAAAGGGCGATTCCGTAAAAATCGTCTTCGAGGAGCCGTCCGAATAGTCCTGGTCCTCGGCCGCGTCCTCAACGCTCCAGGTGCTCTTTCCTATGGCCCTCGCGTCCACGTCGCCCGACCCCCCCTCTCCCCTGAAGAACCTGGATGCCCTCTACCCGCTCGCCTGCACACTGGTGGGCGACGAGGCCGCCCCCTCCCTCCTCGTCCGGGTGTACGAACGGGTGGCCGATGCCCCCCCGAACGAACGCCCCGAGGCCCCGGAGGACTGGCTCGCCCTGCTCCTCCGGGAGGCCCCGGAGCAGGGACAAGCGCCAAGCGACCCGGAAGCCCCCGACGCCTCTTCCACTCCTGATGCGGGCTCCCTTCGACGCGATACCGCGGAGCGCCTCGCCCGCAACACCCTGCCCGTTGCTTTCGCAACCTGCTCGACCGCGGAGCGATTTGTTCTCGCCCTCAGCGCGTCCCGACTGTCTGAGGCGCCCCAACCTGCCCGGCTTGCCGACCTCTTCGAAGCCCCCCTTCCATCCTCTCCCTCCGCACTGTTGCGGGAGAAACTTCGGGCGGTACTGTCGGCCCCCGAGGCCGACCTGATCGACGAGACCCTCTCCGACACGGAGCTCCACGGGGTGCTGCGCGACGTGCTCCGGGATCGATTCGCCCCGGTGCCCAGCTCGCTCCGCGCCCGCCTCCGAGCCGTCCGGCGGTCGTCTTCTCCCGCGGCGGGCACGAACGAGGAGGACGAGAAGGATCCCGAGGGATCTGCGTCGGGCGACACGTCGGGCGGCCTGCTCGACCGGCTTCCGTCACGCCCGAAGCCCCGCACTCTGCTGTTCGTCCTGCTGCTGGGGGGCCTCGTCCTGGGGGGCGGGCTCGGGGTGTCGTACCTGACCGGGTCCTCGTCGTCGACCTCCGCCCCAAGCCCCCCCACCCTTACGGCCTTCTCCGCCGAGCAGGCCGGGGCCGTAACGACCGAGCGCGCGACCACGCAACCGGCCGAGGCGGAGGCCTATCTGGACTCGACGTGGGGCCGCCGGGTGCGGCTGCCATCCATCGAGAGCGCACAGCTGCGGGGCGTCGGGCGGCTCCGGGCGGCCGGCAATACCGAGATCCCCGTCGTGCTGTACACCGGCGAGGAGGAGGCCCGCATCGCGGCGTTTGTGTACAGCTACGCCCTCATCGACCGGCTCGACGACACCGCCACCCTGAACACGCAGGTCCGATCTCAACTGGCCCAGCGCAACCGGCTCGTCGCCGACGGGCAGGCCGCCGGGCCCGGCCTCTTGTGGCGCAACCGGGCCAACATCTTTGTCGTCGTCTCCCCCTCTCTGTCCCCCGACGCACTCCGGGCACGAGTGCAGCCGTAGGGACTACTCCGCCCTCGCCGCCGGAATCTCGATGCGGAAGGTCGACCCCTCTCCGACCGTCGACGACACGAGCTCGAGGCGTCCGCCGTGGTAGCTCTCGATCACGCGACGGGCAAGGCTCAGGCCGAGTCCCCAGCCGCGCTTCTTGGTGCTGTAGCCCGGCCGGAAAATGTTATTCCACTGCTGCCCCTCGATTCCGCGCCCGGTATCCTCGACCTCGATGAAGACCTGCCCCTCTTCCTTCCAGGCCGTCACCGTGATGCGGCCCTCCTCGTCCTCGATCGCGTCGAGGGCGTTTTTGAGAAGGTTCTCGAGCACCCACGCGAACAGCTCCTCATTCGCCTCGGCGTGGAGCTGCTCGGGCAGGTCCGCGGCCAGGGCAATGGACTGGCCCTGCTGCGGGATGCGCCGGCGGAGGTAGCGCGCCGTCTGCTCGATGATTGGCACCAAGTTACAGCGCTCCAGCTTCGGCTGTGAACCGATGTCCGAGAACCGATCCGCCACGCGCTGCAGCCGCTCCACGTCGTTCTCGATCTCCGTCAGGGCCCGCTCGCGCTTGTCCGCCGCCAGGTCGGGCGTGCGTAGCATCTGAATCCAGCCCATGAGGCTCGACAGGGGCGTCCCGAGCTGGTGGGCCGCCTCCCGGGCCATTCCCATCCAGAGGCTGCTCTGCTCGCTGCGGCGGATGTAGGAGAACCCGAAGTAGCCCACCATCACGAACAGCCCGACGAACACCAGCTGCACCCACGGAAAGACGCGCAGCTCCGTGATGAGGGCCGACTCGTCGTAAAACACGTACTGGGTGAGCCGGTCCGACGATGCGCCGGGGTCCTGCCCTGGCGTCTCGGACAGATCGATCCGAACCGGGATCGGCTCGAAGGCCGACCGCATGTCGTCCAGTTCGTCCCGCAGCTCTTGCCGCACCCCCGCGGCGTCGCCCGTGGCGGGCACCGCAGCGGTGTCCGGCACCCCCACGTTCTGCCAGCTCAGCGGCCGGCGGCGCGTCGAGTCGGTGATGATGGCCGGGACCTCGAACTGATCCGGCTGCAGGATTTCGTTTAGGATGAAGTTAAACTCCCGCGTGGGCGGCATGGCCTGGGCCCAGTCGACCGCCTCCTGCAGGGCGGCCACCCGTTCGGCGGAGAGGGTGTCGCCGGCGGGACGGGCCTCCAAGGCCTGCAGAAGCGAGTCGAGCCGACGGAACTCCTCCCGATGCGGGTTCGACGCCTGCTGGGTCTGCACGACCTGCTCCAGCGCGTCGGCCCAGAGCTGGATGACCGCCTGCTCACGCTCCTGCAACCGATCGACGAGCCGCTGGGTGTACCAGAGCGACGCCAGGGCTATGCCGACGGCAAAGACGATGAGGCCGAGCTTGAGCTGGACCGACCACCGATAGGCGTCCATGGCACCGCGGGGTTGTACACATATGGGGCCACCACGAGGAACAGGCGTACGAACCGAGCCTCCTACGACACGTGCGCCCCGCTCTCCGGCTCAGGCCGCGGCCATCGGCTGCACGTCCGTGATGATCTGGCTGCGGCGCGGCCCGTTCGAGACCAATCCGATCTCTACGTCGAGGTAGTTCTCGATGAAGGCGAGGTAGTCTTGGGCCGCCCGGGGCAGGTCGTCGACGTGGCGGACCTCCGAAATGTCGGCCTCCCACCCGGGCAGGGTTTCGTACTGCGGCTCCACGCGGGTGAGATTCTGCGGCTCACTCGGGAAGCGCCGGGTCGTCTTGCCGTCGTACCGGTACTCCGTGCACACCTTCAGCTCGTCGATCCCGGAGAGGATGTCGAGCTTGGTCAGGGCCAGCTCGTTGAAGCCGTTCACCATGCAGGTGTAGCGCAGGGCCACCAGGTCAAGCCAGCCGCACCGACGGGGACGGCCCGTCGTGGCCCCAAATTCACCGCCCTTCTCCCGCAGCGCCTGCCCGACCTCGCCGTCGAGCTCCGTGGGGAAGGGCCCGTTGCCGACGCGCGTGCAGTACGCCTTCGCGATGCCCAGGACGCGGTCGATCTCGGTGGGCGAGACGCCGAGCCCGGTGCAGCACCCGCCGGCCGTGGGGTGACTGGAGGTCACGTACGGATAGCTGCCAAAGTCGACGTCAAGGAGCGACCCCTGCGCGCCCTCGGCCAGCACGCGGGCCCCGTCGTCGAGGGCACGCGAGAGGTACGCCGAGGTGTCGGTGACGTAGTCGTCAATTTTCTGATCGAACTCGACGTACTCCTCCACGATGCGGTCGACGTCCAGCGCCTCCGCGTCGTAGACGTCCCGGAGGATGGCGTTTTTCTCCTCGATGGAGCGCCGGAGCTTCCGGCGCAGCACGTCCTCGTCGAGCAGGTCCACCACCCGGATGCCGGTGCGGGCGAACTTGTCGGTGTACGCGGGCCCGATGCCGCGTCCCGTGGTCCCGATTTCGTCGTCGTCGGACGCGGAGGCCCGATCCTCCTCCTGTGCCGCCTCGATCGCCTTGTGGTACGGCATGATGAGGTGGGCGTTGTGGGAGATCTTCAACCGCCCCTCCACGTCGATGCCCAGGGACTCAATCTTCTCGATCTCCTCTAGAATGGCCTTCGGGTCCAGCACCACCCCGTTCCCGATGACGCAGGTGACCCCTTCGTGAAAGATTCCGCTCGGCACGAGGTGGAGAACGAACTCTTCGGTCTCCCCCTCCTCGTCCCACACGATGGTGTGTCCGGCGTTGGCGCCGCCCTGGTAGCGGGCCACGATGTCGACGTCCGGGCTCAGGAGGTCTACAATTTTCCCCTTCCCCTCATCGCCCCACTGGCTTCCAATTACGATAGAGACTGGCATAGCACACGGTATCGATTCAACAAGCAGGTCGGTGTCGTCGTCCGCGCCGCCCCTTAGGCCGCGCTCTTTTCGAGACGACGGTTCAATTCCACAATCGTGGGGGAGGCGACGAAGATCGACGAGTACGTTCCGATCACGACCCCGACGATGAGCGCAAACGAGAAGCCCCGCAGCACCTCGCCCCCGAAGACAAACAGAATCGTGACCACGATGAGGGTCGTCAGCGAGGTCACGACGGTTCGGCTCAGCGTCGCGTTGATCGACCGGTTGACGATCTCGTCGAAGGCCTCGGTCTTGAACAGATTGACGTACTCCCGCACGCGGTCGAAGACCACGACCGTGTCGTTCAGCGAGTATCCCACAATCGTGAGGAACGCGGCGATGAGGGACTGGTCGATCTGGACGGAAAACGGCGCGATGCCGGCCAGGACCGAGAAGATGCCGAGCGTAATCGTCACGTCGTGCACCAGGGCCGCCACGGCCCCGAGACTGTAGCGCCACTCAAAGCGCACCATAATGTAGAGGAACACGACGAGCAGGGCCCCCAGCACGGCGTAGATGGCCCCCCGCTTCAGGTCCTCCGCGAAGCGCGGCCCCACCACGTTGGTGCTCTCGATCGCAATGTCGCGCCCCGAGAACTGCGCATTGAGCGCCGACACCACCTGATTCTCCATCGTCGTGATGTCCCCCTTCTTCGAAATGCGGACCAGGTGGCCGACGTCCCCAAACCGCTTCACCTCCGGTTCCTCCTCAAACGATTCGGTGAGGGCGGACCGGACGTCGACGGTGTTCAGGTCCGTCGTGTTGCCCACGACGAACTCCATCCCCCCGCGGAAGTCGATGCCCAGGGCGAGCCCCTTCGTGAGCAACGAAAGGATGCTGATCGCAAGCAGCGTCCCCGAGATGATGTAGCCGATGCGGCGGTTCGGGATGAGACTGTAGTCGGCGTTTTCGAAAAGACGCATGGTAATCCGTCGTTGAAGAAAAATCCCGTCGTGATGACAGCCTGGGGTGGGGGCGGCGCCCTACCCGTAGCTCACCTGCATGCGGCGGTCCTCGACCATGTAGTCGAAGATGATGCGGGTGACGATGATGGCCGTGAAGAGCGAGGCGAGGATGCCCGCCATGAGCGTGACGGCAAAGCCCTTAATCGGGCCGACGCCGAAGGAGTACAGAATGACGCCGACGAAGAAGGTCGTGATGTTGGCGTCGAGGATGGCGCTCAGGGACTGCTCGTAGCCGGCATTGATCGCGGCGCGGAGGGTCTTGCCGGTGGCCTGCTCCTCGCGCACCCGGTCGTAGACCAGCACGTTGGCGTCCACGGCCATACCAATCGTGAGGACGATCCCGGCGATGCCGGGCAGGGTCAGGGTGGCGCCGAACCCGGCGAGGATGCCCATGATGAGAATCAGGTTCAGCAGCAGCGCAATGTCGGCCACGACCCCGGCCGTGCGGTAGTACATGATCATAAAGAGCACGACCAGCAGAAACCCAGCCACGACGGAGATGAAGCCGGCCCGCGTCGACTCTTCCCCAAGGCTCGGTCCGACGGTCCGCTCCGAAATGATGTTCAGGTCCGTCTGGAGCCGCCCGGACTGCAGGACCGTGACGATGTCTGAGGCCTCCTGCCGCGACTCAAGCCCCGTAATCTCGGTCCGTCCCCCAGAAATTCGGCTCTGGATGTTCGGGCTCGAGTAGACGATGTCGTCGAGAACGATCGACACCCGGTTCCCGATGTTCGCCGCGGTAATTCGGTCCCAGCGCCGCGCGCCGTCCGAGTTCATCGTGATGGAGACCTTCGGCTCGTTTGTCTGCCGGTCGAATTGGACCGACGCCTCCGTAACCACCTCGCCGGTGAGCTCCGGCTCCGCCCGGACGGCCAGAAGGTGAAAGGCCTCCCGCCCGTCCTCGGTGGTCAACACGGGACTGGCCGTCCACATCGGCTCGATCCCCGGGGGCAGCATGTTCTGAACCGACGGGTCCTGAAGAAGCTCGTTCACCCGCGACGTATCGGACGCGAAGGCCCGCCCGATGATCGGCTGCTCCTGGCCCGGCATCGGCTGCATCGCGGCCAGAAGCGAATTCTGGGGCCCCGTCTGCGCGCTCTCTCCGGGTTCCGTAAGGGCCGTTCCCTGCTGCTGGCCGCCGGACGCCTCCTGTCCCGACGACGCCGCGAGCTCGGTGCCCTCCGTCACGCCGGACGTGTCGGTCGAGGCCTCCATCGCGGCCGTGTCGGCGGCCTGGGCCTCCGCAATGCGGGCGGAGTCCTCCGCGGTCGGCTCGTAGTACTCAATCATGCGCTGTACCGACTCCCCCAGCTGCTGGGGATTCGCCATCAGGTGAAAGGTGAGCTGCGACGCGCTCTCCAACAGGTCGCGGACGCGCTCCCGGTCACTCACCCCCGGCAGCTCCACCACAATCCGCTCGTCGCCCTGCCGCTGGATGGACGGCTCCGTCACCCCGTACTGGTTGACGCGGTTGCGGACGACCTGAATGCCATTCTGAACCGCCGTGTCCGCCTGGCCCTGGAGGTACTCCTGCACCTCGTCGTTCGAGGAGCGTCGCGTGATGTCCTCGCCCTGGTTGCGGAAGTACCGGGACAGGCGGCCGTCCGGGTTTTCGGCCTCAAACTCCTCGACGAACGCCTCCACGACCGACACATTCTCTTCCTCCGCGCGCTGCTCGGCCGTCCGGAGGGCCTGCTGGAAGGCCTCGTCCTTGTTGACCGCCAACTGATTGAGGAGATTCCCGATTTCCACCTCCAGCGTCACGTGCATGCCGCCCTGCAGGTCGAGCCCCAGGTTGAGGGAGCTTGCGTCGACCTGCTGAAGCCACTGGCGGTTGTCCTCCCGGTACTCCACCCGCTCCTCCTCGGGCATGTTGTTCATTTTGTAGCTGACGTACAGGTTCTGCACCGAGGGAAAGAGGTAGAACCCGCACAGCCCGACGAAGAAGATCGTAAGTCCAACTTTAAAGCCGTTCCCCTGCATAGAAGACACTCGTTCAATTCAAGGTAGAACCAAATTCAGAGACGGGCCCATTCGCCAAGCCGTTGCAACGGCCCACGGGGAGGGCCGACACGGGCCTCTCCCGGGACGTCCCGTCGTAGCGGGCCCACGGGACGAGAGGTGGAGGAACGACCCTACGGACCCAGCGGGCGGGACGCAACCAGCACGCGGGCCAATCGCCGTGCCTGAAGGGGAAGGAGAACGGCCCGCTCCGCGGGTGGGTCTTTGAGGATCCGAGACTGGGGACGGAGCGTGTCCCAGATGGGCCGCTGCTCCCGTCGCACACTGCGGCCCTTGGACACCGCCCACTGTGAGAACTGCTGGACGAGGCGGACGAGCCTCCGGAACGGCAGCGCAACGAGCGCCGGGCAGGTCCAGAACAAAAGGAAGAGACGCATGAAGAGGGCTCGCCGTCCAGTTTAGAGTCGACGGTTACCAGAAATAACAGGGTCGATGTAATTGTTTCCCCGGCGGCGGCCCCGCCTTCTTCTCGACTCCAAATTGTTGGGGGTTTCACCCGCCGGAGTCCCGCTTTTTTGTTGCTTCTCCGCCGGGCCTGTCCCTTTATGGAGCATCCCCATCCGGTTCTCTTCTCCGTCCCCTCGTCCCCCATGCCTCCTTCCGGCGAAACGGGCACGTTCCGCACCCACGACGGCCTCTCGCTCGCGACGCGACGATGGACGCCAAGTGCGGCCCCCGAAGCACACGTCCTTCTGGTGCACGGCTACGCCGAGCACTGTGGGCGGTACGACCATGTCGCGACCGCCCTCACGGAGCAGGGGGCCGCCGTCCACGCCTACGACCAGCGGGGCCACGGGCGCTCGGACGGACGGCGGGCCTACGTGGACCGCTTCGAGCAGTACCTCGCAGACCTCGATGCGTTTCGGCTCCACGTCGCGCCCCCAGAGGACAAGCCGGTGTTCCTCTTCGGCCACAGCATGGGCGGGCTCGTCACGGTGCTCTATGTCCTGAACCGCCGCCCCCACGTCGATGGCCTTTTGCTCAGCGCCCCCGCCATTGAAGTCAACCCCGACCTCGCCCCGGTCCTGCGCCGCATGGCACAGGCCCTGGGCCGCGTCGCCCCCACCCTGCCGACCGTGCGCTCCCCACAGGGGTCGATCTCTCGGGACCCGGCGGTCCTGGAGGACGCGCGGAACGACCCGCTCAACTACCACGGGCGCACCCTCGCCCGCACCGGCGCCGAGCTCCTACGGGCCGGGAACGACGCCCAATGCCGCCTCCACGAGCTGACGATCCCGTTTCTGGTGTTCCACGGCACGGCGGATCCCCTGGTCTCCCCCGCCGGAAGCCGGCACCTCCACGAGCGGGCCGCCGCTCCCGACAAGACCCTCAAGCTCTACGACGGGCTCTACCACGAGACCTTCAACGAACCGGAGCGGGAGCGCGTCCTTGGTGACGTGAGCACCTGGCTCGCGGAGCGCTTGCCTACCGATCCGGCCCGGTGAGGAGGTCAAACGTCACCTGCACCTGGGCCGAGACTTCAATTTCCCCAGCGGCATATGCCTCCGGCTCGCCCTGACCGGTGCTGGTGGTCTTGGCCATCTCCACACGAGCCCTTTGCGGCTGGGGGCGCACGAAGTCGAAGCTCTGTTCGTTGATGGTCCGCACGGACCCGAGCTGCGCGTCGAGCGTCGCGGCCAGGAGACGGGCCTTCTCACGTGCCGCCCGGGCCGCCTCGCGCAGTGCCTCGTTGCGAAACTGCGTCCGATCGCTGAGCCGGTAGTCGATGCCGTCGAGCTCGTTCGCCCCGCCCTCCACGACATCGGCCACGAGCTGGGGCAACACGTCCAGGCGATCGAGCTCGACCACCACCTGACGGGTCGCCTCGTAGCCCACGAGCTCGCGCCGGTTTTCCTCGTCGTTGTACTCGTACTGCGGCTGGAGGCGGAGGCGCTCCATCTGCAGTTTTTCCTCGGGGACGTCCAGGCCGCGCACCGCATTCATCGCAGTCTTGGCCGCCGTCGCGTTTTGGGTCCGGGCCGCCCCGGCGGTCTCGGCCCGCGTGACCACCCCGAAGCGCACGAGGGCCTGATCGGGCTGTGCGGTGACGGTCCCCTCCCCGCTCACGGACACCGTCGACCGGTCGTCGTCCTGCGCGGCGGCGGGGCCTACCGCAGTAAAAAGGGCCGCAACGACGACGAGCCAGAGGGGAAAGAAACGATAAAACATCGGGGGGCAGGGCATTGAATAGGCGTGACACACGCAGCATTCGGGCCTTCAAAACGGATCGTCGGACAGAATTCGTACCGTTACCGCTGCCCGTTCATCTGTTCAGATCCGGCAGCCCGCGGGCAATCTGACCCCGCTCCTTTCCGTTACGGATGCAGCCGCGCGATCGTGCGGGGGAAGGGAATGGTCTCGCGGACGTGATCGCGGCCGGTGATCCAGGAGACGGTCCGCTCCAGTCCCAGCCCGAAGCCGCTGTGGGGGACCGAGCCGAACTTGCGCAGGTCGAGGTACCAGTCGAAGACGTCCTCCGGCAGGTCGTGCGCCTCAATCTGCTCCTTTAGAAAGTCGAGGTCCGTCGCCCGCTCGCCGCCGCCGATGATCTCGCCGTAGCCCTCCGGCGCGAGCACATCGATCCCCATCGCGAGGCGGTCGTCGTCGGGGTCCCGCTTCATGTAGAACGCCTTGATCTCGGCGGGGAAGCGGTGCACGATGACCGGACGGTCGAAGTGCCACGTGAGCACCGTCTCGTCGTCCCCCCCAAAGTCCTCGCCCCACTCGAACGTCTGGGCCGACTCCTTCCAGTCCGGCAGGTTGCGGAGGGCCTCCTCGATCTCGTCGACGCGCTTGTTGATCTCAATCTCGCGGGCGTCGATCTTGCGCTTCACGTGCTTCTTCGCCTGCCCGCGGCGTGTCTGGTTCTCCTCCTTTTCCTCCAGGAGTTCGGCCTTCTCTTCGTTCAGGGCTTCGATGCGCTCGTCAATCATCTCGGCCGTCTCGTCGCTGCGGAGCAGCTCCACCGCCTCGTCGTAGCTGATGCGGGGGAATGGCGTCTCCACCTGTTCGAGGGCGGACGTGTCCCGATCCAGCGCCTCCAGCTCCTCCTCGCAGTCCTCCAGGACGGCCTGGACGATGTGGGCCACGAAGTCCTCCGCGAGCTGGGCATTCATCTCCAGATCGTAGAACGCCATCTCCGGCTCGATCATCCAGAACTCGGTAAGGTGGCGCCGGGTGGCCGACTTCTCGGCGCGGAACGTGGGGCCGAACGTGTAGACCTTGCCGTAGGCCATCGCCATCGCCTCCCCGTGCAGCTGCCCACTCTGGGTGAGGTAGGCACTCTCGTCGTCGAAGTAGTCCAGGTCAAACAGCGTAGACGTCCCCTCCACGGCGTTCCCCGTCAGGATGGGCGCGTCGGTCTGGAGAAAGCCCCGCTCCTGGAAGAACTCGTGGATGGCCGTCTCGATGCGGTTGCGGATGCGCATGACCGCCCATTGGCTCTCGCTCCGGAGCCACAGGTGGCGGTGCTCCATCAGAAAGTCGATGCCGTGCTCCTTCGGCGTGACGGGATAGTCGCCGGACTCCCCGATCCGCTCGACGGCGTCGACCTGCAGCTCATACCCCCCTGGCGCCCGCTCGTCCGCACTCACGGAGCCGGTAATCTCGAGCGCGGCCTCCTGCCGCACGTCATCGGCCACGGCCCAGCTGTCCGCGTCCACCGCGTCCTGCGGCACCACGCACTGCACGAAGCCGGAGCCGTCGCGCAGGATCAAAAACTTGATCCCCCCGGAGCCGCGCTGGTTGTGGAGCCAGCCCTTCAGGGTGACCGTCTCGTCGACGTGATCGGCGAGGTCCTCGATGCGGGTAAAGTCCTCGATGGTCCCATCCTCGCGGTCGGGACTGAGCATCGGGGCGGGGGAGTCGGCGTCGGACATGCGTCGGAGGGGACTGGGTGAGAACGAGTGACGGACGAAATAGGGGGCCGTGCGGACGTGCGCACCGTCCACGTGATACACCGGCGCGGGCTGAGGTTCCTCCCCGCGACGGCCTTCGTCAGACGATCATCCATGCCGCGAGCCCAGGGACCACGGGCCACGCCACGACCAGGTCGGCGAGGAAGGCGTCGCGGGGCCGCGTCGGGTCCATCCCCCAGACCGTCCCTCCCATGAGCAGGAGGCCCACGGCGTCGATCCCCACGAGCACCGGGGCCCTCGCAACAACGGCCCATCCCAGGGCCCCGAGGGCCGCAGCGGCGAGCCCCCCCGTCGCCGCCCATCGCACCCGTCGCAGCGTCCACCGCGGCGCCCAGGGCGCCAGGCCGGCCTTGATGTCGCCCCGGCGGTCGCCCCAGTCTGCAAGCAGCAGGTTGGGCAGGATGAACAGCGTGCGGGCCCCGAAGAACAGGAGCGCCCCGATCCCGACCGGGGCCCCCGCTTCCACAAAGGGAAGCAGTGCCCCTCCGGCGGCCCAGGTCGTGGCAATCGCCCCCGGCTTTGCGAGCCCCACGAGCACCGGTCGCCCCCCCGCCCCCCACCGAACATGGAGGACCGCGACACTCCCCAGCACCGCCGTCCACAGAAGGGTGGGCCACGCCAGGTACGGCAGCAGGGCCCCGCCCACCGCGAAGAGGCCCATCGTCTCGACCGCCAGCCATCCCTGATGCGCCCGAACCCACGCCACCCGATCCGGGCGGTTGACCCGATCTTCGGGGGCGGAGCCCCACACCCGATCCGCCGCGTAGATCAGCGTGACGCCGCAAAAGCCCACGACCAGCAGCGGAAGGTCCACGGGCAGGCCGAAGAGCCCGTACGTGCCCGTCAACAACGCCACGGCGACGCCGCCCACCGGCGCCGGGTCGTGGTATAGCGCGTCGACCAGTCGGAATTTCGACGGACCAACGGAACGTGGTGATGACATACAGCGGGGAGCGCGTCGTGGAGGCCGCCCTGTGCCCGGCGCGGGATTTTCAACGAAAGCGTAAAGTCGTACTCCAATTTCCCCACACCCTTCCGCCCGGTCGGGGCCCCAACGAATTGTTCATGGCAATTCTCCGTCGAAACGATTAGGATAAATGCTGACCGATACGGAAGCGCTTCCAAAAGCCGCCTCGTCTCCTGCCGGCCCCTCCGGGGGGAGGCGCTTCTCGCATGGACTTCACGGACCAACTCGATGCCACGATGCCCCTCCCCAACCACGTGACGTCTCACCTCCGTTCCCTCCAGCTCGCCCCCGCCGCGGTGCACTACAACCTGAAGCGACCCCGCCTCTACGAAGAGGCCCTCGATCGCAACGAGGGGCAGCTCGCCGCGGGCGGCCCGCTCGTGACCCGCACGGCCCCGTACACGGGCCGGAGCCCGAAAGACCGGTTCATCGTCCGGGACGCGTCGGTGGCCGACCAGATCAACTGGGGCGAGGTGAATCAGCCCACGGACCGGGCCACGTTCGATCATCTTCACGAGCGGATGGCCGAGCACGCCGAGGGGCGCGACCTTTTCGTGCAGGACCTCCACGCCGGCTGGGATGAATCGTACCGCCTTCCCGTCCGCATCATCACCGAAAAGGCGTGGCACAGCCTGTTCGCGCGCAACATGTTCGTGCGGCCCGACGGCCCTGTGCCCGACTCGTTCGAGCCCGGCTTTACCGTGGTGGACCTCTGCGAGTTCGAGGCCGACCCGGAGCGGGACGGGACCCACTCCGAGGCCGCCGTCTTCGTCGACATCGCCCAGAACCTGATCCTGATCGGCGGCACCCACTACGGCGGCGAGATCAAGAAGTCCATCTTCTCGGTCCTCAACTACATGCTCCCCGAGGAGGGCGTACTGCCCATGCACTGCTCGGCGAACGAGGGCGAGGACGGGGACACGGCGGTCTTCTTTGGCCTGAGCGGCACCGGCAAGACGACCCTCTCGGCCGATGCGAGCCGCACGCTCATCGGGGACGACGAACACGGCTGGAGCGATCGGGGCGTCTACAACTTTGAGGGCGGCTGCTACGCAAAAATGATCGACATCACCCCCGAGAGTGAGCCCGAGATCCACGGCACGACGGAGGAGTTCGGGACCATCCTGGAGAACGTGATCGTGGACCCCGATACCCGCGAGCCGGACTTTTCGGACGATACGATTACCCAGAACACGCGCGGCTCCTACCCCCTCCACTACATTCCCAACACCTCCTCGGACGGCCGGGGCGGGCATCCGGACCACGTTCTCTTCCTAACGTACGACGCGTTCGGCGTACTGCCCCCGGTCTCGGAGCTCTCGCCCGCGCAGGCAATGTACCACTTTCTGAGCGGCTACACGGCCAAGGTCGCCGGCACCGAGGCAGGGGTAAACGAGCCCAAGGCCACCTTCAGCACCTGCTTTGGCGAGCCGTTCATGGTGCGCGACCCGTCGGTGTACGCTGAGCTTCTCGGCCAAAAGATCCGCCGCCACGACACCGACTGCTGGCTCGTGAACACGGGCATGACCGGTGGGCCCTACGGCGTGGGCCACCGGATCGAGCTCGACCACACCCGGGCGATGGTCGACGCCATTCTGGACGGCACCCTAGGAACCGTTGCCCGCACCCGTGATCCGGTGTTCGGCCTCTCCATCCCCGACCGGGTGCCCGGCGTGCCCGATTCCGTTCTCACGCCGCGTCAGACGTGGGACGACCCGCAGGCCTACGACCAGCACGCCCGCGACTTGGTGGACGCCTTCGCCGACAACTTCGAGACCTACGTGGAACAGGTTGGGACCGAGGTTCGCGCCGCCGGCCCGTCGTTGGAAACCATCCGTGGCTGACGGCGCAGGGAGCATCCGCGGGGAAGGTGCGTATGCCCCGGGCCTACCAAAAGACCAAGGCTCTTGGGACTTCGATCACGCAATGAGTGGGTGCCCCATACATTCCAACGACGAGTCGCCCTCCGCCAACCGCCCCTCCTCCAACCGGCCCGCCTCCGTTCGGTGGGACCTCATCTTCCTGGGGCTGGCCGCGGGAATGTTGACGCTGGTTCTGGCCGTGGCCCTACAACTGCCCTAGCGGCGGACGCCCCTTACCGGCCTACGGCCCACACTGGGGGGACTTGCAGTCCCCGATGGATACAGGGACCGGCCTAGATGCCGCAATAAAAATAGAAAACGCCCCGCTCTCGGTGAGAGGGCGGGGCGTTGCGATTTGTCTGTATGCGGAGCGGGCGATGGGATTCGAACCCACGACCTTCTGCATGGCAAGCAGATGCT
>ERZ1034519.48-NODE-48-length-20744-cov-14.951133_pt1 | contig 20744 bp, 14 predicted proteins | sample MGYA00520655_ERZ1034519 | MGnify/ENA primary metagenome ERZ1034519 (study PRJEB33760, sample SAMEA4777702) | hypersaline lake metagenome | biome: hypersaline environment; feature: brines | place: Spain | collected 2012-08 | depth 0 m ...
CACCACGAAGTTGGGCACCACGCGGTGGAAGGGCACGCCGTCGTAGCGGCCCTCCTGCGCAAACCGCGTGATCGCCTGCGTCGTCTGCGGCGCCTGCTCGGTGTCGAGCGCGATCGTGACCGTGCCCCGGTTCGTTTCCAACACGAGGCGCGGGTGCGGACCCAGCGCCTGGAGGGCGTCCCAGTCGATCGAGGGCGTCTCCGGGAGCGGCTTCGCGGCGGCGGTGACGGTTGAGTCCGTCGCGGCGGAGAGCCCCTGTGCGGCGGCGTTCCGGACGGCGTGATGGGGATGATCGAGCGCGTCGCGGAGGGTCGTCTCGGCCGTCGAGCCCCCGAGCGTGCCGAGTGCCCCTAGCACGGCCGTCATGCCCTCCAGATCGTCGGGCGTGGCGAGTGTGCGGTAGGTGGCGGCGAGCGTGTCGGCGGCGCCCATGGAGGCAAAGGCCGAGTCGGCGAGGGCGGACGCGCCGTGGTAGAGCAGCGCCGGGTCGCCCCGGTGCACAGCGGCGGAGAGTCGTTTGAATGTGGCCTCCGCGTTGGTCGGGCGGGTGCGCTCCCATCGTGCCGTGAGGGCCTGCACGGCGGCCGCGGCCACGCGCATGTCGTCGTGCCGGAGGGCGGCGTGCAGCATGGTATCGGCCCGCGGGCGATCGAGGGGGGCAAGGGCGGGGAGGCCCGCGGCGTAGGCCACCGGTGAGCGCTCGGCGCGCCAGCGGCCGACGGTATTGAGGACCCGCTCCGAACGTCCGTTTCGGGCGAGGCCGAGCAGCAGCGGTGCGGTTACGCGCCACCGGCGGGGATGGGCGTCGAGCCAGGCCCCGACGGCCGCGACGCGGTCGGGGGACCAGTCGAGCCCGGCCAGCGTCTCAGCGGCCGTGCGGGCCACGAGCGGATGGCCGTCGTTGAGGGCCGCGACGAGGGCGTTTCGTGATTTGTCGGCGGGAGCGAGCGCCGAGAGCCCCCGGGCGGCCTCCACGCGTGTGCGCCAGTCGGGGGCCGTCCGGAGCCAATCCGCCAGGCGAGGCGCATCCGCGGCGTCGCCCGTCGTGCCCAGTGCCCGGAGCAGATGCATGGCGGCCGGGTCGTCGGGGGCCGTGTCGTTGAGCACGGCGCGGATCGTGTCGGCGCGGCCGGCAGCGAGGGCCTCCACCCGCCCCAGTGCGTACGCCGCGTTGCGGCGCGTCCACGGGTCGTCGGACCGCAGGTGGTTCAGAAGCCAGGTCGTGGCCGTCGAGTCGGTCACGCCGCGCATGCCGTAGCGGGCGATCGTCAGCGCCAGGTCGGAATGACGGGCCGGGGGGGGACGAAGCCGAATGAGGTCGCGTAGGGACTGGGTGTCGCCCGTCGCGCCGAGTGCGTCGATGAGCCGTCGCTGCACCGAGGGGTCGCGCTCGAAGCGTAGGGCTTGAAGCAGCGGGGCCGCCGGCACCCCCGACGGCATCTGGGCGAGGGCGAATGCGGCGTCGGTGCGGACGAGGGGCACGCTGTCGCTCAGCAGGTCGAGGAGCCCGGGAATGGCACTGGTGTCCCGGACGGAGGCGAGGGCAAGGGCGGCCCGGGCCCGCACGTCGGCGTCGTCGGCCCCAATCTTTTCGCGGAGCAGGGCGCCGTTTCGGTCGACCTGGGCCTTCACGACCGCCTGCAGCGCAGGGCGCGTCAGCAGGTCGTCGGATGGGCGCTCGGGCATCGGCTGCGCGGCCACGCCCGTGAGGCTCCAGAGACAGACGAGGGGGAGGGCAAGCCAGGTCCTCATGGGGCGGCGGGACAGGTGGGAAGAGACCGGGGACGGGCAAAAGCGAACGACGCGACGCGTGTTCGCGCCCTTGCGGCCGCACTCCTGCATCGTCTCGTGCGCACGACCCGACGGCCGCCTCTCGGTGATCGGCTGCTACAGCCGTCGCGGACGAGGCGGTTCCGTGCGGGAGCAGGGCCCGCTGTGAGGGGCGGGGAGAGGGAAGCGGACAGCCAGGACGCGGGACGCCGGAGAGGTGGAGACGGCGTCCCGGTCCCCTAAAAAAGACATTCAGGACAGGAACGGCTGGCGCCTGATGCCCCTACGACTGTCGCGTACCAACCTTCCCCATGGCGACGCGCAGGCGGTTTCGGGCCCGGTCGCGGGCGGCCTCGTGGGTCTCGCGCTCCTCCTCCTGCACGCCTTCTTCGAGGCGTCGCTTCGCGCGCTCCTCGGCGCTCTCGGCCCGCTCCACGTCGATTTCCGAGGCCGGCTCGACCGTCTCGGCCAGCACGGTGACCTTGTTGTCGATGACCTCTAGAAAGCCGCCGCTCGTGGCAAAGATGATGCGGTCGTTGTGCATGTCGGCGTACTCGTGGGCCGCCTGCGTCTTCACGATGAGGGGCCCGATGCCGAACGCGGCGATCATGGGGGCGTGGTCTTCGCGGACCTCGAACGAGCCTTCAATGCCGGGGGCGCGGACGCCGTTGGCCGGGCCCTGAAACGAGCGCTCGTCCGGCGTCACGATGTCAACGGTCAGTTCGTCGGCCATCTGTGGGTGTTGGGTTTGAGGGTTGAGGGGGGGCGTCGCTCAAATGGTCAACGCACGACGCGTGGCGCCCAACTCGGTTATGCTTCCTCGGCCATCTCCTCGCCGGCCTCGATCACCTCGTCGATCGTGCCCTTCAGCAGGAAGGCCCGCTCGGGCAGGTGGTCGAGCTCGCCGTCGAGAATCATGCGGAAGCCGCGGATGGTCTCCTCGATGGGGACGTACTTGCCGGGCTGGCCGGTAAACTGCTCGGCGACGAAGAAGGGCTGGCTGAGGAACCGCTGCACGCGCCGGGCGCGGTTGACGGCCTGCTTGTCCTCGTCGCTCAGCTCGTCCATCCCGAGAATCGCGATGATGTCCTGGAGCTCCTCGTAGCGCTGGAGGATCTCCTTCACGTCCTGCGCGGTCTCGTAGTGCTCGGTGCCCAGGGCCCGCTCGTTGAGCATCTGGCTCGTGGAGTCGAGCGGGTCGATGGCCGGGTAGATGCCCTGCGTCGACAGCTGGCGCGAGAGAACGGTCGTGCAGTCGAGGTGGGCAAACGTCGTGGCCGGGGCGGGGTCCGTCAGGTCGTCGGCCGGGACGTAGACGGCCTGGAAGGAGGTAATGGAGCCCTCCTGCGTCGAGGTAATGCGCTCCTGAAGGTCGCCCATCTCGCTGGCGAGCGTCGGCTGGTAGCCCACGGCGCTCGGCATGCGCCCCATAAGGGCCGACATCTCCTGGCCCGCCTGGACGAAGCGGAAGATGTTGTCGAGGAAGAAGAGCACGTCCCGCCCCCCGAGGTCGCGGAAGTACTCCGCAATCGTGAGGCCGGTCAGGCCCACGCGGGCCCGGGCGCCGGGCGGCTCGTTCATCTGGCCAAAGACGAGCGAGATGTTGCTCTCGCTGTTCATCTCGTCGAAGTCGACCTTGTCGAGGTCCCAGCCGCCGGACTCCATCGACTCGCGGAACTCCTCGCCGTAGGTCATCACGCCGGCCTCAATCATCTCGCGGAGCAGGTCGTTGCCCTCGCGGGTGCGCTCCCCAACGCCGGAGAAGACCGAGAGGCCCTCGTGCGCCTTGGCGATGTTGTTGATGAGCTCCATGATGAGGACCGTCTTGCCGACGCCGGCCCCGCCGAAGAGGCCGACCTTGCCGCCCTTCGGCACCGGCTGGATCAGGTCCATCACCTTGATGCCGGTTTCCAGCACCTCCTGCGACCCGGTCAGTTCGTTGTACTCGGGCGGGTCCTGGTGAATGGCCCGGCGCTCGTCGACGTCCGGCTCCGGCAGGCCGTCGATCGGCTGGCCGACGACGTTGAAGAGGCGCCCCCGAATCTCTTCGCCGATGGGCACGCTGATGGGCTGGTTCGTCGCCGCAATGGCCTGGCCGCGCTGCAGCCCGTCGGTCGAGTCCATCGCAATCGCCCGGACGCGCCGTTCGCCAAGGTGCTGTTGCACCTCCAGAATCAGGTCGCGGCTGTCCTCCCGTTCGATCCGGAGGGCGTCCAGAATGTCGGGCACGCCGTCGCGCGGGAATTCGGCGTCGACGACCGGGCCGAGCACCTCGACAATTTTGCCCTTGACTTCGTTGCTTCCTACTTCCATGAGACGGGGTCAGTTATTCGGTGAGAAGAGGGGCCAGACGCTGCAAAGGACGGCGGCGCTTCGCCGGAAGATATCGGGCCAGTTGCAGAATGTACACGCTTGAAAACGTAACGGGCGCCGACGGAAAATGCCTACGCGCCGGATGAGAATTCCACGGTTGCGCCGCAAAGAATCCAGGAATTCCGTGCCGGTGCGAATTTCGGTTTCCGGCGCCTGATTTCGTAGGTTTTGGACAGCCCCACGTTCCATCCCCGTGCCAACCCGGTCGTGCACCCCATGCATTTTGGTTCTCTGCCCGCCTCGCTGCGCTGCTCGTGCGTCGTGCTTCTGGTGCTCGGGGCGGTGGGGCTGACCACGCTTCCCGCCCGCGCCCAAGACGCGAAGGACTCCTCCCTTCCGACCATCGCCGAGAAGACCGAGGGGATGACAAAAATGGACGGCTACGTTCCGGTCTACTGGGACGCGGCGACGGGCAAACTCTGGCTGGAGATTTCCCGATTCGATACCGAGATGCTCTACGTCAGCTCGCTGCCCACGGGGCTCGGGTCCAATCCCGTCGGGCTCGACCGGGGCCAGCTCGGAACCCAGCGGGTCGTCCGCTTCGAGCGGACGGGGCCGACGGTGCTGCTCGTGACCCCGAACCTCGACTACCGCGCCGCCTCCGACAACGCGTACGAGCGAACCGCGGTGCGGGAGGCGTTCGCGCCGGGCGTCCTGCAGGGCTTCGAGGTGGCGGCCGAGGGGCCCGAGGGGCACGTGCTGGTCGACGCGACCGACTTCGTGGTCCGCGACGCCCACGGGGTGGTCCGTCGCCTGAAAAACACCGGGCAGGGGGCGTACTCGCTCGCGGAGGGACGCAGTGCGCCCGTTCTCGAACACGTGAAGGCCTTTCCCCAGAACACCGAGCTGGAGGCGCGGCTCACCTTCACCACGGACGGCGACCCGGGGGCGTACGTGGAGCGGACGGCGGCCGCGCCCCGCGCCCTCACGCTCCGCGTGCGCCACTCGCTCGTCGAGCTGCCCGACACGACCGGGTACACCCCGCGCCGCTTCGATCCGCGCTCGGGGCTCTTCTACACGGACTACATGGATTTTGCAACGCCCATCGGGAAGTCCATGACGAAGCGGCTCGTCAACCGGCACCGGCTCACCTGTGCGGAGGCGCCCGGCGCGGACGGGCTGTGCCCGCCGGAGGAGCCCATCGTCTACTACCTCGACCCCGGCACGCCCGAGCCGGTGCGCAGCGCCCTGCTCGACGGCGCCCGGTGGTGGGCGGAGGCCTTCGAGGCCGCGGGCTTTGAGGACGCCTACCGGGTCGAGGTGCTGCCGGACAGTGCCGACGCGATGGACGTGCGCTACAACGTGATCCAGTGGGTGCACCGCCGCACGCGGGGCTGGAGCTACGGCGCCTCCGTGACCGACCCGCGGACCGGCGAGATTCTAAAGGGACACGTCACGCTCGGCTCCCAGCGCGTACGGCAGGACTACCTGCTGGCCGAGGGCCTGCTCGCCCCGTACCAGGGCGCCCGTGCCGACGGCTTTCCGCCCGGCGACGACCCGATGCTGGAGATGGCGCTCGCCCGCATCCGGCAGCTGTCGGCGCACGAGGTGGGGCACACGCTGGGCCTCGCCCACAACTTTGCCGCGTCGGTGAACGACCGCGCCTCGGTCATGGACTACCCGGCGCCGCTGGCCCGCGTAGAGGGGGATTCCATATCGCTGAAGGAGGCCTACGACACCGGCGTGGAGCGGTGGGACGTGAAGGCCCTCCAGTACGCCTACGCCCGTCCGGGCCCCAATCAGACGGAGGCCGCGCTGCTCGACAGCCTCGTGCGGGCGGCGGAGCGGGAGGGCCTCCGGTACGTGACGGACGCGGACGCCCGTCCGGCCGGGGCCGCCCACCCGAAGGGCAACCTCTGGGACAACGGGCGCAACATGGTCGACGCCCTCGACCGGGAGATGCGGGTGCGAGACGTGGCCCTCGACCGGTTCGGCGAGGCGGTCGTGAAGCGCGGGGAGCCGCTCGCCCACATGGAGGAGGCGCTCGTGCCCCTCTACCTGCGCCACCGGTACCAGGTCGGCGCCACGGCGAAGCTGATTGGGGGCGAGGTGTACGAGTACGCCGTGCGTGGCGAGTCGGAGGCGCAGGTGTCCGAGCGCGTGCCGGCCCAACGCCAGGCGGCCGCCCTCGACGCCCTGCTGTCCACGATCACGCCCGCGGCGCTGGCCCTGCCGGAGGCCGCCCGGACCCGCATCCCGCCGCGTCCGCCGGGCCATCCGGACACCCGCGAGGTGTTCGAGGGCCGGACGGACCCGACGTTCGACCCCTACGCCCCGGTCGAGGTGGCGGCCACTATGGTGCTCGACGCCCTCACGGCGCCGGAACGGGCCCTGCGCCTCATCGAGCAGCGGGACGCCACCCCCGACCTGCCGGGCCTACAGGGCACCCTCACAACCATTACCGAGGCCGTCTGGAAGGCCGACCCGCCCGCCGACGGGTACCGGGCCGAAGTGCAGCGGACGGTGCAGCAGGTGTGGACGGACGTGCTGCTCGACCGCGCCGACGCGGGGGCCGGGGCGCCGGCCGTACGGGCCCGTCTCGAACAGCACCTGCGCACGCTTCGAGACTGGCTCGCGGCCCATCCGGGGGCGAGCACGGAGGCAGAGGCCCATCGGACCGCCGTCCGGGCGTCGATCGACCGGTACTTCGACCGGTCCCACGACGCGGCGTCTCCCCCGGCCTCCGTGGCGGCCCCGCCCGGATCCCCCATCGGACAGGCCCCAGGGTACCACCGGCGCCACGCCCAGCGGCAGGCCTGGCTCGATCGGTGGACCCCGCCCGTCTGCTCGCGGCAGAGGCCGTAGGGGCGGGCTCCTCATTTCTTGCATGTTTTTTGCGCACATGAAGGTCCCCGAACGTCTCCCCTCAGAGGCCCTGTGTGCGCGACGAATTGGCGGAGGAAGGGAATATACTCCGCTTTGATCCTCGCCGTCGGGAAAATACGCCCGTCCCGACGGGCCGTGGACGGGACGACCCCGTCTCTTTCCCACCGGGCGCTGATGGAGGCACCCACTGAATTGCTCTAGAGGATTGAAGGCCGATGGCCACCCCTGCTGTTGACCGAGATGCCCTCGTCGAACTCCTGGACGGGAACCCGGACGTCATCGCAACCCTTATCGACTCGTTCCTGGACGACTGCTCGGACTACATGGACGCCATCCGGGCCGCGGTTGAAAGCAGAGACGCCGAGGCACTGGAACGGGAGGCCCACGGCCTGAAGGGGGCGACGGGCAGCCTTCGGGCCTCCCCGTCCAGCGAGGCGGCCCAGACGCTCGAGGAGATGGCCCACGCGGGGGACTTTGCGGACGCCGAGGCGGCCCTGGAGACGCTGGAGGCCGAAATTGACCGCCTCAAAGACGAGCTCCGTGCCCTCAGGACGGCGTGTCAGGAAGCCGCCGGACGGGTGGACTGAACGGCTACGCCGGCGGGGCGGTCGCGGACGGGCCGTCGAAGTGGTCGAAGCCCCCCGGCTGAAGCGGGACATTCTCGCCGTGGGCGCGCTGGATCTTGATCGGGTGCTCCGGGTCGTCGGGCTCCACAATCTCCCCCACCACCGTGTACGTCTGTGGGTCGAGGGCGTCGAGCTCGTCTTCCGGAATCGTGAACACCAGCTCGTAGTCCTCCCCGCCGAACAGGGCGTAAATCGTCACGTCCTCCCCGAAGTCGGTGGCCGTGTTGCGGGTCTCCGGGTCGATGGGGAGGGCCGGCTCGTAGAGTTGCGCGCCGATGTCGCCGGCCTCGCAGATGTGGTGCACCTCGGCGGAGAGGCCGTCCGAGATGTCGATGAGGGCGTGGGGCTGCACCCCGGCGTCGCCCCAATCGCGAACCGTCTTGAGCTGGGCCGGCGGGGCCAGGTGCCGCCGGATGACGTAGGAGTACGGGTCGAGGTCCGGCTCAAAGTCCTCCTCCTGCTCCTGGAGGCGCTCCCGATTGCGCAGCAGCACCTTCAGGCCCGCGTACGAGGAGCCGAGGTCGCCCGTGACGCAGATCTTGTCGCCGACCTGGGCCCCCGTGCGGTAGACCACGTCCTCCTCCGCCGCCGCCCCCACGACCGAGATCGAGAGCGAGAGGCCGTGGGACGCGTTCGTGTCGCCCCCTACGATGTGCATGTCGTAGGCGTCGCAGGCCTGCTTCAGGCCCTCGTAGACCGTGGTAATCATCTCGACGGACACGTTCTGCGGGATGCCGATCGAGACGGTGGCGTAGCGCGGCGACGCGTTCATCGCCACCACGTCGCTCACGTTGACCGAGAGGGCCTTGAAGCCGAGGTGCTCCATCGGCATGAAGGCGCGGTCGAAGTGGACGCCCTCCACGAGGGTATCGGTGGTCATGACGTGCACGCGGTCCTCGTCTGTGCGGTACACGGCCGCGTCGTCGGCGATGCCCGACACGATGGTGTCGTCGGTGGGCTCGCCGAGCGTGTCGCGCAGGAGGGCAATGAGGCCAAACTCACCGATTTCGGCGAGGGCCGTCTGGTCGGACTGCTCCTGGGATTCCATGGGGGCGTTTGGGTTTGGGAAAGGCAACGACTGCCGACCCTTCTATATTCCGGCGGCGGGGGCATGTTTGTATCCCGGGCGGGAGAGGCGGGCCTTTCGTCGGCTTTTTGCCAAGGCGGCGGGGCGTCTAGGCCCCTCAGCCCGGCCGCTACGGGCCCGGCACGCTCAGAGAGCCGAGAGGGGTGCGCGCCGAGGCCCCCGTCACCGACGGCAGGTTCGTGGGCGTTCCGTTGACGGCCTCGTGGGCGAGGACGGCGAAGCAGAGGGCCTCCTTCGCGTCCGGGGCCACGCCGTAGTCCGACGTGGGGCGGACGGGGATTGGGGTGAAGGCCTCCTCCAGCATCCGCAGGAGGGTGTCGTTGTGCACGCCGCCGCCACTGACGATGAGTTCGTCGATGGCCTGCTCCGGACGCACATACTGCGCGTAGGCCTGGTAGACGGACGCGGCGGTGAGGAGCGTCGCCGTGGCCATCGTGTCCTCGGGGGAGAGGGTGCGGGACTGGGCGGCGCCGAGCAGGCGGTCCACGTAGTCGGGCCCGAAGTCGTTGCGGCCCGTGGACTTCGGCGGCTCGCGGCGAAAGTACTCGCCCTCCAGCAGGTCGGCAAGCAGGTCGTGGTCGGGCGTGCCGGCGTTGGCGTGCCGGCCGTCCGGGTCGTGGGGCGCGTCGAAGAGGCGGGCGGCGAGCGCGTCGATCACCATGTTGGCCGGGCCCGTGTCGAAGGCCCGCACGTCGTCGGGGGCCGCGCCGGCGGGCAGCACCGTCAGGTTGGCGATGCCGCCGAGGTTGAGCAGCCCGCGGGCCTCGTCGGGGGCGGTGAAGGCGACCCGGTCGAAGTACGGCACGAGCGGGGCGCCCTGTCCACCCAGCGCCAGGTCCGCCGCGCGGAAATTGCCGACGACCGGCACGCCCAGCCGCGTCGCGAGGGTCGACGGGTTGCCGAGCTGGAGCGTGGCCCGGACGTCCTTGCCGGCGCAGTCCGCCGGCTCAGGGAGGTGGCACACGGTCTGGCCGTGGGCCCCCACGAGGTCGACGGTCCCGCGGTCCACGTCGGCCTCCGCCGCCACGCGGTCGACGGCCGCCGCGTACGCCTCCGCGAGGCGGGCATCGAGGCGCGTCACGTCCTGGACCGACGACGAGGCCGGATCTGTGTTCGTGCGAATGAGGTCCCGGAGGGCGGTGGGATAGGGGATGTGCACGAACGCCTCGGGGTCCATCGTCAGGTCCGGGCCGCTGCCGTCCAGCTGCACGAGGGCGGCGTCCACGCCGTCGAGCGAGGTGCCAGACATGAGGCCGACGACCGTGCGGCGCGACCGGCGGTGGAGGGCGAGAAGGGCGTCCATTCGGGACGGCGATGGGTGATGAGAAAGCGGGACGCGGACATCGGGCCTCCACGCGCCACGATGAATGCTCCGACGCTAGGCGTCTTCCCCGGCCTCGTCGGCCTTCCTGCGCATCTCGTCGGCCTTTTCCTGAAACTCGTCGGCCCGGTCGGGCTCCTGCTCGGCCAGTGCGGCGTAGATCCGGGCGGCCTCCTGGTAGTCGTCCTGTCCCTCGTGAATGCGGGCCAGCGTTTCCGAGACGATGTCCTCCGTGTCGTCGTCCGCCGCCATCCCCGCCTCGTCGTCCACGTCTGGGGGCGGGGCGTCGGCGTCGGCCTCCGGCTCGATGCGGGCCGACTGCAGCTCGTTGATGAGGTGGTCAAGGTCGTCGGTGTCGCCCTCGTCTTCGAGCTGTTCGACCTGCTCTTCCGGTGTGGGCGGGGCCTCGTCGGGCGAGGACGGGCGGTCGGACGAGGGGGGCGCGTCGGACAGCCCCGGGCGGGCGCCGCCCTGCCGGGCCTCCCGTTCGGCCTGGCGCCGCAGCTGGGCCAGGCCGGAGTCCGCGTCGTCGGGCGGGTCCTCCGTCCCCTCGGCCGGGGAGGCAGCGTCGTTGGGGGCGGCGTCCGGGTCGGCGTCGGAGGGGGACGAGGTCTTGAGGGACGGGGGAAAGGCAAAGGTGAACGAGGCGCCGTCGTGATCCTCCAGGCGGCGAAGGACCCGCTGGGTGCCCGCCTCGGCGATGGGGCTGTTCGGCATCAGGAAGCGCGCCTCCGCCCAGGACTGCAGGGCCTCCGCCCAGCGTTCCTGGGACTCGTAGGCGTGGGCCAGCAGCACGTGCGCCCCCAGATGCGCCGGCAGGGCCCTGACCGTGTCGTGAAGCGTCGCGATGGCGGCGTCGTAGTCCTCCTGTTCGAGCAGGGCAAGGGGCTCTTGAAGGTCGGGCACAGACATGACGGGGGGCAGGAATGCGCTCGGGACGGAAGAGAGGACAGAGGCAATGAGAGGCGCCCACGGGGGTTCCCGACGCAGGCACGGTTGCAGCGAGCATCCGTGTGCCGCCGGAGGGGGACGCGCCTTGCAGGAGGCCCCGAGGGTCAGGCGGCCGGCGACGAGGCCGGGGCGGAGGCCGTCGGGCCCTGCTGGGCCGTTAGGGCCTGCCGCAGGCTCGACGCGGTCACCAGCGCGAACCCGAGGGCGAACAGCGCCTGAAACGGAACGGCGGCCCACTCGCCGAGGCCGACCACGACGCCGAGGCCCACCGTCGAGTAGACGGCCAGGGCCAGCTCGCCCCATACGACGCGGGGCACCTCGCGGATGGCGTAGCGGCTTTCCCACCAGCCGTCGCCGCCGGCACTCCCCACCTTCGGCGTGCGGATGAACGCGGTGTCGGTGCCCCGGAGGGCCTGCCACACGGCGCTCGTGTTGCTGAGCGAGAGGCCCATGGTGCCGGCCATGAACGGCACGAAGAGGCGGAGGCGCCGTCGCCAGTCGGGGTGCAGGGCGCGCTGGGCGAACAGCTGGGCGAGGAAAAACCCGGCGAACCCGAACAGGCCGAATCCCATGACGGCGAAATAGACCTCCCCGGGCCCGTGCCCGATGCCCTTGAGCAGCAGGAGCGGGGCGTGGGTGAGGGCGGCGAGCAGAATAAACGGGAAGGCGAAGTGGGCGGTGAGGTGGAACGTGCCCTCCAGCTTCACCCGCCACGGCTGGGCCGAGCGCCAGAGGCGGCCCGTCAGCTTGAGGGCCGTTTCGGCGCCGCCCTTCGCCCACCGAAATTGCTGGGCGCGGAGCGCGTTCATGTCGGGCGGCAGCTCGGCCGGCGCCTCCGCGGCGGGGACGTACGTGAGGCGCCACCCCTGCAGTTGGGCGCGGTAGCTGAGGTCGAGGTCTTCGGTGAGCGTGTCGTGGGCCCAGCCGCCCGCGTCCTCGATGCAGGCGCGGCGCCAGACGCCGGCGGTGCCGTTGAAGTTCAGGAAGCAGCCTGCCAGCTCGCGCACCCGCTGCTCGATCGCGAAGTGGGCGTCGAGCCCGAAGGCCTGCACCTTCGTCAGCAGCGAGTCGTCCCGGTTGAGGTGGCCCCAGCGGGCCTGCACCATGCCCAGGTCGGGGGCGTCGAAGAAGCGCGGCACGAGGCGGCGGAGGAACGACGGGCGCGGCACGAAGTCCGCGTCGAAAATCGCGATCAGGTCCCCGCGGGCACGCTGCAGCCCGTTGGCGAGGGCGCCGGCCTTGTAGCCGGTCCGGTCGTCGCGGCGGACGTGCGTGATGTTGACGCCCTCGGCCTGCCAGTGGGCGACGCGCCGGGCCACCCGCTCGGTCGTCGCGTCGGTCGAGTCGTCGAGGACCTGGATGTCGAGCCGGGAGCGGGGGTAGTCGAGCTGGACGCAGGCGTCGATGAGGCGCTGGGCCACTTCGGCCTCGTTGTAGAGGGGCAGCTGCACGGTCACGACGGGCCAGTCGTCGTCCGGCACCGGCAGGTCGTCGGGGTCCGGCACGGGGCCGTCGCGAAGCCTTTCGCTGGCGGCGTGGACGAGGGCCAGCCAGAGGAGGTTGCCGCCGTAGGCCGTGAGGACCACGATGGCGACCGCGTAAAGTGCCGGAACGGCGACCTCGAGGGCTGCAAGCATGCGCGTTGATCGTTGGACCGTTGAAGGGTGAACGGGGGCCGCTGGTTACGGAGGCGGGGAATCCACTCGCTCATTGCTGTGCCCCCATGCTCTCGTGCCCGGTTACCGGTTGCGGCCGTAGGTCTCGTGGCTGGAGACCCAGTCGGACGACGAGATGGCGGCGCCCAGCGACAGCTCGCCGGCGAGGGTGGCCGCCGCCACGATCTCGGCAAACTTGTGGACCTTGCCTTTGCCGTAGCACCCCATCACCTCCAGGCACTCGCGCTGGGTGGGGAGGCCCGTGCCCCCGCCGTACGTGGCCACGATGAGGGACGGAATCGTGAGCGAGATGTCGAGATCGCCGTCGTCGGTAATGTCGGTGTAGAGGACGCCCGCCGACGATTCGGAGACGTTGGCCACGTCCTGCCCGGTGGCGATGAAGAGGGCCGTGATGGCGTTGGGCGAGTGGGCGCCGTTGTTGTTGGCGCCGGAGAGGAAGGCCCCGACGGTCGACACGCTCCAGTGGTGGTGCAGGGCCTCGGGCTCCACCCGCATGTGCTGGGCGAGCGTGTCCCGGTCGATGGTGGCCTCGGCCGTCACGCGCTTGCCCCGCGTCCGCATCACGTTAACCTGGGAGGCCTTCTTGTCCGTCGCGAAGTTGGATTCCAGGTAAAAGTGTTCGACTGGGCCCGGGTACTGGTCCATGATCCAGCCGCAGGCGGCGAAGGTGGCGCGCCCCACCATGTTCTGCCCCGCCGCGTCGCCGGTGCGGTAGTTGAAGCGCAGGTACGCGAAGTGGTTCGACAGGTAGTGGTCGATGTAGAGCAGCTCCGCGACGCTGGAGGTCGACTCCGCCTCCGCCCGGATCGCGTCCATGTGGTCGTCCACCCAGTGGGTGAAGTCGCGGGCCGCCCGGGCGTTGTCGAAGATGAAGACCGGGGCGCGCTGCATGCAGTCGCGGGACACGGTCGCCTCGATGCCGCCGCTCAGGTTGCACACCTTAATTCCGCGGTTGTAGGAGGCCACGAGCGTGCCCTCGGACGTGGCGAGGGGGATCAGCACGTCGTCCTGCGCGTGCTCGCCGTGCACCGTGAGCGGCCCGGCAAAACCGAGCGGAATCTGGGCGACGCCGGTGAAGTTTTCGATGTTGCCCTCCGTGACCGCCGGGTCGAACGAATAGTGCGGCACGTGGTCGAGCGAGGTGTCGCCGTAGTCCTCGACGAACTGCTGCCGCTCGTCGATGATGGCCTGGCTGCAGTTGTCGTCCGGGTCGCGGGGAATGCGCTCCAGGGCCTCGTCCTGCTCGGAGATCGAGTCCTCGACGGAAAAGGTGAGCGTGCCGAACGGGTCGGCCCGAAAGGTCAGCTCGAGGTTGTGCGTGCCGCTCTCCAGCGCCGGGCGGTCGGCCCGCAGGTGAAGGGTGCGGCGGAGGGGAAAGTCGAGCGCATCCTCGTCGGAAATCTCGTCGGCCGCGTGGGTCTCGCCCTCGCCCATAAAAAGATGCACCCGCTCCGGCGGCACCGTGTCGCCGTCGATTTTTACGTCGAGGAGGCCGGTGAGCGTGGCGTCCTGCAGGCGGTTCTTGAGCGCAAACTCGACGCCCCGGTCGGTATTCTCGAGGCTGCCAAACGTGTAGAGCTGCTTCAGAAGGGCGTCGGGCACGGACATGAGAGGTCGAGAGTTCGGACGGAAGCGGCTCGGACGAACGAGACATCGCCCTCAACGGAGAGGGCCCGAACGGGTTCGTGGGGAGGGCGTGGGGGTAGAGAGCGTGGGGGTGGAGAGTGTGGGGGGGAAGTGTGGAGGGGGGAGTAGGGGAAGAGGGACGTGAGCGGGCACCCTTCGATCGTGTTCAATTCGAAGAGGCTTCGCCATCCGGGGTGAAGCGGACCCGGAGCCATCCCTCCTCCAGGGCGGCACTCGTCATGTGGTAGTAGTTGAGGAAGTTGGGGAGGATCACGTTGGACCGCTGGTTGGCGACCTGCACGACGAGCTGATCCCCGAGCTGGCGCACGTCGACGTCGGCCTCCGTGGCGAACGCGAGGCGCAGGTTCAGAACGTAGGCGTCCCCGTCCTCCTCCACCGTGAACGTGGGCTCGTCGTAGAACACGTCCGTCGGGTTCCGCTCCGCATACATCGCGTCCCCGATGCGGCCCAGGCGCTCGGCCCCGAACACCTCTTCGCCCAGGTGCGGCACCTGCAGGATGGGAAGGGGGCGGAAGCTCTGCTCAATCTCCTCGAGGTATTCGCGCTGGCTCTCCACGTAGCCCTCGAAGAACGAGTCGGCCGGCACCTCGTCTTCCGGCAGCACGCGGTTCACGACGACGCTGTCCACGCCGTAGCCGTACAGCTGCAGGTACGTGAAGGCCCGCCGCGCCTCCTCAATCACCATCTTTTCGGGGTTCGTCACGAGCCGGATCGAGGTGGTCGATGGGGTGGCGAGCACCTGCTGGACGCGCTCCAGCTTCTCGAAGATCACCTCCAGTTCCTCGTAGCCCTTGTCCAGCGGAATGCCGGTGGCCTTGCGGACGCCGAAGCCGAGCGACTTGACCGCCATCTTCTGGAAGGGAAACGCCTTGGCGAGCCACCACTGGGTGACCTGCGGCAGGGTGAGCAGGGTGAGCGTCTCGCCGGTGGGCGCGCTGTCCACGACGATGAGGTCGTAGTCGGCCTCGCGGAGGGCCTCTTCGAGCCACAGCAGCACCGATCCCTCGTTCATGCCCGGCAGCGCGGCGAGCTCCTCGGCGGCAATCTGGTCGACCCCCTGCCAGCGGAAGACGGTGAGCATCAGCTCCCGCATGTGGCCCCAGTGCTTCTTCATCGAGTAGTAGAGGTCCACCTCCTGGGCGAAGAGGCGGTCGCGCACTTCTCGCGCCTCGGGGCCGAGCTCCTGGTCGAGGGCGTCGGCGAGGCTGTGGGCGGGGTCCGACGAGAGGACGAGTGTCTTGTGGCCCTGCCGGGCCGCGTGCTGGGCCGTGGCGGCGGCGCAGGTGGTCTTGCCGGTGCCCCCCTTTCCCGTAAACAGGAGGATGCGGGGGGCGTCGTCGAAGGGCACGTCGTCGTCGCTGGCGGGGAAGAGCATGGGCGGGGCAAGCGGCAAGGGAGGGCGGGAAGCGACGATCAGTCGCGAAACCGGGGCGGCAGCACGTCCACGAGCTTGTGCGAGCCGGTGAGCAGCAGCCCGTCCGCGGGGGCCGCGCTGCGCTCAAACGCGTCGAGCGCGTCGGCGAGGGGCTGCGGGGCGTTGACGGTCACGCCCTGGGCCCGGAGGCGCTCGGCAATCTCGTCGGGCGGGAGGGCGCGCTTCGTGTCGATGGGGATGGGGGTGACGACGGCGTCGTGGGCGGCGAGCAGCCGGGCCGTCTCGTCGAGCTGCTTGCCGCGCACGGCATTGAGGCACACGTGCAGCGTGCCGCCGCGGTCGGCCACGACGGGGGCCACGACGTCGAGGGTCGCGGCGATGGCCGGCGGGTTGTGGCCCACGTCGACCACGAGGAGGGGCGCCTCCCGGAGGACATCGAGCCGCCCGTGGAAGCCGGTGTGGCCCCGCACGTCGCCGAGCCCGTCCCGCACCGCGGCGTCCGCCGCTGCGTCGTCCGCGTCGGCGAGGACGGTGAGCTCCGCGGCCCGCACGGCCAGGGCGGCGTTGCGCTGCTGGTGGGGGCCGGCGAGCGACAGCGAGAGGCGGTCGTAGTGGCGCACCGGGGTGTCGAGGCTGAATGCGCTCCCGGTCAGGCCCGACCGGTGCGTCGTCCAGGTCGCCTCGTCGTCGAGCCGGTGGAGCGGCGCGTCCTGTATGGCGGCGACCTCGGCGATGGCGGCCTGCGCCTCGTCCGGAGTCACGGCGCTGAGGGCGGGCGTCCCGGGCTTGATGATGCCGGCCTTTTCGCGGGCGATGGCGTCGAGGGTGTCGCCCAGCATGTCGGTGTGGTCGAGGCCGACGTGCGTGAGGACCGACAGGGCCGGAGCGAGTACGTTCGTCGAGTCGAGCCGCCCGCCCAGGCCCACCTCGATTACCGCCAGGTCCACGTTCTGCTCGGCAAAGTAGCGGAAGGTGAGCGCGACGGCGAGCTCGAAGAAGCTCGGCCGGACGTCTTCGACGAGCGAGCGGTGCTGCCCCAGCGTGTCGGCGAGCCAGTCCGTGGGGGCGGGCGTGCCGTCCACCCGCATCCGCTGGGCGACGTGCGTGAGGTGGGGGGAGGTGTGGAGGCCCGTGCGCAGGCCCGCCGCGGTGGCGATGGCGGCGGTCATCGCGGCGGTTGAGCCCTTCCCGTTCGTCCCGGCCACGTGCACGGCCCGGAGCGCCTCGTGCGGGGTCCCCATCCCGTCGAGCAGGGCCCGCATCCGGTCCAGGCCCGGGGCGAACGCGTCGTCGGCGACGTCGGCGTACTGGGGGCGGTCCAGGAGAAGGTCGAGGGCGTCGGACATCCGCGTTGAGGGTTGACGGGTTGAGGGGAGAGGGTTGAGCGTTCAGCGTTGAGGGTTGAGTGTTCGGCGTTGAGCGTTGCGGGTCGTTGACCTCGGGGTGCTTCCAAGAGAGGGCGCGGTCTGGAGGTTAGCGGTCGTCTTCAGAGGAAGAACTGTCCGGGGCGCCGAGGGTGACGCGGCGTGTCGACGGGGCGACGTGATGGAACTGGAGGGGGACCGTGTCGGCCGGGAGGAGGTCGGCGACCCGACCGGCCCACTCGATGCACGTAAGGCCGTCGCCGTGCACGTACGTCTCGAAGCCGAGCTCCACGAATTCGTCGGGGGTCTGCACGCGGTAGGCGTCGAAGTGGTAGAGCGGCCGGTCGCCGTCGTCGTGGACGGCGAGGATCGTAAAGGTGGGACTGCGGACCTCGGCGGGGGGCAGCCCAAGGCCCTGCGCGACCCCTTTTACGAAGTGGGTTTTGCCCGTCCCCAGGTCGCCGTACAGCGCGACCACGGCGCCCGGGGGAAGCCCCTGCGCGATGCGGGCCCCGAGCGCCATGGTGTCTTCCACCGAGTCGGTCGTTCGGGGGAGGCGGTCCTGGATGGCATTGGTCTCTGTAGGGGGCATGTCGGGCATGAGCCGTGAGGCGCGATGTGTGAGGCATGATGCGTGAGGCGTGCACTGCCTCGGGTGCCCGTCACGCGTTGCGCATCACGCATCAGTGGGCATGCATTTCGACCACGGGCAAAGCGCGGGTCTTCAGGACGATTCCCTCGGCCTGAGCGTCGCGACCGGCAGGATCATTTCCTGCATGGAGGCCCCGCCGTGCTGGAGGGTGTCGCGGTAGAGGTTTTCGTAGTGGTGGAAGTTGGTGGGGTACACGAAGTAGTAGTCCTGCTTGGCCAGGAGGTAGGTCGTGTTCATTCCGTAGCTGGGCAGCCCGAACCGCTCCGGCTCCCGGACGAAGATGGCGTCGTCCTCGTCGCACTTCAGGTTGCTCCCGTATTTGTAGCGGAGGGCCGTGGAGGTCTCGCGGTCGCCGATCACCTTGGTTGACTGCAGGCTGCGCACGGCGCCATGGTCGCTGGTGAGGACGACCGTGCAGTCGGTGTTGGACAGGGCCTGCAGCATGTCGAGGAGCCACGAGTGCTCGAACCAGGTGCGCGTGAGGGCCCGGTAGGCTTCTTCGTCGGGGGCGAGCTCCTTCAGCACGTCCGACTCGGAGCGGCTGTGGGCGAGGATGTCGATGAAGTTGACGACGACGGCGCTCAGGTCGTGCTGCGTCAGGTTGGCCGCGTCCTGGGCCAGCTGCTGGCCGTCCTCGCTCGTGATGAGCTTGTCGTAGCGGATGCTCAGGTCGTCGCGGTGGTGCTGGTCGAGCTGGTGGCGGAGCAGGGCGTCCTCGTACTGGTTGCGGCTGTGCTCGCTCTCCTCGCCCGTCTGCCACGCCTTCGGGAAGCGGTCGACGAGGTCGACCGGCAGCATGCCGCCGAAGATGGCGTTGCGGGCGTAGGGGGTGGCCGTGGGCAGAATGCTCATGTAGAAGTCCGTGTCGACGGTGTAGTGGGGCCGGAGCAGCTCGGCAATCTCGAGCCACTGGTCGTACCGCAGGCAGTCGATCACGAAAAAGACGACCGGCTCCTCGCCCGTCTCCGGCAGCACGAACTCGGGCACCACCTCGTGGGACAAGACGGGGCGGTCATTCCCGGGCGCCTCGTCGACGCGGGCCATCCATTCCGGGTAGTGCTCCTCGACGAACACCCCAAACTCGCGGTTGGCCTCCTCGAACTGGTCCTGAAAAACCTGCCGGGCGCCCTCGTCGTCCGTCAGCTCCAGGTCGTACTCCACGAGGGTTTGGTAGAGGTCGATCCACTCGTGGGGGGAGAGGGCGCCGCGGAGCTGCTGGGAGATCCGATTAAACGACTGCAGGTACTCCTGCGAGAGGGCCTCCTTCCGAATCTGAGACTGCTCCAGCAGCCGCTTGCAGGTGAGGAGGATTTGACTGGGGTTGACGGGCTTGGTGAGGTAGTCGCTGATCCGGTTGCCGAGGGCCGCCTCCATCAGGTCCTCCTCCTCACTCTTCGTCACGAGCACCACCGGCAGGGTGGGCCGCTCGTCCTTAATCGCGTCGAGCACCTCCAGCCCCTCCATGCCCGGCATCTGCTCGTCGAGCAGCACCACGTCGAAGGGGCGCTGCTGTACCAGGTCGACCGCGTCGGCCCCGTTCGCCACGGTGGAGACGTCGTAGTCCTTCTCCTCCAAGAACATCACGTGCGAGCGGAGCAGGTCGATCTCGTCGTCGACCCAGAGAATGTGTGGGCTGCTCATGGGGGGAAGGGACAGGTGTCGAGCCCCGACCGAGAGAGGCCGGGCAGGAACGATGATGGGTGGCGCTGGGGCCCACGACGCGCAACAGTGCCTTGTACCCGGGTCGTCACGTCGCGTTCGGGGCACGCAACCGCCAATCCGAGAAGGTCCAGTCCGGCGGGTTCGTTCCGCCGTCCCGCCCGGATGGGCCCCATTTGCGAGAACGCCACTGACCGGAATGCCGGCGGGCGGTCGAAGGGGGACCCCAACGTTATGGCGGGGCGGCCCTTCGTGTCTCCCGAGTCCCGAAGCGGGTCGCCGATTCGTCCACGAATGCTCCGTCCGCCGCCATGTCCAAGCCCGAGAACACATTCCAGGAGCTTGCAGGGGTGCCCGTTCACTACGACCGTGCCCCCAGCGCCGGGTACGGGACGCGTGGCATTCCCTACACCTTTCACTGCACCGAGCCGTTCGAGGCGACCCTGCACGCGGCGTTCGAGGCGCTTTGGGCCGCCTGCCCGCTCGGGACGGCGGAGGTCATCACCTCGGCCGGGGCCTACGTGGACAAGAGCGGACTGCACGGGGCGGGCCGGGCGTTCGACATCGACGGCATCTTCTGGCCCGACAAGGCGTTCATTACAAACCAGTACCCGAGCGACCGCCGCTTCTACCTGGCCGTCGAATCGGTGCTCCGCAAGCACCTCGGGACCGTGCTCAACTACAAATTCGACGCGGCCCATCAGGATCACTTTCACGTGTCCGGGCGAGGGGAGCCCGGGTTCGTCCCGGGCCACGAGTCGCGGGTCCTGTACTGGCAGATGGCACTGACCCACCTGTTCGATCGGCCCGTGACGGTGGACGGGCTCACGGGGCCGGAAACCAACGGCGCCTCCCGGGCGCTGCTCCGCGCACTTGACATGGCGGAGGACGACGAGATGAGCACCGCTGGCGCTCTGCACCGGGGCCTCGATCGCGCCTGGGAGGACCTCCTCGACGCGGCGGCGGAGCGGGGCTTTCGGGGCGTGGCGGGCGAGGCGGAGCAGACGCCGCTCCAGCTTCTCGAGGCCCTCTACGCCACCATCGCGGACGAACTGGACGGGCAGGCGAGCCGAAAGGCCGTCGAGAGCGCCGTGACTACGTTCGCCCAGCACCCCGACACCGACGCCTGGCTTGACCAATTCCGCGACGCCCCGTAAGGGGAACGGGGGCGTGCGGTCGAAGAAGACCACCGAGGGGGGCTCGGGGCGTGTGCCCCGTCCGCCTTCCGCGTGTCGACGGGGCGCGAAGCGAATGGGGCGGCACAATGGAGGGGATTGCGGCGGCATCGTATTTCGCACGAACGGGCAAACGGATTTCCGCAATCGACCGCGGTGGGCCGGAGCGGGTTCTGCCGTGGCGACGTGGGGGGAGGGGTGCCCGTGCCGGCCGCCGCGGAGACGAAGCGGGGAACGTTGCC
>ERZ1034519.51-NODE-51-length-20279-cov-4.704707_pt1 | contig 20279 bp, 19 predicted proteins | sample MGYA00520655_ERZ1034519 | MGnify/ENA primary metagenome ERZ1034519 (study PRJEB33760, sample SAMEA4777702) | hypersaline lake metagenome | biome: hypersaline environment; feature: brines | place: Spain | collected 2012-08 | depth 0 m ...
ATCTTCGATGTCAAGGACATCGGCATAAGCACTTGCAATTCCCGGAGAGGCCGCCGTGACGTAGTCACACCGAGGAAGATACGTTTCCTCAAACCAGCGCGTGCGCACAGCCTTCGGGGTCTCCCACTCGGCCTCGTGGAACTGCCCTCGGTGGAAATCTTCCGCATCGAACCCCACTTTTGCCCCTTGTTTCTCCGATGCGTGGAGAGCTGCGGGTAGGGCCGGCAGATAATGAGCGATGAACAGGTCCGCAGGGACGGAGCGGGCCCGCGCACTCAATTCAGGGACGGCCCAGTGGTGAGCTCGCAGATTCAAATCATCAATTTCCCATGGAAGCCATCGCTCCAGCAGTTCTGCCACACGCTTCAGTCCTCCCAAGTAGGCCTGCCGAAGTAAGGGCGCCTTTGCTCCGTACGAGACACGGTCCAACGTCCAGGGCCGATTCTGATACTGCTGATCTGCGGCACTCCCCCACGGGTGGTAATCTCCGGCGATCACGTGTACGTCGTATCCCGCCTCTGCGAGTGCGTCTGCTTCTTTGACGAGTCGCGGATTTTTAGAAGGATGACCGGGCGTGATCAGGCAGACATCTGTGTCTATCTCCATTCAGGTCTCCGTGTGTTGCTCATATAGTCTCTCGTATTCATCAACGATTGCTCGATCGCTGAAGTACTCCTCACATCGGGCCCGGCACGCTCTCCTGCTGAGTTCATCGATGCGCCCCACGGCATCTATCAGCTCTTGTGTATCTTTGCAGACAAACCCCGTCTCCCCCTGCGTCACGACTTCCGGAATGGATCCCTGTCTGGTTCCGATGACGGGAGTTCCGCAGGCCATCGCCTCGGCCATAACGATGCCAAAGGGCTCGTCCCACTCGATCGGCATTAAAAACGCAGCCGCGCGGCCCAGGAGCTGATTTTTCTCTTCATCATTTACCGGCCCCACGTGCCGGATCTGGTCACCGTCGAGGCGGGGACGAACGTGCTGGTCGAAGTAGTCAGTCTCCTCTTCCGGCACGTTCCCCGCAATCAGGAGCCGGCGGCCCGACTGTCGTGCCACCTCCACGGCCCGGTGAGTGCCTTTGATTTGGGCGATGCGCCCCAGAAAGACGAGGGGCGCATCCGACCCCACGGACGGCACGTAGTCGTAGGTATCCAGCGGAACGCCATTGTATACCGTCTGGGCGGGGGCATATGGACGGATTTGGTCTACAATGTGCTCACTGCATCCCGTAAACAGGAGGCTCCCTTCTCTCGCGAGTGTGTGGGCCCAGCGGATACGGTTCGTTGTGACGTGCCGCTGGTAGCTCATGATCTTGGGCACGCGCAGAGGAAGCAGGGGCGTAAGATACGCCAGCCGCCCAAAACTGTGGACCACGTCCGGGGCATTGAATACCAGCTGCCCCACGTGGAGTGTGTTCTGGACCGTATCCCAGAGATCCTGGCTTTGCCGACCAGGATACGGCATGAGCTGGCCGGTGGTATCGGAGTCCGGATGGGCCAGGAGCGTTACCTCGTGCCCCCGCTCACTCAGCCCTCGAGCCAGGAGGTCCACGATCCGCTCGATGCCGCCATACAGCTCGGGCGGGACGGGAATTTCCGGATCGACCGTCAGAGCAACGTGCATGCACAGGGACGCGTCAGGGTGACAAATTCCAGCGGGACGTGTCTACGCCATAAAAGTCTTCAAGACGGCGGAGCCAATCAACAGTCCGAAGGCGACGCCAAAATTTACCCGGGACGACCTTATCTTTCGTCTGGTTGTGCCTGGTGTCCGCATCAAATTTAACGTCCCCCGATACACCCAGAAAGTCGCAGGTTCGTTGAAGAACATCCTCGGGGGACGTCTTCAACTCCTCCAACGTAATGAGATGAATCCGATCCCGCCCAAATCGCTGTTCGTATTCGTCCAGCTGCTTCGCGTAGCGCGACACCTCCATGAGCCACGGATTCTCCAGGGGATCCTTGGAAGTCACATAGCCCAGTGCAGCACCATATCTGATCTGCGACTCCGCCCGTGCAATGGGATCACGCATAATGTAGATAAATCGGAAGTCTCCCATCTCCTCCATAGACTTGACCCGTTCTGCTGCATTTGGGAGCATGGGATACCACGTGTACAGCGTCGATCCTTCAAGAAAAACCTCTCCATCCTCCTTCCAAAGATTTCGATACCAGTCAAACCCACGTTCCCACTTTTCACTCGCAAAAAAGTTGGGTTCCTTTTTCAAACATGGAGCAATCTCGGGATGCAGTGCAAGATACTGATATAAACTAGTCGTCCCACTTTTCGAACATCCGATAATGAGCCCAAATTTCCTCATGTTTGCGCATAGATCTGCTCCATTTCCTGGGCGATCGTTCGGCTGGTCCTCGGCTCGGGAAGTGACCAGTCCCAGTGATCTGCCCGGTGCCGCTCCCACAAAACGCGCAGAGCGTCGGCCCAGGCCTCTACGTCTCCCGGGGGGACCAGCACCCCGCTCTCCCCATCCGTTACGCGCTCGGCGATCCCGCCGTGATTGCTCCCCAGCACCGGAATACCGGCGGCAAAAGCTTCGAGCACTGTATAAGGCCCCGTCTCGAACCAAATGGACGGCACCGCGAGCAAGTCGAATCCCGCAAAAGCCTCCACCCGATTCTCCTCCGTCATTGGCCCGCAGAATTGCACGCGCGGGTCGCCCTGAGCCTCCTGTTTCATCTCGGCCAGATACTGCTGGTCTTTCGCGCTCTGTGCCATGCCGTACAAGTGGGTCTCTACAGCGATGTCCTCGGGAAGCTGGCGCACGGCTTCCACGAGCACGTGCGGCCCTTTGACCTCTGTGAACCGCCCCACGAAGCCGATGCGAAGCGGCCAGCTTGCCTCCTGCGAGTGACGCCGCTCGGCGGCCTTTCGCTGCGTGGTCCGCATCGAATCGGACAACCCGTGCTGACTGACGGTCACGTTCTCTCCCGAAATCCCATTTCGTTTCAGCACCTCCTTTAGCCAGCCCGCTACGACAACCACGTGCTCTGCGCTTTCCATCCAGGATTGCAGTCGCTCCTTTTGCTGCTGGATGAGCGTGGCCCGCTGAAGAGCCGTCCCGGCCGCCCCGGGGATCGAAGAACCAACCTGTCTGTGATACGGCGCTGGTGGCCCACGCCATGGGTTTTGGCACCCCGCGGTCCTGCAACACGCATGCTCCGCACCGCATCGGGCGGATCTCTCCGTCGCAGGGTGTCGTGCCCCATCGCATTAGGGTGCCTCGTGGACAGGTGACCTTTGGCACGTGCACCGTGATGTAGAGCGGAATGTCCTGCTCGGCGACGACCCGTGCATGGGCCACGCTGCATCCTCGGGTGAGCGAATGCATGTGCACCGCATCGGGACGCGTGCGCTGTAGCCAGTCGCCCCAGACATCCAGGTATTTCGGATCGGTCCGCCTCTGCACTTCGGCACGGTCTGGATTCTGGGCGACGGGGTATCGAACGACCTGAAGGCCGTTATGAGTGTACTCTTTCTTCTCTTCCTTGGTTGAGGGCGCCACCACAATGATTTCGTGACCGCGCCGCCGCAGATCGTGCGCCAGTGCCTCCACGTACGCTTCCGTTCCGCCGACGGTCTCGGGATAGTAGTAGCCGCACAGTAGTACAACCTTCATCGAGTCGGATATCAGGGCAAGACACTACGGCAACCTCAGACACTGAATACCTACCGCTTCCTCCACACTAAGGAAAACGGCGCTGAACCTTTTTCATGGTTTGCTCCCACCATCGCCGACCAATGGTACCGACTGGCAGGGCCTTCAGGTACTTGAGTCCCTGCAACTCGTCATCACGATAAAACCCCGTCGGTAGCACGTGAAACCGGGAAGGGACTTCGTCCCAATCAGGGAAGGTGAAGTAATAGCGCCCCTTGAGGATGACAAAATGTATTAGCATCCGTTCAACCGCTTCTCCATCAATAAACTCTAACAGCTTGCCATCATCCCAGGTAAATCTCGTTCCTGCAAATACCTCACAGCCCAAATCTGAAAAATGTGTGCGGAGGCGTCCAGCCTTTTCTTCGCGCCGAATGACCTCCGTCATGGACTCAATCTCCGTATCAACGTCAAAGACAGAGGCTCCGTCGATGAGTGCATCCCATTTGGAATTGCACTCCGTGAAGCTGAAATGTTGCTCGCTCTCCAAAACCCACTTGTAATCAGCGCTTTGTGTGTACAGACTATTCAGACGGTCCTCATTTCGGAATAAGAAGAAGAAACCGGTGAGGTACGGGGCACGAGCCGAGATGACATCATTCGCTGCGAGGAGGTCGTCGGTAATGAACGAGCCGATGTCCCCGTAAATCATATCGATGTCGGTGCACCCCCAGAAGTCGTAGCCGTCGAGGTAGTCGTCAAAGAGGGCTCCGTAGGTAGGCTTAAAATCACATAGGTTGTAGGGGGTCTTGATCGCCGGTTCAAGCCCCAGTCGCTTTCGAATGCGATCACGGATCTCATCGAGCGTCATTGGGACAACATGTACATTCCCAGGGGCACTGGGAAGTGATCCGCAATCCGAAAACAACAGGAATTCGAATTCTGGATTGTGACGACACGACTCCAGAAACAAGTCCACGTACTTCGGCCAGGAGCCGAAGTAGCACGAAATGAGACAGGTACTTGCCATTATTTCCAGACAAATCTACCGAGCGAGCCACCCAATACTACGATTGAATGGTCTTTACTCGACGAACAGTACGGATAAGCAACGTTATTCAGAAAAACCAGGTACCGATAACCCAAGCCACGCCTTCAGACGACGAAAAGCAATGCTCAATTGCTCAGCACATGGGTAGCCTAGGACACGCGATACAAATCGGAAATGCGGGGGATGCGGCGGAAGTGCAGAGGAGTCCATTTTCTTTATCCGACTCCAGACTCTCTTGAACTCGGAACTCCCAGCTGCTGCAAGCTGCCGAGCAGCATAGAAGTACGCATCACAAAGAGCCCTTTTTCGGGCATCGGTAAATGCTTTGTTTTTTCGCCAGTGCTCCTCGACAAGCCTTGCATTTCGTGCACACCCTTCGGCGAAAGCTACTCGACTTTGCCCCGACAGTGAGTCGCCACCCCGATCTCGATAAAGAAACAGCGACTGCTCTGATGGTACACGTACGAACTGGCCTCCAGCAATCGCAACGCGCAACAGAAGATGAACATCTTCAATGAGTGAATACCGCTCGTCAAAACCACTCACGGTATCAAGCCACCCCTTTTTGAAGAGCGCACTCCCCAAATGGATAAAACCCTCTGCGGAAAGCAAATCAACTAAGGGATCCTCTGGGTCAATCCGAGGCTGAGCAGCACCAGTGACAACCCACTCTCCATCTTCATTCTGACTCATACGCTCCCAATCCGAATGTAGGACAGCGGCCTCACTTCCGACCGTTTTTGCGTACGCGGCTTGGGTTTCGATTTTACCGGGAGTGAGAAGGTCATCGTCATCTAAAAATTGAATCCACTCACCAGAACTGCGCCGCCATCCAACATTTCGTGCCCAGCTCGGCCCACCGTTCTCAACCGACATCACCTGCGTCTCCATCGGAGATGCGCCCCGCAGATGCTCGCGGGCCACGGCGGCTGTGTCGTCGGTGGACCCGTCGTCCACGACAATCACCTCCAGCTTCTCCGACGGATACGTCTGCGCCCGCACGCTGTCGAGCGCCGTAGGGAGACGCTCCGCCGCGTTGTACGCCGGAATGACGACGCTCACGTGTGGCAAATCAGCCATGAACCACGGCTGTCTCTCTTTTCGACTCTAGAAGCCCCTGGTCCTCCAAAATGCCCCGATAGAACGACTCGATTTTCTCGTCGTGCCGGCGTCGCTCCTCCGCCACCGCTCGTGGGTCGTACGTCTTGATGTATTCCACCGACTCTTCCACAAGTGATTCGTCCGCAGCCTCATCGACGTAAAAGATGGGAATCGGCGTATCCGGATTGTAATCCTCAAAGCCGATGTACTTGTGGTTGTAGTATTTGCCGTGCGTGACCGGAATCGCCGGGCACCCCGCAATCATCGAGAGAATCACCCCGTGGAAGGACATCGACACGGCGGCGTAGGCGTCTTTCGCAGCGTCGATGTGGTTGTATGCATCGGAGTACGGAAGCTGGTTCACCTCGGCCTCCGGCAGGTTCTCTCGGATGTAATTGAAACACTCGGTGTCGTCACAAAACTCCGGGCCGCTGACACTGAAGAGCGTGAAGGTGCAGTCCAATCGCTCGTGGAGAGCGCGAAGGTACGATACCAGGTTGTCCAGCCGGGCCTGCTCCCGGTCGTCGGACAAGAAATTTTGCTCGCCGCGGTAGTTGACCAGAATGGTTTTCTTGTCGGCTTCCTGCCCACTGCGCTCCTCCGTAACGGGATACACCTCCGTGTTAGAGAAGACCTCGTCCCGCGTGAGCTTTTCCATTTCGCTCTCCATTCCCAACTCGGGCATGCAGGCAGCATTCCGGAACCGTACGCCCTCTACCCGCTCCTGAATGAAGTCCTGCGTACGCTCCTGCTGCTCCTCGCTCATCGGACCGTACTGCTGCGTACCAAAATACACCGGCAGATCGGCCATGCGGGCCATGAGCATGTAGGGCACGAGGTTCACCTGCCACCACTGCTTCGTAAACTGTGTGCCGCCAAACACAAACATGAATTCCGACTTCTGGAGCTGACGCAGTGCGGATTGCAACTCCTCCTCGTTGCGATACACGGTTTTGGCTGCGAGCGGAAAGGTAGCTATACTCGTCTTGAGGTGCCACTCTTCGGGCAAGTGGGCGTGCCGGAGCTTTGCGTGCCAGTTCCAGAAGTAGGACTGCACGCCGCGCTGCGCTACTACGGGCGCGCCCTCTAGCCGTCTACCATCACGTAACTCCTCAGTGTCATCGACATGAAAGTAAATCGGCACATCGTCGGGCAACAGGCGCCGAAACCGCGACGCTACAACTCGGAGGAGACAGCGGTCCCCCATGGAATCCTGGCCGTTGTACGAGCCAATGAGAAAAACACCACTTTCCGATTTTGTATGGTCCATTTGTGTTATTCTATTGATAGAGATTCAGTGTACGCAAATCACGCTTGATGACACCGAGCCAGCCTCGCTCTTCCACACTGCGGCACCTAAACGACGGCACCTAATACGGCAATGTAGATGCTTCGTCCCTAACGACTTTCAGTTGCCCCGTCTCTGCTCTTCCCAGGGCTAATGAACCTCAGACACGCTCAAAATAGATATGAACACAACTAGTAGCACATATTTTTCATTATCGTTATCTCTATTCAAACAGATCCCATCTTTCAAAGCCACATTCTTCCACCACTCGGTAAATAGTGTCGACTTCTTTCGGACTCAACCGCTCTTTCCATATTGAAGTGGGACTTTTCCCAGGCTGACTGTACTCCCTCGTCGAGGAGCTTGGCTTCTGCACATCTCGCTTCAACTGTTTCAGGGACGGGCTCTCACCATCCACGCTTTCTATCAAGCGTGCAAATTCCCCCACGGGATCACGAACCAACGATTCGTACGAAACCAACTCCCAGGGATGGGGGCGCGGCGTACGGAGGGGGATGATATTCTCCACGGCCCACCAAAACGCAAGCACTTCCAGTTGACTGGAAATAGAATTAAATACGGCCTCAAACCTTGGATAATCACGAGCGACTTCCGCAGGTAATTTTCTGCTCTGTTTCGAGAAATGTGCCCATCCTGGATGATTTTGTTGCGACGAGACCACACCACACGGATGTCGAATCAGAAAAACCCCAGGCGATCCAGTCACCTTGAGGACTTTTGCAAAGCACGGGTTCACCAGCACAGCCTTCACCACATATCCATTACTTGTGGCAAACTCCAGAGGATCGAAGTCACCCCACGATAGATGGAGCTCTTTACCAAAAGCCACATTATTGATATACTTTTTGCACTCTTTATCAATACTTTGTGGCCAGTAATTCACCTTTTCAAACCCAAATTCTGAAGGCCTCCACTCTTGATTCGGGCCTACGTTAAATGGCTCGTTTACTAATGTGAAGTTCATTTGTTTAGACAAAACTTCTGCGACCCATGTCGTACCGCTCCGCCCAGTCCCAGACACAAATACTGTATCACACCTATCGTATCCGATACTTGCTACAGTTCCTAGCAAATTAATTATTATTTTTTTTATCCTACTTTTCATTTGTTTTTATTACCTACACACAATTGTGGGCAATGGTCTAACTTAATACTTTTTTTACGTATTTTGGAACAACTAGACTGGCCTCTTTTTTTATTATATGTTTTATGCTCTCTAAAATCATCTTTTTTCTGTATAGCAACCTAATACAACTAAAAATTTCTTTTATTTTTTCTGTCTTTGTTTTTTCTCCTGTTGGAGATCTAATAAGTGAGTGAAACCATCCGACTGCTTCGTTTCTAATACGTGACTCCTGCTCGGTGTTGCTAAATACCTCGAGCATTTTCAGTCGAGACTTAAATGAGAATAACCTCTGATCGATAGGACTTGAAGAGCTGTACAAGCTTTCCTCATACATTCTATAAACTCCTGGCCTCACATTAGATACGAACTTTGTGTCACCTACCTCTTTAACCATCGCCAAAAGGAACTCATCTCCGCATATGACCTCCATTAGTTGCTTCGGAAAACTATCAATGTTGTTTTTAAGTACGTAAGTCAATAATCGAGGATAACCCCGAACCTTTCCCTCTTTTCTTGAATTTTGAAGTAGCTGGTCAGTGTCACACGGGGAATCCCCTTCGACTTTGACAACCCAGGGATGATAAGTCAATGCGCAGCCATCATTCTCCTCCAAGAAATCTACCTGTTTTTGGAGCTTCTTCGGATCCGTCCAGTAGTCGTCACCCTCACAGGTAGCAAGGTACTTTCCACGAGCCATGAAGTGAGAATATATGAACTGAAACCGTCCAGTTGGTCGGCCATGAATCTGAATATTGTTTTCGCGTCGGTGCAGGAAGAGCCGAATTTTATTGGGGTGCCGGTCGGCATACTCCTTACAGATCTCCCGCGTCCCGTCGTCGGACTCATCCTCCCCAATGATAATCTCAACCGGGAAATCGGTCTCTTGCATCAGCACACCGTCGAGGCAGTCCCGGATGAAATCGGCGTGCTGGTACGTACTGACGTGAACCGACACCATGGGCTCCGGCACAGCCCCCAGCACATTGTTCGGATACTCCTCTACCGGAACCTCTTGGTAATGCCGCTTGAATTCCTCGAAATCCATCTCATCTGGATTCTGCATCGTCCATCTATTTTTCCATTGGTCTGGCCGGTACGCCGACGACTTTCTCCCCCTCTGGTACATCTGTTGTCACTACGGCACCTGCTCCCACAGTACACCTGTCCCCAACCGACACGTCCGGTAGAATCGTCGCGTTACTACCAATCGACGTATGTGACCCAACTTTCGACCGGCCTAAGATTCGAGCTCCTGGCGAGACTTCAGTGAAGGCGCCGACAGTACTATCGTGATGGATGCTCGCATGTGAATTCACGAGAACACCGGTGCCTACCTGCGCACTGTCGTAAATCGCTGCGAACGCCATCACATTGAGTGCTTCGGAGAGGCTCACGTTTTCTCCGACTAGTGCGTTTTCGGACACGACTGACGTTGGAGTGCCTCCAATGTCCCTGAAAGCGTTATACAATTCATGTCTGGCCTGTACTCCGCCAAGGGCAAGCACAAACCGTCTATCCTTCTGGAGTTCCCCTCTGGCCTTCTTCAGACTTCTGATGATGGGACACCCATACAGCGTACGCGGAAGATCCTCCGACACATTATCGAAGAAAGAAACATCAGAAATCTCCTTTCCTGAATTCAAGACATGGTAGACCTCTTTGGCGTGGCCTTTCGCTCCTGCAAGAATCATAGCTCGTACCGCTGGGTACGCAGTAGAAGTCGGGCAATCATCTCTTGCTCCTCTCTGGTGAGGTTGTGGTACAAAGGGAGGCACAAGATTCGATCAGCAACGTCTTCCGATATCGGCATATCCATCTCTGGCACGTACTCCAGAGACGAGAGCGGAGGATGGAAATATCGGCGGGGACTAATTTCTCGCTTTTCGAGTGCCTCCTTCGAGGCCTTCATCGCCTCGTGCGATTCGAAGAGCACCGGATAATATGCATGATTCACGTCGCTCCCGTCTAGCGGCTCGGGGCGTTCTACGTGTAGATTGTCCAGCAACTCATCATAGTACCCGCACTGCTCTGCCCGCCGCTCTAAAATCTCATCAATGTACCCCAGGTTGCACAGGCCCATGGCCGCGTGCATCTCGGAGTTTTTGCCATTGATCCCTACTCCGTTGAACTGGCCTGGGCCATCATGTCCGAAGTTCCGCATATAGGCCATTCGCTCAAGGAGGTCCGGATCTTCTGTGATGACGGCGCCGCCCTCCACCGTATGGTAGAGCTTCGTGGCGTGGAAGCTTGCAGTGCTCACGTCGCCGTACCGAAAGATACACTCGCCCTGATAGGTGGTCCCAAAGCAGTGGGCGGCGTCGTATATAATCTTCAGGTCGTTCGCGTCTGCGATCCTGCGGAGGGCCTCAATGTCGCAGGGATTGCCGAAGCAGTGCGTTGCGAGAATCGCGGAGGTATTGGGCGTGATGGCTGCGTCGACTTTTTCCGGATCGATGTTTAGCGTCTCCGGATCGATATCGGCAAACACCGGGGTGCAATCCTCCCAGACGATGCTGCTGGTAGTGGCCACGTAGGAAAAAGGAGTCGTAATTACGTCCCCTTCCAACTCCAGAACATTGATCGCGAACTGAAGGGCGATGGTGCCATTGCTGACGAAGAGCAGGTGGTTCAGGTCAAGATACCGCTTCAATTCCAATTCGAGTTCGTTGACCAGCGGTCCATCGTTGGTTAGCCAATTCCGATCCCAGATTCGGTCAACCAGATCCTCAAACTCTTCACGCGCCGGTAAGAAGGGCTTCGTTACGGGAATCATTGGCGAATCCTTTTTTCATTAGCATTGTGTCGTAGAGCGGCTCATCCCAGAGGAATGAACAGTGGTCCTGATGAACGTCACTCACTACCGGACCGCACTATACGGAGAATGTCAAGCGGGATTGAGGTACAGGACTCCTACCTGGCCTCTCGTTCCGGGAATGTCGGTGTTCCTCGGTCAAACCGAGGTCGGATTCTCAAGGTGTAGATCCGTCCTGCATTCCGCCTTCCTGCTTCTGGTGCTGGATATATGAAGCGCACCAGTCATCCGGATCATGCACGCAGAGAATGAACTTGCTTTTCGGAAAGTCCTGATCTATGCCCCAAACTGAACGACCTCTTCTGGAAAAGATCATCGCTATAGTAGTAAAGACTGAACGATTCAAAATAGCGGACTCGATAGCGCGTGATCAGAAGCTGGAGTGGCGCTAAATCGAAACTAGCATGTTCAATGGGCTACCTGGACGGAACGCGAGTTATTTGAGGGAACCTAGACTTTGTAACACATATCGGTAAATACGAACATACGGCTCAAAACGTATACCTCTTTTTTATGCTAATGTCTGTGATAATAACTTAATAGTAACCGTATTTTTTGAGATTCACAGATAGTCGATTATCTATTCGAGCATTTTCATCGGAGTACTCTTTCTTTATTCTACTAGATATTTGATCTGTAAGCTCGATTTTATCGTCACGTTTGTTGTCATCATACCATAAACAAACTCCTCTTGGTAGGTTTAGTGACGAAAAAAGTCGTCCTGGCCGAAAAACTACCTCCTTCGACCTCCACGAAGAAGCCTCACCTAAAGACCAACTATTATCGGATATCTTACTCACATTTTTCTTTTTTGATTTTTCAATTTCTTTTATAAAGTTATTTTTGTTACTTTTTACCCCAAAAAATTCAAGAATATTTTCGTAAAATTCATGTTGGTTTCTTTTAAGCATCTCATAAGGTAACATACAAATATTACTTTGACCTATGTTTTTTTCTATTTCGCTATATAAGGTATTATATTTTAGCTTGACAGCTGGTCCTGCATAATAGGAGTGAGACTTACTTAATCTCTCGTCAATCCAACTTTCCCAGTGAGGTTGGCTTGCACCTACATATCGGTAAGAGGTTTCAGCATAAGCAGAAGCGAACCATGTGTCTTGCCTTCGAATAACTATTAGTACTTTAAGAGGTGAAAGGCTTCGTTTTTCCGTTAATATCGATATCCTCTTAATATGCTCCCCAATTCTATACGGATCGTTTATTCCCCCAGTCAAAGCGTTCTCGTCAGAGATCAACTGCTTCTTATCTGCGTTAAACTCATCCTCAGTTTGCAAGTTTTCCAGAAGATCGTCCCCGTGCCCAGACCAGACACAAGGGGATCTGTCGAAAAATCGTGACAGCGTGGTCTTATCATACGCATTTCGCCTTTCTAACAAATTATAATCCGGCCGTCCAACGTAGTTGACTTGAGGCAGAACTGGAAATAATTCATCTTGCAAGAAAGTCGACCCCGTTTTAGGTAGGCCTACGTGTAAGTACAGCATTTGTGCTTCGTACTTATCAATAATATAGTACTAAATATTTTCCCCTCCCATCTTAATCGCATTAATTCTTGTTAGTTTCAGACGTAGCCAATTTTTCAACTATTTTACTTGTGCCCATCCTTAACACATTTTTTATTACGTCGAAAAAAATACCTTTCTGATAAATGTTACCGACGAGTGATGCGATAGACTTATACGATTCTGGGACTATCAGTGGTTTTTTTACTGAATATATTATTGCCGCAACAATACAGTGATATATATCTTTCTTAATTTTTTCTTTATTATCATGTGATTTGACTACCGAGAGAGCACACGCTAATGAATCTGCCATAACAATTTTGTTATCTAACTCTTCGTTAGAACTGTATAAATTGTTATTATGTTCTCTGTGAATACCCGGTTTGACACTTCTACATAAGCACTCGCTTCCATACTCACTCAGTCTCCTCCTGGTTATCACGTCTCCAAGCATCGATTGCAATCCACTCTCCGGATACTCATCGTACATATTCTCATATACAAAGGTAAATTGTAGTGGGTCATATCGTACATCTCCATCTTTCTTTGCCCTACGTATCAAGCCTTCTTGGTTTTCTCTATCGTTCTTTCCGTACGTTGTTATCCAGGGGTGATACGACAACACGCACTCCTCGTAGGACTCGAGAAATTCGACCTGCTTCTGCAGCTTCTTCGGATCGGTCCAGTAGTCATCGCCCTCACAGACTGCGATATATTTACCTCGGCACTTAAACCGCGTGTATGTACTTTGAAATCTCCCAGTCGCGCGGCCGTGTATTTGGATGTTATTCTCCCTCCGATGCAAGAAAAGGCGGATTTTGTCAGGGTAGCGGTCAGCATAGTTCTTACATATTTCTCGTGTGCCGTCCGTAGACTCGTCTTCGCCGATCAGGATCTCGACAGGAAAGTCAGTATCCTGCATGAGAGCACCGTCAAGGCAGTCGCTTATGAATTCAGCATGCTGATACGTACTGACGTGGACTGAAACCACAGGTTCGCGTATCGTATCCACCACGCGGTTTGGGTATTCCTCTACCGGAGCTTCTTGGTATTTCTTTTTGAAGCCTTCGAAGTCAAGCATTTTTCGTGATGGAATGGGCATAGTTAAATACCGATTTCAGCCCCCACCTACAATCAATTCGCCATATGATTTATGCTTAAAACATTTTTCTATAATTTTGATGATCTCTCGATAAGCTCAGTATACGTATTGTGGACGTCTTCAATTGGGATCTGGGTGCAATTATCGGATGTGCGCAGATCCTCATCATAAAATCCAACCGCCTCTGTATTGAACTGCAGCCCCTTAACCATCTTTGAGAGCTGACGAATACGCGAGCGGATGTGGTTTACCCCTCCGTCGAAGTTTACGAAGAGAGCCTCATCCTCTTGATCTGCAATATCAAGAATTCGTTTGTTGTATTCGTTCCATAACCCAAGCCCCTTCTCAATCTTGAAATTATTACGTCTTTCAAGTGACCGTGCGACAGACATCGGATGGCGAAAAACGATAACGGGAAAGTACCTTGAAACCAGTGGCCGCCACATCGGAAACGTAAGTACGTTTCGAGGATCCTTCCATACCGCCGTCCGACCATCTGCATGAAGCCGAGCTATGAAACGACGCATCCGAATTCGAATACGCCAACTGACTTGAAGTGATGAAGGAGGATTTTCCCAAGATCCATTGGAGTTCTCCAAAATATTTTTATTAATCTTCCATCCCCAAGTATGCTCCCAAAAACCTTTTTTATTCCATTTATTACCACCAATCATATTTTCTCCCATATGAGCACCCGACATACCCACCATCTTTGTTATACATGACGTGCCGGACCTGTGCATTCCTAAAATCAATATTGTATTCCCACGTTTAACCAAATAATTTAAATAGTTAATTCCATCTTTTATTGCCAAGTTATCCATTATTTATTCAGTGCTCAGTGATTCATATTTCTGCACTACATTTCTTAATATCTGTATTCAAGTTTACACAGTTCCGTCCAACGATAATCAGCCAGTCTGTCGAGGCAGACCCCTACATTCAAAACAGATAGGCGTTTGATCTACTTACCGAAAGAAAATAGCCCAGTAAATACGTCGTCTGCACCTCTCAACAATCGCCGCCCATCACTAAAGACTCTGCATCTCTACCATCTCGCGAAACTGTCCGTTCTCTCGCATACGAAGCTCGTGGTAGGAGCCTTCCTCGATCACCCGCCCCTCGTCGAGCACGTAGACGCGATCCGCGTTCTTCACAGTCGAGAGCCGGTGCGCAATAATGACAACCGTCACTTCCCCTTGTAGCGCATCGATGCTGTCCTGGATGTGCTGCTCGGACGCCGTGTCGAGGTCGCTCGTCGCTTCGTCAAGCAGCAACAGGTTCGGCTGCTTCAGAAGCTCCCGCGCGACGAAGAGGCGCTGCTTCTGCCCTCCGGAGAGGCGTACCCCGCGATCGCCCACCGTCGTCTGGTATCCATTTGGGAGTTCCTGGATAAAGCGATGGGCGTGGGCGCGCTTCGCAGCGTCGATCACCCTTTCCCGTAGGGCCGGATCCTCTTCAACATCTCTCTGCCACAGATGAATGTTGTTGGCGATTGTGTCGTCGAACACGACCGTCTCCTGGGAGACGTATCCGATCTGCTCGCGCCATGAAGCCAAATCGATCTGGTCGTGTGGGATGCCGTCAATGCGCACCGTGCCTGTGCGCGGCTTCAGCATGAGCGTCATCATGTCCACGAGCGTCGACTTCCCCGCTCCAGACTCACCGACGAGCGCGACGGACTGATTTACCGGGACCTCGAGATTGATGTCGTGCAGCACATCGCCATCTTCCTCCTTGTAGGCAAAGCATACGTTCTCCAACTCGATGCCTTTCCGAAGCGGATCTAGACTTCGCGACCCGCTCGACTCCTTGTGCGCTTGTACTTCATCGATGTCTTCGTCGACCATCTCCACGGCCCCAATTTGATCCATTGTGCCCTGCCATCTGGATTGAATCGTCATCATGGATTGCATGCCGCGGTGGAAGAGTAGCAACGCCACGAAGATCGGCGCGATTGCTTCCTCGAACACCATCACTTGGAGTGCGATGAGTCCCGTTATGAGCAGCACGGAGACCGGTTCCTTTAGGGCACTCGTAAACGCCCCCGCAATCCGCTGCCGCAGAATGTATCCAGTGAGCCGGTTGACGCTGTCGTACACGCCCGTCCGAAGGTGGTCCGTCTGGTTCGTCGACACGATGTACTTGAAGGCCTGGAGGGACTGTACGAGCAGCTTGTTCAGCTCGCTCATCTCCGAAGACCGCTTCCGCGAAAGACGCCGCACGTACTCGTTCAGGTACTTAAATAAGAATAGGAGGCCAATCCCGACCCCTAAGGCCATGAGTGCGAACCGCCACGCGATGGCAAATGCAAACGTAAAGTAGCTAAGCGTCGTGATGATTTTCGTCAGGAACCCCGTGAAGCTCGTAAACGACGCGAAGAAGCGATTGACCTGCTGGTTGATCACATTGATGAAGTGACCGGTATTCCGCCGGATATAATACCGGTAGTCCATCGCGCTATATGCGTCGAAGAGCCCGGTCTTGAGCTCCCGCAGCAGGTCGGCCTGCAGGTATCCCACATAGCTTCCCTTTGCGAATTGCAGGCCGCCTTTCGCTACGAACACGACTGCAATGAAGGCAAGGAGGCCCGGGAGTGACTCAGCAATTCCCATCCACGACAGCAGGTCGTAGAGCTGCTGCTCGGCCCAGCCCATGTCCTCGGTGCCGCCGGTCTGAGACACGCGCAGGAGGGGCAGTAACAGCGTGATGCCGAATCCCTCGGTGAGGGCCGACGCCCCCACGAGAACGAACACGAGGTACATGCGCCGCCCAATGTAGCGGCGGTAGATCTTGAGGTAGCGGAATAGGTCCGCAAAAGTGCTCATCGACTACGGATTTGTCCGGATGTTAGACGTGGCGCGTTGCACGTAGCACGTCGCACGTGGAACGTATCAGGCAGGGCGTTGCACGTGGCACGTGAAACGTGTAACGAGTTTAGAGAGAGTGATTCGGGAGAACGGCCCCTTCGCGAAGCAGTCGGTGCCAGCGTGCTTCGAAGTTGTTATAGGAGAAGTAATCGAGCCCGTCCGGCACGCCGCGATCCGCTGCAAGTGCCCTTTTAATACCTCGACGGAGATCCTGTGGTTCGCCCGGATCCACGACCACCCCGAGCTGCCCGTCGCGCACTGCTTCCCGGCTCGCGTCGGCACGGCTCGCCACCACCGGCACGCCACAGGCCATCGCCTCCAAGTACACAATGCCAAACCCCTCCCCGCGTCCCGGCATCACGAAGGCGTCGGCCAGCCGGTAGTGGTCCTCTTTTTCCTCCTCGGGCACATACCCCGCAAAGACCGTGCGGTCGGCCACCCCCAGCCGCTCGGCTTTCCGTTCGAGGCGTGGGCGGTCGTCCCCGTCGCCGCAGACCAGATACGCTATGTCGGGAATCTCCTCGGCGAGGTCCGGTAGCACCTCCAGGATTTCGTCGTGCCCTTTGTACTGCTCCTCGCTGGAGAGGCGTCCGAGCGTGAGGAGAATGGTGCGGTCGTGGAGGTCGTAACGGTCCAGGAGCTCGTCCCGCTTCGGTCCGGGACGGTACGCATCGAGGTCGATGCAGTCCGGAATGACGTGGCCCTGATCGGCGCGGAGCGGGGCCCACTCCAGGAACCGGTCCTTCGTGCACTGGCTCACCGTGACGAACGCATCAGCCTGTGGGAGCATCCACCGCACGAGGCGGGACGGGTGCGGGTCCCAGGCATCGATGCCGTGGAGGATTAGAATCAGCGGTGCGCCCTGGAGCCAGGAGGCGAGGGCGGCGACGGGGAGCAGGTTGATATGGCCACAGATGATTGCGTCGCAGGTTGAAGGTTGTAGGTTATAGGTTTGGCGGAGGACGTGCCAGGCATACGTCATCTTGGACCCGACGGTCTCAGGGCGGTAATCGACGCGGGGGGGAACGTTTTCGATGGGTTCGACGGGAGCGACGCGGGGCAAAACTGTGAGCTGGGCGGCCAATGGGTCGGCGGACAGGGCGCGGCAGAGATCGCGGTTGAACTTGGCAATTCCACCACGTCCTCCGAATGCATCTGTAAGAAGAGCAAGGATCCGCATTACACCCCTTCAAACGTGAGCCGCTCCTCTGGGATGTTCTCCAGAACGGGAGCGTGATTGTCTTTTTGCGACAATACGGGATCTTCCATTGGCCAGTCGATGTCGAGAACGGGGTCATTCCACCGGATCGACCCTTCGGCCTCGGGCACGTAGAGGTCGGTGCATTTGTAGTGGAAGAGCACCTTCTCCGAACTGGTCACCACGAACCCGTGCGCAAATCCTTCAGGCACGTAGAGCTGCCGACTGTTTTCGGCGGAGAGCTTCATTCCGTGCCACTCGCCAAACGTATCGGAGCCGACTCGGATGTCGACGGCGACATCGTAGACCTGCCCCTGCAATACCGTGATGAGCTTGCCCTGCGGGTGAGGATTCTGAAAGTGCAAGCCCCGCAACACCCTTGGCTTTGAGCGAGACAGATTGTCTTGAACGAAATCAACCCCCAACCCGCGCTCGGCATAGGTTCGGGCGTTCCAAGTCTCCCGAAAGTCGCCTCGCTCGTCGGCATAAACATCGACCTCAATGACCCGAAGACCGGGAAGCCCTGTCTCAAGCACGTTCATCTGCTGCCCCCGTTGATTCCAGATCCAACGTCAACTCGCGCCGGACGAGGTCCAACAGGTACTGCCCATAGGAATTGTTGTCCATATCTCGCCCAATACGGCGGACATCATCGGCGGAGATCCAGCCTTGTCGCCACGCAATCTCTTCTGGGCAACTGATCTTGAGGCCCTGTCGCTCTTCGATCGTCTGCACATAGTTGGCGGCCTGCAGCAGCGAGTCGTGCGTGCCCGTATCCAACCACGCCATTCCTCGCCCCAGCGTCTCCACCTGCAGCCGCTCCTCTCGCAGGTAGCGACGATTGACATCTGTAATCTCCAGTTCCCCGCGCTCGGAGGGCTCCAGTCCGCGGGCCACGTCCACGACGTCCGCATCATAAAAATAGAGCCCTGTGACGGCAAAATTGGAGGTCGGGTCGTCGGGCTTTTCCTCGATGGAGAGGGCCCGTCCGTCATCGTCAAAATCGACGACCCCGTAGCGCTCCGGATCGTTTACGTAGTAGGCAAACACAGTGCCTCCCTGCTTTCGGGCCGCCGCACGCTGCAGTTGGCCGGAGAGCCCCTGGCCGTAGAAGATGTTGTCGCCCAGAATCAGGCACACGTCGTCCCCATCGATGAAATCGGCGCCGATGGTAAAGGCCTGCCCAATGCCCTTTGGCTCCGGCTGCTCGGCGTAGCGGAGATTGATGCCCCACTGGTGCCCGTCGCCCAACAGGTCTTCGAATCGGGGAAGGTCTTTCGGCGTAGAGATGAGGAGCACATCCCGAATCCCTGCGAGCATCAAAGTCGACAGTGGATAGTACACCATCGGCTTGTCGTAGACCGGCAGCAGCTGCTTGCTCACCGCCTGGGTGGCCGGGGCCAGACGAGTCCCTGCCCCTCCCGCAAGTACAATCCCTTTTCGTGTGCGCGACATGCCTTGACTCATATTCGTGATTCTACCAACCCGTTGACCAATGGTTAGCGCTGAACGGCTCCTACCCAGTCGCGGTGTTGCACGTACCACTCCACCGTTCGCCGAAGTCCCTCCTCGAAGTCGACCTCTGGCGTCCAGCCGAGGTCCGCCTCAATCTTGCTCGCGTCGATGGCGTAGCGCCAGTCATGGCCCGGCCGGTCTTCAACGAACGTGATAAGATCGTGGTGGCTCTCTCCTCCAGGCCGTTTTGCGTCGAGAATGTCGCAAATCTGTCGGACGACCGCAATATTCTGCTTCTCGCAGTCGCCGCCGACGTTGTACGTCTCTCCGACCTCCCCCTCCCGCAGTACGCGCAGAAGGGCACGGACATGGTCCTCCACGTAGAGCCAGTCGCGCACGTTCTCGCCGGTGCCGTAGACGGGTAGGGGCTCCCTGTCGAGCGCGTTGAGAATCACAACCGGAATGAGCTTCTCCGGGTGCTGGTACGGGCCGTAGTTGTTCGAGCAGTTCGTGATGAGCACCGGCAGGTCGTAGGTGCGGTGCCACGCCCGGGCGAGGTGGTCCGCCCCGCCTTGCTGGCGGAGTACGGGGAGCTCGGGTCATAGGGCGTCTCCTCGGTGAATTTTCCGGTCTCCCCGAGCTCGCCGTACACCTCGTCGGTGGAGACGTGGAGGAAACGGAAGACGTCTTTCCCGTCGCCGGAGAGGTCCTCCCAGTAGGTGCGAGCCGCTTCTAAGAGCACCTGCGTGCCCACCACGTTCGTCTGGACGAACGCTGCGGGGCCATCGATGGAGCGGTCCACGTGCGACTCGGCGGCGAGGTGGAGCACCCCGTCCGGCGCGTACTCGCGGAAGAGCCGGTGCATGGCTGGGGCGTCGGTAATGTCTTCCTGCTCGAAGTGGTGACGGGGACTCTCGGCCACGGGCGCGAGGTTTTCGCGGTGTCCGGCGTAGGTGAGGGTGTCGACCGTGACGACGGTGGCCCCGGTCTCTTCGATGAGGTGACGCACCACCGCCGAGCCGATAAACCCGGCGCCGCCGGTGACAAGAAGCGTTGATCCCACAAGACTTCAATTTATAAAGTGGTCGTAAATGTACCGTACCCAGCCGCGGC
>ERZ1034519.52-NODE-52-length-20169-cov-12.015710_pt1 | contig 20169 bp, 11 predicted proteins | sample MGYA00520655_ERZ1034519 | MGnify/ENA primary metagenome ERZ1034519 (study PRJEB33760, sample SAMEA4777702) | hypersaline lake metagenome | biome: hypersaline environment; feature: brines | place: Spain | collected 2012-08 | depth 0 m ...
AGTAGGCCGGGGGCGGCCGCTCAACGCGTCGATGGGCCAAGAGCGCCGTGAAGGGCCCACTTCCCTGCATCCCTCGGGGATCCGGCACGAGAAGGGCGGGCCCAGACCGGCCACCCCTGTCGTGAAGCCGACAGGCTGAACGCTATTGTATCTATTAAATTAATAAATAGTTAATTAAAGTGACCTCCACTCCGGTTCGGAACTGGAGTCTGATGGCGGAGGGCGGGCGTGAGGCGGGGATTTGGAGGGGAAAGCCCCGCAATGGGCGTGCCGGGGCGTCCTCAGGGCTGCGGCCCGTCTCTTGACATTGTCTCCACGGCGATTAACATTGGATTATCGCTAGACAAGAACCGCTAGAAGTTCTGCCTGAAGCAGTGTTAAGTGGTGTGCACAGAGACAGCGGAACCACTCAGGCGCACCGCCGCTGCCTTTCGGCGCTTTCCGTTGAGCGGCCACCTGGAGTGCGGCAGGGCGAGACGCCCTGCGCCCCAGCTTTCTTGCTTGAGACCCTCAGATAGATTACTCACAGAGACAGTCCAAACCGATGAAGCGACTGATACCAAGCGTTGTTTTCGGACTCGCCCTTCTGCTCCTTCCGGGGCTGGCGTGGGCCCAGCAGGGAACCGTGACCGGCACGGTGACGGAGGCGGAGACCGGCAACCCGTTGCCGGGGGCTACCGTTCAAATTGTGGACGAGGGGAGTGGTGCGGCCTCCGACGCCGAGGGCCAGTACCGCATTGCCGGAGTCCCCACGGGCGAACAAACCCTCCGAGTATCATTTGTCGGATACCAAGCACAGGAGCGAACCGTCAATGTACCGGAAGGGGGCACGGTTCGGGTAAATTTCCAGCTTCAAACGGGTGAGGCCCAGCTGGAAGAGGTGACTGTCTCGGCCTATCGACCAGAAACAGATAGGGTGGCGACGGGGGCTGATGCTACAGTCAGCGGTGAAAGCATCGAGACGGCTGATTTGACGAGTGCGGAGGGGGCACTTCAGGGGCGCGCTTCTGGCGTTCGGGTAACCAGCCTCGGTGGGCAGCCGGGATCCGGATTCAGCATTCAGGTGCGAGGAGCACTCTCGGTTAACGCAGGAAGCGATCCACTCTACATCGTTGATGGCGTGCAAATCAATAAGGAAAACAACCTGGATTTGGCTAATGGAAACCCCCTTTCTACAATCAACCCGGGCAACATTGAGTCGATCCAGGTTCTCAAGGACGCGGCTGCTGCATCGATTTACGGTGCGCAGGCTGCTAACGGAGTAGTCGTCATTGAGACGAAGGAGGGAAGGTCCGGCGATACACAGATTAATTTCAGTACCAAGCTTGGAAGTGTAAGCAACATCGAGCCGTATGGGGTGATGGACTCCGAGCAGTACTTAAACTTTCGGGCTGAGGCGCTTGATAATGCCTCACGTGAAAATTTTGGACTCCCTGCCTCCGTGGCTTTCGGTAGTGATCCGCAGACTATCGTTAACGGCGCCTTCGGACCCGACAGCATTAACACCGACTGGACGGACCAGGTCTTCCGGGAAGGTTTCACTCAATCATATAACCTCTCTCTGCGTGGAGGCAGTGACGACACACAGTTTTACATCTCTGGGAACTTCACCAGAGATGAGGGGCAGGTCATTGACTCGAATTTTCGCCGGGGGGGACTCCGCCTGAATTTGAATCACCAGCCGGCGGACTTCTTGAATCTTTCCGCTAAAACGAACCTGTCGACAACCCGATATCAAGGAACGATCTCGGACGGTGCGTTCATCAACAGTCCGTTCTGGGCGGCCTACAACATTCCTCCGACATCTCCAGTCTACACCACCCCAGGGGATCCGAGCACTGCCTTAAACCTAACGCCGAACTCGACATTTAGCTACAATCCAGTAGCCCAAGAGAAATTTAATACCCGAGAGTCCTCGGCGAATACCATTACCTCGAATGTAACAGCCAACTGGGATCTCCCTGCTGAATTTGCAGCACGGACGTACGCCGGAGTTCAGTACGTCGATACGAAAGAATTTGATTACGGGGACCCACGACTTCCGCCGAACGCTGGCTTTGGAGGTGAGGGTTTTAACAGTACACAGCGAGACATCACCTTCAACGTCTCACAGACGCTTAGCTACGAAAATACATTTGCGAGTGTGAACACCATATCCGCACTGGCAGGAGCTGAGATAAAGCGGAATCGTGAGCAGTTTACTTCGGGGAGCGGCGAGGGCTTTCCCAACGAGCTTTTCCGGACGCTTGCCTCGGCGGCCAATCCGACGGATGTGTCCAGTTTCTCAACTCAGTACCGTCAGATCAGCTACTTTGGGAACGCCACATACACCTTCGATAATACTTATCAGATCGGAGGGACGCTGCGCCGAGACGCTAACTCCCGCTTTGGAGTTGATAATCAGTCTGGGATTTTTGGAACTGTGAGTGGGTTCTGGCGCATTTCCAATGAGTCTTTTCTCGAAGATACCGACGTGATCTCGAACCTGAAGCTGCGTGCCAGCTACGGAGTTACAGGAAATAGTGACATCGACAACTTCCAATCACGTCAGCAATTCAGCGGGTCAGGCGAGTACAACGGAACGCCCGGAATCCGCCCCACTGCGCTAGGAAACCCTTCGTTGACGTGGGAGGAGAAGGTTTCTACAAACGTCGGGCTTGACTACGGCTTCTTCGGGGGACGAATCACTGGTTCAGTTGATGTCTTCCGCGATGATCGGGAAGAGCTCCTTCTCTTCCGTGATCTATCGCTGGACAGTGGTTTCGGAAGCTACCTTGACAATGTTGGAGAAATCCGTGTCGAGGGGCTTGACTTCTCCGTGTCAACCATCAACCTGAACGACTGGAACGGCCTTACCTGGGAGACCAACTTCAATATCTCGTTCCAGCGCACGGAGGTTCGAAGTCTCTTGCCGGGCGACGACGAGGTTACATCTGGAGGAGACGTGTATCGCGTGGGAGAACCGGCCGCGCAGTTGCGATACACACGCTACGCAGGGGCAAACCCGGCGAATGGTCGGCCCATGTACCTGGATGCGAACGGCGATCTGACATACGTGGGGAATGATACCAATAACGAGAAGCTGATTGGGAACCTGCAGCCAGATTTCTATGGGGGGTTCGGCAACACGATCTCCTACAAGGGACTCCAGGTTTCTGCGTTCTTCCAGTACGACTACGGTCGAAAAACCCTCAACAACGACCGGTTTTTTGCGGACGTGGGCTACTTCCCGTACAACAAGGCAGAGCGTCTCGTTGAAAACCGGTGGAAAGAGCCGGGAGACGTGACGGAGAGTCCAGCAGCGTTTGGCTCCCTTCTGGCGAGTGGGTTGGACACATATGCCGATGGAACTGATCCTGGCATCTTCACCACGCGATTTGTGGAGAACGCGTCCTACATCCGTCTGAAGGAGGTGAAGGTGAGTTACACCCTGCCGAAGTCACTAACCGAGACGGTCGGATCTCTCCGAAATGTCACGGTCTTCGTGCAGGGGTCGAACCTCGCGACCTGGACCAACTACACCGGTCCGGACCCGGAGCTGGTCGGCACAGGATTGGGGAACTACCCACAGGCTCGTACACTGACTGCTGGTCTCGATCTCGGTCTCTGATCGCGACCAACTGCTCGCGGGCACTCAGGCTGGTCCCACGTCTGGATGTGGGGCCAGTCTCATCCCCCCTCCTCTATTCCCTGCGTAACAACTGGACAGCACGACGTATTATGCAACTCCTTAACTCTCACGGCCCAACGATTCGAAAATTCATGCACGATTTCTTTCTTAAACGCTTCATAGGGGTATTGTCAGTAGCGATACTGGCTTTTGGCTTGTCCGCCTGCGATCAGGCGGATCTCGACGAAGCCCAGCCGACCAACAGTATTTCTTTGCAGCAGACTATAGAGTCGAAAGCTGGGTTTGAGGGACTTGTCACCAGCATGTATGACCGTCTTCAGAGCTTCGGTCTGTACGGTCAGCAGTATATGCTCGTCCCGGATGCGCTGGCAGACAATGTGAAGCTCCGACCTGGAGCCACCTCGAATCGGTATCCCGGATTTGTATCAAACGGACGGTTTGAGCACCTTGGGGGGTACGGAGCGTACTTCTCGACGATTAATGAGGCCAACAACATCATTGAGGATATTGGAAGCCTCTCTCTTGATCGTGATCCGTCAGTCGCGCAAGACATTCGGGATCGGATCCGAGGTGAAGCCTTGTTCCTCCGTGGAATGGCGTACTTCGACCTCGCCCGCGTTTACGGCTATACACCAGGGCAGGAGGTAGGCGGCTTTTCTCTCGGGGTTCCTCTTCGAACGGAACCGACCCGCTCACCGGGCGCTGCTGACGAAAAGCCTCGTGCTCCAAACACTGCGGTTTTCTCAAGGGCTGCCGCGGACATTCGTTCTTCGGGGTATCTTCTGGAAGGAAATTCAAATGCGAAATCTCCCCCGCAGCGAGCCACTGCTGCCGCCGCGTTCGGTCTGCTCTCCCGTGTGGAATTGTATCGACAGAATTGGGAGAAGGCCGACTCAGCTGCTACTGCGGCTCTTGGTCTCACTAGCGCCGAAGTTGTGGATGCAACAAGCACTAGCTTTCAGGATGCATGGGAGGCGTCCTCCTATCCGGGGTCTGTATTTGAGCTGTCCATGACGACGGGAACCGACGGAGATGCCACGAACTCCAACCAGGCCCTTCAATCGCTCACGGATGGAGGACGCAGTGATGGCACGGGTGCTTTCGCCTATGAAGTACTGCCGTCAGACGACGTGAAGTCAATCTTCACATCGGACGATGCGCGAACCGATCTGTTTGCACCCGATAGTCTTGGAAATACATATCTTGAAAAGTACACCGGTACAATTGGGAACTTCACCGACCGGATTCCTCTCTTGAGGGTCGCAGAATTGTATTTGAACCGTGCGGAGGCCCGATATCATCAAGGCGAGCCGGATGAAGCAAGGTCGGATCTAAACTACATTCGCGTCCGACGGGGACTGAGTCCACTCACTGGAATCACAGGCCAATCATTGCTTGATTCTATCCTTGAAGAGCGCCGCCGTGAGTTTCTCTTTGAAGGAAAACGGTTCTTTACCCTCAAGCGATACGGAATGGATATCCCGAAGCCACAGAGGACCGATACTGTCCTTGAGTACAGCGGTGACCGTGAGTCATTCAAGATCCTTGCTCCGATCCCGACTGGAGAGGTGCAGTCCAACACGGCCATTGAGCAAAACCCAGGCTATTAGCTCACTGCGATATCGGTCTCGTTGGGAGAGGGCAGGACTCTCCCAGTGGGCACCGTTCGAGATTTGTCTCACCCTTTCCTCTATCAACACTAGATATTGGACTCATGAAGAAAATATACTACACGCCGCTCGCACTGACAGTCGCTTCCGTGCTCATACTGACGGGATGTTTTGAGGAGGTCTCAGGTCCTTACGATGGTCCTGATCGTGTGGGATTCAGTCAGTACCAACAGACCGGTGAGTTCGGTGCAACCGTCTCAGATGGACCGAATTCGAGCGTCTCAGTTCCTGTTCAGCTTATCGGCCTCCAGCGCGGCGAAAGCTTTTCGGTTGGTGTGAGTGTTCAGACAGATACTGCTTTTCGCGAGCGGCAGGTGCCGCAAGGAGACGGGACCGACACGACCGTTGTCGATGTTCGGGCAGACCCGACTACTGCTGAGTCCGGCGAATACACTGTTCCGAGTGAGGTTTCATTTCCGCAGGACACTAGCAATGTCACCTTTGAGGTTGAAATTGGAGATGCCCTTCCCAATTCAGACCCCGACACCACTGAGCGGGTAACACTGCGTCTGGAGCCGAATCCTGACTCTGATATTGAGGTCGCGGAGAACTTCCGATATTTCGAGGTCACTGTCACAAACTAGCAGCTCCTGCCTCACAAGATAGGCGTATTTCAAGGCAGAGATGTGACCGCAGTTGATTTAACAACTGCGGTCATATCTGCTTTTAATATGAAAACCAGTTTGATAGATAGGTGCATAAAAACAAAAATTCAAGAGTTAATGCGAACTGAAAGTTATTTGAAAATGCATTGTGCTAAATAGTATACACAATAAAAAATTAATTTTCATACCAATACTTTTAATAAAATAAGACGGGCAGGGTACTCACTACTCAGGTACTGCTGAACTTAAGTGCGAGTCGCTCGACGAGTGTTCTCCTATATCCATCTCACAGACGGCTTGGCTCTTTTCTGTCTGTCTTACGTTCTGACTGTATTCTCCCCGTTGGTTCTATCTGCACCTGATGACTCCCTAAAGAAACAGTACAGAGAGGGTATCGCTGCGTATCACAGGGGAGAATACGCGCGAGCTCAAGGCCAATTAAGAAGAACTTTCACGGCTGATCGCTCACTTACGGGAAAGCAAGGAAGCGTTGCGTATTGGTTGGCCTTGTCGTACCAGAAAACTGGTCATACAGATTCTTCGAACTGGGCTGCGAGGACGGGCACACGGGCTATTCTGAAGCACGATAACTTTGATGCCCGGTTATTCGACTTCTATCTGTCCCAGATGGTGAGTCCGCATAGCGAATCCTCACTAGAGGCGACCGAACTTTATTTCCGCCTTCTCCGCCGTGTGGGCCCGGATCTTCCATCCAAAACACAAGCAGTACTACGGGAGGTCGTAGCTCAGCTCAGGCCTCTCGTGGGCGACGAAACGCTTGGAAAGCACGTAGTGCGTGGTAGCAGCTCATCTCCTGAGGGTTGGGCTTTTCGAAAAGGTGCCGGCCTTTGGCTTTTGACCTGGTGGCGTCGACAAGACCCTGTCCCAAAAACGGAGAAGAACGAGCGTGCGGAAGAACATTTGCGTAGGGTAGACAGAGCCGTCGAAAAATTTGCTTCGCAGCGGCGGATTGCAGGATGGGATGATCGGGGAGACGTGTACGTGCGATACGGTCGGCCCGATCAGAAGTACAGCATCAAGTTCGACGACATGGGGTTTCTCTCAGAGGTGGTCCGCTCCGGAGTCCCGGTAAGTCGATCGGATTTTCCTAGAAATGTGATCTGGAAGTACCCGGCACTCAGCTCCTCTGGAAAGTACCTCTTCGTTAGAAATGAGAAACGGGATGAGTTTGAGCTCTCGACAGCCCTGGAACTTCTTCCGGCTCCCCTCCAAGGACCCTTCGGGCCAGGGAATCGGCAGCAAAACGTAGCCTACTCCTCCATGGCGGCGCTCCGGTACGTGTACAGTCAGCTTTCATTGCAGTATCATGACCGAGGAAACACGCTGTCGAAGTTAAACGGATGGTTTTCTTACCAGGCATCCCGTCGTAGAATCAGCGATCTGTCTGGTAAACAGGGGGGGCGTGAAATTGGATTTGGACCAGGGGCTCGGCGTGTGTTCGGGGGAAGCGGACCTGAAAAGGGATACCCATCCTCCGCTGCGACTGCCAGTATAAGTAATGTTAGAAATCAGGAACGCCAGTTCTCCCGTCGGCGCACCCGCGAAATGCCCCGGACACATTCGCCGGCTGGCGAGGTGGGCCAGCGTCTGCCGGTCGAATACCGCGTTGCACGGTTTTTGGGCCGGGAAGGGACCACGCGGACCGAGGTGTACTGGGGAGGCCGCACTGGGCCCTTTGCGGATGCGGACTCCTCCACCGGAGTGGAGATGACGATCGTTCGGCACGGCTCCCAGTATCGTCGGCTGGGTCAGGTTTCACGAGGGTACAGTGGAGATCAGATTATAGGTGATGGGTGGGAGGGAACGGCGCCCCAGCGTACGGTCGTGAATGGAGGGAGAGATACACATCATCTTTCTCTTCAGTGGGACTGGCGCTCCAGGGAAGAGCCCCGGAGGCCAGCAGGCCAGCGTCTGGGCATGTTTGCAGCACGGGTGGATACGCTGCAGCCCCTTCGAGCGGACGCCTCTGAGCTGGAGATGAGCGATCTCCGCCTGATGTCGGTCCCACCGTCGGTACGGGACGAGGGGGGCTCGATCCTTCAGAAGACGGTACCGTACCCGTACGACACCGTCCCCCCCCAAACGCCGCTCTTCTTATATTTTGAGATCTATCACTTGGGCCAATCGGCGCAGGGACAGACGCGCTATACTGTTACCTACGAGGCACGTCGGCAAACCCGAAAAGGATTTTTGGGACGCCTCTTCGGGGACGATACGAATACGGAAGTCACGAGCACGACTGCCGAGTATACTGGTCGGAAACGTCGAACTGAAGAGTATCTTCAGCTGGACCTGGACCTGGAGGCAGATCCAAAGCGGCCGCAGTCGACGCAGGTGACCGTCCGGGTCACCGACAACGTGACGGGCAATGAGATTGAGCGCTCCATTTCACTCACGCTGACACCTTCTGAGGGTGGCCGCTAAAGCCGAAGGTCCGGAGAAATTTGTCCCAAATACCGATGGGGAGTATCAACCCGCCGTCTTCGTTCTATGATTCCGTCTGGCGTGTCGTCGCGCAGATTCCGGTGGGCCGCGTCACCACCTACGGCGACATCGCCGCGCACCTGGGGCGGCGGGGGGCGGCCCGGATCGTGGGCTGGGCGCTGAAGGACGCGGTGGGGGGCGACCTGCCCTGCCACCGCGTGGTGAACCGCAACGGGGTGCTGACGGGCCGGCGCCACTTCGAAACGCCCCATGTGATGGCGGAGCGGCTGCGCAGCGAAGGGGTCACGTTCGTGGCCGAAGACCAGGTGGACCTCGACGCGCACCGCTGGCGGCCCGGGAAGAGGTAGGTGAGTGATGACAGTAAGCGAACCTCCAACATTAGTGCCCTTCATTGCTTTGCCGCATGGACCGGTCCGTCTGAATCATGTGCTGAATACTGAGGACACACAGCATGAGACAATCCACAGTATGAGCCAATCCGCACGGTTGTCGGCGGGAAGGTATAACCGGAGCCCCACGAGTGCACACCGGCTGTGTTGGGCCCCACGCCCCAAGAACCACTGACGCAACTGGGGGAATGCGGCACCAGAATAAAGTTTTGTGCGGTAAAGAACCCACTGTTGAGGAATGGGAAATTACTTCACGTGTCGGGCGCGCCCCGAGTGTTACGGTATGCTTTGCAAATTGGGAATCTCTTGACATTCCGGGCCGAGAGGCCCACATTGGGAAGCGTAATGTTAAGGTCACACGCTCTACAGCAAACCTTCGTCTGAAGGCGGCGGACGTTGTTGGGAGAGGCCGGCCCAGACAAGGCCGGTTCGAGAGCGTTCAGGAGAAGCCCTCCCTCTCCCTGCCGCCTCCGATCGACCTACGTGCACTCCGTTGTTCATCCATCCCCGAGCCGACTTATGTTTCGAAAGCTACTATCTGTGCTTGCAGGTCTGTTGCTGTTGCTCCCGGCAACTGTACTGGCCCAAGACACCGGTACCGTTTCGGGCACCGTCATCGATAGCACCACCTCCCAGACCCTCCCGGGCGTCAACGTGACGGTCCAGGGCCTCAACATTGGGGCCGCGACCGGGCCGAACGGACAGTTCGAAATCTCCGGCGTGCCGGCCGGGGAGCAGGTCCTCCAGGCGTCTTTCGTCGGGTACACCCGGAAGAACATCCCGGTGGAGGTGGAGGCCGGCGAAACGACGACTGTGAACGTGCGCCTGGCGCCTCAGGCAGTCGGCCTTGAGGACGTTGTGGTGACGGCCTTGGGCGTGGAGCGCGAGGAGCGCGCCGTCTCGTCGTCGGTGCAGCAGGTGTCCGGGGCGGACCTCGACGCCACGGACAACGCCAATTTCGTCAACTCCCTGCGCGGGAAGGTGTCCGGGGCGAACATCCGATCATCCAGCACGATGGGCGGGTCCTCGAACATCGTCCTGCGCGGCTACAGCTCGATCAGTGGCGACAACCAGCCGCTCATCGTGGTCGACGGCATTGTGGTCTCCAACCGCTCGCGCCAGAGCGGCGGGGGCACCGTGGAGGGAAACGGTGGGTTTGACTTCGGAAACGCCGCCTCGTCCCTCAACCCGAGCAACATCAAATCGGTCTCGGTCCTGAAGGGCCCGTCGGCCGCGGCGCTGTATGGATCCCGGGGCGCGAACGGGGTGATTCAGATTACCACCAAGGACGGATCGAATCTCGACGATGAGATCGGGGTCTCGTTTTCCTCCAGCGTCAGCATGAGCCAGGCGTACGAGTTCATGGACTACCAGAACAGGTACGGTGGCGGCGCGCCGAGCTCCACGTTCTCGACCCTGGACGGGGACTTCAAGAAGCCGGACGGGGATCAGTACGTCGTGCAGTACGCCGTGGACGAGTCCTGGGGGCCGCGCCTGGACGGGCGCCCGGTCCGGCAGTGGTACAGTTGGGACGACGTGAACGGGCTTGAAGGAGAGGCGACCCCCTGGGAGGCTCACCCGGACGCCATCGAGAACTTTATGGATACGGGGGCAGTGTTTACCAACAACGTCGCCTTGTCGCAGCAGACCGAGTCGCTGAACTACCGGTTGGGGCTCACCAGCCGCAACCAGGGCAGCGTGATGCCGAACGGCTCGATGGACCGCTACCAGGTGAACTTTAACGGGTCGGTCGACCTGAGCGACGACCTCCGGGCGACGACCTTCGCGAAGTATAGCTACCAGGACGTGAAGGCGCGGTCCGGAATGGGCTATGGGTTTGAGGAAAATCCCTTCGCTGCGTTCAACACCTTCACCCAACGACAGCTCGACTACGGGCCGGACAGTTACATGCGCGACTACCAGCGCGCGAACGGCCAGCAGCGCGGTTGGAACTACGCCGGCGTCTCGGGGGCACAGGGACCGGCGACACAGTTCCAGTACACCGACAACCCCTACGTGAACCGGTACGCGAACTTCCAGCAGGACGACGAGCAGCGCCTGCTCGGAAAGGCCGAGGTGGCCTACGACATCGTGCCGAACCTGACCGGAACGGCTACGGTCACCACCGACTTCCGGACGCACCGGTTTAGCGACCGCCGCTCCGACATCTCCACGGGAGCCCCTGGATCCTTCAGCGAGGACGTGATCGAAGAGCAGGAGACAAGCTCCTCGCTCCGGTTTGACTACTCGCGGTCGCTGACGGATCAGGTGGACCTGACCTCCTTCGTGGCCGGGAAAGTGCGGTACGAGACCTACGAGCAAAACCTGGGCTCGACTCAGAACGGTCTTGCTTCACCAAACGTGTTCACGCTCCAGAATTCTGTCGGCCGACCCGCCGTGGAGGAGACGTTCCAGGAAAGCATGGTCTACAGCACGTACGGGCTTGTGAGTCTGGGCTACCAGGACATCGTGTTCCTGGAGGGGACGCTCCGAAACGACTGGTCGTCCACGCTCCCGGCCGACAACAACTCGTACCTGTACCCGTCAATCTCGGGGAATCTGATCTTCACGGGCTTGGATGCGCTTCAGGACCAGGACATCCTGTCGTTCGGAAAGGTGCGGGCAAGTTGGGCCCGCGTCGGGCAGGACACTGATCCGTATCGTCTCGGCGTAACGTACCCGGGCAGTACTCCCTTCCAGGGGCAAGCCCTTCAGAACGTGCAGCGGTCGGCCAACAATCCGGACCTGAAGCCGGAGCGGACGACGGGCATCGAATTCGGTGCGGACCTGCGCTTCTTCAACGAGCGGGTGAACCTGAGCACGACGTACTACCGCGACGTGACGAAGGACCAGATCCTCGCGGTGGATGTCTCGGGCGCCTCCGGCATCGAATCGTCCCTTATCAACGCCGGGGAGGTGTCGAACCGAGGGCTGGAGGCCAGCCTGACGGTGACGCCGGTTCTGCAAGAGGATCTGCAGTGGGACGTGACGGCCAACTTCAACAAAAACGTGAACAAGGTCGTTGACTTGGCCGAGGGGCTGGACACCTACAACCTGACTGCGGGAGGAGTGATCTTCGGGCCCACGATTCAGGCCCGAGAAGGAAAGGCCTACGGGGCGATGGTGCAGCCGTCCCTGCGCCGCGACGCGAGCGGCGACGTGGTCTTCCAGCGAAACGGCGTTCCACAGACGACGAACAGTCCGCAGGTCGTGGGGAACTTCCAGCCGGACTGGACCGGGGGGCTGTCGACCACGGTGTCCTACAAGGGCGTCACGCTCAGTGCCGTCGTCGACGGGCAGGTGGGCGGAGACGTCTACTCCCTCTCCAACAAGTTCGGGACCTACAGTGGGCTTGTGGAGTCGACGGTCGCCGACAATCAGCGTGAAACCGGGGTCATCCCGGAAGGCGTTGTGGTGGATGATGCCACCCCAAACGAAAATGGCAACTACGATGTCGAGGGCACAGACTTCGGCGAGGCCGTGGGGCGCATTCCGGCGGCGAGTTACTGGAAGAACTGGTTCTCCGCGGGCGGAGGCGATCAGTTCATCTACGACGCGACGCACGCCAAGCTGCAGGAGCTGGCGATCACCTATAGCCTCCCGCAGCGCTGGTTTAACGACTTTGCCCTCCGGCGGGCCAGTGTGTCCCTTACTGGCAGCAACCTGATGTTCCTCTACAAAGAGGCCCCCAACATCGACCCTTCGGTCACGCTCGGGGCCGGGAATGTTCAGGGTGTCGAGTCGGCCCAGATTCCGCCTCAGCGCCAGTATACCTTCCGCGTGAACCTGAGCTTCTAAGCGCCAGACCGCTGTTCCTCGCCCCCGGTGCGGTCCGCCGGGGGCGAGAACGGCCCTCAGGACCTGCAATCATTTCCCCAACAGTTGATTGACTCTCTACCATGAGACGCCACGTTACACTCACACTACTCGTTGCCAGCGGGCTTTCGCTCCTCCTGGCCCTGGGGGGCTGTGATAGCCTCACGAGCTACAATGAAAATCCCAACCAGGCCACGTCGGCAAACCCCAATAACCTCCTCGCCAACGCCCAGCGCTACATGTCGGGCGAGGTGTACGCCGGGACCAACATGATGCGCCGCTCCAACGTGTGGGCGCAGTACACCACCCAAAACTTTTACCCGTCGGAGAGTCGATACTCCCCGGTAGACTACCCGTGGGAAGGCTTTTACACCCGGCTGACTGACCTCAAGACGGCCAAGCAGATTGCGAAGGAGCGGCCGGGTACGGTCCAGAATCAGGGCAATTTCCAGGCGGTTGCTACAATCATGCAGACGTGGGCCTTTCAAATCCTGACCGACGCGTACGGGGATATCCCCTTTAACGAGGCCCTCCAGCAGCGCGGGAATCAGTCCCCCGCCTACACGGCCCAGGCGGACATTTACCCGGCCCTCGTGGACAGTCTGAACACGGCGCTGGGCAAGATCAACACAGGAGCCGCCGGCCCGTCCGGCGATCTGGTGAACGGGGGCAACATGGAAATGTGGCAGAAATTCGCCAACGGGCTGAAGATGCGGATTGCCCTGCGCGGCTATGAGCTTGACGCGAACTGGGGAGATCTGGGAGGGCCGGGCGAAATTATCTCGAACGCCGTGGACCCGAACGTGAATGGGGAGCCACTGACGAGCAACGCCGACAATGTGTACTTCCAGTTCGGCACGAGTGCCGTCCACCGAAACAGCTACTACGAGAACCGAGAGGTTGACTTCCGAGACGACTTTGACGGGTCGGCACGTTTCATTGGCTTCATGGAGACGAATTACGGTGCGGCCGATCCCCGCCTGGACGCGTACTTTGAACAGACGTCGAACTCCGGACGTCCCTGTGCGGACGGAAGCGGTGAGTACGAAGGGTTTCCCTTTGCTCTCAAGCAGGGAGATGCGCAGGCAACGTACAGCGGAAATCCACCCTGTGCGTTCTCCCGGCCGGAGGCCTGGTTCCCAAACGGGCCCAGCGGCGAGGGTGACTCATTCAGCCCGATGATGTACTACGATGAGGTCCTCCTGACCAAAGCGTGGGCTGCCAACGAAGGCCTGATTTCTGGCACTCCGGAAGACCTTGTTGGGGACGCGATCGAGGCGTCTGTCAATTTCTACGGGAATCAGACCGACGCCGACATCTCGGGCTCGAGCAGCGCGACACAGAACTACATCTCACAGGTGCAGAATGACTTCGACTCGGATCCCGAACAAGTGATCGGGGAGCAGCGCTACATCTCCTTCTACATGCACAACATCCAGGGCTGGTCGACCTGGCGGCGGTTTGACTTCGAGGGCGTGCTCGGCGCCCCCGAAGGCGGTGTGGCCGGCGGGTTCGACTCGTACGCGCCGCTCCGCGTGCCATACCCGTCGTCGGAGGCCAACCTGAACGGAGAAAACTACACCGAAGCCGCCAATAAGTGTAGTGGGAACTTTCAGGGGTCGGGCAGTTCCGAAGGAGGCGCGCAGAACGAGGATGAAGACTGCCGGGTCGCCTGGGACGTGGACGGTCCCCCGTCGGCCAACGCGTACAGTGCCGATTAGGTAGCCCTGCCCACCACACGTCCCTCCGGATTCCTGTCCGAAGGGGCATTTTCCTGTAGTCCTGCTACGTCATCCGTATCGCGAGACACTCCGAATCAGTCACAGGACCTATGAGACATCGATATCACACACTTCTTTTGCTCTGTGCAGCTGCCGCACTGGTGCTTGCGGGCTGCGATCAAAGCTCGCAGAAGGCGAGCCCGGAGAATGTAAATCGATACATCATCACTCAGAACAGCTCGGCCTCCGGGGACGCGGCCACCGGGTCCTTCTCCGACGCAAATACGGTGAACGTGCCCGACACGGTGGACTACTACATGCAGGGATACACCGTTAACAAGGACTATACCTGGACCGTGAATGGATCGTCGGATTTCCCTGTTGCGGCGAGTTCCGATCAGACCTACGAGTGGCAGAGCCGTGGTGGCGAATTCATCACGGTCGTGTACGGGCCGGGTGACCCGATCGCGACCACATCGGGCATGAGCGCGAGTACGAACTCGATCAAGGTGAACGCGAGCAACGATAACATCAACGCCGAGACGATTGATGTTTCGGCAGCGGTGACCGATAACCTCAGCGGCCAAATCGGTCGCTTCGGGGCCTTCTCAACCCTTACGAGTCTGGCCGCGTCCTCCGGAATTGCGGACGTACTCAGTCAGGAGGGGCCCTCCTTCACATTGTTCGCGCCCTCTGAGGCAGCGTTTGCGGCGCTCGAAAACGTGCCGACACAAGCTACAGACGGCGATGAGGATGCTACTACGAGTGTCCGTGCCGATATTCTGAAGTACCACGCCATTCAGGGCGATAGCCTTACCGCGAGCGACCTGCCGGCAAACGGTGTGGAAACGCTGCTCGGCAGTGAGACCGTTTCTGTGACCGCCGAGATGGTTTCGCAGGCCAACATTCCGGCCACGAATGGTGTGATTCACAAGCTGGACGGTGCGCCTCTTCTTCCGCCCACCGCATCGGTGGACTTCACGGATCGGACGGTGGCGGATACGACCGTCACACAAGACGCACCGGATGACAGCCTCACGGTTGACGGATCCTACTTTCCTGAGGAAGGCGGTTACATTCTCCTTTATGACGACTCAGGTTCTGTTGTAGGTGAATCAAAGTACATCTCAGGACCGGGGGTCAGTAACGAAGTAAAGGTCGGCTTGGAAGAAAACTTTAGCAGTGGGACGGGGCCGATCACTCTGGTTGCAATACCGCACAGAGAAAACAGCGGGAATGAGAGTTTTGATGGTGACAGTTCTGATCCTCCCTACCAGCTTGACGGCAGTGATGTGATGGACGAGGCCGTGATTGACGTGGAGTCCACCGACTGACCAGCGACCTGAACGACGGTCGCCTGCTCTGGCCTCTGCACGTGGGAAGCCGATTGTCCCGATCGGGGCAGTCGGCTTCTCTGTTTGGGGAGCGGGAGCACGACCGCCCATCCTCGCGAGAACGTGCAAATCAGCGCCTCTGCACCCGGGAGGCGCTTTGAGAGGTCCGACACCGCACTATCGTCACGAAGCTGCAGGTCGCAGGAAGAACCCTTTGAGGATCGGTTTTCCGTTGTAATCACAATGCCACTGGCTGCCATGAACGTTTACGTCCCAAAAGGCTGGCTCGTCCTTGCGCTTGTGTTTTTGATCGCTGGGTGTGGCAGCTCCTCCCCGCCCGTCCAGATTACACAGGACGCGTCGTCCGGCCAGACCACCTACAAAACCCGACAAATGCGGTTATCCGGGATCGAGATGACGCAGGGACTTGAGACGGGGAATCGGTTTTACATGCAGGTTGTGGGGACGTGCACCAGCCAGGACTGTGTGCCCCGATCCTACGACCTACACTTCGTCAAGGAGGGCATGCAGTCCGTTCAGATTGAGGGGCGGGGGGTGAGTTTAACCATTGGAACGGAAACCCTCTCTTGGAAAGACCCTCAGAACCGCTCGGTGAACCGGGCCTCGACCATCCGGAGCGGTACGTTCGCACGCGTCGAGGTGACGAGTGAGCAATTGTCCACCATCGGAGGCGTAGACGAAGTTAGCGGAACGGTCGGGGGGGAAGGGTTCTCCATCTCCCACGAGGCACGTGCCCCCATCCGCCAGTTGTTGAGGCGGTTGGAGGAAGGCCCCGACGAGTCTTCTCAGGCGTCGTCTTCGCAAGGGGACTAGCGGCTGCTCGCGCTGATGCCGGGAAGCGAGACACGCGAAATGGAGGGCAAAAATGCCTGCCTGCCGGCGGTCCGTCGGCACGTGCAGGGCGACCGATGGGCCTTAAGGAAGGACACTGCACGGCAGAGACGGGCGCCCTCCCGCTCGGCCTGGACGCACCACACCTCCATAGAGTCGGATGTTGCGGATGCACACGTGCACGCGCCCTCACCATCGACACTCGTTCTCCGAGCGCTGGGGGTTGTGGGGGTGGGGCCTTCTGATGCTCGTGTATTTCGGTTCGGTGGGGCCGGCGCCCGCGTTGGCGCAGCCCGATGCGGAGGAGGCCGTCCTCCGTGGATTCGTGCGGAACGAGGCCGGGGGACGGCCCCTGGAAGGGGCAAACGTAGTCGTGCGTCGAATGTCGGGGGCGATTGAGGCGGCCGGGGCCGCCGCCGGTCGCGGGTTTTACCAGCTTTCGCGGATCCCCCCGGGCCGCTATCGCCTCCAGATTAGTTTTGTCGGCTACCGGTCCTACCGCGATACGCTTCGGCTTGCTCCGGGGGCCCGTCGGACGCTCTCGGTGGAGCTGGCGGTGGCGCCCCGCCAGATGGAAGAGGTGACGGTTGAAGGGGGACAAGGGGTTGAGGACGCCGAGGCAGGGCTCCGCAAGATCCAGCCCGCCGACGTGGAGAACATTCCCACTCCGGGGCCGGGAAGCGATCTTGCCTCTTACTTGCGGTCTCTCCCTGAGGTGGCGACGACCGGGGATCGGGGCGGGCGCCTGTACATTCGGGGCGGGACCCCGTCTCAGAATCTCGTCCTGGTGGACGGCACGCCGATCTACAAGCCGTTTCACATCATTGGATTCTACTCGGCCTTTCCGGGCCGGCTCGTGTCGAGCACCAACTTTCATGCGGGGGGGTTTGGGGCGGAGCACACCGGGCGCATCTCGTCCGTTATGGACGTGCAACTCCGTCCGGGAAACACGAAGCAGTATCAGGGCAGTGTGGGCACCGGTCCGTTTTTGGCCTCGGCGCACGTGGAGGGCCCCCTGCAACGCGGTCGAAAGTCTTTCCTGGTGCACGCCCGGCATTCCCTCATCGAGCAGGCGGGGCCTTCCCTCCTGGGCCAGGACGCGCCCTACAAGTTCTACGACGTAACCGCAAAGGTGCACACCCAGGGCGCCTCCAGCCAGTGCTCGTTTACCGGCGTGCGCACCTACGACCGAGGACGCATTGATCCCGACACGGACGCCTCCTTCCGTTGGGACAATACCTCCGTTGGGGGCGAATGCCTCCTGTTTAGTGCCCAGTCGGCCCAGACGCTGCACCTGAGTTTTGGCACGACGCACTTCAACAATCGCGTGCGATCGCCCGACGGGACGGTTCGGACCGCGGGGACGTGGAAGGTCCGGACGAAATTTGACCTCACGCAACCGGCCCCCTGGGACGGTGAACTGCGGTGGGGCGGGACGGTGCAGGTGGACGACTACGGGTTCGGATTGGACGAGCCGTTCTTGGGGTTCACCAGCGAGGACGAATTTCTGCTCAGTGCGTCCCTGTATGGGGACCTTGAATGGAAGGTCGACGAGTCGCTCATGGTCAACCCGAGTGTCGGGGCCCAGTCGCTTTTCGAGTGGGGAAGCGTGTCCGTTGACCCCCGCGTGCAGGTGGCGTACCAACCGTGGACGGAGCGGTCGGCGACGCTCACCGCGGCCCTTGGGGTCTATCAGCAGATCCCGACCACCGTGACCGACGAGCGAGATGTGGGCTCCACGTTTCGCGCCTGGACCCCCAGCCCGTTCGAGAATCGTCCCCTCCGGGCCGACCATGCCCTCCTCGGATGGGAGCAGCAGCTCCTGTCCGACGTCCGCCTCTCGGTCGAAGGGTGGTACCGGCGATTCCAGGATCTCCCCGTGCCGCGGTGGACGCCCCTCGTCCGATTCAACACCAACCTGGTCCGGGCGGACGGCACCGGGTACGGGGTGGATCTGTCCCTGCGGTACGACCGGGACCCGCTCCGGATCGACGTGACATACGGGTACGGGCAGGTCGAGTACCGGGCCTCCCGGGACCAGCTCGGGGCATGGGTCGGCGACTCCGTGCTGGAATACTCGCCCCCGCACGACCGGCGGCACAAGGTGAGCATTGTCACGTCCCTGGATGCGGGCTGGGGCACGGCCTCCGTGCGGTGGCAGTACGGGTCCGGACGCCCGTTCACGCAGGTGTACGGATACGACACGCTGCTCGAAGTGCGGGGGCTTCGGGATACGCCTTCCGACGCTGTGGGGGTGCCCCGGGCCCTCTTCGATCGGCCGTACCGGGCACGCCTGCCAAGCTACCACCGGCTCGACGTCTCGCTGGGGCGCTCGTTCGACCTGGGCCCGGACTTGGGCCTGTCGGCCGAAGCAGGGGCCATGAACGCGTACAACCGGTCCAACGTGTTCTACATTGACCTCTTTACGCTCGACCGAGTCGACCAGCTTCCCATTATCCCGTACCTGTCCCTCCAGGTCGACATCCAGTAAAGCCGGGGAGTGCCGGTGTCCCCCCAGTTGTTTTCCGATTGCCCGTCTCGTTCGATGCGACAGCTCGTCCCTTCATTCCGGCCGTTTTGTGCACCCGGGGCCGCGGCCATCCTCGCGGCCATCCTCATACTGGGAGGGTGCGATCCCTCCGTGTCGGTTCTGAACCCCTCCGATCAGTATCGGTTCTCGCTGTTCGGCACCCTGAATGTGGCGGCCGACACGCAGGTGATTCGCGTAGACCCGCTGGGGGACACGAGCCGGGTGGGCAGCCAGAAAGCCCTCGCCGCAACCGTCCGCCTTGAGAATGTGGAGACCGGAACGCAGGTGACGCTCGCCGACTCCTTCGAGACCATCGGCGAAGGATCCGCCCGCTTTCACAACCTCAAGACGACCCATCCCATCCGCCCCGATACGCGATACCGCGTGTCGGTACGTGTGGAGGGGACGCCCGTAACGACGGCGACCACGACGACGCCGGCCCGCCCGCCCACCCTCCGGCACGAGCCCACTTCGACGGACGACAAGCCGTTTCTCCTCCCGTGCCTCACGAGAGACCGCGAGCTCGTGGAGTCGGCGAATACGTTCACGCTTCGGGCCAGCGCCGTTGAGTCGCTTGCGGCCGTCCAGGTGCTCTACCCGATTGAGGGAGCATTCAGCCTGGTGGACCACTACAACGATGCCGAGTACAGAGAAACCGATGACCTGTACCGGATCTCCGTGTATTACGGGGCGGACATCCGGGTCGGAACGCCTGGAGGAGACAGGTGCACTTTTCGGTCTCAGTTTGTCCGGCCGCACGCGCGGGTGGCCGTAACTGCGGGCGGGCCGGACTGGCCGGATTGGCGGGGCGTGTCGATCAACGACATTGCCCGTCCGGACACCTTTACGAACGTGGAGGGGGGGCACGGCTTCGTGGGCGGGGTCTACTCGGATACGATTCAGATCCCGATCCGGCAGCGGGAGTAGCTGTTCGGTTGAGGGGGGGGGCGCCGGCTCGGTCCCGCAACGACGAGGGCGATACAGAAACGGCGAGGACGGTTCGTCTTTGCCCTTGGGGGCACGGATCCATCCAGGGGACCCTCCGGATCCGGCCCCGCAAAATCCCCGTGGATTCATGAAATGGGACGGGCGGGGGGCGCGTCGCCACAGACCATCCGCCGCGGCTCCCCGTTGGGCATCGCCTCGTTGTCTCGC
>ERZ1034519.54-NODE-54-length-19829-cov-15.226611_pt1 | contig 19829 bp, 10 predicted proteins | sample MGYA00520655_ERZ1034519 | MGnify/ENA primary metagenome ERZ1034519 (study PRJEB33760, sample SAMEA4777702) | hypersaline lake metagenome | biome: hypersaline environment; feature: brines | place: Spain | collected 2012-08 | depth 0 m ...
GGTCGGTTCCCGCCATCCGGTGGTAGGGTTCGAGCGCCTCGTCTTCGATGACGGCCACGGTCTGAACCTCGTCGCTGATTTCGCGCGCGGAAAGAATCACGCTCGTGTCCACCTCGTCCCGCCCGTCGACCACCAGCGCCGAGGCGGCCTGGAGGTCAACGCCCTCGAGCGCCGATACCGACTCCGGATCCCCGTGCACGACCGGGTACCCGTCGACGTGAAGCGTCCGGGCCCGCTCGCGACGCGGCTCAAGGAGGATGTACTCCCGGCCCTGTGCCTCGAGCTCATCGATCAGCGCCTCAATGCGGGGCGTGTGGGGCGCAAGCACGACGTGATCCGACCCGGAAAACGTCTCCGGCGGGCGGTGCTCGAAGGCATCTTGCAGCACCGGCACGGCGAACAGCGGGATGGCGAGAAAGACAAACAGCACCCCCGTCAGGTTCATGAAGAGCACCATCGCGTTCATCTGTGGGCTCGACCAGGGGGCGTGGCTCCCAAACCCCGCCGTCGTGATTGCCTCGATCACCACCTGCAGTGCCTGGATATACATCACCGACTGATCCTCGTACACCGCCATGCCCCACTGGTACACGAAGGCGTACGTTAGGAGCGTCATCGCCACGACTCCCGTCGCCGCCGCAACACGTCGCTGCCAGTCATTCATGGTCTGGTCGGGTTGGCCTCATCCCCGGCGGCGCGCCCCCAGCCGGACGGATGTGAGCAGTGAAAAAGCCTAGCGTGGTGGAGGCGAGCAACCGTTCTCGATCACGACCCGAATCCGTACGGGGCCGGGCGCTCCACGAGCCCGTATCCGGCCCGGCCCACACCGTCTCTGCGACCACAGAAGGTCGGCCCTCTCGGCTACTCCGCCTCCTCCGCCGTGGCGCTGGCCAGGTCGGCGACCTTTTCAATCGCCTCGTCCGTCCCCGCCAGAATTAGGGTGTCGGTGTGCCGAAGTGTATCGTCCGGATTGGGGGGTACGATCATGTCGTCGATCGTCGTCTCGTGGATGCCCACGACCGATACGCCGTACTCGGCCCGCACGTCGAGTTCGCGGAGCGTGTGGCCCCGCCACTCCTCCGGCACCACCAGCTCCTGCACACTGAGGTTGCGGCCCATCCGCACGTAATTGACGACCCCCTTTTCCGAAATGCGGCTGGCCAGGTTGAAGGCCGAGTCGCGCTCCGGGAAGACCGCCTCGGTTGCGCCGAGCTGCCGCATGATGCGGGCGTGGTTGTCCGAAATGACCTTCACGTAGACAACGTCCACCCCCAGATCCTGCAGCGCCATCGTAGCCAGGATGCTCGCCGTGATGTCGTCGCCGGTGCTCACGACGGCGGCATCCGCCGCCTCCGCGCCAATTTCCTCCAGCGTGGCGGCCTCCCGCCCGTCCCCCACCGCCGCGCGGGAGCAGTGCGGCGCGATGTCGTCGACGGCCTGCTCGTCGACGTCCACGGCGATGACATCGTGGCCGTGGCTGTACAGCGCCTCCGCAACACTGGCCCCGAAGTTGCCAAGGCCTACGATGACGAACCGATGCATAGGGTGTAGAAGTCGGTGTTGAAGCAGATCCGAGTAGGGACGAACGGGCCGTAATGTTGTTGCTACGAGCCGGACGGATGGATGATGCGTGCGGGGTGATGCCCGACGCGGGACACGGGACTGGACGGTCGGTGCTCCCCCATTCCGCCCGGCCTGCCGTTGAGCTGTGGCAGGACGGCAGGCCCAAGACATTTCCATGTACTCTCACGTTTCACGCCTCACGCATTAATTCGTCTCTCCCTTCTTCCATCCACTCCTCCCTTTCCCCTCTCACTCCCACGCCTTCTACCCGATCGACACGTCTTCGTAGGCGTACCGGAAGCCGCCTTTGATGCGCTTCGGCTCGCGGGCCATCGCCGCCACGAAGGTAAGCGTGCCCACACGGCCAATGAACATGAGGACGACGGTGCACAGGCGCCCCGGCGTGGTCAACGTGCCCGTCGCGCTCATCGAGAGCCCCACCGTGTTGAAGGCACTGAACGCCTCAAACATGTAGCTGAGGAAGGGCGCAGCGCCGGCCGCCACGCCGTCCCCAAACTCGGTCACACTGAAGACGAAGATGGCGACCGTCACGATCCCGAAGGCCCCGATGAAGAGGCTCATGGCCTTCTGGAGGGTGGATTCCGGAATGGTACGACTGGAAATGCTCGTGGTGGGCCTCCCCTGCAGGCGCGACCAGGCCAGGAGCCCGAGCAGCGCAAAAGTGGTCGTCTTGATGCCCCCGGCCGTGGAGCCGGGCGAGCCGCCAATCATCATAAAGACGATCGTGAGAAAGTTCGTCTCCGTTTCCACCTGCGCGTAGTCGATGGTGTTGAACCCGGCGGTGCGCGGGGTGATGCTGGCGAAGAGGCCATTGACGAGGCGCTCCCCGACGGACATCCCCGCCAGCGTGTTGTGCCACTCGAACGCCGTAAAGGCCACCCAGCCGGCCACGATCAAGAAGGCCGTGGTGCCCAGCACGATCTGGGAGTGCACCGACAGCCGAAAGCGCCCTTCGGCCCGGCGCTTTCGCCGCCACACATTTAGCTCCTCCAGGGTCAGGAAGCCGAGCCCGCCCACCACAATGAGCCCCATCACGACCATCAGGAGCGGCAGGTTGGCCTGAAAGCCCTCCAGCGACGTCGTGAACGTCGAAAACCCGGCGTTGCAGAATGCGCTTACCGTGTGGAAGACGGCGTGCCACGCCGCGCCCCCCCACCCGAAGCGGGGCACCCAGGCGGCGTAGAGCAGAACGCCCCCGATCAGCTCGGCGACGAACGTGAATCGAAGGATCGCCCAGGTGAGCGCCCGGTAGTCGATGTCGTCCACGAGGCTCGTTCCGCTCCCGGCCAGCTGCTCGTGTCGCAGGGACAGGCGCTGCCCGAGGGCCGCCAGGATGACGGACGTGAACGAGATGATGCCCAGCCCGCCAAGTTGAATGAGCAACAGGACGTAGGCCTGGCCCCACGTCGTGAAGTACGTGGCGGTGTCGACCACGATGAGCCCGGTCACACAGACCGCGCTCGTGGCGGTGAAGAGGGCGTCGACCCAGTTCAGCGGCGGCCCGGCGTAGAGGCCCGGCAGGGTCATAAACCCGACCGTCCCCGCAAGAATCAGCGTGAGGAAGGCCCCGACGAACAACTGGGGCGGACTCAGCGACCGCCACCACGACCAGAGACGCCACAGGACTCCTCTTCGTCCAGGCGGAGGCTGTTGAGAAGACGTGCTCACAGGCGAACCCGACTTTGACGATTCGGTCTGTACTGCCAGATCGAACAACATTCCCCAATTGTGAGAGTTCGGAATCCCACCGGGAGCGATGCAGCATACACCATCCCGGTTCTTTGCTTTTCTTTTTCTACGCCTCTATCCTCTCCTGGGAGAAAATCTCAGCCGGTTCCCACGGGGGACACACCCTGGACGGGAGCGATCGCCCCCTCCGGCAGGCCCCTCTGCCGTCGCGCGGCCCAGTCGGAAACGGATCGCGGGCGCCCTGCGTCCTACCCCACTGCTCCGCGTAGTGTCCCGGCTTCGAACAGCTCTCACGAAGACCCCCTCCTCGTTTCATGAAGGTCGTCGTCATCGGCGTCGGACAGGTCGGCAGCAGCGTGGCCCACGCGCTGGCCGGGGAGCACGAGGTGATTGCGGTCGACAAGGACCCCGACCGCCTCGAAATGATCCGGGCCGAGACCGACGTGCTCACCTACGAGGGCAACGGGGCCCGGGTCGACGTGCTGAAATCGGCGGACGTGCGGGACGCCGACCTCGTGGTCGGCAGCACGAGCGACGACCGCAGCAACATCCTGATCTGCAGCACGGCGCGGGCCCTGAACGACGGCGCCTTCACCATCGCCCGCGTCACCGAGACGGAATACCTCGCCACCTGGTCCCAGCTCCGCGAGGCCTTCAACGTCGACTACATGGTGGGGGCCGACCACCTCACGGCCCGCAACATCGTGGAGGTCGTGGGGCTCCCCACCGCCCGCAACGTCGAGCACTTCGGACAGGGACAGGTCGTCATGGCCGGATTTACCGTTCCCGAGGAGAGCCCGGTCGCCGGAAAGACCGTTCAGGAATTGCGGCTGGGCGACGGTGTGAACCTCGTGGCGGTGTTCGACGACGAGCACATGGAGATTGTCCGCGGGACGACCTGCCTCCGGCCCAACATTCGGCTGCTGGTGATCGGGCGGCCGAGCCAGGTGGAGCACTTTGCGGGCACGCTCACGCCCAAGGATCGCGTAGGGCAGGCCCGTCAAATCATGATCCTGGGCGGGGGCGAGATCGGCTTCCAGACGGCCCGGATGCTCGAACAACGCGGCCTCCAGCCCCGCCTCGTGGAGAAGGACCCCGACCGGGCCCAGGCCCTTGCTCAGGAGCTGCCGGACACGCTGGTCCTACAGAACGACGCGACGGACCCGAAATTCCTGCGCCGGGAAGGGGTGGCGGACGCCGATCTCGTCGTCTCGGCCCTCACGCCCGACGAGCGAAACCTCCTCACGTCGACGTTGAGCCTGAACCTCGGCGCCGAGCGGGTGCTGTCGGTGGTGCACCGCGACGTCTACGAGTCGGTCTTTACGAGCAGTGGCATCGAGACGACGGTCAATCCCCGCCGGGAGGTCATCGAGGAGATTCTCCGACACACCCGTGTGCGGGGCATCGAGAAAATCACCTTCGTCGAGGGCGACCGCGGGGAGGTCGTCGAGGTGGCCCTCACGGCGGAGAGTCCCCTCGTGGGACGCCCGATTGAAGAGGGCGTCGAAGCGGTGCCGTACAACTTCGTCGTGGGAGCGGTGACCCGGAACGGGGAGGTGCTCATTCCCCGGGGCAAAACGGTCCTGGAGCCTCAGGACCACCTCGTCCTGTTCGTCGACGCGGAAGAAGCAGACGAGGTCTTGGAGGCACTATGATTGCAGCTCGTCGACTCCGCCGGGTCAGCAGTGTGCTGGGGCCGGTCCTAAAGTGGTTCTCGGCCGTCTTTTCGGTGCCGATCGCCACGGCCCTCTACCACGGCACCTCGGTGGTGCCCTTCCTCGTGCCGCTGGGCCTCTCGTTCGGGGCCGGGGCGCTCGCGGAATGGATCGGGGGCGACAGCGAGCTTACGGTGCAGGACGGATTCCTGCTCGTGACGCTCACCTGGGTCCTGGTCTCGCTTCTCGGGAGCGTCCCGTACCTGTTGAGCGGCACCGGCAGCTTCGCGACGCCCATCAACGCCATCTTCGAGAGCTTCAGCGGCTTTTCGGCGACCGGGTCGACGATCCTGCTCGACATTTCGATCGAGAAGCATGGGGCGGCGCTCATGCTCTGGCGGCAGCTCACGCAGTGGATTGCCGGCATGGGCATCCTCGCACTGGCGGTCGCCGTGTTGCCGCGCCTGTCGGCCGGCGGCGCCCAGTTTCTGGATGCGGAGGTGCCGGGCCCGCGCCTGGAACGGCTCACGCCCCACATCGCCGAGACGGCCCGGCGCCTCTGGCTGCTGTACATCGGGTGCTCGGTGGTGCTGCTGGTGCTGCTCCTCGGGGTGCACTACGCCGGGCTCGCCCCCCGCATGACGCCGTACCAGGCCCTCGCGCACGTCTTTACCACCATTCCCTCCGGCGGCTTCTCGCCCCAGGCCCGGAGCATCGAGGCGTTCGGCCCTGCGGTGCAGTGGATCCTCGTCCCGTTCATGTTCGTGGCGGCGATGAACTTTACGCTGCTCTGGCAGGCGATCGTGTCCACCCCGACGGCCCCCGCCCGCGATACGGAGTTTCGGGTGTACCTTTCGGTCTTTGCCGTCGGAAGCCTCCTGGTGAGCGCCATGCTGTGGGGCAACGGGCAGTTTGCCGGCCTCGAAGAGACGCTCCGGCACGGCACGTTCCAGACGGCCACCCTGCTCACCACCACCGGCTACGCGAGCACCGACTTCGCGGTGTGGAGCGAGGAGGTTCTCGTGGTCCTATTGCTCCTCATGTTCGCCAGCGGGTGCGTGGGCAGCACGTCCGGCGGCCTCAAGCTCATGCGGTGGACCGTGGGCTTCAAGGTGATTGGGCGCGAGCTCTTTCAAATGATTCACCCCTCGTCCGTGCGCCCGATGTGGCTGGGGCGCCGCACCGTGAAGGAGCCGGTGGTGCGGGGCATTCTCATCGTGATCCTCACCTATCTGCTGCTGGTGGTCGGCGGCACCGGCTTCATCGCCGTGGACGCCCACCGCGTGGGGATCGACCTCTCCATCAGCGAAGCCCTCTCCGGCACGCTGGTGGTCCTGGGCAACATCGGCCCGGGCTTCGGCGCCGTCGGGCCGATGGGCGGGTTCGAGGCCCTGCCGGTCCCGACGAAGGTCTTCATGTGTCTGCTGATGGTGGCGGGCCGCCTGGAGGTAATGACGTTCCTGGTAGTCCTGAGTCCCAGTTACTGGCGGGGGTAGCGGAGAGCGTGGGCGAATGGGCGCGTGGGAGAGAGTGTGAGCGCAGGGGCACGAGAATGGAGCACCGGTGCTGCTTTTCGATGAGACAGTGGAGGGCCGACGGCGGACCGCCGCCTCCCGTTCACAGGACTGCGTTTTCTCCCCACGCGGGCAGGGCTGGGGCGCCCCCGCTCCGACAATGACGCGGGCCACCGCGTGCATGGCGCTCTCCGGCTGTATCGAGAAGACGGCAACGCCCCATTCCCTGGGTTCCGGATTGTGTCTTCTTCGCTCGCCCGTTATTCTGGATCTGTGCCCCCCGCATGATGTCCGTCCGGTCCCTCCCTCCTCGACAGCCCCCCTCGCATGGTCGAGTTCGAGCTGCTCCGAAGCTTGGGCATCATGCTGCTGGCCGCCCTCGGGGTCGTGCTCGTAGCCCGGACTGCACGCGTGCCCAACATCGTGGCGTACATCGGGGCGGGGCTGTTGCTCGGCCCAGCCCTCGGGGTGCTGACGGTAACCCATACCATCGAGCTTATCGCCGAGTTCGGCATCATCCTGCTCCTCTTCCTCGTAGGGCTGGAGCTGAGCCTCGACAAGATTAAAGCGGTGGGCACGACCGCCTTCGTAGCCGGGGGCGTGCAAATGGGCGGCACGGCGCTCGGTGGGGGCCTGCTGGCAGGGCTCGTCGGGGTGCCGGTCGTCGAGGCCGTCGTGGTGGCCGTGGCCATTATGTTCAGCAGCACGGTCGTGGTCGTCAAGATGCTCGAAAAGCAGAGCGACCTCGACGCGCCGTACGGGCAGATTGCCGTGGGCGTGTTGTTGGTGCAGGACCTCGTGGTGGTGATGGTGCTCACGTTCGTGGCCGGCCTCGCGGGGCCCGGCGAACTCGCGTGGGCCGACGTGGCCCGGGGCCTCGGGCAGGCCTTCGTGGGAATGGTGCTCCTGGGCGGCCTCATCGCGGCGGCAGCCCGCTACGTGCTGCCGCCGGCCATTCAGTGGATTTCCCGGATGACCGAGGGCCTGTTCATCTGGAGCCTCTTCTGGTGCTTCCTGGTGGTGCTGGGGGCCGAGGCGCTGCACCTCTCGCCCGAGCTGGGGGCCTTCCTGGCCGGGATTGCGCTCGCCCAGCTGCCGCAGTGCCACGAGCTGCGCCAGCGCGTGCACCCGCTGATGAACTTCTTCATCATCGTCTTCTTCGTGTCGCTCGGCCTGCAGATGGAACTGGGGGCGGCCCTCGCGCGGTGGCCCCTTGCCCTCGCGCTCGCGGCGTTCGTGATGGTGGTCAAGCCGCTGCTCTTCTTTGGGGTGCTGCCCCGGCTGGGGCACGGCGAAGAGACCTCGTTCCGGACGGGCCTCAGTCTCGCACAGATCAGTGAGTTTTCGCTCATCTTCGGCGCGCTGGCGCTCTCCTCGGGCCTGATCGACGAGGCGCTCCTGTCGGTCATCACGCTGGTCGGCCTCGTCACCTTCGCGCTCTCCTCGTTTCTGTTGCTCTACAGCGACCGCCTCTACGCCGCCGTGAAGCCGTATCGGCCGCTGGCATGGCTCGGGGCGCGGCAAGAGGCCCCTGCCCCTCCGCCGGACGGGCTGCAGGGACACGTCATCGTCGTGGGCCTGAACACACTCGGCCGCTGCCTCGTCGACCGGCTGACCGCGGCCGGCGAAACGGTCGTCGCGGTCGACACCGACCCGGAGAAGCTCGCGCGCCGCTCCGTATCCACCGTCCACGGCAACGCCGTCCACGAGACGACACGGGAGGCAGCCGACTGGGAGGACGCCAAGCTAGTTGTTTCGAGCCTCAGCATCGAAGGCACCAACAACCTGTTGGCCTACCACGCCCAGCGGGCCGGCGTGCCGTGCAGCATCCACGCGTTTGATCGCACCAGCGAGAACAGCCTCCGCACCTTCGGGGTGGACCACCTGATTCGGTCGAAGCACGAAGGGGCCCGGCGCCTGCTCGATGAGCTCAAATCGAGAGCGGTGTTGTCATGACGGAGCTTACCATTCTTCTCGGCCTGGCGGCCGCCGGGTACGGGGTGTCGCACTGGACGCAGCTTCCTGCGATCCCGTTCCTGCTCATGGGGGGCCTCGCCCTGAACGCCACAGGGGCCGTGGGCGACGCCGGATTCGTGGAGGACGTTTTGTTTTTGAGCGTGTCCATCCTGCTTTTCGTCGCGGGGACGGACCTCAGCCTCACCCGCGTTGGGCCGTTCAAGAAAACGGCGTTCGTGATCGGCGTCGCGCAGTTCGCAGGCCTCGCCGCGGCGGCACTGGGGATTGCGTACGGGCTCGACTATGCCCTCACCGACGCGCTCTACCTGGGACTAGCCCTGGCGGCCAGCTCTACGATCGTGGGCGTGCGCCTTCTCCAGCGCCGTCAGCAGATGTTTGAGCCCTACGGGCGCACGGTGCTCGGCGCACTGCTCCTGCAGGACGTGATCGTCGTGCTCCTTTTGCCGCTGCTCGTCCGGCTCCCAGACGGATCGGCGGCCGTGCTGGGCAGCCTGGGCGGGACGATCGTTCTCCTCGTGGGGGTCGGGGTCGTGATGAAGGGCGTGGTGCCACTCCTGCTCAAGCGCGAGCTGGACGCCGAGACGCAGCTGCTCGCGGTCCTCGGCGTGCTGTTCGGGTTCATGGGGGCGGCGGCGTGGCTTGACGTGCCCCTCTTCGCCGCCGCCTTCCTCGCGGGCGTCTCGCTTTCAGGGTTCCCCTTCAGTGGCATCGTGCACAGCGAGATGCAGCCGCTCTACGACTTCTTCTCGGCACTCTTCTTTGCGTCGCTCGGGGTGGCGGCCCCCCAGCCGGCCCCTGTCCTCTTCGGCCACGCGGCCCTTTTCGCGGGAGCGGTGCTGGTGCTGACGCCCCTGATTGTCGCCGTCGTGGGGGCGTGGGCCGGGCTTGTGGCCCAGTCCGCCCTGGAGAGTGGCCTCCTGCTCGCCCAGACGAGTGAGCTCTCGCTGGTCGTGGGCCTGCAGGCCCTCGTGGCCGGCCAAATTGGGGGGGAGGTTTTTTCGGTGATCGTCCTGACTACGGTCTTCACGATGATGCTCACCCCGCTGCTCACGAGCGAGACGGTGGTGTGGGAGCTCGTGCGGTGGCACCCTTCGCGTCAGTCAGACGTTCTGTCCGAGGTACCAAGCAACCATGTGCTCGTCGTGGGCGGCGGACGAAGCGCCCGCCCCCTGCTTCGGCTGCTTCGGGAGTCCAAATACGAGGCCGTCGTGGTGGACGAGGACCCCACCGTGGTGGATCGCCTCCGCGACCAGGGCGTGCGCTGTGTGCGCGGCGACGGCAGCGATCGGGCGGTTCTGCTGAAGGCCGGGGGGGCGCAGGCCCGCATCGTAGTGTCCCTTCTCCGTAACCCAAAGGCCGTCGAGTCGTTGCTGGACTACGTCGGCGACACCGTTCCCATTCTGGTGCGCGTCTTCGAGGATCACGAGGCCGAGTGGGTTGAGGCCCGGGGCGGGACCCCCATCCGCTTCGCCCACGCGGCGAGCGATGCGTTCATGGAGTGGTTCCGGCGGGCGCAATCGGCGCGGAGCAAGCAGCCCCCCTCGGGGACGTAGAACCTCCGTGTTCGTAAACACGTTGCGCGAGGCCCAAATACGCTCGGGGGAAATGTGCCTTCGCGTCCCACGGATCACTTCATCCTGCTTCTTTTCGGAATCTCATCGCGTCAATGGCCAAGGAACTGGAGCGCGATCTCGGCCTGCCCTCGGTGCTAGCCATCAGCATCGGGGCCATGGTGGGCAGCGGCATCTTCATTCTCCCCGCCCTCGCCATGAAGATGGCGGGCCCGGCGGTCGTGCTGGCCTACCTCCTGGCCGGGGTGCTGGTGCTGCCGGCGGCCCTGAGCAAGGCGGAGATGGCCACGGCGATGCCGGAGGCCGGGGGCACGTACGTCTACATTGAGCGCGGGATGGGCCCCCTCCTCGGGACCATCGCGGGCATTGGCACCTGGTTCTCCCTCTCGTTCAAGGGAGCGCTCGCGCTCGTCGGTGGGGCGCCTTACATCGTGCTCCTGTTCGACGTGCCGCCCCAGGCGCTGGCCCTGGGCATTGCGGGCGTGCTGATCGTGGTGAACCTCTTGGGCGTCAAGCAAACCGGGCGCATCCAGGTGGCCCTGGTGGCGGTGATGCTGGCGGCCATGGTGTGGTTCGTGGGCGGCAGCCTCGGCGACGTGGACCCGGTGCGCTTCGAGGGCTTTTTTGATGAGGGGATCGGGGGGCTACTGGCGGCCACGGGCTTCGTGTACGTCTCGTACGCCGGGGTGACAAAAGTGGCGAGCGTGGCCGAAGAGATCGAACACCCGGACCGCAACATTCCGCTGGGCCTCCTCGGCTCGCTCGCCTTCACGACGCTGCTCTACGTGCTGGTGGTCACCGTCATCGTAGGGGCGGCGCCCACGGCGGGCCTTGCCGGCTCCTCGACGCCGGTGGCCGACGTGGCGGGCAGCACCCTCATTCAGTGGGGCGTGCTCGTGGTGGTCGCGGCCGCCATCCTGGCCCTCGTGAGCACCGCTAATGCGGGCCTCCTCTCCGCCTCGCGCTACCCGTTCGCCATGAGCCGCGACAAGCTGGTGCCCGACGCGCTCCAGCACGTGAGCGACCGGTTCGACACACCGACCACCGCCATCACGGTCACGGGCGGCGTCGTGCTCGCCATGATTGCGTTCGTCCCGATCGACGACATTGCGAAGCTCGGCAGTGCCTTCAAGATCCTCGTCTTTATTCTCGTCAACCTCGCCCTCGTCGCCTTTCGCGAAAGCGACCTCGACGACTACGAGCCCGCGTTCCGGGACCCGATGTACCCGTGGACGCAGGGGGTCGGCGTGCTTGGGGGCCTCGCCCTGCTCAGCCAGATGGGCCTGGTGCCGCTCGTGGGGGCCGTTCTGATCACCGGGGCCGGGGCGCTCTGGTACGGGGCCTACGCCCGGCGCCGCGTGGGGCGGGAGGGCGTGGTGCGGGACGAACTGCGGCGCCGCGTGGGGCAGCAGGCCGCCGAGCGCACCCGGGCCGCCCTCGATACCGGCCAGCGGGCGGACCGCGTGGTCGTAGGGACCACCGAAGACCTGCGGCCGGACCGGGAGACGGCGCTGGTGGAGGTCGGGGCCGCCCTCACCGGGGCCTTCGAGGGGGGCCTCACGGTGGTGCGCTTCGACGCGGTGCCCGACCAGTTGCCGCTCGACTCCGCCGCCGAGGTGCAGTCCCCCGACGACGTGGACTTCGAGACCCGGATGGACCGCTTTGGGGCGTCGGTGGACGGGCCGTTCGAGTACGGGGAGGTCGTCAGCCACGACGTGCGCCACGCGGTGGCCAACTTCGCCCGGCACCACGCGGTGGACCTGCTGGTGCTGGAGCGGACCCTCTCCGCCGACCGCTCCTGGCTGGACGAGCGCGACCTGGACTGGATCTCGCGCCACTGCTCCGCCGACCTCGTGCTGGTGGAACCGACGCCCCTCGCGGTGCTCGACCGCATTGCCCTGGTGACGGACAACGGGCCCTTCGATCCCCGAAAGGTGGAGCTGGCCAACGGGCTCGCGGCGGCCGCCGGCGCGAGCCTCGTCCTGGGGCACGCCGTCCCCGCCGACGCGACCGAGGACCAACGCGCCACCGTCCGCACCTACCACGAAGACCTGATGGGCCTGTGCACGGTGCCGGTCGAGTCGAACATCGTGGGCACGACGACACCGGCAGCGATGGCGCGGGCCGTGTCCGCCGCCGACCTTGTCGTCGTGGAGAGCGACGCGGCCTGGTGGGCCCGTCTCCTGGACAACCGGGAGCCGCAGCGCATTGCGGGCGCCTTCGGCGGCCCCGCCATCGTGGTGCGGCCGCAGCAGGCCGAAGGCCCCAGCCCGGTGCGCCGCCTGCTCGAACGGGTTGCGTTTTAACGTCTGCGAGGGGCTGGACCGGTCGCTCGGCCGACGGGGTCCTAATTGCGGGCGCGCGGACCGGTGCCCTTGGGAGAGACTCGTCAAGTTTTGGGGAGGCGGGGAACCGTGCCCCCCGCCTTGGTCCTTTACGTCAACTCATTTTCCTCTGATTTGCCCGCTACAAATATGGCTTCGGGCTCCTCGGACCTTCAGAAAACCCTCACCCTCTACGACGTCTACTCGATCAGTACGGGGGCAATGTTCAGCTCCGGGTTCTTTCTGCTGCCCGGCATCGCGGCGGCGGAGACAGGGCCCTCGGTCATCCTCGCGTACCTGGTGGCGGGCCTGCTCATCCTGCCGTCCATGTACAGCATGGCGGAGCTGTCGACGGCCATGCCCAAGGCGGGGGGGACGTATTACTTTCTCGACCGGGCCCTCGGCCCGCTCGCGGGCACGGTGGGCGGCCTGGGCACCTGGCTCGCGCTCGTCTTCAAGAGCGCGTTCGCCCTGATTGGGATGGGCGCCTACCTCGCCATCTACGCCGACGTGCCCATCAAGCCCCTGGCGGCGGCCCTCACGCTGGCCTTCGGGGTGCTCAACGTCGTCGGGGCCAAGGAGAGCAGCCTGCTGCAGCGCGTGCTGGTGACGATCCTGGTGGGCGTGCTCGGGTTCTACGCCGCACAGGGTGTCCTGTCGGTCTGGGGCGGGCAGAGCGCGGTCGGCGGGGCGGCCGGCGAGTTCACGCCCTTCTTTACGGAGGGGGCGCGCGGCTTTCTCGCCACCATCGGGATCGTCTTCGTCTCGTACGCCGGCCTGACGAAGGTGGCCAGCGTGGCCGAAGAGGTCAAGAATCCGGACCGCAACATTCCCTTGGGCATGGGCCTGTCGCTGCTCACGGCCACGGGCATCTACGTCGTGGGCGTGGCCATCATGGTGGCCATCCTGCCGGCCACGGACCTCCACGCCGACCTGACGCCCGTCTACACCTCCGGCGAGGTGTTCTTCAACTGGCTCCCGTACACCCTGGGCCCGATCCTGATCGTCGTTGCGGCCGTCGCGGCGTTCGCCTCCACCGGCAACGCCGGCATCATGTCGGCCTCCCGCTACCCGCTGGCCATGGCCCGCGACCGCCTGTTGCCCGACGGCTTCGCCCGGATCGGTCGCTTCAACACGCCCACCCGCTCGATTGTGGTGACGGTGGCGCTCATGCTCGTCATCATCTTCGTGCTCTCCGAAGAGGGCGTGGCGAAGCTGGCCAGTGCGTTCCAGCTCCTGATCTTTGCGCTCCTCAACTTCGCGGTCATCGTGATGCGGGAGAGCGAAATCCCGTCCTACGCGCCCGGCTACCGGTCGCCGCTGTACCCGTGGGTGCAGGTGGCGGGCATCGCCATTCCCTTCTTCCTCATCTCGGAGATGGGGACGCTGGCCATCGTCTTCACGGGCGTGGTGGTGCTGGTCGGCGTGGGCTGGTACTTCTACTACGCCTCCGACGTCCCCCGCGAGGGCGCGATCTTTCACCTCTTTGCCCGCCTCGGCAAGCAGCGCTACGACGGCCTCGACCGGGAGCTGCAGACCATCCTTGAGGAGAAAGGGGTGGGGCACGACACCGCGTTTGATCGGCTCGTGGCCGAGTCGGACGTCATCCACCTCGACGAGCCGGTTCCCTACGCGGACGTGGTGGAGGACGTGTCGGGCCGGCTGGCGGAAGAGCTTGGCCTCTCGACCGAAACCCTCGAACACGGGTTTCTGGAGGGGGCCCCCTACAGTGCCGTTTCCGTCTCCCACGGGGCCGCCCTTCCCTACTGTCGCCTCGACGGGATCAGCGAGTCGAAGATGGTGATGGTGCACTGCCAGTCCGGGATCTGCGTCGACCTGGAGGACGAGATCGAAGAGCTGGACCGCTCCGAGCCGGTCTACGCCTTCTTCTTTCTCGTCAGCCCGAAGGACGACGAGGGCGAGCACCTCCGCACGCTGGCGACCCTCGCCAACCGGACCGACGAGGAGCAATTCCTCGTCGAGTGGCGCGCGGCCGCCGACGAGCAGGAGGTCAAGGAGAGCCTGCTCCACCACGAACGCTACCTGACGCTCAACCTCCTGTCGGGGACCAACACGGACGAGTTTATCGGCCAAACCGTGACCGACCTGAACCTGCCGGCGGGCGTGCTGGTGGCCCTCGTGCGGCGCGACGGACAGATCACCGTCCCCTCCGGGGCGACGCGCCTGGAGGAAGGGGACCGCGTAACCATCATCGGCAATCCGGCGGGCATCGACCGGCTGTACGAACTGTACCGCGCGGGCGAGCAGGAAGGGGTCGTCCAGTAGGCACGCGATGCGGTCTCGTGGACGCCCGGGCGAGGCATGTCCGCCGCCCGCCGTACAGGCCGCGCCCGAGCCTACGACCGCCCCTGCCCTTCTCGGAGAACCCGCCCTGCGACATATACACATGGGGCCCATCTCGGCGTTGCCCCCTCATCGCGCCACCGCCAAAAAGCCCTCGGCGGAGAAGGCAGGGAAACGTCCACTTTCCAGTTTGACATGTTTGTCGAATTCCGACTTGACTTATCGGGCATGTTTTTTGATAGTACTGTTCCCCCAATCACACGAAAGACTTCAGGGCTCGTGTGCCCGCCCCAAGACTCGGCTCGTACTCGTCAATGCCCTTCGGCACAGCGCCTCGGGGCCGTCGGGAGGCCCTGGACGCCAAAGCCCCAACGCAAAAAGCCGTTTTCGGGAACAGACTGACCTTGCGACTTCACTCCTTCCCCCGTGGATGACCTCTGGCAGCAGATCGTTTCTCCCTTTCGTCTTGAGGACGACGCTCTTTCCCAGGAAGAGCGATCACGGGTTCAGGATTTTCGGCTGCTGACCCTCTTGGGGGCTGTTCTCATTCTCCTCTTCGGCCCCCTCTACGCGGCGACCAACCCGGACGCCGTGGATCCGCTGTGGGCTCGGCTCGGGGTGGCCGGCCTGCTCGGGGCCCTGGTCCCGGCCTCGTATCTGTCCCGCCACGTGCGCCACCGCTTCGTCTCGTGGCTGCGCGGCGCCCTTTTCATCGTGCTGGTCTGGTTGGTCGCCACCACCACGTTGAACCACTTTGCCGGGGAGTTTGCCGTCGGCCTTCTGCTGGGCTACACGATCATCGTCGCGTTCGTGGGGGTAAGCGCGCAGTCCGGGCGGCCGGTCACCTGGTTTCCGGCACTCAGTCTCGCCCTGGTGGGGGGCGGGCTTGGCGTCTCCTACGTCACGGGCCCCGGCCCCCAGATCAACCCGCTCATCCTGCTGGCCGGCGTCGCGGGCATCTCCCTCGCGGAGGGGGTCGCCATCCGTCGGCTGCTCTCAACACGGCGGGCCCTGCGCAACCGGGAGGAGCAGCTCCACGTCATTACCGGCAACGTCTCGGACGGCATCTACCGGTCCACCCCCGAGGACGGGCTCGTCTACGCCAATCAGGCATTCGCCGAGCTGTTCGGGTACGAGAGTCCCGAGGCCATCCTGCAGGCGGACTCCGCCTCGTTCTACGCCAACCCGTCCGACCGGCAGCGCCTGCTCAAGGAAGAGCACGAGGCCGACGGGCTCGATCAAATGGAGGTCCGCTTCCGCCGAAAGGACGGGACCCCGTTCATCGGGCTCGTCAGCAGCACCGTGGTGCGGGACGCGGACGGGAAGCCGCAGTACTACGACGGGGCCGTCACGGACATCACCGAGCGCAAACAGCGGCAGCGGCGGCTCCGCGTGCTGTCGGAGGTCGTGGAGCAGGCCGACGACGGCATTTTGGTAACGGCCCTGCCCCGAAATGGAACCCCGACGTTTGGGGACCTCGCCTTCGCCAACGGCGAGCCCGACGCCCTCGTCTCGAAGAACGGATCCTCGGGGGACGGCGCGAACCCGCCCATCGTGTACGCCAACCGGGCGTTCGAAGAGATGACGGGCTACCGGGAGGAGGAGCTGCTCGGGCGCACCGTTGAGGTGTTGGAGGGCCCCGAGACCGATCCGTCGGTCATCAATGCCCTTCAGGACGCCGACCGGGACACACGGGGGTGGGAGGGGGAGACGATCAACTATCAGAAAGACGGCACCCCGTACGTCGCCCACTGGAATACCACCTCCGTGCAGGCCGAGGAGGCGGAGGTGGAGTACCGTGCCTCCATCCAGCGGGACGTCACAGACCGGCGCGAGATGGAAGAGCGCCTCCGCGACCAGCGGAGTCGGCTGCGGGGCATGGCCAACAGCATTCCCGGCGTCACCTACCAGTTCTACGCCCGTCCGGATGGGACACGCGGGTGCCACTTCGTCAGCGAACACGCCGGGGAGGTCCTCGGGCTTTCCACCGACCCGGACGCATTCTACGAACAGTTCGACGACTGCGTCCCCGCGCCCCACCGGGCCCGCTCGCAGAACGAAATTGAGGATGCCATCGAGCAGGAGATGCCCTGGCGGATCGAGCTGCCGTTCGACCGGCCCTCCGGCGACCGCCTCTGGCTCCTCGACACCGCCACCCCCGAACGGCGAAACGGGGAGCTCGTGTTCAACGGGGTCATGATCGACATCACCGAGCGCAAGACGGCCGAGCGCGCCCTCCGGGACGAGCGCGACCGGTTCGAGAGCCTCTTTGAGAGCCTGCCCACGCCGGTTATGCGCTGCACGGTGAAGGACGGCACGAGCTACGTGTCGACCGTCAACGAGGCCTTTGCGCACACCTTTGGGGTCGACCCCGAGGCGGTCGAGGGCGAGAACATCGACGCGACCATCGTGCCGGACGACGCCGAGCAGGAAGGCAGTGCCCTCAACCGCCGCGCGGTGCAGGAGGGGGCCCTGAAGACCGAGGTGCGTCGCCGCACCAAGGAGGGGCCCCGCGACTTTCAGCTCCAGGCGACCGGACGAACCCGGGGGGACGCCCCGCCGGAGATCCACGCCATCTACACCGACATCACCGAACGGACCCGGCTGGAGGAGACGCTCACGTACCGCTCCGAACTCGAAAGCAAGATCGTCGACATCTCCACCCGCTTCATCAACACGCCCATCGACGACCTGGACCGGGAGATTGAGGCCGCCCTCCAGGCCATCGGCGCCTTCGTGGACGCCGACCGGAGCTACGTCTTCCTGTTCGACGACGAGGCGGCCACCATGAGCAACACCCACGAGTGGCGGACCGAAGCGACGGCCTCCACGCAGTCGCGCCTCCAAAACATTCCGTACGCGGAGACGCCCTGGTTTATGGCCCGCATGCGCCGTCGGGAGGGGCCGCTGCGCGTGCCGCGTCTCGAGGACCTTCCCCCCGACGCCGCCGGCCTGCGGCAGCGCCTGGAGGCCGGGAACGTGCAGTCCCTGCTCGTGCTGCCGATGCTGAACGACCAGGACCTGATCGGCTTCGTCGGGTTCGACGCCGTGCGGCAGCAGCGCGACTGGGATGCGGACACGGTGATGCTGCTCCGCGTGCTCAGCGACGCCATCTCCAACGCCCTCCAGCGAAAGACGGCGGAAAAGGAGATGCTGGCGGCCAAGGAGGAGGCCGAAGACGCAAACCGAATGAAGTCCGTCTTTCTGGCCAACATGAGTCACGAGATCCGGACGCCCCTCACCTCGATCATCGGCTTCGCGGAGGCCATCGGGGACGAACTCGGGGACGAGACGGCGGGGCCGGTCCTGCGGTTCGCGCAGCTCATCGAGAAGAGCGGGAATCGGTTGCTCGAAACCCTCGACGGGGTCCTCAACCTCTCGAAGCTCGAGGCGGGCGAAATGGATCTCACGATCGAGCCCGTCAACCTTGCCGCGCAGGCCGCAGAGACGGCCGACCAGTTTGCCCCACAGGCCCAGGCGTCCGGAATTTCCCTCCACACGGACCTCGACGACGCCCCGGTGTGGGCACGGGCCGACGAGGGGGCGGTGCACATCGTGCTGCGCAACCTCATCTCCAACGCCATCAAGTACACCAACGAAGGGGGCGAGGTGGAGGTGCAGGTGCGCGACGCCGGAACGGCGGCCGTGATGGCGATAGAGGACACCGGCATCGGCATGAATCCCGAGCAGGTCACCGACCTGTTCGAGGCGTTCCGACAGGCCTCTGAGGGACTCGGCCGCGAATACGAGGGCACGGGCCTGGGACTGGCCGTCACCAAACAGGCGGTCGATCACATGAACGGCTCCATCGACGTGGAGACGGAGAAGGGCGTCGGCACGCGTTTCGTCGTCCGCCTGCCGACGGCAGCGTCCCCTTCCGATCTGTCTCCGTGATCCACTCGGGGGCGCGGCCCGTTCTGGGAAGGGCGCCCGCGGCCCCCGCAACGACCGGACGGCCGCCGGATTGACTTTACCGCCCAGATGCCCATTCTTCAGACCCTGCCGCGTGCTCTCGTCGCGGCCCCCCCTCCTGCGCCCTGAATTAACCGCCCCCCTCCGTGCCCCTCGACGCCACGACCCAACTCGTGACCCTCCTCGGCCACCCGGTCGAGCACTCCCTGTCGCCCCGCATCCACAACACGGCCTTCCGGGCACAGGACGTGAACGCCGCCTATGTGGCCACGCCGGTGCGGCCGGAGGCCCTCGGCGACGCCGTGGCCGGGCTCCGGGCGCTGCAGTTCCTCGGGGCCAACGTGACGACGCCCCACAAAGAGGCCGTGCTGCCCGTCCTCGACGAGGTGACGGAGCGAGCGCGGGCCGTGGGGGCCGTCAACACGATCGTCCGGGACGGCGGCCGCCTGCACGGCGACAACACGGACATTGCGGGCTTCCTGCGCCCCCTGGAGGAGCGCGGGGGCGACGCCCTTGAGGGGGCGCCGATGCTCGTGTTCGGGGCCGGCGGCGCCGCGCGCGCCGTCGTCTACGGGCTCCTCAGCCACTACCGGCCGGAACGCCTCACGATCGTGGCCCGCCGCCCCGACCAGGCCGAGGGGCTGGCCGCCGACCTGGCCGCCCACGACCCCGACGGCGCCCTCCGGGTCTCCTCGTTCGAGGAAGCCGCACTGTCGGTCCGGACGAGCCGGCTCGTCGTGAACGCGACCCCACTGGGCATGGCGCCGGACCGCCGCGGCCAGACCCCCTGGCCGAATCCCGTGGACTTTACTGCCGATCACGTCGTCTACGACCTCGTGTACACCCCCGAGGAAACCCGGCTCCTGCGCGAGGCGGCCGCCGAGGGGGCAACCCCCATCGGCGGCCTCGACATGCTCGTGGAGCAGGCCGCCGCGGCCTATCGGCAGTGGACCGATCGCGGCATGCCCCAGGCGGCGGTGTACGATGCGCTCCGTGCCGACTGACGACGGGCGGCTCGTCCCCGCCGTGCGGCCTCCTCCTCCCTGCGGCCACGGGGCGCTCCCTGCCCCCCGGCCGACGACCCGCTTATCACTGAGGCCGATTGGCCGCTTCTCCTCCGGCCGATCTCGGCCTCGTTGTCCCCTCCCTTCACGCAACCGCCCCGTTCCCTCCACATGATCGACGCCCTTCCTGCGGACGCCCTGCGCACGCGCTTCGACCCGTCCGACTTCGGGTTCGAGACGACGGACGACCTGCCCGCCGAAACGGAGGTGGTGGGGCAGGACCGGGCCGTCGAGG
>ERZ1034519.62-NODE-62-length-18845-cov-6.373071_pt1 | contig 18845 bp, 12 predicted proteins | sample MGYA00520655_ERZ1034519 | MGnify/ENA primary metagenome ERZ1034519 (study PRJEB33760, sample SAMEA4777702) | hypersaline lake metagenome | biome: hypersaline environment; feature: brines | place: Spain | collected 2012-08 | depth 0 m ...
GTTCAGCACGGCCGAGACGGTGGTGGCCCAGCACGGGGCCGCCCTCACAAATCTCCTGTATATGCGACAGGGGGCGGTCGTAGAGGTCTTTTCCTCGCACCACACCCCACAGTACTACACGCAGTGCGCACGTACGCTGGGCCTGCAGTACGAGGCCATCACACTGGACCGCGGGTGGAAGAATGCCGATGCGCACCTGCCGCTGGACGCGTTGGCTCGTGCGCTGTCTGCCTTGGAGGGGAGCGCCTCCCAGGAGCGGGGCGGCAGTGAAGGCGGCAGTGAAGGCGGCAGTGAAGGCGGCAGTGAAGACAGTGCCCCCCCACGCTTCCTGGAGTCGCAGTCGGCCCGTCCCTGATTCCCGGTCCCCTCCAGTCCGCCTGCTGTTTTCGGATCGCACCTTCTCGTCTGGCCCCTCCGCGGCATGCACCTGCTCACGGTCGTGATCACCTGCTACAACCACGGCGCTTACCTCCACACGTCCATCCGAAGCGTGCTGGGCCAAGGATTCAACGACGTGGAGCTGATCGTGGTGGACGACGGCTCCACGGACCACACGCCTGCTGTTGCGGGGCAGTGGGCGGAGGCCACCTACATCCGGCAGGAAAACCAGGGCCTTAGTGCGGCCCGCAACACCGGCCTGGAGGCCGCTACGGGAACGCACATTTGCTTTCTGGACGCCGACGATTGGTTCCTGCCTGGGGCCCTGCACGCCATTGCTCGTCGGGTGCAGGCGCATCCCACCGCTGCTCTGTTGGTTGGCGGCCACATCAAGGCCTACGACACGCCCACGGGCGTGCGCTACGGCGAGACGTCGATTCCCGCGCTCCAGCCCGATCCATACGCCGCTCTCCTCCGGTGCAACGTGATCGAGATGCACGCCGCGGTTGCGTACCGGCGAGACGTACTGCGGACGATGGGCGGATTTGACGAAGCCCTCCCGGCGGCGGAGGACTACGAGATGCTCCTGCGTGTCGCGCGCGACCACCCCACGCGGCGCCTGGAGGGCTACTCCAAGCCTGTTGCCGCCTATCGCCGCCACGCCTCCAACATGAGCGACAATCCTGGCCTCATGCTCAAAAGCACGCTCGACGTGCTGCATCGCCACCGCAGCGCGGCCTCTGGCTGCCCGGCGCACCGTCACGCCCTGGAGGAGGGACTTCGCTTCCACAAGGACCTGTACGGTGCACGGGTGCTGCGGCGCGTAAAGCGTACGCTCCGCAGTGCGGCTGCCCGGTCCTGCCTGCGGGACGATCTCACTCTGCTCGGGCGCTACGCCCCTGTGTGGACCGTTCGCCGACTGGGCCGACATCTTGCCGAATACATTCGACGGTAGGCGATGACCGGTGCCGTGTGCGCCCCAGGCCCTTGCTTAATCCTTCGTCCCTTGCTTCTTCTCCTCCCTTGCTCCTCCTCGAGAATGCGCCATGGGTCCCATCCCGTCCCTGAAGCCCTCCGCCTGCGCCACGCGGGCACTGTCCCTCATTCTCTGCACGCGCAATCGCGCCGACGCGCTGGCGCGCTGCCTCCGGCGGCTGCCCACCTCCGCCCTCTCGGCGGCCGACGGAGAGCTCATCCTGGTGGACAACGGCTCCTCGGACGAGACCCCGGCCCTCCTGCGCCGCTTTGCCGACGCTGCGGCGTGCCCCGTGTCGGTGGTCACAGAGCCGAGGGAGGGCCTCTCGCGGGCACGCAACGCAGGCGTACGAGAAGCCGCCGGGCGAACCCTCGTGTTTACGGACGATGATTGCTACCTCGGGGATGGGTACGTGCGCACAGCACGGATGGTGTTCGGCGAGGCCAATTTCAGCTACTGCGGCGGGCGCATTCTGCTCCACGACCCCGCCGACGCCCGCTATGGCCTGCGAGAGCAGACCGCCTTCGAGCGCATTCCGCCCTTCTCGTTTATCCCGCCGGGGCAGTTTCAGGGGGCCAACCTGGTGGTGCACCGACGCGTGTTTGCGAACATCGGGCTGTTCGATCCCCGGCTGGGAGTCGGCACGCCATTCCGGTGCGGCGACCTGGACCTTGTGGCGCGTGCCTCCCAGGCGGGGTTTGCAGGGGCGCATGTGCCGGAGCTCGTGGTCTACCATCACCACGGCCGGGCGGGCGAGGACATTCGTGCGCTGGATGCGGCGAATGATTATGCCTGCGGGGCCTACTACGCGAAGTTCCTGCGGGGCGGGGAGCTGTCGTACCTGCGCGGGTGGCTGGCTGAGGGGCTGTTGAGCCGAAAGGACCTCCGGGTGACGCTGCCGAAGATGGTCCGCGAGGTGAAGGGGGCGCTGCACTTCGTCCGCACCACGGAAGCGGCAAGGAGGGGGACCGAATGAGGCCGAGAAATGAGAAGGCCCAGGCCCAGAGCGCACCACACTGCTCATCATGCCTGTCCACCCTACACTGAGAACGACCTGTGACGACGGTTTCCGTGATTTTGTGTTCGCACAACCGGGCTGCCCACCTAAAGGAGACGCTCGCGTCTTTGCGAACGACCGATGTGCCTGCGGGATGGACTGTAGAGGTTCTGCTGGTCGACAATGCATCGACCGACGACACCCCAGCCGTGATGCGCGCTTTCGAACACCCCCAGGCGGCGGTGCGCGTGCTCCAGGAGAAGAACCGCGGGCTGTCGCACGCTCGCAACTGTGGGGTGCGTGCCGCCCGGGGCCGGGTCCTGCTCTTTACGGACGATGATGTGCGGCTTCCGGACGGGTGGATGGAGGGAATGGCGACTCCAATCCTGGAGGGGACCGCCGATGCGGTGGCCGGCGGCGTAGAGCTGTCGGCCGCATCGCAGCGAGCGTGGATGACAGCACACCACCGAGACCTGCTGGCCTCTACTGAGCGGATTGACCCCGCGTGCCCGGAGCGGATGGTGGGGGCAAACATGGCGGTGTCGGCGCGTGTGTTCGAGGTGGTGCCCGGCTTCGACCCTGCGCTGGGGCCCGGGCGGCTGGGGCTGGGGGGAGAGACGCTCTTCTCGCTTCAGCTTCGGGCGGCCGGATTTCAAATCGCATCGGCCTTTGAGGTGGCGGTGCGGCACTGCCCGGAGGCGACGCGGATGAGCCGAGAGGCGTGGAAGGAAGCGGCGGCCCAAAGCGGGCGGGCGGGGGCGTATCGAAGCTATCACTGGGCGCACCGCCACTACGCCTTGCCGGTCCTCCTCGCAGGCTGGCTTTACCAGCGCTGCCGTCTCGGCTGGTACCAAGGAGTACAGGCCCTTTGGGGCGGCCCGAGCAGCCCCATGCCGACACGAGAGTTGCTACTTCGTCGGAGGGTGCACCGGGTCCGGCAGCACCTCCGCGAATACGGAAAGCCGGCAAAGCATGACCCGCACGCCCTCTCGACGAAGGCGCGCCGCAGCCCTGTCCTCACGCCGGACGCAGAGGCAGAGTAGCGGGTTGGCACGGAGTTTGGGACGGAACGCGCTGTCGTCTTGTCTTGCATCCATCCGGGGTTCTCAATGCGTCGTCCGTTGTGTCAGTTGGTTCTTTGTGTTCTTCTGTTCGTTGGGGCCCGGCAGGCCGGGAGCACGCCCGTCGGCCCTGGGGCGTTGGCAGAGCAGTCGGTCCGCGCCTCCACCCCCGCCGCGGATACGCTCCTGCTGGACCAGTATCCCGACGCGCAGGCCGCCTACAGCGTGCGGCGACTGCGCGCAAGCTATGAGGGCCCCGCCCTGCGCGTCCGACGCACCAGTGACAATGCCGAGCAAGATTTCGGATTTACCCAGGCCGGTACGCTCAACCAGGCCGCCATCGAAAATTGGCTGGCGGGGGCGGACGGGACGGTGGTGCGGTGGTACGCACAGGTAGACGGCATGACCGACCTTGTGGGAAGCCCCGGTCCTGAGATCGCCCGCAACGGCACTGTCCACACCGATCCCGATGGCCGCCCCCACCTCTACCTTGGCACCGGGGGGCTGTCCGCCGACAGGTGGTTCCTCCCCCAGAACATTACAGCCTCCCTGGTGGTCGAGATTGAGTCGACCACCAACCCCTGGGACATGCTCCTGGAGATGCGAAGCTCGTCGGACCTGCGTGTGTACCGGACCAGCGACGGGCGCTATTGGACAACGCCCGGCGAGAACAAGATAATTACGCCCAACGAAAAGCTCATTCTCACCGTTGCGGGGTCGGCGCAGGGCCTGCAAATGTATCAGAACGACGCCCAAAAGCTGAACACCGAAACCCCCCTGGGCGAAAATTGGGCGGGTCCGTTGCGGGTGGGGGCATTGGACGGCTTTCTCGGCGAACTGGTGCTGTACCCACACCTGGACCAGCAGGACGTGTGGGAGCGGTACGACAACATGAATGACTACTGGCAGGTGGGTCCGTCTGGCACCAACCGGGGGGCTCTCCTGCCGCAGACCTCGCAGTATCAGGTCACGCTCTACGACTGGCTGGAAACCATCTCGACCGACGATGTCGCCCTGCCGGACGGGACGCTCTCGTTCGATCGCTCCGTCCTCAGTACGGACGAGCTGGCAGACCTCTGGCTTCAAGTAAAGGGGCTCACGGCCTCCAGCGTCACGCGCCGAGAGCCAGCCTGGTACACACTGGACAACGGGGACGGGAGGGGCATTGAGGCAACGGGCGTTGTGCGGGCCAACCACGACCCCCAGGGCGGCGATTACGGCGGAAATCCTCCCCGGTCGTGGCAAAACGAGCCTGCCTACTGGTATCAGCTTGACATTCCTCTTTCGGGGGGAGGCCAGGGAAATCCGTGGTACAAGGACCCCGCAATGGGACGGCGGGCGATGGTGGTGGCCATTGTAGACCTCATGATGCACGAAGGGCTCGACGATGTAGACTCGTTCAACTGGTTCGATATGAAGGGGAAGGCCTTCCTCGGCATGGCAGAGGCGTACCGCTGGGCAGGCGAAGTGATGCCCTCTGATGTGCAGGCAGCGTTCGAAACGGGCATGGAAAAGCTCATCGATGACCTGACGGCGCGCGGGCCGCGGGCGGTAAATACCAACATGGACATGTTTGCCCTACACGGCGCCGCAGATTTCTACAAGGCCACCGACGACCCCGACTTGAAAGCAAAGTCCATCGGCCTCGTCAAGCGGGCGTTGCTGGGCTTCCCCGACGGGGAGCTCGGGACAAAGCACAAGGTGTTTGCCGCGGGCGGGCGGGACGGCGGCGTCTACGACCCCTCCGGATTCATCATGGAAGGGGGGCAGCCGGACCATTTTTACGGCGGGGAGTCGCTCTATCACCTCATGGGCGCGCTGGCGGCCGTTACGGATCGCGAGACGGCGACGGTGCCGCCCGACTGGGCCTTCCTGCGCACCGTTGTGGAGCAGCTCCAGATATGGCGAAGCTATCAGGTCTTCCACGACCCGGCCAACGATAGCCCGTACCGCGATCAAAATACGCCTCTGTTCTCAGGGGCCGGCTTTTCGGGCCGCACTTCTGCGGGGGCGCCAGCGGGGCAAAACGACAAGCCCTGGAAAAAACTCGGTGTGGCCGCCACCTTCGCTCCGGCGCTTGCCCACAAGAGCGAATACGTGACTACCCAGCTGCCCACCGTCCCGGAGATGGAAAGCGACATTTCCGGGCTCCTGTCGGGCATGACAAGCAAAATGGCCTCCCCCTACACCGGCGCCCCCCCCAGTGAGTGGAGCGGGTGGAGCCCCTGGACAAAGTCGACCCCCTACCTCCCACCGGCGGGCTGGTACAGCACCCTCACGGCCCTCCTCACCGCCGATGATCCGCAACTCCGCTACCCCTCGCAGCAGCCCGGCGCGTCCTGGAACAAATCCTTCGGCGGCCCTCCCGTCGGGCCGCAGTACTGGTCGTACAAAGACACCGCCCCCGATGGGCGCGCGTTCGGGTTCTTTGTGGAGGCACAGTCTCGGCAGGGCACGTACGGGGGGTGGTACGGCGGCAAAATCGAAACCTTCTGGATGGAAGAGGTAGGCGTGGTGCTCCTCAACCGCCACGGCAAGACCGGATGCGACCGCACCAGCCGCACGGATACCAACTTCGAAGACTCGGTGTGTTGGTTTAACCTGGAGTGGAAAGCAGGACATCACGTTTGGGGGCGCGATGAAGGAGGCACTGGGTTCACCACCCTTCTACTCCGAGGGCGCACCCTGGAGCGCACAGCCCGCTTCCGCACTGAGCAGCCGGTCCCTTCGGTCACGGTGCGCAATCAATTCAACGACCCGAGCCAGCCGACAGGCACGGCCGGCCTCTCCGGCGAACAGACAGGTACGGAAATCCAGGGCAGTTTTGTGGTCGAGAACGAGTTCACGGCACAGCCCCGCGGCCTTCGGGTGACACACCGACTCGCCTCCGACCAAACCGATGAGGTGACGGAGCTCTGGGCTACGCTCCCGGTCCACTTGCGACAGTACAGCGAGTTTGCGGGCCCGGACCCCCAGATTAGCATGGCGCCCACCTCTATCGAATACTGGACCGGAACGGCGTGGGCCGCGTTGCCCGAGGACCAAGACGGAAATGGCGTGCCCGAGCGGGTCACAACTACGGCCCTGCGGCTTGGACGGGCGTACCCCATTTTCAATGCGCCCCGGTACGCCTACCTGTCGCTGGAGGCCCCGCAGACGGTGCGCCTGGCCAGGCGCGCGTACCACGACCCTTACCAGACGCCGACCAGCGTGCGGGCGGTCCACATTGATCTCCACGGCGATCCCGGGACGGTGAAGCCGCTGCCGGCCGAACAGCAGGTCTCGTATGTACTGCAGACGACCGATCCGACCCAGGAAAGCGGGACGGTGAACCAGTCCATCACGCTGCAAAAGGGCAGCAACCTCGTGGCCACGGCCCTTGCGCCCACCCCTGCCTCCATGGATTCCGTCTTTGCAGACGTTGCGTCGGCGGTGGTGGCCGTGCAAAACGAGGAGGGCGAGCGCTACCGCCCCAGCAACGGAGTCAATGAGATCGGTGCCTGGACCGCAACAGACGCATACGTGGTGTACGCCGACCCCGAAACGACGCTGGCTGTGCAAGGGGATGCGCTCGATGCCCCTACTCTCAGCCTGGAAGCAGGCTGGAATTGGGTGCCGTACCTCCGCGACACGGGGCGCCCTGTGGCGGAGGCCTTTGCCTCCATTGCCGACGTACTTGTTCTGGTGAAGGGCGAGGACGGACGCGTCTACGTCCCCAGCAAAAACGTGAACACGCTTGGGGACGTGGCTCCGGGCGAAGCGTACAAGGTGTACGTGCGAGAGGCCACAACCGTATCCTACGACTTCGAGTGACACCTCTCCTGTGACGGACCTCTCCCCCGGGTGCTAAAAGCCTGATCCGACGACTGTCGGCACGCGGTGTCGCCTCCATTCCCGCCCGCCACAGCATCAGGGCGGAGGGCTGCGTCGCCGCAACGAACACCGCACGTCTGCAGCCCCTCGGCGTTCCCTGCCCCCGGCAACGGGGCCGCCCCTGTGTCGTCGCTCGTCGCGACCGATGCGCCGCGCGCAGGACCGCCCGTACTTGTCCGGCTGCAGTCGGGACGCGTGCCGCTCCGTAGGCCCCCTGTCCAAAACCGGTCCGTGCGCCCACCGCCTCTGTCTCTCTGCGCGTTTCAGGGCCTCGTTCCGACGACGATCAGCCCCAACGGCGCCTGCGCGCGCTCCGGCGGTGAACATGCGATTGCCATCCCCTCTTTCCCACCCCCCTTTTCCCAATGGTGGAAGTTGTATACGTCTGCAGCCCCGAATATTGGCGGCATCTATTTCTGTCCCTGAGAACCCTGTACGCCTCCGGCACCCACTTCGATCGGGTCCGGGTGCTGGTTACGGCCCCCACTCCGCCCCACTGGGACATCCGCTCCGACAAGGTCGTGGTCGAGCCCGTGCCGGACCTGGGGCACCACGGCTTCTGGATGATGAACAAGGCCCACCTGTGTCGTTCGGAGGCAGATGTGGTCATCTTTCTGGATACCGACACCGTCGTCCTCCGCCCGATCGACGCCGTGTACGCAGGGTCCAGGGCGGACCTCCACGCCCGAACAGCCCCGGTCGTGCAGACCTCGTATTTTCGGCCGGCCCAGTGGGAGGCCACCCTGCGGCACTTTGGCTGCGCCCCAGGTCCCTACGTAAGTACCGGCTTCCTCGTCCTCAAAAACGGGGCCCAGAAGGCACTGCGGGCTGCCTGGGTCGACCTCATGGAGCGCATCCGCCGTGGGGAAGGCGTCGAGCAAGTAACGCGGCACGCAGATCAGTACGCCTTCTCTATCGCGGCGTATCGGCAGGGGCTGTCGTTGCAGCTCATGAACGACGCGCACCACGCGTACGCCATGCTCGGCGAAGGACACGAGGGGGCGACGGTTTATCACCTCGGCACGCCGAACTTCTATTACTACTACTTGCAGGTCGAACGAGACCTGGACCTGACGCCGGACGATGCGCCGGTGAAGCGGCCGTCGTTCTTGCGGCTCCATCGGCTCAAAAACCGACTCGCACGGAAGGTGAGAATGAAAATGGGCATAGACCGAAAGTCGAGGGGGCTGCAGCGGACCACTTCGTGATCTGTGAATCCAATCGCGCACGCTTTATGAAGCAAGTTATACAGGACGTAAAAACCGGTGAGACATCCCTGGAGACCGTCCCGCCTCCAGCCCTTTCTCCCACGACTGTCCGCGTACGGACGGCCGCCTCTCTAATCAGCGCGGGCACAGAAAAAATGATCATTGACCTGGCAGAGAAGAGCTACCTGGGAAAGGCCCAGGCGCGGCCGGATTTGGCCAAGAAGGTGCTGCGAAAGGTTCGCACGGAGGGCGTATGGACGACGATTCGGAAGGTGGTTGCCAGGCTGGAGCGACCGATGCCGCTGGGGTACAGCGCCGCCGGCATCGTGGAGGAGGTGGGGGCGGAGGTCGCAGGCGTCCAGGTGGGCGATCGGGTCGCGATGGCAGGAGCGGGCTACGCCAACCACGCGGAGGTGAACGTCGTGCCCAAGAATCTCCTCGCGCCTCTTCCGGATGGGGTGTCGTTTGGAGAGGCAGCGTACGCTACGGTGGGAAGCATTGCGCTGCAGGGTGTACGCCTGGCGGCCCCCCGTCTTGGGGAAACGGCAGTGGTGATTGGGCTTGGCCTCATCGGTCTTCTTACTGTTCAGCTCCTGAAGGCGAACGGGTGTCGGGTGGTGGGGGTCGATGTAAATGCCGCGGCGGTGGAGCGGGCAAAGGCCATGGGGCTCGTTGCCGGTGTGGTGTCGACGAACGAAGACGTGGCGGCCGTGGTGAACCGACATACCCGCGGGCACGGGGTGGACCACACCCTCATCACGGCGGCGACAGACAGCAATGCGCCCATTGAGCAGGCGGGGCGCCTCACACGCCGCAAGGGAGACGTGGTGATTGTAGGCGAGGTGGGCATGAAGATCCCCCGAGACACCTACTACCACAAAGAGCTTGAGGTGAAGGTCTCCATGTCGTACGGCCCGGGGCGCTACGACCCTACCTACGAGGAGGGCGGCATCGATTACCCCTACGACTACGTGCGGTGGACGGAGCAGCGCAACATGGAGGCGGTGCTCAGGCTTATGGCCGAGGGCGCGCTGGACGTGGACACACTCACTACGCACCGGTACTCCTTTGCGAAGGCGCTCGACGCGTACAGTGTGATTCGAGACGAGACAGAACCGTACGTCGGCATCGTACTGGACTACGATTTGGAGGCCTCCAAGTGCATTCAGGAGCGCGTGCCGGTGCATCCGTCGGGCACGCACCGCACGCCCGACTGCCTCGGCATTGGGGTGGTGGGGGCGGGCAACTACGCCTCGGTCCACCTCCTTCCGCACCTCCGCGACCACGCGCGAACCACGCTCCGGGGCCTGGCTACGGCTACGGGCAGCAACGCACAGCGACAGGCCGATGCGTTCGGCTTTGCCTACTGTACCACGGCCCTCCAGCCCCTGTTGGAGGACGAGACCATCGACGCACTCTTCATCGCCACGCGCCACAGCACGCACGCCGAATTTGCAAGGCGTGCCCTGCAGGCGGGAAAGCATGTGTTTGTGGAAAAGCCGATGGTGGTGACTCCGGCTCAGCTCCAGGCGGTACAGGAGGCGTACACGGCGGCCCAGGCGGAGGGGACAGGTCCCACGGGCCTGATGGTGGGGCTCAACCGCCGCTTTGCCCCCATGGCACAAACGCTCCGCGATGCGTTCCCCGCGGCGGCCCCGCTGCAGATGATCTACCGTGTAAACAGCGGCGCTGTCGATACGGACGCGTGGCTGCACCGGCCAGAGGAGGGGGGAGGCATGCTGGTGGGAGAGATGGTGCATTTTATTGACCTTATGCAGTGGGTCTGCGGCGCTGTGCCCACGAACGTGTGCGCCCGCGCCCTGCGCCTGGACCGCGACGATCGCGTGGAAACGGACAATGTGGCGCTCACCCTTTCGTTTGCGGACGGGTCGACGGGCACGCTTTGCTACAATACGGTGGGCGACGAGGCGGCTCCCAAGGAGCGGTTGGAGGTGTACGGGGGCGGTGCGGGAGCGGTGCTGGATGACTTCCGGCGGCTGGAGGTGACGCAGGAGGGGGCGACCTCCACCACGCGCGCATGGAGCCAGGACAAGGGACAGGCGAGCCAGGTGGAGGCCACAGTGCAGGGCTTCCGGGAGCGGGGCCGTGCGCCGATTGCGTTTGAAGAGTTGGTGGTGGGCATGCAGGCTGTGTTCGCGACGCGCGACGCGCTCACGTCCATGGCCCCGGCGGCTGTACACGGGTAGAGGCCTTGCTGGACGAGAAAGGGGCGAGGAGGGGCGCGCTGGGCCCCGGATGGAACGGAGCGGTCGTCGAGTGCGGCTGCGCCCGGCACTCGCACGTCCCGGTACGAGTGCGTCTTGGCGCCTGTGAGGCATCTCTCGGAGATGAACTGAGCCGCCCACGAGAGGTGCTGCGGAGGCGGGGAGGCACGAGCCGTGATGCACGTGGAAACGGCGGGCCCGACGGAGCCAAAAGCACACAATGGAGGGGCCAATTCTCCTGGGCGAGGGAGAAGCCGGGGCGCTACACTCGGAACGCAATGCCCTCTCCAAAAAAGAGGGGCGGCCGCCAGCCAGGCGGGGAGCATTGTGGGAGGACGAGGGACGTGCGATACGAACAGACAACACTGCCCGTGTGGAGCCTTTTGTCAGGCGAGAGTGGGGAGACACTCCGACACTATATGCACACAGTGCCTCACCTGAAGCCGTGGCAGGTAGTGGGGCGTCTGGTGGCGCCCGTGCAGCGCTGGGTGGGTCGGCACACCCTTCCGGCCCCCCCGTCGGCCCTCTCTGATCGCTTGCAGCCGTCCGTTTCCATGCTCCGTCACCATCCCTGGAATGCGCGCAGGCGGGTACTGGCGGGGCGGTTTCGGTTTTTGGGAAAAGAGGCCGCGTTGGGTCGCCCCGTCGACTGGGCGGCGCCCCAGCGCTCATTGCTCTGGCGGTTCTTCCTGCACTACTTCCACTATCTCCACGCCCTTGCCCCGCAGGAGCAGGTCGCCCTCTGCCGCGACTGGATGGCCGCAAATCCGGTGGGTAGCGACGTGGGCTGGCACCCGTACCCTACCTCGCTCCGCCTGGTGAACTGGTGCACGGCGCAGCTCCCGGCCCCGGACGTGCGGGCAAGCCTGTACCGTCAGGCGGCGTACCTGTCGCGCACGGTGGAGACACACGTCTACGGCAATCACCTGCTCGAAAATGCGCGGGCCCTGCTCGTGGCCGGGTGTGCCCTGCGCGGACAGGGCGAAGCGCCCCGGTGGGCGGCGCAGGGGCGGGCTCTCTACCGCGCCGAGGTGGAAAAGCAGATTCTCGCGGACGGATTCCACTACGAGCGCAGCCCGATGTACCACGCGCTCATGCTGCACGGGGTGCTCGATGTGTTGAACGTATGGCCGGGCGGAGCGGACGCGTGGCCCGAACTGCAGCAGCGGGCGCGTGCCATGACAGCAGCGCTGGCGACTGTCACACATCCCGATGGCCGCCTCGCACTTTTTAATGATGCCGTGCACGAGGTCGCCCCGCCTCCCGCCCGCCTGCATCGGTACGCCCAGTCTGTCGTGGGCGAGTGCCCCCCCGCCCGGAGCACACTGCCCTCGGCGGGCTACTACGTGGTCGATGCGGATGACGTGTGGCTCATGATTGACGGGGGCGCGGCGGGCCCGGAGCACTTGATGGCTCACGCCCACGCCGATGCCTTCAGCTACGAGTTGTCGCTCTTTGGGGACCGGTTTGTGGTAGACAGTGGCGTCTACGAGTACGCGGCCGGGCCGATGCGGGACTACGTGCGCTCCACTGCTGCCCACAATACGGTGCAGGTGGATGGCCACGATCAGATGGAATGCTGGGACTCGTTTCGGGTGGCGCGGCGGACAGCGCCGCGGGGTGTGGTGTGGCGACGCACCCCGACGGGGGCGTTCTTTAAGGGGGAATTGAGGCTTCTGGAGGGAGGGGGGGTGCACCGGCGACGGATCCGGGTCGAGATGGAGGCACGGCGCCTGTCCGTGCACGACATGCTCACGGGCACCGGGACGCACCGTGCCGAAAGTCGCATCCATCTCCACCCGCAGGTGCGGGTGCAGTGTGATGGGGAGGGGGCGCTCCTGCAGCGGGGGACGCACCGGTGCCGCCTGGTGCCAACGGCGGGCCACCTGCGACGCGAGGAGGGGTGGTACTGCCCGCGCTTCGGAGAGCGCCTCCGTCGGCCTGTGCTCGTCGTGGCGGCGGCGGGGGCACTGCCGCTGCGGTGCGGATACGAGGTGCGATACTGAGAAGGGGTGGGAAAGACCGACGTGCGGAGACCGACCGGAGGGGAATGGGGAGGGACGTATGAGGGGGGGCATCCCGGCCGCCGTCGGAACCGTCGGCTCCCCCCTCTGCTGCACAAGGGCAATGAGGTCCAAATCAAAACAGACATTTGCGCGGGCCTGCGCCGTTCTCCCGTCATTCTCTGCCGTCGTGTATGCACATCTTGTTCTTGGGCAATTACTTTCCGCCGGAGGTGAATGCGCCCGCCACCCGCACCGCCGAGCATGCACGCCAGTGGGTGGACGACGGGCACACAGTCGACGTGCTCACGAGTGTGCCCAATTTTCCCGAAGGAGAGGTGTACGCAGGATACGAGAACCGACTCACTCTCGAGGAGCACGACGGGGTGCGGGCCGTGCGCGTCCCCATGTATGTATCGGCGAATGAAGGGATCTTTCGCCGCACGCTCAGCTACCTGTCGTTCATGGTCGCGGCGTGCTGGTACGCCCGGTACCTGGACACGCCGGATGTAGTTGTGGCCACATCGCCACAGTTTTTTGCGGGCCTGGCAGGGTGGTGGGTGGCGTGGAGGAAGCAGGCGCCGTTCGTGCTGGAGATCCGGGACCTATGGCCCGAATCAGTAGTGGCTGTGGGGGCGATGGGGCGCAATCCGATCATCCGCTTTTTCGAATGGGTGGAGGCCCGTCTGTATACGGCCGCCGACTGCATTGTCGCCGTCACGGATGCGTTCAAAGAGGCCATTGCGGAGAAGGGCATTGCGCCGGACAAAATCGCGGTCGTGAAAAATGGGATCGACCCGCGCCGGTGGGACGGCCCCCTGGACGAGCAGCGCCTGGAAGCGCTCCGTCGGACGCATGCCCTGGAGGGCAGATTTGTGGCCAGCTATATCGGCACGGTGGGGCTGGCGCACCGCGCGGATGTGATGCTGGAGGCGGCGGCGCGGTGTGAGGACCCCGACATCGTATTTATGGTGGTGGGCACGGGCGCGGCGTGGGACACCCTGAAGGCACAGCAAGAAGCCTTGCAGCTGGATAATGTTCGACTCGTAGAAAAGGTGCCGAAGGAGACGGTGCCCTATCTGTTGGACCTGAGCGATGCAAGTGTGGTGCACCTGCGCGATACGCCTCTCTTTGAGACCGTCATTCCGTCGAAAATGTTTGAGGCGATGGCGACGGGGACCCCGGTGGTGCTGGGGGTGCGGGGGGAAGCGCGAGACATTATGGAAACGGCGGGCGCGGGGCTATCCGTTCCGCCGGAGGCCCCGGAGGCGCTTGTGGAAGCGGTGCAGCGCCTGAAAGCGTCGCCGTCTCTCCAGGAGGACCTGGCGGCCAACGGACAGCGGCATGTGCGAGCGCACTACGATCGGCAGGCCCTGGCGCGCCGGTATGCATCGCTGTTGGGCCGCGTGGCATCGTCCCCCACCCTCGCCTGAGGCAGTGCGGGGGGCGCCTCTTCAAGCATGAAGCCAAGAACGACGACGTCACGCAAGCATGAGGGCAAACATGAGGCGTGCCGGGCGCGCTTGTGCGACGTTGCGTCGTGGACCAAATATTCGCTTCTCATCATCGAAATCCTGAGCCCCAGTCCGAAGACTGCCGTGTGCCCCGTGCGTCGAAGGTGCGGCATCGTTCGTGCCTCCGGCTTATCCGGCCGTGGGCAGAGCCGGTTATTCTGCCGTCCCGGTTTTGCCGACAAACAAGACACGGTCGATGGCTATCTCTTGGCTTTTGAGTGTGGGGGGGAGTGCCGCCGCAGGGGCAGCAACGACGGCACTGCTCACGTGGGGACTCCAACGCGTAGCGCCACGGGTCGGGTTGGTCGACCGTCCCACACAGACCCGAAGCATGCACTGCCAGGCGGTTCCCACCGGCGGTGGGCTTGCGATAGCCGGGGGCATAGGCATGGCGTTCGCCGGGTTGTTTGTGCTGGAAGGCTTGCCGGCCCCCCTGCAAACCGTCGCCTTCTGGCTCGGGGGGGGCGTGGTGATGGGGGTGGGCTTGTGGGACGATGCGTATGACCTTGATCCGAAAACAAAGGTTGGGGCCCAACTCGTGGCGGCGTATCTGTTGCTGCATGCGGGGACGTCGCTTTCACTTCCTGGCCTGGAGGTGGGGGGAGGGCTGGAACGCCCCCTGTACGTGGTGCCGCTGTCGCTGCTCTGGGTGGTTGGGGTCACCAATGCGGTCAATCTCATTGATGGGCTCGACGGACTGGCGGCGGGCGTTGCGGGCATTGCAGCACTGTCGTGTGCGGCTCTGTTCGGCCTTCGCGGCGATGTGGTGCTGATGGGCGTGGGGCTGGCGCTGGTGGGGGCCATTGCGGGCTTCTTGCCGTTCAACGCGCGGCCGGCGTCCATCTTTATGGGGGATGCAGGAAGCCTTCTCCTGGGCTACGTCCTCGCGGCCTACACCCTTCAGGCGCCTCTGCACGCCGACCTGGGCCTGGCGCTCCTGCTGCCGCCGCTCCTGCTTGGGGTGCCCGTCCTGGATGCGCTTGTCGCCATTGTGCGACGGGGGCGGGCCGGGCGCTCCTTATTCGCGCCGGACCGGAGCCACATTCACCACCGACTTGTAGAGCGGGGCTCCGCCCGGCAGGCGGTCTGGGTCCTGTACGGGGTGGCGGGCGCGTTTGGGGGGGCGGCGGGGCTGGTGGGCCTGCTGCCGACGGCGGGGGGCTACGTGCTGCTTCTGCTCGTGGCCGGGGCGGCGCTTGGGTGGGTGGGGCGCCTCGGGGCGTTTGCGGCAGGGGCGCCTTCGCACGCGGCTACAGCCTCGGGGACGGATACAGCCCTGGGGCGTGCGGCGGCGCCCGAAGAGCCTACGGAGACGGCCTCAGAAGCAGGCGCGCCCCTCGCCTCCAGCGGGGACGGCCACGAGGCCTCGCTCACGGCCTCGCCCGTGCCGCATGGACGGAGCGATTCTTCCCTGCACTGCCTCAGTGTCGTGGGCGCCCGCCCAAACTTTATGAAAGTCGCCCCCCTGCACCGCGCGCTTCAACAGCACGGCGGGTTCCGCTCCACCATCGTCCATACGGGGCAGCACTACGATGACCAAATGAGCGACGTCTTCTTCCGGCAACTGGGACTGCCTGCGCCGGATTTGCATCTGGGGGTGGGCAGCGGCAGCCACGCTGCCCAGACGGCGCGCGTGATGGAGGCCTTTGAGCAGGTGGTGCAGGCTGAGGCCCCGGACCTGGTCGTGGTCGTGGGCGATGTGAACTCGACGCTCGCCGGGGCGCTGGTGGCGGCCAAGCTGCAGGTCGAAGTGGCGCACGTGGAGGCGGGTCTGCGCAGTGGAGACCGGCGCATGCCGGAGGAGGTCAACCGGCTACTAACGGATCGCCTCGCAGACTATCTGTTTGTGACGGAGCAAAGTGGCGTTGCGCACCTCCAGGCAGAAGGGGTGCCGGAGGAGAAGGTGTTTCTGGTGGGCAATCTGATGATTGATGCTCTCGTTCAGTGTCGAGAGGCGGCGGCCCGCCGTACGCCCGCGGAGGATCTTGGGGTGGTGGGGCACCCCTACGTGCTCATGACAATGCACCGGCCGGGCAATGTGGACCATGAGCGCGGCGCCCGGCGTCTCCTGGAGACAATTGAGGGCATCGCGGCGGAGCGACCGGTGGTTTTTCCAATGCATCCGCGCACCCGGGCGCGCTTCGAAGCGTTCGGCCTGATGAAGACGCTCACGTCTCTCCGCGCGGTGTATGTGCTGGAGCCACAGGGGTACCTGGAGTTTCTGCGGCTGATGGAGGAGGCCCGCGTCGTGGTGACGGACTCGGGCGGCATCCAGGAGGAAACGACGTTTCTGGGCGTGCCCTGTCTCACGCTGCGGGAGAATACGGAGCGTCCGGTGACCATTGAGCAGGGGACCAACGAGCTGGTGCCGCTTGTGCCGTCGCGCGTGGTAGAGCGAGTGCGGGACGTGGCGGAGGCGCCCCCTGAAAGTTCTGGGAACTGCCCCCCGCTCTGGGATGGGCAGGCGGCAGGGCGCATCGTGCAGGTGCTCGAGGCGCAGCTCATGCCGCGCGGAGCTCCGGCCGCCTCCCCGCCCTCCTCAAGCGCCGAGGCCACAACGGCGTGAGCGGCGGTCGGGCAGGGCGGCTTGTGCCAGATGCCAGTGCCCCCGCGGTCTCGCCTGCCTCAAAAGACAGTCCTCGCCCCAAAGACAGCCTTTGCCCTGTGGTGTGGGGGATGAGCGGTGCGCGTTGAGGGTTGTGTGGTCTGCCGCGCTGGCACACCGACTCTTCCGGAAACCGCGATCAGGGCAGGGGCGGCCCGCACCGGCGCGAACGCGCAACGTCCCCCCACTCACACCTTGGAGGACTTACGCCTCTCCCCCAACATCAGGAGCGTTTCGGCTCACGCAACGAGAAGCACCCCCGAACCGGCCGGTTCGGGTCTCGGCTGAAGCCGGGCTCGCTCCTGCGCTGGGAGCGAAGCGACCGAGCGCGTTCAGAGTGCTCTTGTGGCAACACGGCACTGCGAGCGACGCGCACCGGCCTCGGCGATAGAGCCGCCGTCCCCTCCAGCGTCACATTCACGCCTGCACCGAGGCATGGGCGTAGCGTTTTGGCAGGAGCGCGTGCATGGTAGTGCTCCAGTAGGGGCACGGTGTGCCGGGGCGTTCCCAGGTCGGGGAGGAGAGAACGAAGCCCCATCGACTGTTCAAATCGACTGGTTCAAAAGGCCACCCAAGAATGCACGTCGGCCCACAGACGCACCAAAGCGCCCGGGGCATGTGTGCCTGTCCTCGTCGTCGCCAGCGCGCTGCTGCTGTACCGCCGGAAGGGACGGCGGGGGGCAATCGGGAGGTCAAAACGAACCCTCGTGGGGCAATCAGAAACGGTCTGTGCCTCCGTGGCTCTCTGGAGCGATGTTGGAGCGCGGCCCCTCTCCGGCCCCTGTGCAACCTCGTGGTGCAGAGCGGGATGCGGGCGGAGCCACGGTTCCTGGGAGAAGATGCCGGAGGCGCTCTGTCCCTCTGAGCGGCCCTTGAGCGAGCCGCTCTTCTCCATAGGAGCATGCGGAATGGAAGTTGTGGAGTACCTGTGCCGTCACCGGCACTCCACAACCCCCAGGCGTCTGCATGTCCGTCCGTGTCTTTCTGCCCACGCTGATCGCGCTCGTTGGGCTGAGCGCCGTGCCCTCCGTGTCGGCATGGGCACAGCCCGTCCGGTACGCACAGGAGTGCGTGACCAACGTCGAGAATGCGACCGTCCACGTGCCCGCTCGTGCAGCGCCTGCGTTGCCCGGTGGCGCCCAGCTGGCAGGGGGAGATACCCTGGCAGTGTACACGGAGGACGGTACCTGTGCCGGGTACGGCGTGTGGTCCAGCGAGACGGGGACGACGCTCGCTGCGGCAGGATCGGACTCGATCGCGGCGTCGGCCGATGGGTATGCAGCGGGGGCGGCCCTTCGCTTTGAGGCCTTCGACGCGTCTGCGAACGAGGCGATTGGACTGGGGCCGGCGGCCGCGTACGTTCCGTGCGACAGTCTGGGAGTACCGGTGTGCGGCACGGGCACCTACCAGGACGGCACCTTCCACGAGGTGGCGGCCTTTGAGGGCGCGGCCCCCTCCCGCACGCTGGTGCTGGCGGACGGGTGGACATTTTTATCGTTGCCTGTGGATGTGGATCAATCCTTTGGGGCGCTGCTACCGGGGTGTAGCAGCGGTTTCGTCTATGAACCGGGAGCAGGGTACACGGCCATTGCGGACGACGCCTCTCTGCCTGCGGGCCGGGGGACGGTGCTGAATTGTGCGGCGGACACCCTCACGGTCACGGGCACGCCGTCTTCTACAGTCGCGGTAGAAGAGGGGTGGAATCTGGTGGGGACCGGAGCGGACACCCTGGTGGCCGCGGCCGTGGACACCACGCCTGCCGGCGTGCTTGCGTCGTCGTTCTTTCGGCGGCCCGCGGGCGAGGGCTACACGGTAGCACTGCAGCTTGTGCCGGGAGAGGCCTACTGGGTGAAGGCTGTGGCGGCGGGCACCCTCCAGGTGGCGGGGACGGCCGTCCCGCCCCAAACGGCTTCCCGGAATGCCGTCGGGGCCGGACCACCGCTGGAGGGGGCCAGTCGGCTGACGATTGCGGACGCGCGGGGACGAACCGCGACACTGTGGCTGA
>ERZ1034519.68-NODE-68-length-18061-cov-4.507720_pt1 | contig 18061 bp, 10 predicted proteins | sample MGYA00520655_ERZ1034519 | MGnify/ENA primary metagenome ERZ1034519 (study PRJEB33760, sample SAMEA4777702) | hypersaline lake metagenome | biome: hypersaline environment; feature: brines | place: Spain | collected 2012-08 | depth 0 m ...
GACGGGCCGTCTCCTCGGTTACACCGACCTCGCCGGGCACCCACGCACCTCAAACAACCAGACTCTGCTGCACTCGGCGGCCCGGGAAGGCCACCTGGAGATGGCGGAGTTGCTTCTCGAACACGGGGCAGACCCTGCTCGGCCTGATGAGGAGGGCCGCACGCCTCTCGACATCGCGGAGGCTGAGGGAAGCCAGGAGGTGGCCGCGCTTTTCCGCCAGCACGAGGAGGAGCCGACAAACGAGGAGCAGGCTGCCTCTGAGGAAGAGGCGGGCTCGGAGTCCCCGGCGGGCTCTCCAGGGGAGGAAGAGACGGAGGAATTCCTCGAAGCGATCCGCGAGGACAATGCCGAGGCGGTCCGCGAGGCTCTCGCAGAGGGGATGGACCCGGGCGTTAGAAATGAATACGAAACGTCTACATCTGAATACGAAGATCTCGCGCTCGCGGTTGCCAGATCAGAAGAGGTGGCCGAGCTTCTGCTGGAGGCCGGTGCGGAGGTAAGCGCCACGTACGAAGGAGAGTTTAGCGGGATGAGGCCCATCCACCGCGCCGCGTGGGAGGGCAGAGCCGGGGTGGTTCGTGCCCTGCTCGATGCCGGGGCCGACCTGAACGCTCGTGACTTCACCTATGGGGGAACCCCTCTTTACTACCACATCTACGAGGGCGATCAGGAGGCGGAGATGGTCTCTCTTCTCCTTGAGGCTGGAGCGGACCCGAATGCGAGAACAAACATGAGCGGTGTTCCGCTGCACAGCACAAGGGGGGACCCGGAGGTGACCCGTCTGCTCCTGGAAGCAGGAGCGGACCCGAACATTCCCGGCGACCACGAAGAGCGGGACTTTCCGATTCATCGCGAGAAGAATCCAGAGCTCATCTCGCTTCTTCTGGAGGCGGGGGCCGACCCGAACGCCCTCAACCGAAAACGCCTCACGCCGCTCATGTACATTGTGGAATGGGGAACAGGGACCCTCGGGCAGATGGAGTGCCTGCTCGAAAACGGGGCGGATCCCGATATCCGCGATGCCGAGGGCAAGACCGCCTTGCACCTTCTGGCCGAAAACACAGATCTTGACGCCGACTTCAGGCAGGAGGCGACCGACCTTCTGCTCCGCCACGGCGCCGACAGGTCTCTGGAAGAGGATAATTGGTACGAAACGCCCCGCGAATACGCCAAGCGCAACGACAACGCGGTAGTGGCGGACGCCCTGTGGTAAGCAAGTAGGTGGTACCGTGGCAGCCGAATAGGTGGTAAAAAGTGGGGTTGGGCGCGACCTGCGTAGCGGTGTCCCTACGAGCGGGGCGCTGAAACTGAGGCCTTTTCGCGACGCTTAGGCCTTGACATCATCACTTTCGGACAAACCATTCACTTTCGGGCAAACCATTCACTTTCGGGCAAACCATTCACTTTCGGGCAAACCAATCGACATCAGCTATGGACGAGCAGACCGAAGAGCTTCTCGGCGCGATACAGGAGGATGAGACGGAAAAAGTGCGGTCGCTTCTTGAGAAAGGAGCGGATCCGAACCGCCGGCTTGGGGAGGAAAACGATAGCGCGTACCCGATCCACCTCGCGGCCGGGGAGGGAACCAGGGAAACCGTTCAGGCCCTGCTGGACGGAGGCGCTGATCCGTTTGTGGAAGACGAGTACGGACGGACGCCCCTTCATAGGGCGGCCGCGGCGGAGGCAGACGAGCAGGACTCGACCGGCGCGAAGGTGAAGCTGCTTCTCAGTGAGGGTTTGGACCCGAATGCACAACAGACAGATGGCATGTTCCTGGGAGGTGGAGAGGGAGACACGCCGCTCCACAAGGCAGTACAGTCTCGTGGCGATTCAGCAAAAGAGACTGCCAAGCTCCTTGTTAAGAACGGAGCTGATCTAGATCTCAGAAATGAGCACGGGGCGACGCCTCTTCACTTCTCCTCAGGAAGGCAGACTGCCGAGTTGCTACTGGACAACGGAGCAGATTTAAACGCAGAGGATAGCGAGGGTCGTACCCCGCTTCACCGCGTGGCTGAGGATACGTCCATCGAGGAGGCAGGGGCACTCATCTCGCTGTTTCTGGAACGAGGAGCAGATCCCAACCGCCAACTCGGAGAAGACAACGAAAGTATCAACTTAATCCACCTTGCGGCCGCGGAGGGAACCAAAGAGGCTGTTCAAGCCCTGCTGGACGGAGGTGCTGATCCAGAAGTGCGAGACGAGTACGGGCGGACGCCTCTCCACAGGGCGGCTGAGGCAGAAGCAAACGAACTGGACCCGACCGGGAAGGTGAAGTTGCTTCTGAGTGAGGGCTTGGACCCGAACGCACGTCAGACGGAGGCTCAAGACGAGTTCGGGGGCGGTAAAGGAGACACGCCGCTCCACAAGGCCAAAGAATGGGGCGGCTTGGTACGGGAGGTTGCAGAGCCGCTTCTTGAGCATGGAGCTGATCCAGACGTCAGAAAAGAGGATGGGGAGACGCTTCTTCACTCTGCATCAGAAAGGCAGACCGCCGAGATTCTTCTTGAGCATGGGGCCGACCCAAATATCAGAAATGAGGATGAAGAGACACCTCTGTACTCCGCGTCGAGAAGCGCACACAATATCGAAGTAGTACGCGCGCTTTTAGAAGGGGGCGCCGACCCCAGTCTCGGGTGCTCTGGGAGCTTTCGAGCGACGGAGGGAGACACGCCCCTGCACGCAGCAGCTGAGGGCGGAAACGCCGAGTTTGTTCGCGCTCTTCTGGAGGCGGGGGCCGACCCAGACCTGAAAAATGCAGATGGAGAGACGCCTCTTCACTCCGTGCCAGAAAGAGACGTCTTTGAGCTTCTCCTGGGGCACGGAGCCGACCCAAACGCCAGAAATGAGAAGGGAGAGACCCCCTTGCACCACGCATCAGAGGAAATGATTTCCAATGACGCGGATGCCGAAATGGTAAATGCGCTTCTGGAAGAAGGCGCCGACCCAAATCTCAGCCGCTCTGAGGATATAATCGCAGGAGGTGGAGAGACGCCTTTGCATGCTGCGGTTGGGAGCGGAAACGTCGAAATTGTTCGGGCTCTGTTGGAGGCCGGAGCCGACCCTAGCGTGGAGGATGAGGACGGGAAAGCGCCTCTTCACTCCGCGTCAGAAAGCCAAGTCGCCGAGGTGCTACTGGACAATGGCGCTGACCCGAGTGCGCGGGATAGCGGGGGCCGCACCCCGCTCCACGACATGGTCCAAATCGAGTCCGGTGAGGAGGCCAAGGCCCTCGCCTCGCTGCTTCTGGAACGAGGAGTGGATCCGAACGCACAGAACGACGACGGCTTTACCCCGCTCCACCGCGTGGCGCAGAACAGGTCCAACGAGGAGGCTGAAGCCCTCGCCTCGCTACTGTTAGAGCAGGGAGCAGACCCGACCTCATGCTCGGGCATAGCGCCGTCACCCGTCGAATGTGCAGAACACATGGGGAATGAATCGGTGGCTGAAGTCCTGGAGTCTGCAGCCAAAGCCGACGAAGGGGACGCCGGAGGTTCCCAGCTAGACGCGTCTCTTCTGAACGAGGCCCGGGACGGAAATCTGGAGGCGGTCGAAGATCTGCTCGGCCGCGGGGCCGACCCCGACGCCATGTTCGAAGCGCAAACCGAAGGTGCCGAGTCCGGCCTTAGCGGCACCGTCACTGCGCTTCTGTTTGCCAGCTGGGGTGGGCACGCCGACGTCGTGGAGGCGCTTCTGGAGGCGGGCGCCACTCCGGATCGCGGAGCGATGAGCGGGAGAACGCCCATCGCTGGCGCCGCTAGCTACGGGCACGCCGACATCGTTGAGATGCTTCTCGATACCGGCGCCGATCCAGACGCGCCACAGGAAGACAGGGTCCCGCCGCTTGGCTCTGCGCTTGACGGGGGGCTCCCGGAGATTGCCAGAATGCTTCTGGATGCCGGGGCGGATCCGGACTGCCGGTTTTCCGATAGCGGCTTTACTCTGCTTTCCTACACGGCCGTCGAGGAGATGCCCCAGATGACGGAGCTCTTTTTGGAGGCAGGGGCAGATCCTGACCTCGTTGACGACGACGGATATACGGCGCTGGCGTATGCGGCCCTGAGCGGCGCGACCGAGGTTGCGCGGAAGCTGCTCGACGCCGGGGCGGACCCGACCATCTGCCCCGGAGAGCGTAGCCTGCCGGAGCTCGCCCGGGCCGAGGGCAATCCAGACGTCGCGGACCTGCTCGCCGAAAGCAGTTGAGCGGCCGACACACCGCAGGGTTTCTGGAGAACATCGCCACAACACCTAAGCAAATATCGACTAATACCCATGGCTTCACAGCAATCAGTTGACCAGTTGGTAAATAAATTCCTCAATCAGCTTGACGATGAAGGCAAGCAAGAAGTCATTGATCGGCTTGAAAAGACAAAGCCGAAGGCTGCAAAAATCCTCAAGAAAGCTTGGTCGATTGAGAAGAGATCTGATAAAATCAACAAACTAGCCGACGAAATTAGCTCTAAGATTGACGAAATTTAAGAATCTATCGGATGTTTATCAGGAAGCAGGCTACTGAGATCTATGTCTCACCTGGGTCTGAGCCGAACCCTTGAGTTTCAGCATGGGCCCGAAAGTGGCAATGTGCTAATCGAGGAGCTAGCGGGGTACCTTCCTCCGGATGCCGATGTCGAGCATCCGTCTGGGCGAGTGGCTCGGTGAAGAGAACCCCTAAACTATGGAGTAGCCTAACGGGGGCACAGGTTTCTCCAGACAAGTTCGGTGAGGTAAGTTCGGTGAGGCTGGAGGGCGTTCTTCCATTTCGACCGAGTTCGACAGTTCGATTTCTGAACTCATCTGGGTATGGTAGGCGAGTTCCGGGCATCTCGATTTGATCAGTGGTTAAGGTGGGAGAATGTCTACCATACTGAGGCGGGTCCAGTAGAGATTACAAGCAGTTTCTAACCATTCCCTCTGCCAGTCTATGAGCCTTAGTCCAAAATGGGAAGAGCGCCGCTCCGGAAGCGCCCCGGAGAGGCCCGGCGATACCCGTTCCCCATACGATCGCGACTACTCGCGGCTTCTGCACTCCAGTGCCTTTCGGCGCTTGCAAGGCAAGACCCAGGTGCTCGGGATCGGGGAAAGCGACTTCCACCGGACGCGCCTGACCCACTCGATGGAGGTGGCGCAAATCGGGCGTGGGCTTGTCCAAGTGCTCGGGGAACGGTTTCCCGAGTGTAAAGTGCTGCCGCCCGTTCCCCTGATTGAGGCTATTTCTCTGGGCCACGACATCGGCCATCCGCCCCATGGACACAGTGGAGAGATCGCGCTGAACTACGTGATGCGGGACTTCGGCGGGTTTGAGGGAAACGCGCAGTCCCTCCGGCTTCTGTCGCGCAAGGAGCCGTATTCCGATGCCCACGGGCTCGACCTTACCCGCCGTGCTCTCTTGGGCATTTTGAAGTACCCGGCCCCGCACAGCCGGGTCCGCCGCACCGAGCAGCCCCAGCCGCCGGAGCACCCCCGCGAGATGAACCGGGACAACTGGAAGCCCCCCAAGTGCTACTTCGATGAGGACCAGGAGATTGTTAGTTGGATCCTGGGTCCTCTTGAGGCAGAGGACCGCGAGACGTTCCAGTCGCTCAGGAAGGAGCCGTCCTCCGCCAAAAATGGAAAGACGGCCAACAAATCCTTAGACGCGAGCATCATGGACATCGCAGATGACATTGCCTACGGCGTACACGACCTGGAGGACGCGATCAAACTGGACTTGGTAAGCGAAGAGGACCTTACGGAGACGCTGGAAGAGAACACAGACCCCCAGTGGGGCCAGCAGATAGACCTCTCGGAACCGGAGGACCTTGCAGGGCGGCTTGCAGACACAGGTACGCGCAAAAAAGCCGTGGGAGAGCTCGTCCACGCGTTTATCCTGTCTGTCCACCTCGAACGGCAGGGGCAGTTTGGGTCTCCCCTTCTGGACTGGACTGCGGCGCTGAGCGAGCCCGCAGAGGATCTTCTTGAGGCGCTCGACGAGCTGAAGGTCGATCAGGTCATCGACAAGGCAACAGCTCAGCAGATGGAGTATCGAGGCCGGCTGCTCATCGTGCGCCTTTTCGGCGCTCTCTCCTCCGATCCAGAAAGACTGCTCAAGTCGTGGCATTGGGAGCAGTACAAGCGCCACGACGAGGCCGGCGATGAGCAGGCCGCCCACCGGGTGATCTGCGACTACATCGCCGGGATGACCGACGAGTACGCGACAGAGGTGTACGAGCGGCTCTTCGTGCCCCACAACGGACGGGTGTCGGCGGCCCGGTGACGGGAGATGGCGCCTCGCCCCACCGAAGAGGCATCGCTCACAACTGCCCGCAGAGAGGCAGCCAGTATCCAGCCTGATTTCATCCATTCGTTTGGCCCCGATCGCCTTTCTCCCTCGTTCCTTTCCCTTTCGATATGGAAAAAAGCTCCGATTCTCTTTCCGAACAGGACCGTTCCCCAAGCCAGGCTGTCGTTGAACTTCAGCGTCTGTGTCAGCGCCACCCCGTTGCAGAGAAGGTCGTGTTCGTCCCCTACTCGCAGCTCGGGAAGACCCTCACAACTGCCGTAGCGCAGCACATGGGCGGAGTCGCGGGGCTGGAATGCCAGACCCCTCGCAGCTACGCTGCTCGACGCGCTGAGGGAACAGATGCGCTCCGCAATCGGACCTCACTGAACGGCCCGAACCGTACGCTTCTCGTTCAGTCGCTTCTGTCCGAGGCGAAGTCAACCTCTGCGCTGAACGGAGCCGCTCAGGGTGGACGCCTTGCTCCCCAGGTGGCCGAGGCCATCGAGACGCTTCGGCTCGGGTGCGTTGAGCCCGAGGCTGTCCGCAAGCAGGCGGAAGCAGAGCAAGGATTTCTGCCGTTGCTTGCCGAAACCTACCACTTATACGTGCAGGCTCTTTCGTCGCATGATCTATACGATGATGCCGACCTCTTCAAAGAGGCCGTTCGGGATGTAGAAGCGTCGAACGATGCGCGGCAAGCTGTCTACGCGGCCTTTGGGGAAACAGAAGTGCATGAATGCGGGCTGGACCTGCTGCGAACGCTACGGGATGTTGGACAGTCGTTCTACCAACTCGGGGCAAATGACAACGCAGCCGCTCCAGCGACGGCGGCCTCGGCAACATTCTTCTCGGGGATGGACGCGAAGACGGACACCTCAGCAGAGCTTTCTGTGCCGTCAGTTTTCGCGAACGAGCCTCGTTTTCAACGCGCAGTCGGGCCGCTTCGGGAGGTCCGTTCCGTTCTTCGAGACATTCTGCGCCGGAATCGGCGGCTCGACGAGGTTGAAATTGCCTATACCGCGTCCCGTCCATACCTGACGCTCCTTGCTGACGAGGCCGAGCGGTTGGGCCTCCCCTTCACACTGGGGACGGGGTTCCCGGTCCCCGTAACGCGACCTGGGCAAGCGCTCGCTGGATTTTACGAATGGATTGAGAGCGGGTATGACGCAGCTGTCCTCATCCGACTTCTTCGTGGCGGACTTCTTGAAACGGAACAGTGGGCGGAGTCGCAGGACGACATTCCCGCCCTCACCGCCCACCAAATTGCTACGGTCCTCGCCAGTCATCGGTACGGGCCGGGCGTGGACACATACGAGAACACCCTTACCGCCGCAAAAGAAGCAGTCGGAGATGGGAAAGCCTCCCCTGACCCCGAAGACCTCTCGGCGTCTGAGCGGCAGCGCCTTCGCCAGCTGGAGGGGACGGGGGCGTTCATTCAGGAGCTGGCCCGCCTCGTTCCGGATGCCGAAGATGCTCAGGAATTTGCGGCTGGTAGCCTCACGTTTCTTTCGACCTTCGGTCCGTCCCTTGCAGGAGAGGAAGAAGAGAAGACCATGGTGACTGAAAAGTCCAAAACCACCGATGAGATCGCAAGCGCGATTCTTCGGGAGCAGGTGCTGGAAAAAGCTGCGTCTTTGCCCGTCGATTTCGAAGACACGCCGGAGCAAATGGCCCGATCGTTCCGGGAGATGATTGAGGGTCGGTACCTGGGGGCACAGAGTGCCAGTCCCGGAGCCCTTCACATCCTGCCGCTTGACAGCGCCGGGTTTTCTGGGCGCGAACACCTTTATGTGGTTGGCATGGACAGTGAGACCGCCTCCACGCCCGCAATCGACGAAGCGGTGCTCGGCAGCGATGATCGAGAGGCGTTCAGTAAACCAATGGAGGGAACGCTCCCAAATCCACGGGACGCGGCGGAAGATGCAACTTGGCGATTCAAGCAGGCGTTCAAGCGGCATCAGGGCACCTTGATGCTCGTCGCCACGGCCTTTGATCCCCACGAAGGAGAGTCGCGACATCCCTCCACGCTTTATCTCCAACAGCGACAACAGGTACAGGAGCGTCGGCAGGCAAACGCTCCGGATGGGGGACCTCAGGATCCTCAGAAGCAGAGGCCTGCCGAGCCGATTGAGGGGCTCATTCCTTCTTCCCGAGATCCGTCGGGCCAAGCGCTTTTTCTCAATGAGTCGGAAGCGTGGCTCGCAGCAGCTCCGGCCGCTACTCGTGTTCAAAACGGCCGATCGAACGGAGCGAGTTCTGAACAAGACGATGAGAACCGAACGGCCCGGGAGGCGCTTCACTCCTCGTACCCATGGATTCCATACGGGGAACACGCCCGGCGGGCCCGGGCATCGGACACGTACACGGTGTACGACGGGCTCCTGGCCACAGAGGCGCCTGAGCTCGACTTCCTTGATTCCGGCTACGAGGAACCGCCCATCTCAGCGGGTCGGCTCCAGATGCTGGCCGAGTCCCCGTACGCCTATTTTCTGAAATACGTCCTTCGGGTCGAGCCCCGCGTGGAACCGGCCCTCGACGAGGAGCCGTGGCTCAACCCGCGCCGGAAGGGGGACCTCCTGCACCGCTCCTTTAACCAGTTTATGAGCAGTCGGGACGATGCTCCCCTCCAAGAAGCAGAACGTGAAGAACTACTCTCCATCGTGGAGAACATTGCCAAAGAGGAGGCTAAGCGCGTTCATCCGGGAACCGACGCCGCTCTGGAATCTGCCCTCCGGGAGCTGAGGACGTGTGCTCGGCTCTTCTTCCAGTCGGAATTGAACCGCTCCGAGCAGTCCACCCCGATCCTCCACGAGCGGGGATTTGGCTACCGAGAATACCGGCGCGAGACGGGAGACATCGGCGACGTTGACCTTGACCTCCGAGGGAGCGTACTTCCGGTACGAGGACGCATCGACCGCGTTGACCGCAAGCCTGATGGGACTCTTGACGTTTGGGATTACAAAACCGGAAGCCAGTCTTCGTTCAGTCGGGAAAATCCCCTGAAGCACGGGGCAAAGATTCAGTGGGCCCTCTATGCTCTCTTTCTGGAGCAGCACGGCGAAAAATTTGACGAGTTCAGCGGGGAGATCACGGTGAGTGAGTCAGGTTACTTCTTCACTTCAGAAAAGGAAATGGGCACGCGGCTTTCGTTCCCGATGAGCGACGAGCACCGTCAGGAGACGATCGACACGATTGAACATCTGGCGTCACTGGCTGGGAGTGGGAGCTTTCCCATCGCTCCCAGAGAGCACAAAAATCGTCCCTGGCGCTTTGGAGATTGGGATGCGGTGCACCGCGACCTGCAGGAACGCGTTGATGCCCTACATGAAGACAGCTCCTTCGCGGAAGGGCTCGATGGAAAGGTCCGCCCTCATTTTCTACAGTCCGACGATTAGGGGCAATCGGTGCTGCACCCAGTCTCGATATCTACTTTTTGCCAACTCATCTCGCTACGCGATGGAATCCTCCGCAACCCGCTCCTCTCAAGGTTTAGTCGACGAGCAGCAGCGAAATCGGATTGGGCCCTGGGAAGAGGACGATCTCAAGCCCCTCGATCAGTTTGAAGCAGATACCAATTTCGTCGTGCGAGCGGCCGCGGGGTCCGGTAAGACGACGGCGCTGGTCGGACGCATGGTGGGGCTGATCCGAGAAGGGAAAGCAGAGATTCAGGATTTGGCGGCGATCACGTTCACCCGGAAGGCCGCCGGCGAAATGCAGGAGCGGCTCTACAAAGAGCTGCTCTCGGCAAAGAGCGTACTTTCCGGAAAGAAGGGCGACTACAACGGCACCAAGGAAGAACAACAAAACGTCGAGGACGCGCTCGACCGCGTTCAGCAGTGCTTCGTCGGGACCGTCCATGCCTTCTGTGGGCGCATTCTCAGGGAGCACGCATTCGATGCGAAATTGCCGCCCGACTTTGCAGTGGGCATCGATGAAGACGAAGAAGCGGACCTTCGGGCGCAGGTCTGGGAACGACATGTTGCCGACAAGCACCGAGGCGATGGAGCCTTGGACGACCTGGAAGACCTCGGGCTCCAGCCCAGTGACCTGCGAGGCCTCTTCCAAACGGTAAGCGCGTACCCCGAACTTGATCTCTACACCAATCCGCCAGAGGTGCTCCCTGATCTCGACGGTGCTGCAGAGCAGGCAGAGGAGTTTGTGCGAACCTGGCAAGCCTACCGTCCGGCCCCCCCCTTGAAGGATCGGGATAGTGCCCAAAAGGCCCTTGATACTGCAGAGGGACTGATTGAAAACTTCGAGCTTGACACGCCCGCCCGAAAGGCCCAGCTCTTATCGACCCTCAAAAACGGGTACAGCAGTTCCTCGGAGAAAGGGAAGGTTACCCTTTCGGCTTGGGGGAACAAGGGAGACGAGCCCTACGAAGCTTCCAGGGACCTGAGAGATCACGCCTACCAGAGTCTCATGGACTCCGTGCTGCCAGCACTCCAGAAATGGCGCGCACACGTTCATGGCCGAGCCATAGACTTCGTCAAACCGGCCGCCGAGCGGTACCTGAAAACGCGACGAGAAGAAGGGCTCCTCATGCATCACGATGTGCTGTACCACACCCGAAACCTCCTCCGGGACAACCCGGAGGTCCGGCGCGAGGTCTACGAGCGAACCCCGCGCCTCCTCGTAGACGAGTTTCAGGACACCGACCCGCTTCAGGCGGAGATCCTATTCTACCTCACCTCGGAAAACCGTCAAGAAAAAGACTGGCGGTCATGCATGCCTCGGCCGGGCAGTCTCTTCATCGTCGGCGACGACAAACAGTCGATCTACCGGTTCCGCCGAGCGGACCTCAACGTATACAACGAGGTCACGAATCAGATAACCGAAACCGGTGGGGAGGAAGTGACTCTCACTACGAACTTTCGCTCCCACAGCCAGATCTGCTCCTTCTGCGACGAGGTCTTCGATGAGGTCTTCTCCGAATACGAGCGGGACGGCATTCAGGCAGACTACACGGAGTTTGAGACGCCTGATGGTGCAGAGGGGCGAGACGAGCATGGGGTTCGACGCCTCAAAGTCGATTACAAAAAGGGAAACCCTACCGGTGAAATCGCTGAGGACACCGCCGAGCAAATCGCCGGGTTCATCCAACGCGCCCTTGACGAGGGGGATGCCCATGAAATGGCTGGTCCTGAAGAGGAAAATCCCGTTTTTGAAGATGCCGCCTCCCCGAAGGACTTCCTCATCGTTACGGGCGGGAAGAAGCACCTTTCGACGTACGGGGAAGCGCTGGCCCGGGCCGGCATTCCGTTCACAATTACGGGGAGCAACGACCTGGGCGACTCGGACGATCTGAAGGACTTCGTGGATCTTCTCACCTGTGCACTTCGACCCGCCGACGAGTTAACGGCGGTTGCGTACCTGCAGGGGGGATTGTGCGGTTTCAGCGACGACGATCTGTACCGAGTCCGGAAGGCCTTCGATACGGTTTCGAAAAATCCCTTCCGATTTACTCGATCCGACGTACCGGAAGCGGCTTTAAGCATACTCGACTCCGATCTTGCCAAGCGGTATAAAGACGCGTTCGACCGAGTTCAGCGGGCGCGAAGCGAGGTGCGATCCACACGGCCGGCGATCGCGCTGCCTAGCATTGCCGAGTCCGCTGGGCTCCTTCCCGCAGCGGCCCACGCTCCTCCGGAAGAAAGCGGCTCGATCCGTGCCGGTCGCCTTCTGCGGGCGTTTGCGCTCGTGCGGAAGCGGACGGGCGAGGGGGACAGTTGGGCGGACGTGCTGGCCGTTCTGCAAGACGTTCTCGACGGCGAGGTGGACGCGGACGGATTGACGCTCGAAAGTGGCTCGCAGGAAGGGACCGAGGCGAATGGGAAAGCGAATAAAGCCTCTGATGGAGCCGTGCGAATCATGAACCTTCATCAGGTGAAGGGCCTGGAAGCCCCTGTCGTCTTCCTCGCCGACCCCTATCCGAAGACCGGAGGCAATCATTCCCCTACCCAACACGTCCTTCGCGAAGAAGGAACGTCCGGCAAACTCGTCGCCCCCATCACCAAAGAGACGCCTGGGAGTGACGTGGTGACTCACCCGCCTCTCGGATGGGAAGACGAAGACGGATTCGAGGCGATTAAAGAGGCCCACCAGAATGCCGAGAAGAAACGCCTTATGTACGTTGCGGCGACCCGTGCGGAGCGTCTTCTCGTCGTGTCTGAATACTATGGTCGAAACGAGAACCGAAGAGATGGGGACTGGGGCGATCTGTCCTACCATCTCCAAGACGCTCCTGTCCTCAGCCCGGAGCCGCCCGAAGAGGCCGACTCAGATCGTCCGGCTCCTGACCTCGACAGTCACAAAGCCGCCCGTGAGAACGCGATCGACCGAGTTCGGAGGCCGAGCTACCGCGCTGTCAATGTGTCGGATGAGCGAGAGCGCTCATCCAGCTCGTCCGAGGCGACTCTTTCCTCAGGGCGCGCCGACGGCAAAGAGGAAAAAGGATACGGAAGGGTCTTGGGGCTCGGGGTCCATGCGGTGCTTGAAACTCTCATCCGGCAGGGACTGGACCCCGACGAGGTGCCCACAGACCGGATCCGAACGGCGCTCGAAGACGCGCGGGAGCAGGTCAAGAATCAGCAGGGCCAGGTCCCTGCTGAAGTGACTCCGACGATGGTCGACATCGCACAAAGCATGGTTCAGCGCTTCTTGGCCTCTGCGCTTGCCGAGCGTGTACAGGCGGCGCGTCGGGTGTTTGCAGAGCATCCGATTTCCACGGCCGATGCCTCAGATCCCGTTACGGTCACACGGGGCGTCATTGACCTCGTCTACGAAGACGACGAGGGATGGCACATCGTCGATTACAAGACGGACCGGATTGGGGAAGGAGAACTGCCCGCCTCCCTTGATGGACACGAGTACGCCGACCAGGTCCGACAGTACGCCGACGCCTGGGCCGACATTACGGGCCGCCCGGTTGCCGACGCCGCCCTGTGGTTCGCCGACGTAGACAAAACGGTCAGCGTGTAGGCTCCCCCAAACAGGCGCATGTCTCCGGTTCTCAACGGGGAGGCGCATGGTTGGCATTGTGCCGTCGGCTTGCCGAAGCGCACCCGCACAGCCTCCCTCGATTCGACGCCCAAACAATCCCTATTCGCGATGAACGAGAACTCGTACAGCTCTCCCGACGCTTCGGACCCCGAGTACACTGGAGGCGATGGCCGCACGCTCGAATCGGCCGTCGTGATTGAAAACGTCCGTTCGCACGCAGCCGGCATTCGCTCCGAGAAGCAATACATCTCGCAACAGATTGGGGAGGGAGAACACCAGTGGGTCCTCCACGAACAGGTCCTGCTCGAACGCGACGACGGAACGCGAGTCGACCGGCTCACGGTCGAGTCCTCTTCCGGAGAAACCGAGACGTTCTATTTCGATGTCTCAAATTTCTTTGGGATGGGAGCATAGCTCGGCATCGGCGCCCGATTTAGGAGTTCGCAGAACTGTTTCTTTTCACTCAGACGCACAAGACTACTCTTATGACAAGTACAGTCAGTGAATCCGAAGATCCCCAAGAACCCAGTGAAGAGGCAAAAAAGACGGAAGCACTTGTCGATCAGCTCCAGTTACTGTTCACCGAGATATTTACAGATTCGTCTCTAGAAGATCAATTCAGAATCGTACGGTCTGATGAGGCGAATCAGGACGTAGGAGGTCCCTGGACGTTCAGTGTACGCGCCCAATCAGAGGAGGAAGATGGCAGATACAAGTTCACTCTCTCTCCGAAGTCGCCGAACGAGGACGGTAAAACTGTAACCGTCCGTCTCAGGATTGAGAGCGTTCCAGAGGAAGGAAGAGTGGAACTTGGAATCATAAGTGGGCAGGGAAGGTGGAAAACATTTGATCTCTTGAAACTGATAGTGGACGGGGAGGGATGGAATTCCCATACTTCTCTACAATACAATCAGAGACAATTCAGTCCGAATATATTAGAGGTATGGTTTCCCCAGAGTGGTGAAGAGAAAGGCAGTGTTTTCAAAATACCTGTTCAACTCGAAGTGGGACCGGAGGAAGGGAGTTCGGAGGCATCGCCGAGATATTGGGCTCAGTTCTCTGACGAAGGCGTAGAGATCGAACTCCCCGAGATTAAAGCAGCTGGAGGAGAGGGAGAGTTCTCTTTCGAACTAGGCGACAAGGAGGCCTGGAAGCACATCGGCCTTTCGTTCCTTATGTACTGGACCGTCTGCAATGTGTATGCCGAAAATGGAATCCTGCGAGAGAATGGTTCCATACCAACTGGATTTCCGGCACCGGAAAAGTATAGAGCTGTACGTCCGGTTAATTTGGAGCCTACCGAGGTAATCGAGGATTTAGAGGCGGACGAGAACGAAGACAAATTGTACCTGCCCTGGCATGTTATCGAGTCGGCTTGCTCGGCACTGAATGCGGGGAAAAATGTCATTTTCACCGGTCCGCCTGGATGTGGTAAGTCTAAATTGGCCTCTTTTTTAGCCGAGAAGGCCACTGGACAAGATCCACTCATGACGACCGCGTCTCCCGCCTGGAGTACAGGTGACTTGATCGGCCGCTACATGCCGGACCGCAACGGAGATGGGCTCGTGTTTCAGGAAGGCGTCTTTCTTCAGGCCATCGGTGAAACAGACAAGCGATCTGAATGGCTGGTCATAGATGAGTTCAATCGTGCCCATATCGATTCTTGCTTCGGTGAATTGTTCTCGGTTCTAGCGGGAGATGCCGTCAAGTTGCCTTTCGAAAAACAGCAGGAGACTGGTGTTGACACAGAGGAGAGTGAAGCCGACGAGGATCGTCTCATTCGGGTTGCTCCCGAAGGAGACAAAACCGAAGCTGGAGCCGACTACCTCGTACCAGATACGTTTCGTCTCATCGGCACAATGAATGATGCAGATCAGTCGGGGCTTAACGATCTGTCATTCGCTCTCATGCGACGGTTTGCCATCATTCCCGTTGAAGCGCCCAGCTCTGATCGGGTCAAGGAAATAATTGAAGATCACATCGATAAAACGAACGGTGATCTCGATTTGGAAGATAAAGCTTGGGACGCAAGTGAGAGGGGAACTAGGCTTTGCAAGATTGGATCTATCAAATCTTCTAACGGAAATGGTATAGCTAATCAATTAGAGTATCTCTTTGCTAACTCGGAGAAGAGTTACAACGGTGAGTTTCAAGATCTCATCGCAGATAGTGTTGTCGGCGTCTCTGTGGTGAAAGATATTATTCGTTTTGTCGGTGAGGGAATACGAGGCGGAAAAGGTGAGCGCTTGCAAAAAAGTTCACTTGATGTAGATTTGTCCGGTTCTAAGGCAAAATGGGCACAGAAGACCTTGTCCCTGTCCTACTTAGCGCTGGCTACTGTTCTGCAAATCTTTCCTCAGTTAGAAGCCTTGGGGATGACCGGAGATCAGCAAGAAGATACGCTCGATCAGGCTGTGGAACATATTTTTGATGCCTTCCACTCGGACATTGAGTTCGCTCCAGATCAGTTGCTGATGCTTCGCGTCAAGAAAGGCGGAGATCAAGAAGGATATAGACTCGATAGTAAGGAGACCATCGCCGAATTTCTATTTCGAAACCTAGAAAACCGATTCCCAAAGTATGCTCAACGTTGGCGAAAGCAAGAGAACCTTGGCAAGTATTTTCCGGAGAATAACAACCAGTAAGGTTCTCTTCTCCCGATCACGACACTTTCAGCTATGGGCCAAGTCAATGTCAGAAAGGATCGCAGGCTCTTTGTTGATCAGGTCGGATGGCTACTCCGGAGTGAAAACGCAAACCTGTCTGAAATCGTCCGCTGGATCTGTGTGCAACTGAGTGAGCAAAAGGACGCGGACGATCCCGAGGACACCCGGGATCTCCGTCGGCTGTTGATGACGCTTCTGCGTCTGGACTCGCAGGAGCAAAAACGCGCCGAGAAATGCCTGCTTGGACTTCTCGGCGACTCGTTTCAGACGCGTTCGACCCAGTGGAAGCAAACGGACGTTCCCGGGAGAAATGTCGACTGGTCGGAAACGTACCGGCGCTCTCCTACCTCTCAACCGACTCAGTTCGTTAGTGGATACACGGAGAAGCAGCCGGACGCTGAGCTTATGGGAGCGCTCCGGTCCCAGGCCCGCCAGTGGCGAGACCTCTTAAAGAGCTCTCCCATTCCCGGCCATGAGGATCGGGCGGAGGAGCTTCAGGATGCGCTCGAAAATCATCCGCTCCCGAACGAACGCTCCTCCGGCCCCCTGACGCCTCCCCTCCTGAACCGTCTTCGCCAGCACGGCCCGAAGGCGGAAGAAGCCGTGAACGCTTTTTCACGCGTGTTGGCCACCCGAAAGATGACGCCCGAGAGGACGGTCGTTGTTTTGACGGAGGCAATTGACGAAGCATGGAACGAACAAGACGCCGAGGCCAAATCGGTGTGGAACGGCCTTCTTGAGATCAGCGTCCTTCTAGCCATCACACAGACTGCGGACCAGTCGGAACAGTGGATGTCTCCTCAGATCGACCGGGAGGGGACATTTCGGGCGACCTTGGAGCACGAAACGGCACCGGTCACGCTCACAATCGGAAAAGAGGCTCCAGGAACTGATGTGTTTACGGGGATGCGACATCACATGGGGTTGGCCGATCAGGTAGAACCGCAAGACAGCCAACCGGACATCTGTTTGACCTTCAGTCATTTGGAAACGGAGGCGTCCATTTCGGTGCTCGGTGACGCGAAGCGAAATGCCACCGGCTCGGGAACGAACTACTTCCGCGACGGGCTCCGCACGGTGACCTACTACCTCTCCGCCTTTCCGCACGCCCTTGGCGCTGAGGTCGTGGACGCTACGCCCTGGAGCGAAGATAACACGGAGGCCTTTTCGGGTTGCATCCGGCCGACAGTTACCCTCTTCTTTCGCCAAGGGGTTGAGTCGGAAAGTAAAGGGATCCAGGCAGTGAAGAAGCCCGCGAACTGCCCGGAAATTCCGCCCGTTCTGGCCTGTGACATAAAAAAGCACTTCGGGCTCGACAACGGGGCCTCGGATGGTGAAGAGAATGACACCAATGAGGACTGGAGCTCCTCTTTTCTAACGCGGTGGCTGAAGTGTATCTCGGAACAGGCTATCGAGCATCTCAAAAAGAAGTGAGGGACAGATATCGGTGAGGATGCCAACCGAGCGTCCCCTTCCCGCAAACACCCACAGCGGCTCTCATCTTCTTTTCGTTCGAATAAAAGACATACGACGATATGAAGATTACCAGAGGGGTTTTGCGCAAGTTAGAGGAGCGTGTGAATGAAATGGAGATTCCCACGCTAGACTCCCAGCCGAAGCCCAATCCTCAAAAAATTTCCGAAGCGGTTTTTGAAGGCTGGGAGGTGAACTACGTTCTCAGTTACCTCAACGAAGGGTTGGCCCGTGGCGGCTTCAAGAAAAGAGCGTTTCCACGACGGGTTGGAAACGACCCGAGGCAAAGTGGAGATGAACCAGGAATTGGAGTGATCGATGAAGATGGGTTTCAGGCAGACCCGGCCGAGTTTCTGATTGAGAGCGATGAACGTTCAGAGCCACACCCTGGCAACGAAGGAGAAATGGAATTAGCTGAGGACCTAGCATCAGGAATAATGGATGATCGCCACCACCTGTTCGAAATATGGGTAGTTGATTGGACTCTTGTATGGAAGGAAGACATTGATATCGGTAGAGACGTATTCTACAGAATGGTGGCTCAAGGATATCAAGACATATTTGACGATACTGAAATTGAGGACTGGTTCTACATGGGTTGAAAGACAGAAAGGGTGGCACAGAGCTTTTCAATAGCCTCTGCAGGCTGAGAGGTCGCTGAGGG
>ERZ1034519.71-NODE-71-length-17633-cov-17.592161_pt1 | contig 17633 bp, 14 predicted proteins | sample MGYA00520655_ERZ1034519 | MGnify/ENA primary metagenome ERZ1034519 (study PRJEB33760, sample SAMEA4777702) | hypersaline lake metagenome | biome: hypersaline environment; feature: brines | place: Spain | collected 2012-08 | depth 0 m ...
AGACTGAGCTGCTCGCGGAACGCACGGGACCGGCGGCGCGACAGCTCCACCTCGGTCCCGTCCTCCAGCGTGGCCTTCAGCTTATCCGTCGCCCACGGCGTCACGTCGGCGACCCACCGCAGGTTGAGGATGTGCTGGCGGCTGGCCCGAAAGAAGCGGTCGGGATCGAGTCGTTCTTCGAGGTAGCTGAGGGAGCGATGGGTGAGCGGCTCCTCCCCGTCGAAGTAGAGCCGCGTGTAGTTCCCCGCCGCCTCAAACAGGCGCACGTCCGCCAGCCGCACGAACCAGCACCGCTCCCCGTCCTTCACGAACACCTGGTCTTCGGCCGTGAGGGGAGATCGGGACTCCTCGTCGCCCGCCCCTGCGGCCTGCGGCCCGTCCTCGGCGGCCCGCGCCTGCACCGTCTCGATCGCCTGCGCCAGGCGCTCCGGCTCCACCGGCTTCACGAGGTAGTCCAGCGCGTTGACCTTGAAGGCGCGGATGGCGTACTCGTCGTAGGCGGTTACGAACACAACGTGCGGCACCGCATCGAGCCGCGTCAGCAGGTCGAACCCGCTGTCGCCCGGCATCTGCACGTCGAGCAGCAGCAGGTCGGGATTCTCCTCGTGGACGGCGGCCTCTGCCGCGTCGGCGTTGGCGGCCTCGCCGGCCACCGTCACGGCCTCGTGGGGCTCCAGCAGGCGCCGAAGCTCTCGGCGCGCCAGGCGCTCGTCGTCCACGATGAGGGTACGGAGCACAGGGGGAGACGCCATGCCGGATGCTACGGGGTTGTGCGGTCGTATAGCATGTCGGAACTGGGCTTCGTTCTCTGGTCAGTCGCGGGCCGCAAGGGAGACCTCCCCCTGCACCACGGGCGATTCGGGGACGGCCCGGACCGGAAGCACCGCGGTCGCGGAGACGGTCTCAGCGTCCGCATTTTCTACGGTCAGCGACGCCTCCGTCCCGAAGAGCAACCGCAGGCGCTCGCGGGCATTGTCCAGCCCAGTTCCGCCCTCCTCCGTGTCGAGGGTCCCGGGATTGGTCACGCGGATGTGAAGGGCCCCGTCCACCACCCTGCCCCGGACCGTGATGACGCCGCCCTCCTGGCAGCACGCCACCCCGTGCTTGATCCCGTTCTCCACGAGCGTCTGCACCAGCATGAACGGGACCGGGTGCGAGCGTGCCTCGTCGTCCACCTCAATTCGGTGGCGGAGCCGGTCCTCGAAGCGCACCTTCTCGAGCTTCAGGTACGTGCGCACGGTCGACAGCTCCTCCTCCAGCGGTACGGTTTTCATGTCGTCGGCCTGAAGGGTGCTCCGGAGCAGGCGGGCCAGACGCGTCACCATGCGCTGTGCGCCGTCCGGATCTTCGGCGATTAGGGCCCGGACGCTATTGAGGCTGTTGAAGAAGAAGTGGGGGTTCAGCTGCAGCTTCAGGGCCTTGAGCCGGGCCGTCTCGGCCTGGGCCTCCAGCTTCCACTTGTCCACCTCGGCCTGCCGGTAGCTCCAGAAGTAGTGGACGCCGAAGTAGATGAGCGACCACAGCATCAACAGAATCCACATGTTTACGACGGAGGCCAACAGCATCCCGATTTCCGATTGGACCTCCTCGTAGAAGTCCAGCTCCAGCACGTAGCGCCCCACGCCGTCCATCGTGAGGTGCAACAGGAGGGCAACCGTGAGGGTCGCCCCTACGACGCGTGGCGCCAACTGGCCCAGCGACATCTGCGTCCACTCGCGGCGCTTCGCGAGGCGCCGGTAAAGATGGGTGTACAGCACCCCTGCCGCAATGAACACGGCGTACGACACGCCCCACTTCCAGGTAATGGTCTGGAAGAACGAGTACAGGGTGAGGCGCATCACCGAGTATCCGGTCCACCCGCCGAGCTGACAAATCCAGTAGGCGTGTCTCCGAGACATCGTCGGGGGGATCGTCGGGAGGGTGTCGGCTCGAACGAGGGTGTTCACAAACGGGTCGAGTGGGCCGTCAGGTTCGGAGGGGCGTCGGCACCACGTGACGGGGTCAGCATGCCGGCACCGACGGGGAGATGGCCCCCTTCAATGAGCGGGGCGAGGCTTCGCTGGGTAGGCGTCACGGCCGGGGCCGTCCGTCGTCCCGCCCTCGACCACGAGGGAAGATCAAAAGACGAGACGCGACTGCGTCCGGGCATCATCGTTCGTCGGGCCATTCCTCCGCTCATCGACCGCAGTCCCCATTCGTCGAAGCCTCCTTGCGCTGGCCGAAAATGGCACGTATGCTTATGGATCCAGCTTCTGCGGTGTCCCCGGGCGTCCGGCGGCCCAACGTTCATCGAGGACGGCTGTACGCATCCACACAGACTTTTCGAGCGGTGGGGCCCCGAAGTGCCCCGGTCGACGGTTGACCGGGGGCTTCGGGTCCTTATTTTTTGGGTCCGGGCCGGCAGTTCGGAGGCCGAACGGAATCTCGCGGCCCGTCCCCCCGTACGAGCAGGGGTTCGTCGGTTTTTGCCTCCCCGTGTCCCGCAACGTGCCCGACCTCACATCCTGCTCCGCCGTTGAGTTGGCCCGTCGCATTCGTGCCCGCGAGGTCTCCGCCGTCGAGGTACTGGAGGCGCACCTGGACCGCATCGAGCGCCAAAATCCGGCCGTCAACGCCGTGGTGACCCTCGACGCGGAGCGGGCCCGCGCCCGGGCGAACGCCGCCGACGCGGCCCTGGCCCGGGACGAGGTGTGGGGCCCCCTCCACGGCGTCCCGTTCACCGTCAAGGACCAGTTCTCGACGGCCGGCCTGCGCACCACGTACGCCCTGCCCCACTACGCCGACTTTGTGCCCGCCGCGGACGCCCCGCAGGTGGCCTGCTTGAAGGAGGCCGGGGGCGTCCTGATGGGCAAGACGAACCTGCCCCTGGCGGCCTACGACTGGCAGTGCGACCATCCAAATTTTGGCCGTGCCAACAACCCATGGGCGCTCGACTGTACGCCCGGTGGCAGCTCGGGCGGCTCCGCGGCGGCCCTCGCGGCGGGCCTCACGCCGCTGGAGCTGGGGGCGGACGTGGCCGGCTCGATCCGCATTCCGTCCCACTTCTGCGGCGTGGCGGGCCTGCGTCCAACCGAGGACGGGCCCCTCCGGGGCATCCGCCCGCCCGACCGCCCGGCCACCGTGCGCCACATTGCCGTCGCTGGGCCCATGGCCCGCACGGTAGAGGACCTGCAGCTGGAGTGGGCGGCGCTCTGTGGGGCCGACCCGGCAGCGTCCGTACCGGCGACGCCGTCCCCCGATGCCCTCCGCATCGCCGTGACGCCGGAGCTGGGCGGCGTCCCCGCTGACACCGACACCCAGCGTGTGCTCCGCGACGCCACCACCGCCTGGGGCGCCGCCGGGTGCGAGGTCAAGCGCCGGCCCGCTCCGTTCGACGTGGAGGACGCGTTCGACACCTGGGCCCGCATCCAGGGCTTCGAGCTCACGGCCGGCCTGCCCGCCCCCCTGCGCACCCCGCCGTTGAAGCAGCTCGTGTGGCAGGGCTACGTCCGGTCCAAGTTCGGCTCGCTCGCCGGACGCATGGCGAAGGGCGCCTCGCTCGGCCCCCGCGGCTACTTTCGGGCCCTCGACCGCAGGGCCGCCCTCGCCGACGCCCTCGACGCCTTCTTCGACGACTGGGACCTGTGGGTGACGCCCGTGGCCGCCACCCCCACCTTCACGCACCGCCCCACCGGGGCCGCCCGAACCCTTGAGGGCGTCTCGGTGCCCTACGCCCTCCCCATCGCCCCCTACAACTGCCCGACCGCCGTCCTGGGCCACCCCATCCTCACCCTGCCCGCCGGACGCACGCCGACCGGGCGGCCCATCGGCCTCCAGGTGCACGCCCGCCACGGAGCGGACGCAGCACTCCTCGCGGCGGGCCGACGCCTGGAAGCAGTACTAGGCTGTGACCCGGCCCCTGCGTCCCTCGCCGAGGCGCCCCGTACCGACGACAGCGCCTGAATGGCGTTCTCTTCCGCTTCTCTTCCAACCTTTGATCTTGCCGCTGCCCTCATGCCCGAGCTCGTCATCATCGCCGCCGTCGCCGAAGACAACCGGGTCATCGGTCAGGACAAAGACCTGCCCTGGCACATCCCGGAGGACCTGAAGCGCTTCAAGCAACTCACCACCGGGCACCCCCTCTTGATGGGCCGCCGCACGTTCGAGTCCATCGTGCACCAGTTCGGCGGCCCGCTGCCCGACCGAAAGATGGTGGTCCTCACCACGCAGGACGACTACGAGGCGTACCCCGAGGTCGACACCTACGCGTCCGTCGACGCGGCCCTGGCGGCCCTGCCCGACGACGCCACCGTCTTCATCGGCGGGGGCGAGTCCGTCTACGAACAATTTCTCCCGCACGCCGACCGGCTCGAGCTCACCCTGGTGGAGGGCGCGTACGAGGGCGACACCTTCTTCCCCCCGTTCGAGCACCTCATCGGGGACGTGTTTGAGGAGACCGCCGTGGACGCCCGGGACGGCTTCCGCTTCGTCACCTACGAGCGGAAGAACGTGGACGTGGACTGATCGACCGGCTCCCGCGCAAAGAAGGCCTCGATGCGGTCGTGCTGGCGCCGCGCGTCGTTGTATCCGATCTCGAGGAGGCGGTCCAGATAGTCGGGCTGAAAGAGCAGCATGCTCCACCAGTCGGGCGGGGGATCGGTGCGCCACTGGACGGAAGACAGAAGCGTCCCCATGGCGCCGCCGAGGTCCATCTGGTAGTCGCCCGCCAGGGCCCCGAGGTCGACCGACGGCCGCAGGACGAGCAGGTCGATGGGCCGCAGCGGCTCGTGCGTCCCGGGGCGCAGCTTCCGCACGAGGCGGTTGATGCGGCGCAGCACGGCGGCGTCGTGCTCCAGCACGTCGAGCATGAGCACGTTGGCAAGAATGCCCATCATCTGGAAGAGCGACGGGTAGGCCGGCGTGCGGGCCGACCGGTTGGCCTCGGCCTGGGACCGCTCGTAGCGGGTCGAGACGACGAAGAGGCGATCCGCCCCCAGGTGGACGGCCGGCGCGAGGGGATCGAGCATGCGAAGCCCCCCGTCGCCGTACCAGGCGTCGTCGAGGCGCACCGCCGGAAACACCATGGGCAGGGCCGTGGAGGCCATCACGTGGTCGAGGCCGAGGCGTGCCCGGCGCCCAACCCGGTTGGGCCGCTCCCAGTCGTGCATCGAGCAGCCCTGCACCCACGTTACCGTCTGGAGGGTGGCGTAGTTGGAGGTGGAGATGGCAAGGCCCTTGAGGCGCCCCGCCTCCAGGTTGTCGGCCACGCCCGTGAGCCGCCCCGCGTCGTCCGTCGGCAGGCGCCGGTCGAGGTAGGCGCGGAGGGGGGATGTGTCCAGAAGGGTTTGTGTTTTGCTTGGCCTCCCCCACAGCATCGACCGCGCAATCGCCCAGGGGGAGCGCGGCGCAAATACATCGTCCGCCGTCAGGCCCTCCCAGTAGCGCACGAGCCGTGCGGTGCGGGCCTTCCACGGCCCGGGGTCGGCCGCGAGGTGGGCCGCGTTGATGGACCCCGCCGACACGCCCGTCATGAGCGGCATCGACGCGTCCGGGAACGCCTCCCCCACGTAGTGAAGGACACCGGTCTGGTAGGCGGCCCGGGCTCCGCCCCCGCCCAGCACGAGCGCCGCGGGCGCCTCCGCCGAGCCGTTGGGGTCCGGATCCACGGTCCCGTCGGACGATTCGTCGCTCATGGAAGGGAAGGGGGATGCGAGCTTGCGTTGAGGCACCAGGTCTACCGCGGGTGGTGTCCACGGCGTTGCGTCTCCTCCCACGCCCGACCGGCCTTCGGGTTCAGGAGGTGTGCCATCGATACCGACGCAGGACCTCGGGGTCCCGCGTGCGCTTCATCACCGTGCCGCACTCCTCACAGTAGAACACGACCTCCCGCAGGGGCGCCGAGACCCCGAGCATGAAGAAGAAGCCCGCGCTCCATCCGTACTGGGGCTCCACGGCCACGCGGGGATGGGTCAGGTCGTGGCCGCACGCACACGGCTCCTCGTCCACACGCTCGGCGAGGACCTCCTTCGTGCTCGTCGCCGACGCCGAGGCCACGGCCACCCCGCCCCCATTTTCCGTGGGCTCGGGACCGGGCTTCCGCTCAAAGTCTTCGTCGCGCCACCAAAGCTCCGGGGCTTCGTCCTGCAGCTCCGGCTCCCGCTCAAAAACGTACCGGTCGGCCGACCACTCGCCGGGCCCGAAGACGAACACAATCAGAAGCAAAACGAATACGAGGGCCGAAAACTCAAGGGACTGGTTGGCCGACAGGAGGCCCTGCTCCAGGTGGACCAGAAAAACGGCCCCGGCCAGGATGGGAATCTGCACGAGCGCCGCAAGGCGGGTGAGCAGTCCCGCGGCCAGCAGGAGCCCCCCCACCAGATGCGCGAACGTCACGTAGTGGGCAAGCGCCGCCGAGGCGAACGAAAACGCCGACAGGTCCACGAGGGCCCCTACGCCCTGACTCTCGTACGCAAACAGCACCCCGCGGACGAAGAGCCCGATGCCGAGATAGACGCGGACGAGATCAAGGGCGACCGTCCGGTGCTCGTTGATCCAGTCGACGACGTCACGATAGCGAGACATGGCTGGAACGGTGCATTTTACGCAGGGCGCGAACAGATCGTCACTCGGAGGGTGTTTGTGAGCGGCCCTCCATCTGCGTTTCACTTTTCTTTTTCTTCACAGAAACATGACGGGAGCGGCCCGTCCTCGTTCCCCCGGCCCTGTGGGGCCCCGTGCCCCCCACAAACAACTGACCGGGTCCAGCTTACAAGAACGACACGCCCGCTTCTTTTCCCCGTCCCCTCTGCGCCCCATGGCCGACCCGCCCGCCTTCTCCGCCCTTCCGGACGACGCGCGCCTCTGGATCCACGCGACCGCCGCGCCGCTCGACGACGCCACACAATCGGCCCTGCTCGACCGGCTCTCGGCGTTCATGGACGGGTGGACCTCTCACCAACAGCCCGTAGAGGGGGCCGCGACCATTCTCGACGACCGGTTTCTGGTTGTCGCCGCCGCCCCGGTTGGAGGGGGCGACATCTCTGGGTGCGGCATCGACGACCTGGCCCACGCGATCGACGACGCGGCGTCGGCCCTGGACGTCGACTGGGTCCCCTCGCTGCACGTGCTGTACCGCACCGCCGACGGGGGCGTCGCCGCCGTCTCCCGCCGCACCTTTCAACAGCGTGCCGGCGACGGCGCCGTGACGGCGGACACGCCTGTGTTCGACCCGAGCCTCACCACGCTGGGTGCCCTCCGCGAGGGGGCGTTCGAGGCGCCCGCCCGCGAGTCGTGGCACGCCCAGCTGCTGGGCACGCCGGCCGCGAGCTAGAACGCCAGCGTCCCGCCGGTGCAGCGCGGGCCCCAGCCCTGCACCGGACACTCGTCGTGCGGGTTTTGTGTTGCGTGGCGCGCAGCATCGCGCGGTGCGCGAAGAAGGAAACCAAACAATCCGCCGTACGACACACGCAATGCCTGGGGCGCCCCCTCTCCACTGCTCTCGCCCGCCCCCTCGACGCTCACGCCCGACCGTCTCATGGCCTTCATTCGGACCCCGTGGGAGGCCCTGATTTCGTGGCTGGCGCGGATGGAGCCGTCCCGCCGCGAGATCTTTCTGGCGGCCCTGGCGCTGGTGCTTCTGTTTGCCGTCGGCACTGCGGGCTACGTCCTGCTCGAGGGGTGGTCGGTGGCCGACGGGTTCTACATGACGTTCATCACCCTCTCGACCATCGGATTTCAGGAGGTGAGTCCCCTGTCCGATGTCGGTCGGTTTTTTACCTTCGGGCTCGGGACCACCGGCATCGGGATCCTCAGCTTCGTCGCCGTCCGCTCCGCCCAGCTTCTTCTCGTTAGCGACCGCCTCCGAGAACGCCGCATCATGAAACGAATCGACGCGCTTTCGGGCCACTACGTCGTCTGCGGATACGGACGGGTTGGGGAGCGACTCACCGAGGACCTGATTCGGGAAGGGGAGACGGTGGTGGTGGTCGACACCGACGAGGAGATTTGCGCCTCGCTGTCTGAAGCCGAGCGCCTGCACGTGCAGGGCGACGCCGAGGACGAGGGAACCCTCCGTGCCGCCGGAATCGAGCGGGCGCGGGGCCTGATCCTCACCCTCCCCGAGGACAGCAGCAACGTCTTCGTGGCCCTTACGGCCCGGGAGATGAACCCCGATCTCTTCGTCCTGGCCCGCACCATCGACCACGACAACCGGAGCAAGCTGCGCAACGCCGGGGCGGACAAGGTGATTGCCCCGAGCGAGGTGGGCGCCGACCGCATGGCACAGGTCGTGCTGCGCCCGCACACCGACGATTTTCTGGAGCGCGTCCTCCACACCAGTGCGCTGAGCCGCCAGATCGACGAGGTGCAGATTCATAAAAACGCGCCCTTGGCCGGACAGACCCTGGCCGAGAGCAATTTCCGCCAGCAGTTCGACGCCATCGTCATCGGCATCATCGATGCCGACACCGGTGCCATGACGTTCAATCCCTCCCCCACCGAGCGCATCGACGCCGGGGACATTCTCATCGTACTGGGCGAGACCGAGATTATCGACGCCCTCCGCGAACGCGTGTGTCTTCCGTAGTTGCCGGGCCCGCCGTGGAGAAACGGACCGTCCCGGCGCAGGTACACGTTCTCATCTTTTCGGCACAGCTCCTCTCCGATCCATGCACGCGCACAGGACGTTGCTCCTCGTCGGTCTCGGCGTGCTCCTGTTCCTGACGGGCCTATCCTCCCCGGCCGCGGCGCAGGGGTACTTCGACCAGTACGCCATCGAGAACATTCTGGCCCGGCAGGCCGACAATCTCAATGACCTGCCGGAGGTGTACTACGAGTACGCCGTGCTCGACGACCCGAGCGGCAACAGCGTGGTGGCCCGCGATCGGTTCTACCAGCGCATCGGGGAGGGAAGCTCCGAGACGGGCCGCAAGCGGTCCCAGCTCGTCGAGCTGCTCAACCGACAGACCGTCGAGAACACGCCCCTCGGCGACACGCTCGTCGTCCCCACCGAGTTTGGCCTCGACTTCCGGGCCTACTCCCCCTTTCCCCGCTACTACCCGGAGGCCCACCGCATCAAGAAGCTGTTCGTCATCCACAAGACGGTGCAGGCCTTCGCCGCGTACGAGTACGGCCGGCTCGCGCGCTGGGGCATCGTAAACACCGGCAATCCCGACTCCACCGCCACGCCGACGGGCCGGTTTAACTTCAACTGGAAGGAGAAAAAGCGGGTCTCAACGATGAGTCCGCCCGGGGAGGAGTGGACGATGCGCTGGGTCTTCAACTTTCACGCGGCCCGCGGCATCCACATCCACCAGTACTCGATGCCCACGGGCGGCCCCACGAGCCACGGCTGCGTGCGCCTCGTCGACGCCGACGCCGAATGGATTTACGACTGGGCCGAGCCCTGGCAGACGACAAAGGGGCACATGGGCCCGTCGTCCGGACGGGGCAGGCTCATAGAGCCCGGCACCATGGTGCTCGTGGTGGGCGACGACCCGGAGGGCTCCCCGCGGCCGTTCGAGTACAGGGCCCAGTACCCGGTGCTGAAGCGCGTGGAGTTGCCGAGCAGCCCCTACGACGTGCCGGCCGGCACCAATCAGCAGGAAATGTGGGACCGGCTGCGGGAGCAGCGTGCCTCTCGGTGAGCGGGCCCCCACACCGGAACGTTCGGGGCAAGGGAAACCCATCAAGGCCCGTCCCCGCGGTTCTCAGCGCGCGGGGAACCGGTCCGTGACCACCGGCGGGCGGGCCCTTGACGACGAGTCGGGCAGGGGAACGCCGGCCGTCTGGCCCCCGGACAGCTCATTCATGACCGGCTGTTCACGAAAAACGCCGGCGTCCGCAATGGGGCGCAGGATGCGCCCGAAGCGCGGGAGCCATGCCTCGTGGTCCCACGAGAAGTACGTGAGGACGGCCTTGCCCACGACGTGATCCATGGGCACGAAGCCCCAGAACCGGCTGTCCTGCGAGTTGTCCCGGTTGTCGCCCATCGCGAAGAAGTAGTCCTGCTGAAACGTGTAGGTGGACGTGCGGGCCCCATCGATGGCAAAGGTGGAGTCCGTCATCTGGCGCGCGTCGTGCCCCTCGTACCGCACGATGACCGGCCTGTAGAGGGCCCAGTTCCGGTCCGTGAGTTTCACGGTGGTCCCTTTCGCCGGAATGTGAACGGGCCCGTAGTTGTCCGGCGTGTACCCTCGCCCGGAGGGGTACATGAGGTCGTTGTACTCGTCGCTGTTCAGAACGTAGGGCTCGATGGAGCGTACCCACGAGCGCTGGCGCATTTGCTTCGCTCCCTCGGGCGTCGCCAGCACGCGCACCGTCTCCGCGCGGTTGGTCCGTCGCACCTCGCTGATGCCCATCTCCTCCATGCGTCTCCGCGGGATCTGGTAGCGCGCGTCGCTCTTGGTGACGGTCCAGTACTGCTGCATGCCGCGCCCCAGGGGCAGGGGATCCCCGTCGATGTGTACGAGCTTGTCCCGTACCGACAGGGTGTCGCCCGGCATGCCGATGACCCGCTTCACGTAGTGCACCTTGCGGTCGATCGGCTCGTCGTCCGGCGGATAGTTGAACACGATTGGGTCGCCCCGCTGCACTTTAGAAAACCCGGGCAGGCGGTGGTACGGGAACGTGACGCCCGGGAGGTGAATGGACGTCAGCGGGATGCCCAGCGAGACCGGCGTCCGGGGCCCGTAGTGCAGCTTCGAGACGACGAGGTAGTCCCCCACGAGGAGGTTTTCCTCCATCGAGGGGGTCGGAATGCGGAAGAGGTCAAACAGGAGCGACCGCACGATGAGGACGATCACGACGGCCACGACGAGGGACTCGCCCCATTGTCGAAGCTCGCTCTTGCGCGCGTCGGCGTCCCGGCTCGAATCGTCGGTCGACATACTGGTGTGGGGGTGGAATGAGGTGGAGTGTGGTTCAGCCCGCCCGCCGTCCGGTTACGGCGATGGCGGGGACGACGCGGAGGCGTCTGAGGTGCGTGTCGTATCCAGACGCGGACGGCGCCCCGGCACGATGGCGCCGCGCGAGATGGGGGTGAGGAAGAACGATCGGCCGTCGTACCCGGTGCGGTACCACCGCCTGCGACGCTCGTCGTAGTAGTAGTCCACGTGCGGCGCCGGCCCCGCGTCTTGAAGGGGAGCAAGCAGGGTGTCCCGCAGTCCCCGCAGCCGATGCCGATACGCCCGGTCCGCCGCTACGATGAGGCCGCGCCCCTGGGGCCCTCGCCCGTCCATCACCTGTACCGGAATGGAGTCGTTGACCACGAACCAGTATTCGAACTGGGGCCGGCCCGCCAGCGAATCCTCGATCGGGGCGTCGGCGAGCGTCTGCGTCGGGTCCCCAAACTCGGCCTGGAGGCGTGCCCGCAGGGCCGGGGTCCGGGTCGTGTCGAGGAAGGTGTAGTCGGCGGTCCCGCCCAGGAAGGCCCACTCGGCGTCCGCAAATCGCGACCGGAACCACTCTCGTTCCAGGTGCCGCACCGGACGCACGTCGTCGAGGGGGAACGATGGGAGCTGGGCCGTCGGGGACGGGGCGGACGGGCGGACGAGGTGGAGCGAGTCGGTGGGGGTCGGAAGCTGCACGGGCGGGTGCGCGGGCCATGTCCCCTTCTGGCGCAGGTGGCGGCGCGCCAGGGCGCGGTACCGCTCGTTCTGGTAGCGCTCGATGAGGCTGGCGTCCCCCCCGGTCGTCTGGGCGGCGGCCGGCCCCACCCCTCCTACCGTCAAAAGCGCCCATCCCACCACGCAGACGGCGCACAGGGCGCCGGACCGAAGGGCCTCCTGCGGATGCCATCCAGGCGGATGTCTCATGCTCGGGTCGTCGTGCCGGGGCGAAAAGAAGAGTGGCGCTCCGTCCCCCCTGGGGAGCCGTCGGGCGTCTCGGGGCCGAAACGGGCCTAGTCCTCGTCCACCGAGAGAATGGCGAGGAAGGCCTCCTGCGGGACGTCGATCTCCCCCATCTGTTTCATGCGTTTCTTGCCCTCCTTCTGCTCCTCCAGCAGCTTCTTCTTGCGGCTCACGTCCCCGCCGTAGCACTTGGCCGTCACGTCCTTGCGCTGCGCCTTGATCGTCTCGCGGGCCACAATGCGGCTCCCGATCGACGCCTGCACGGGCACCTCGTAGAGCTGCCGGGGGATGACGTCCTTGAGCTTCTTGGCGAGCTTGCGCCCCACCTCGTGGGCCGAGTCGCGGTGCACGATGGTCGACAGGGGCTCGGCCGGCTTCTCGTCGATCAGGATGGTTAGCTTCACGAGGTCGCTCTCGCGGTACTCCAGCAGCTCGTAGTCGAACGAGGCGTAGCCGCGGCTCGCGCTCTTGAGGTTGTCGTAGAAGTCGAAGACAATCTCCGCGAGGGGCAGCTCGTACTCCAGCTTCACCGTCTGCCCGTCGAGCCAGCGCTGACTCCCATACTCCCCGCGCCGCTTCTCGCAGAGCTCAATGACGTTGCCGATGTAGTCGCTCGGCGTAATGATGTCGGCCTTCACGTAGGGCTCGTGGACCGCCTCAATGTCGCCGTAGTGCGGCATGTCCTCGGGCTTGTCGACCGTCACGGTCTTGGGCTCCCCCTTTTCCTCGACCTCCACCTCGTACTCCACGTTGGGCACCGTGGTGATGATGTCGAGGTCAAACTCGCGCTCCAGGCGCTCCTGAATAATTTCCATGTGGAGCAGGCCCAGGAAGCCCACCCGAAAGCCGTACCCGAGGGCGGAGGAGCTTTCGGCCTGGTACGTCAGCGAGGCGTCGTTGAGCTGCAGCTTCTCGAGCGCGCCGCGCAGCTCCTCGAAGTCGTCGGTCTCGGTGGGGTAGATGCCGCTGAAGACCATGGGCTTCACCTCCTCGAAGCCCGGAATCGGCTCCTCGGCGGGGTCGTGGGCCGTCGTGATGGTGTCGCCGACGCGCGCGTCCTGGATGTCCTTGATGGAGCCGATGATGTAGCCCACATCGCCCGCCGTAAACGTGTCGACTTTCTGCCGGCCCATCCGCAGGATGCCCATCTCCTCGGCGTCGTACTGCTTTTTGTTGGACATGAACTCCATCGTGTCCCCCGCCTCCAGCGTGCCGTCGAAGACGCGGGCGTAGACAACAGAGCCGCGGTACGAGTCGTAGATGGAATCGAAAATGAGGGCGCGCAGCGGCGCGTCCGGGTCGCCGGACGGGGGCGGCACCCGGTCGATCATGAGATCGAGCATCTCGTCGACCCCCTCGCCCGTCTTGGCGCTGATCTGGAGAATGTCCTCGGCGGGCTCGCCGATCAGGTCCTCCAGCGCCTGTGCCACCTCGTCGGGCCGGGCCACCGGCAGGTCGATCTTGTTGATGACGGGGATGATCTCCAGGTCCTGCTCCAGGGCGAGCCACAGGTTGGAGATGGTCTGCGCCTCGATGCCCTGCGCCGCGTCGACCAGCAGGATCGCCCCCTCACAGGCCTTCAGCGCGCGGCTCACCTCGTAGGTGAAGTCGACGTGCCCGGGCGTGTCGATGAGGTTGAGCGTGTACTCCTGCCCGTCCGGGGCCGTGTGCGCCATCCGCACGGCGTGGCTCTTGATGGTGATGCCCCGCTCGCGCTCCAGGTCCATGTCGTCGAGCGTCTGCTCCTTCATCTCGCGCTCGGTGATGGTCCCGGTGCGCTCCAGGAGCCGATCGGCCAGGGTGCTCTTCCCGTGGTCGATGTGCGCGATGATGCAGAAGTTGCGGATCGTCGAAAGGTCAGGCATGAGGCACGAAAGGCCATCGGATGGGCGTCCAGTGAAGGGCCGCGGGGCGGCCGGACCGGTGGGCTGCGCCCGGCCGGGCCCTCAATTCACGGGGCGTATAACGGGCCACCGTTCCTCGCGTTGCACGACGGGGCGCCCGTCCCGCTCGCCGCAGCGGCTAGGGGTGCGGCTCCGAGACGGCCGACGACCGGGCGGAGGCCGACGCCGCACCGCTTCCGGAGGCCGCCTCCCCGCGCGATGCGGGGGCGTCCGGCTGCGTCAGGGCCGACGGGGCCGGGGGGGGCGCCTCCAGGTCCAGGTCCGAGAAGACCGCCGCGGGGCGCCGCCACGTCCGCCCGTCGGCGCGTGCGGCCCGGCGTTTCGCAATCCGGCGCTCGTGGAAGGCCTGGTGGAAGACCATGACCCCGACCACCCCGACGACAATCGACATGTCGGCCACGTTCCAGATGGGAAACAGCTCCATGTACGCCCCCCCGAAGACCGGAATGATCCGAGGGATGAAGCCCTGCCAGAGGCTCACGTGAATGAAGTCGACCACGCGCCCGGTGAAGTAGGGGCCGTAGTCGAGCAGCACGCCGTAGAAGACGCGGTCGATGATGTTGCCGAGCGCCCCGCCCAGAATGAAGGCCAGGCTCCAGCGGTAGGGCGCGTAGTCGTTGCGCACCTGGTAGATGTACGCCCCGACCAGCATGGTGGCCAGGAGGGAGAGGACGGTTACGGTCCCGGGCGGGCCGATCGTGATGCCGAACGCCATGCCCGGGTTCTCCGTGAAGGTCAGCCGCAGCCAGTCCCCGAGGAGAGGAATGGACTGCTCGCGGTACATGAACTGGAGGACCGTCGCCTTGGTGGCCTGGTCGAGGAGCACAACGGCCCCGGCAATCCAAAAGACACGCATCAGTCAGGGGGGAGGTGTGAAAGGGCAAGGGACCCGTCTCGGCGTCGCGACGGCCCTCCAGCGCTACAGGTTCGATACGGGCTCCTCGGCGGCGAGTGCCTCCATGGCCTCGCGGTCCCATTCCATGACGATGGGAATGCGGCGGCCGATGCCGAAGGCCTTTTCGGTGACCCGGAGGCCGGGGGGCGCCTGGCGCCGCTTGTACTCGTTCTGGTCGACCTGCCGCAGCACGCCGCGCACGAGGTCCTCGTCGAGGCCCGTCTCCCCGACGATGGTCCCCAGTTCCTTCTTCTGCTCGACGTACCGCTCCAGGATGGCGTCGAGCGTCTCGTAGGGCGGCAGCGTGTCGGTGTCCTTTTGCCCCGCCCGCAGCTCCGCGGAGGGCGGCTTCTCGATCGTGTTCTGTGGGATCACGTTCTCTCCAGCCCGCACGTTGATGTGGCGGGCCAGCTCGTAGACGCGCGTCTTGAGCACGTCGCTCAGCACCGCCACCCCCCCGTTCGTGTCGCCGTAGAGCGTCACGTAGCCGATGGCCACCTCGCTCTTGTTGCCCGTCGACAGCAGCAGGTGGCCGAACTTGTTCGACAGCGCCATGAGCGTGACCCCGCGGGCCCGGGACTGGATGTTCTCCTCGGCCACGCCGGGCTCGGTGCCCGCAAATTCATCCGCCAGCATGTCGTCGAACGCGTCGACCGCCGGCTTAATCGGGATCTCCTTGAACTCGATGCCCAGGTTGTCGGCGAGCGCCTGGGAGTCGGTCACGGACCCTTCCGACGAGATTTCGGAGGGCATGGTCACCCCCACCACGCGCTCCGGCCCCAGCGCCTCGACGGCCAGGGCACAGGTCACCGCCGAATCGATGCCCCCCGACAGGCCGACGAGGGCCTTGTCGAAGATGCCGGTCTTCTCGTAGTAGTCGCGGACGCCGAGGACGAGGGCGTCGTGCAGGTCGGCGATCGCGTCGCGCCCCGTCGTGCAGGCCTCGGGGGAGGACTCGGTGTCCCAGAAGAGCAGGTCCTCCTCGAAGGAGGCCGCACACGCAACCTGTGTGCCGTCGGCGGCGTGGACGCGGCTGTCGCCGTCGTGGATGATCTCGGTGTTGGCGCCCACCTGGTTGCAGAGCAGGAACGGGCGCTCGTGGCGGCGGCAGATGTGCTCGACGAGCTTGTCGCGGACCTCGTGCTTCCCGATCGAGAACGGGGAGGCGCTGATGTTTACGAAGAGGTCCGGGTCCAGGGCCGCCAGTTCCGCGACCGGATCGCGTTCGTACCGCTCGCTCTGGTCGACCCCTTCGGGCTGGTGCACGTTCCACATGTCTTCGCAGACGTGGAGCCCGATGCGCAGGCCCCGCCACTCCAGGAGGCGCCGTTCCTCGGCGGGCTCGAAGTGCCGGTCCTCGTCGAAAATGTCGTAGGTCGGGAGCAGGGTCTTGTAGACACGGTCCTGCACGGCCCCGTTCTCCAAAAGCAGCGCGGCGTTGTGGAGCGGCTTGCCGAACCGGTCGCCGTTGGGGACCGGCGCCCCGATGATCACGCCGAGGTCCGCCGGCAGGGCCCGGGCCAGGTGGTCGACCGTGCGCTGGACGGCCCGCTTGAAGAACGGGTTTTCGAGCAGGTCCTCGGGCGGATACCCCGTCACGCAGAGCTCGGGGAAGACGACGAGGTCGGCCCCGCGGTCGTCCGCCCGCCGGGCGTAGTCGAGAATTTTTTCGCGATTGCCCTCCAGGTCCCCGATGGTGGGGTTGATCTGGGCCAGGGCGATTTGCATAACGGAGCGGGCGGTCTCATCGGATTCCAGAGGGTATCACACACGCCTAGCGTTCGGCCTGCGTTCCGGGACGCCGGGACGGTACGGGATGGGCAGCAGCGGTCACCCACCGCCGCTCATCCTCCAATCGGAGACGCTTGGAACAGGCTGAAGACGGCTCCCCCGAACGCCAGAAGCCCCAGGGCGCCGTGAACCCACCTCCGGTCGGTTACAATGGGCAGCGCCAGGACCGCGGGCACGACCGACAGCGCCACCCAGCGCCCGGCCAAAATGCTGAGAAGCGTAGCGTCCATCTCGACCAGAAGGAAGAAAACCGTGATGCTCTCGAACAGCACGATGATGGCGATCAGTGTGCCGAAGAACCACCGCCGGTGCGACGCCGAGAAGTAGAACACCTCCAGGTCGAGGGCGCTGGTGGACGCAGGAGACGTGCCCGACTTCTGTGCAGGCGATTCCGGGGTGGTGCCGGGGGTCCAGTCGGAATCGGGGAGGGCAAAGGCGCAGGCCAGATACAGTGCCAAAAACATGAGCAGGTACGGAAGAAACACCAGTACGCGCCCGAACGCCGCCTCCTGCAACACGCCGAAGCTGGTCCACCAGATCTGCAGCACGAGGAGAAAGACCGTCACGCTCCACAGGACCGGGAGCCAGTGCCAGCGCACCGCCCGGTTGGGTCGCACCAGCTCGCGGACGCTCTGGATTAGGTCCGCCAGGCCAAGGCCGACGATAATCGAGACGAGCGGGATGAGATACTCGATTTGGGACACGAGACCGGTCTGTCGTGCAGGAGGCAGATGGGGGAGTCGCCACGGTTCATGCCCGTATCGAGGAGCCCTCGTCTCCGCATTTTCGGTGTCGCGCTATCCAGATTCGCGGTCCGGCCCCGTTCCTCCCCCCGCGAGAAGCGATTTATCAATCGGCGGCGCGTCCGGCGGGGCGTGCAGCACCGACACGTCGCCCGTCAACTCCATCACGATGGCGCGCACCTGCGACCACCAGGTCACGTTCGCCTCGCGGAGCTTGGCGCGCAGGTCGGCCTCCGTCACGTTGGCCCGGCGCAGGTTGTCGCACAGCACCTCCGTTCCGTCCATGAGCAGCGGCGGGCGGGTGTCGACAAGACGGGTGACGCCGGGCACCCGCTTGCGCAGATTTCCGACGACAAACTGAAGGGTGAAAAGCATTCCCATCGTGACGGCGCCTTCCAGGAGCGTCGGCTTCTGCCAGAGCGTGACGCTGGCGAGCACCGCCCCGATCGCGATGGTGACGGCACAGTCAAAG
>ERZ1034519.73-NODE-73-length-17514-cov-3.572942_pt1 | contig 17514 bp, 9 predicted proteins | sample MGYA00520655_ERZ1034519 | MGnify/ENA primary metagenome ERZ1034519 (study PRJEB33760, sample SAMEA4777702) | hypersaline lake metagenome | biome: hypersaline environment; feature: brines | place: Spain | collected 2012-08 | depth 0 m ...
TGACCGATCGGCGGAGTTGGGACGCAATCTCCAGTTTGCCGATCACATTCTGCACTACGACCTCCCATGGGCGCCCAACCGCATCGAACAGCGGATGGGCCGACTCGACCGTATTGGCCGACAGGGGCGAGAAATGCACACCCACGTTTACCTCGGGGCGGAAGTCGACACTGGCTCGATCTTCGAGGCCTGGTACCGCATCCTTGCAGAGGGGCTCGGCGCCTTTCAGGAATCGATGGCCGACCTACAGTTTCTCGTTGAGAAGAAAATAAACGAGTTGGTCGAGCAGCGATTTTCATCTGGACCCGAGCACGTTGATGAGCAGGTAGAGGCACTGCAGAAAGTGGTCGAAGAGGAGCGGGCAGAGTTGGAGCGCCAGCACCAATTCGAGGAACTGGAGGTGTTCGAACAGACGGGCGGCTCTTATTTCGAGCGCCTCCAGGAACTGGAAGAGGAAAGCAAAAAGGTCCAGTCTGACGTGGACGGCTGGATTGCCGATGCCCTGCAGTTTCACCGACACCGGGAACCGTTCCCGGACGAGATGCTGCAGTATCAGCCCAACTTCGAGGGCCAAACGCTGGTCCCGTTTGACGTCATCATGAACCGTTTCCTCCCTCGTTCGGACAAACCGGTCACGTACCACCGATCGACGGCTGTAAATAGCCGGGCTGACACAGGAACGGCCGCGTCGGTTTTTCGGGTTGGTCACCCCTTTCTCGACGGACTTCGCAACTACTTCGAGTGGGACGACCGGGGACGCGCATACGCCATCTGGCGGCAAAGTGACAAGTGGGAAATGCTTGGACAGGAAGATCGGTTGTACTTCCGGTTCGAGTTCGTCCTGCAGGCAAACGTGAGCGCAGAGGACGTTAACGACGCGGGGATGCGAGCGGCGCTCCAACGGCGAGCCGATGCGACGTTCCCGCCCCGGTTTAAAACCGTCGTCACCGAGCGAGATGGCACTCCCGTTACCAACGATCAACTCAAAAAACTCGTCACCGAGCGACCGGAGCGCGTTCAATACGGAGGGACGGACGTCAATGTAAAAGATGACCGCCTCCCCCTCCTGGACCGCTTCGTCGACCGGCTCGACTGGCCCGACTACTGCCAGCGAGCTCGGGAGACTGCTGAAGAGGCGCTGCGTGCGAGCGACGAAGTTGTGCGTCAACGTGACGATGCCCTCCGGAGTGCGGGGACAGACAGTAGTGATCGAATTGAGCGCCTGCGTCTTCGATCCGGAGGCAACGTAACCAACCGAGAGCAAAACGCCTACGAAGAGCGTATTCGAGAAGAGCGGCGCATCGCAGACATCCTGCGTCGAGGCATCGAGACCCCGTCAGTCCGTCTCGACAGCGTCGGTGCCGTCATTCTGTCGGGAGCAGGCATTCCAACCGATTATGAGTGACCTGATGGAAAACGTCTCTACCATCGACACATTGCTGGCGGTCCGAGAAGCATTCTCGGACTCACAGCCCTCTGTCCCGGACGGGTTGCCATCTCCGCACCGCCGACTCGTTGAAGTCATTCGAGGGAACACTACTGCGAGTCCCGCCGATCGTGCTGCACTCGCTCGCCACGTCCTTCGGTGGGAGCAAGAAAAAGGGAGCGGAAAGGTGGGAGACCTCTCGATTCCCCGTACCGCTGACTGGCCCGACGCTGCTCAATGGAAGCGCTTCGGATGCGAGGCCCGTCCCGCAGGGAATGACTCATATTTGGTCACTGCGCAGCAGTGGACGCCGTCGTGGCTGTCGGCTTCCGACCAATATCCGCCGGCCGCGCCGGCATTTGGTGCAGAGGAACGTCGGAATCTTTCTGAGAGGCCCGGCGATCCCTTTCTCTCACAAATGGGTGAGACGTATCAGAACTACCGTAGCCTGGGACAGAAGGCGGCCGTCCGTTCGGTTCTGGAAGCACCGGCCGGGGCGACGCTCGTCGTCAATCTTCCAACGGGAGCAGGAAAAAGTCTGTGCGGGCACCTGCCGGTCGCGCTCGATGAGGCGAAAGAAAAGTTGACGGTCGTCGTGGTGCCGACCGTGGCATTGGCTCAGGATCAAAGGGACAGCCTCCAAGACGTGGTGGAACACGAGATGGCGTATTTCTCGGGTAATCCCGCCAACGACGAAATCAAACGCCGCATTCGTAATGGAAGCCAACGGATCGTATTTACGTCGCCGGAGGGGCTGCTCTCCGGACTGACTCCTGCAGTCTTCCGCGCAGCTCGGAACGGATTTTTGCAGCACCTGATCGTCGATGAAGCCCACATCGTTGACCAGTGGGGAACCGATTTTCGGTCGTCGTTTCAGGACCTCGCCGGCATGCGTCAGGGGCTTCTCGACGTGTGCGACCTGCCTTTCACGACGCTGCTCCTCTCGGCGACGTTCTCCGTCCAGAACCGTCGTACTGGTGGTCCATCTCCGATGACCGCGCTGAGCGCAAACGTCGTGTTCTGGAAGCGCTGCGTCACCTCCCGCGACCGCTGATCCTCTACGCCTCGGAGCGAGACGACGTGAAGAACTGGTATGCGCGTCTGAAGGAACAGGGCTACCGGCGTCTCGACAAGATGACAGGAGAGTCGACGCCGGACGAGCGCCAGCAGGTTCTCGACCGGTGGGAAAAAGATGAATTAGACATCGTCGTGGCCACGTCTGCCTTTGGCCTTGGCATCGATAAAGGCGACGTTCGCGCCGTCGTTCACGCGTGCATTCCAGAAAACGTCAACCGGTTCTACCAGGAGGTAGGACGTGGAGGACGGGACGGCTGCGCGTCCGTATCGCTGCTTCTTGCCTACCAGAATACTGCGGACCGGGACGAGAATGGACGCCGCAATGACGATGTCGGATGCGCCCGGGCGCTGAATCGCCAGCGTGTACTGACCGTCGATCGGGCGTTTGAGCGGTGGGAGGAGATGTTTACGTCTAAGCAGACAACACGCCTTCCTGAGCGTTCGAAGCGCCACTTCCGCGTTCCCGTCCGTGCCTATCCGGGCCTGGATTCAGACAATGACATGAACGAAGCCTGGAACGTGCGCACGCTCCTGCTCATGCACCGATCTGGGCTTCTCGACCTGCAGGGGGAGCCGCCCCCTTTGCCGGAGGAGGTGCCGGACGATGAGTTGGAGGCCCGGCTTCAGCGATATTTTGACCGGCGCGTGATCGAGGTAAAAACGGCGGCCCCGCTCAACAAGGAGGCCTTCCGGGACGCCATCGATCCCGTGAGGGAAACCATGCAAGCCGATACCGAACAAGGACTAACGGACATGATCACGCTGCTGAAAGGAGAGCAGTGTACCTCAAAAATTCTTACTCAAGTATATCGCGTCCCCAGAAACGGTCCGCTGAAAGAAGCGCCGGTGTCCCGCTCGGTGTCGGTCTTCCCGGAATGCGGCGGGTGTCCGGCCTGCCGGGCCGATGGGTCCCAGCGAGGGGTGTCGCCCCCCGAAGACGTGAGTGTTCCGCCGTGGTCAGCCTACGTTCACGACGTGCATGCCTCCCTGCGGTCCCTCTTCCGTGAAGGAACGCAGTTCTACGTTTTCTACGAGGCGGAAGATCAGGGGCGCACGTGGGCTCGGACCCTTGAAGATGTCGTCCGGCAATGTGTGCGGCGCGACATCCGGCGCGTCATTGCACCTCGGGAGATACTCGACACCTGGCGCGAACGATGGCGGGACCGATCTCTTCTCGTATTCCTCGACGAGTTAAAGCAGGACTGGCCGGACCCGACCGCTACCCTTTCCGTGCCCGAACTTGTGTACGTGCCAACCGACACTCCGCTCCCCGCACACTACCTCCGCAGCAACGCTCCGCGGATTCTAATTCTTCCCGCGTCGACGCCGCACCCTCGCGATTCGCACCGTCCGTTGCAAGACGTATGCACCAGCGGGTACGTCTCCTTCGCCGCTTTCAAAAATCAGATTGCCCTATGAGTGTCCTCACCAACGTGGTCGTTGTCCCGAACCGTGTGGCCGGCGTGTACCGGTTTCTCGCGAATCACCCAGACGGTGTGTCGCTGGAGGAGACCTACCAGAGTTTCATGCCTTCCGCGACGACGGACGAGACATCAGGAGAACCGCGCAACATCATCGAGAAAACCGTCTTGGAGGGTGCGAACGCTGGGCTGTGGACGACGGAGGACGACCTCCTCACCCTATCTAGTGAGGCCGAAGAGATGGATGACGAGGCGCTGCGGACGGTGATCGAAGAATCCATTTGGGATGAGGAGGGGGTAAACGACGACCTCGGCCGGGCGATTGCTTGGTTTCTCGCTCAGGATCCGCTTGATGGCGGATGGACGCTGAATCGTGTGGAGGAGACTCTTCTAAACACCCCGTTCGCGGATGAGGTTGGGATTACGAAGAACACTAAGTACGGCTCCTTTCGAGATTGGGTGTGCTACCTCGGGTTCGGTTGGCAGGTGGACGTAGATGGCAGTGATACCCGAGGACTGCTTCCCGATCCGACGGCGTATCTACGACGGCGTCTTCCCGACCTCGCCAGCGCACCGGGCGAAGAAGTGAAAATGGCGCAATTCATGCAACGGCTGGCGGCGCTCTGTCCCGTCTTCGAGTCTGGGCGAGTGCGCAGAAGCGTCGATGACACCTTTTCATCCCGATCGGAAGGCCATGTTGCTGCATCGACGAGCTTCGCGCTAGAGCGTCTCGAACGTAGCGGTCTCCTACAGATCGACGCCAAGGCCGATGCGCCCAATCCCCGCGTTCTTCAGCGGGGCTCAAAGACGATTCAGGCCAGTCACGTGACCTGGACGCCGTAACCCGGCCTTGTACCATCTCATCGGCTAACATTCATTTTCTTCTTCCTATCATGTCCTCCGCTAGTGGTGTCACATTGTGCGACGACATCCAAGACAGAGACCGATTTGAGCAGGTAGCCTGCTGGCGAGGCCGCGACACGCGTGAGATTCTCGATGTCGAAGCGACGCGTTCTTCTGATGCGGTTTTTCTGGCCACTCATCATCCTGTCCCGATGAAGCGCTTCGAAGATGCGGATGATACCGGCGATCCAGATGCTAAGAGGTCCTACAGCCAGGAGGAGTTCCTCGAAGACTTCCTCGATCCAGAGGAAGGCTATCGCTTCGTTCCGATTTTGGGAGATACAGGCGTTGGAAAGTCTCACCTCGTCCGCTGGCTGGATGTAAAGATCCCTGACAGTTCAGATCGAAAGGTCTTTCTCATAGAAAAAGCCGGCGCTAATCTGCGCGAGGTGCTCCGACGAATCCTCGCGCTGGATGTAGCACAGGGCGATCAATTTGAGGAGTACCGAGAGAAACTGGAAGAGGCTGGAGAAAATCTATCAGAAAGCGAGTTGAAGGAACGGATTCGCTTCGAACTGAAAGTTGCCGTTGAGAAGTACGACCCGTTCGATACGGAAGAGGGAAGCGCGAACAGTGATGAAGATGAAAGCGGCGAGGAGACCGTCAGTCCTGACCATCAGAAATTCATTGCCCAAATCCTTCCACCCTTCATCGACGATCCGTACTTCCGTGAAGATTGGCTTGACGATGAGGGGGTTATCGCTAAGACATTTCGAACGTCATTTCAAGAGGGCTTGAATCGGAAACCTCCTTCTTTCTCGGAAGACACGCTGCCGCTGGACGAATCGCTTAAAGATGTCGCTGATAACGCCCCTAGTTCACTGGACGTCTATCAGAAACTGAAGGGTAACAAGCAACACCTCGACGCCGCTCTTTACGTTTTAAACGAGTGTCTCGGTGCGGCTGTACGTCGGGTGCTTAATTTCAAGGGGAATGATCTCTTTGAACTTATGAAAGACGTGCGCCGAGAGTTTGCCCAGCGCGACGTCGAACTTGTTCTTCTGATCGAGGACATCGCGGCGGTACAGGGACTCGATCGCCAACTCTTAGCCTCTATCGAACGTAGCGGTGAAGAGTTTGGGGTTCTGCGAACGGCTATGGGATGTACGGTTGGGCACTATGAGGAGAAGATTATGAGCACTACGAAGGAGCGGGCGTCCTTCCACTTGGACCTAGATGTGGAAGACCGAGGCGAGGCTAACATCGACTTGGCCACGTTTGCCTCTCGGTATCTAAATGCCATTCGACTCGGAGAGAAGCAGTTGGATACGATCGTTGACGACGATGAGCGGGTGCCGAGTGCCTGTACCGCTTGCCCGTTCCAGAAAAAATGCCACGAGGCCTTTGGAGAGCGGGAAGATCGAGGTCTCTACCCGTTCACCGAAGAAGCTCTGCATACGCTGTACGAAGGTGTCACCGATAAGGCGTTTAACCCACGAAAACTCATCATGCGGGTGCTTCGCCACATTTTGGTGACCTACACCGATGATCTGAAGGGGGGCACCTTTCCACCGGAGGACGTGCAGCAGCAATTTCGTCGAAATGCCGACCTCAACGTTGATCCTGTCACAAGGCAAGCATGGAGACGTAACGATCCGGACCACGCCGACCAACGCATTCTTTTGGCCGATACCTGGGGACGTCTTGAGGATGGGAAGGATCTCTCCGCTGATGTTTTCCGCGCGTTCGGGATCGACATCGAAGATGCCGAAGTAATCGGGGACAGTGAGGATACTTACGAAGACGAATCTCTAGAAGACGATACAGAAGGCCTAGGGAAAGAAGATGCAGAGACGGAAGGAACGGAAACCGGGGACGGAGTGGAGAGGAATCGTTTCCAGGGGGACGGTGGGACGACACCTCCGAAAAGTCCCTCAACCGAGGCAGAACGCCAACTGCAGAAGAAGGAAGAACAACTTGGAAAGTGGACCAACGAGACCCCGCTTCCGCAGTCGACGGTGCAAGACCTGCGCGACCTCGTCCATTCTAGTGTCGTACGCCGAATCGACTGGGACGCCGAGGGTTTGTCGCAGACATTTTTCTCCAATCGGACCCGAACGGAATTCTGTAATACGAGCATCGACTTCAATGGGGGTGAGATGCAGCAGGACGTCCAATCCAAAGGACGCCGCATCCAACTTCGCCTTCCGCTCGACGGACAGACGCCCGACGATGTCCAGATTGCGCTCGTCGGCCTCCTCCGAACTCAGCACCACGGCGACTGGAGATTCGAGAAGGGGCGGGACTACCTGCTGAAGGCCTCGGACTGCCTCGACGTCTGGGCCGAGCATGTCCTTGACCAGCTTCGGCGCCCCTCGCGCGACCGCCCGCCGTGGGACCCGGCGCCCGTTGCCGCCGAACTTCTCGCCGTGCGGGCCCGACTCGGAGGGGCCGACCTTCTCCCGGAAGTCCCGCTCCGAGACCGCGTCGACGCCCTCTTCCGTTCTTACGAGTTCGACACGGACGGTCGCGGCCGAGCCTGGACGCGACTCGTTGACGGGCTCGAAAAGGCGATGAAACACGGGGACGAACAGAACGGCCTCGTCGAAATCTTAGAGGCACACGCCTGGCTGCGGAAGGGAGAGAGAGCACGCACGAGAGTGTACGACCTGGCACGGTTTGAGTCGGTCCTCTCCTCGCTCGACGAACACAGCAGTTTGCAGGCCCGATTCAACGCTACCTCGAAAGAGGAACTCCGCAAGAGCTACGACCCGCTCTGGGAGGCACGCGATCACGTCGAGAAGTACCTACAGCGTGCCGTTGAGGACGAGGTATCGACACTGCAGTCCTGGAAAACCACCGTCGAAGACTCTTTCGAGACGACGGAGAATCTGGCCTCCCAGGTCGATCGTGTCGATGATGCTCTATTTGGCTTGATGAACGTCGACCAGCGAGGAGTTCTCCAGAATCGGGAGATGAAACGATACGAGTCGCTTTCTGAGTCGATGCGGGAGGAAGAGACGCAGCAGACTCTTAACGAAGTCGACGACTGCCTTGCGGCGTGGAAAGAATCCGACGTGCCGGGACCGGTCCTGAAGCGCCTCGCGGCCGACCGGAATCGCCGCCTGAATATTGTGTCCTCCTACGTAGATCTGGCGGACACTCTCCTAAACAAGGCACATAAGGGCTTGCAGTCCGACGTCGATATGATCGAGAGCGGGGAGGGAGGGCTGACTGAAACGTACGATCACATTCGCTCCGATCTGGACGATCTTGCTGAGGCCCTCACCACCATCCGTGAGACCGACGGAGAGGCCACTGGGTGACCTTCCTCGCTCTCCTCACCACTGTTTCCCCAAGTAGACATGCTGACAGAAAAAGCCGAGCAGGTTCAAAACGACATTGAGGCGTTAGAGCGGGCCAGGGACAATCAAAAGCAGCGCGAGCGATTTCAGGATCGCCGGAGCATTCTCCGTGATCTCGCCGAAGACCTCGCATCAACGGCGCGCAAGATGACGACACTCGCTTCTCACGGCGTGCCCATCGAGTATAATGGGGCAAACGTCTCCGACACGCTTTCGAAGGTACGGGAGGCTCGCGCGAAGTTCGAGGAGGAGCCGCAGTGGATCATTGACGCTGACCTTAGCGAATTGAAACGACGCATAGAGGGACACCAGCGGAAGATAGACAAGAAAGTACAGTCGGCATGGCGCACCTACTACGAAGAGAATGTCCCGGATTTCAGTACGAAAATGCTCGACGTGTTCAAGGAGGTCCTGGGATTTGCTGAAGACGTGCAGACCATTCGCCAATGCACGAACGCCCTCAGGAAATGGAAGGAGACGCCCCCCGCTACTGTCGACGAGTTCGATACGTTCGAGACACTCGTTCAGAAACGAGATGAAACCTGGCAGCACCTCGACTCTGACGACGTGCCCGAGGATGTACTGGAGTTTCTCGTCAGTGCGGGATCGGAAGGAGCGACCCCCGAACAGTACACGGAAGCTGTTCGAACGTGGCTGGACGAGAACGATCTTCACGACCGCGTTCGTCTGCACATCAGTAGATAGATAAGCTGATCGGAATAATCGTATGTCCGTCCCTTCAGAGTCTATCGTCGTCGACACCCTCGATTTACTGGAGCGCCGAGAGGCCGAGCTTCTCAGTTGGGGAATTGTCGACGGCGGATTTACTGAAGACGAGTTGTACGAACTGGTTGAAGATTACCTGCTGCAAGAGGGGGCGCTTTGCACTGCGGACGAGGTGATTGAGGAACTGATAGATCGTCGGGTCCTGTTTCGTCTCCGAGACGGTCGCGACGACATTTACCGCACCCGCATGGCCGAGGCGGTTCGCATGTTCTCACATCTCCGTCTCATCACCCCGTGGCGAGAGTGGTGTAATGCGCCGAGGCTCGTGTCTGACTTCCGCTTCAACATTCAGCCTCGCGTCTACCCTCGTCGGGATTGGCCACTCAATGAAGCCGCCGCTTCCGGGGACGAGCAGACGGTGCTCGGCTTTGTAGAAGATGGGGTGCGACTTACCGATTTGCAGCGGCGCGTCTTTCGCGAACTTGTGCATCCCGTTCAGGACAGTGGAGCGCGGGAGAAGTATGAGCTTTCCGAGTTTCAGGTCCGTGCCGCGCGGCGCGTTCTTACCGATGTCCGAGCCCGTGAGAGTCGGGGCATGATTGTCTGTGCCGGGACCGGCACTGGGAAGACAATGGCATTCTATAATCCGGCCCTTGCACAGGTGGCCAGTGAGGTGCGTCCTGGGAAGTATTGGACGAAGGTGCTTTCCCTGTACCCGAGGAAGGAACTCCTGAAGGATCAACTCTCGGAGGCGTACGAGAGTGCCCGTCGTCTCGATGAGGCAATGGAGGAAGACGACCGTCGAAAGATTACTATCGGTGCCTATTACGGGGACACGCCGAAAGAGGCTTCGAACCTGATCGATTACGAGGACATGTGGCCGGAGGCGGACGATGGGGAAGGGTTTTTGTGTCCGTTTCTTCGGTGCCCGAATTGCGACTCCGCACTTCTTTGGAGCCGAGAAGATATTGATTCAGAGACCGAGCGGCTGAGATGCACGACGTACGACTGCGACCACGTCGTTCGGAGCGACGAAATCCGACTCACTCGTCGTCGGATGATGGAGGAGCCGCCAGACCTCCTGTTCACAACGACAGAGATGATGAACCGGTTGATGAGCGATCATCATCACAGCCGGGTCATTGGGGTCGGCACCAGCGATCCAGCACCTCAGATGGTATTGCTTGATGAGGTGCATACGTATTCCGGAACGCACGGCGCGCAGGTCGCACATCTTCTACGGCGTTGGCGTCACGCCGTAGAGGAGCGAGGTCAACCGCAATTTACTGGTCTGTCCGCTACACTTCGCAGCGCCCGAGAGTTCTTCGCAACGCTTACTGGGCTTAACGCAGCCCAGATCGAGAAGGTGGCCCCGCGTGAAGAGAATCTCACCGAATCGAAGAGCGCCGAGTATCAACTCGCGTTACGGGGAGACCCAGTGTCGGGGACCTCTCTGCTTTCCACGAGCATCCAGGCCCTGATGCTTCTCCGTCGAGTCCTCGATCCACTGGAGGAGGACGTGAGCGATGGGCTCTATGGAGAACGGGCCTTTGCCTTCACTGACAATCTTGATGTCATCAACCGGTTCTATCACAACTTCCTCGATGCTGAGGGGCGGCATCCAGGGGGATGGCGGGACGGTCAGTCCTATGCCCGCTTCCGATCCCCCCTCCATGACGACGATCCGCAAGAAGAAGCAGCGCGGTTTCGGTGGGGACAGTCGTGGCGGATCGCAGAGGAAATAGGACACGCGCAGGGACTACAGCACCCACTTCGGGTCGACCGGACAAGCTCGCAAGACGCTGGCGTCCGCCAGAATTCAGACGTTGTCATTGCTACGGCCTCCCTGGAAGTCGGGTATAATGATTCGAGCGTTGGAGGAGTGCTCCAGCATAAGGCGCCGATAAGCATGGCTTCCTTTCTGCAGCGGAAAGGTCGGGCTGGGCGTCCTCCGAAGATGCGCCCTTGGACGGTCATTGTCCTATCAGACTATGGACGCGATCGAATGGCATATCAGGGGTACGACCAGCTATTTAGTCCGGTCATTGAGGAAAAGAATCTCCCTGTCGCCAACCGTTATGTCCTGCGGATGCAAGCCGTGTTCGCGACGATGGACTGGCTGGCCGAGGAGGGCCGGGAATTCAGTCTCCGTGGAGGTTCAGTTTGGGAGGATTTTGGGGAACCTGCCGCTGACGAGTACTTCGAGAGCCGGGAAGAGCAGCGGAGAGAGCGGCAAGAATGGTTTGCAGATCAGATTCGTGCAGTTCTTAAGGGAGAACCGGCATACCACGAATTGCGGGCGTACATCAAATCTGCCCTCGATCTTTCCGACGCTGAGGTCCACGCTGTCTTCTGGGAACCCCCAAGGGCCCTGATGACGGCAGCGCTGCCAACAGTGCTCCGTCGTCTCGAAACCGATTGGGCCACGCAGATCGATTCTGAGCCTGACCACGAGCCATACGACGGAGATCCACTGCCGGAATTCGTCCCATCGGCCCTGTTTGAAGACTTAAATCTTCCCGAGGTCGATGTCGTAGTTCCAGAGCAGGACAGTGACGAGCCTGAAACGCACACAATGCCGGTTGCGCAGGCAATGCGGGAGTATGCTCCTGGCCGCGTGAGTCGGCGGTTCGGCATTCGAAGCGACGCCGATACCCACTGGATTCGTCCTCCGTCACTTGCGTCCTCAGATCGAGAGCAGCAGTATCCACTCCCTGATTTCTGTGAGGGGTATGACACCGGCACTGTTGGTCTCGAGCAACCGGATGGTGCAATGGTGGAGGTTCCCTGTACCCGTCCGACCCAACTTCGGACCGAAGAAAAACCCGAGGAGGTCTGGGATAGTGCTAACGCATTTCTGGATTGGCGGACCCAAATTGCTCCCTTTAGTTCGGGGGATGTTCAGACCGTTTCTTCGGAAATCAACTGGCATCAGCTGATTCCGGAAGTCGTCTTCTATCGGCATGATGCCCAAAACCCGGTTGAAGTACGTCGCTTTGCCATCGCATCAGAGACGGAAATTGGATTCCACAGCGAACGGGACTCGCTGAACGCGAGAGTCGAGTTTACCGACGGTAATGGCCGACCGGCAGCTCTTGGCTTTACACAGGAGGTGGACGGCATCGCCTTTCGTGTCGATGTGCCGGAGGACTTGAATACGGATCCGGACCTGATGGGGGCGGAAGTGGCGCATTCTCTCCGCACCGCTTTCTATGAACATCGCCTGCAGAGTGCAGAGGGTCTCGACGGCATTGCCAATCGGTTTCAGCGCGATTGGCTGTATCAACTTAGCATGGCTGCCGTCTCCAGTCGCGCTGCGAGCGAGGGAATATCGCTTAGAGATGCCTTCACCGATATACGGAGCGTAGGTATCGGAGAAGAGTTGATTGGCGTACTTAATCAGATCTTCCAGTCTCTTCTCGCGGAGGCAGAAGGTGAGGAGCAGACGGGGCGGATTCGGGAGGAATTAGAACAGTTGTGTCGACATCCCACTGTAGAGCAAGTTCTCGGAAACGAGTTGCCCGTGCTTTGGGAGCGACCTGGAGACGAGTGGGACCAGTGGGTACAGGGGCGATTCCTTTCGTCCCTCGGTCGGGCCCTTTTGGAGGCATGCAACTTACTTTGTCCCGAGTTTGATGGCAGTGATCTGCTTCTCGACCTCGACGCTGGACCCAGGCCTCCTGAAGCCCACGAGAAACCGGATGAACTGGACGAGATCTGGATCACTGAGCAAACAATGGGAGGGACGGGGGTTGTCGAAGAGATCATCCGACGCTATCGCCGCGATCCTCGGCGATTTTTTCAGCTTGTTGAGAGTGCCCTCTCGGCCTCGGACTTCGAACTCGTTGACACGGAGTTGCAACGAATACTCAATTTGGCGCAGTCGGACGAAGCGGTCCGAGAAGCGCTTGCCGATGTGCGCAGTGCCGAAGGAATGGAGGCTCTGAAAGATGCAAACGCCGACCTCAGAGATGTCCTCACGGATCGCGGCGTCCTTGGCATACATGCGGTGTATGCGGCCTTGCAGAACCGCATACTGCGTCCAGGAAGCTCGCAGACGACGGATGACTTGACGCGGCAACTCGTCGAGGATTGGCAGGAGGAAGAAGAACGATTAGGAATTGAACTCGACGCGCGGATCTTCGCGTACGTGGCCAGTCAGCGTGAGGGGTATCGACCCATGCTGGAGAGTATCGAACAGAGCGCAGTTCAAGACGCCGACTGGCGGTTTCAGACGATCTATGGTCTCCTGTGGCCTCGGGGGCGCGCTGTCCGAGAGCGGGCCCTCGAAACTTACAATCCGTTTGCCGACCTCCCTGCTGGGGATCGGCTTCTAGTCGTCAACGAGATTCCCGAGCGTGAGCAGCCCATCGACATCTCCTCCGAAGGTTGGGATGAAACCGTTCGTAATCGGCTTCGAGAACGAGGGGTTGCTCGTGTGAGGAACACATCAGCCGACCGTTCGGCACTTCAACGGGCTCTCCTCGACCAGGTGACGGAGACCGTTGAGACTGGGTTTTTACGCCTCCATCCGCGCCTTGACGGGATCGAACGCGTCCAGAATGGCTTCGTCGCCACGCTTACAATGCCGGAAGTCGTCCAGTGAACGCTCCCGCGAACATCCAGATTACAGTTGATGATGGGCAAGACCACTTCCAACTCCTCCCGGAACGAAGAGAGAGGACCTCTAGATAAAGAACCGCGTCGGCGTCTTGCGCCTCAGGCCCCGTCGCACCTCGTTCGTTCTCTGTGCCAGGCGGTTTTCGGGGCCGAGCTTTTAGCTCCGGGGAATGAACTCTGGATGTCCACCCGCCGTGTCTGGAATGTCCCCCTGATTGACAACCGCGCAAATACCTTCCGGCACCTCGAACCGAATTGGCCTCAAGGTCGCGTGCGCCTTCTCGCTGTGCTCGAGCAGCTCATGGACGAAGGGGTTGAGGTTCGCATTCTTACGGAGGAGGCTCGAAGCAATCAGACTTTTGCGAGCGAGTTTCAAAGCATCGAGCAGGGAATCGGACATCTAAGAAGAATTGCCACGTGGAGTGATGTTCAAGGAGGCGTCGCCGCCTCATCGTTTTATCTGGAGGGGGGACTGGACCTCTCCGAGAAGGGAGGGCTTTCCGTTGCCCAAGGAGGATTGCAGGTATATACCGATGACGAAGCAATCGCCCGAGGACGACGCGCGCTCCAGGACCAGTGGGAGGAGTAGACGGCTGACCGAATAATTTTCGTGAGCTATGGAACCGGAGCACTTCCTTGAGCAATTTTTCGGGGATGCCAATCGCTTCTCGTACGACAGCGTGCGGGAGGGTAAAGGAGGCACATATGAATCTATTCAACGCTGGGCTTCGTCTCTCGTCAATTCAGACGAACCAGTCGTCCTGCCCCATTGGAGGGATGATAAGGTCGTTTGGTACGGCGTAGCCCAAACCGACCGGCAGGCTCAGCGTCTCATCGAGGAAGTCAAAGCTTTTGTCGGTCCCAGCTATTCGACGTTTACCGGAGAGCGCGCGAGACTCGACCAAGAGGATCCCATAGAACAGGCAGTCGATGCCTTCACGGGAGGCAAGGCCATCAAATTTACGGGGAGGGATGAGTCGATTCGAGAGGCGCTCGATCGGATGCATGAGGTCCGTGAGCGCAAGGAGCCTCACCAAGAGGAGGAGGATTTAGGTGTCGGCCTCATATTGCGGAGGTTCAGTATGGCCCTCCGTGCCCGAAATCGGAACGCGGCCGAGGAGTATCTCGGTGCTCTCCGTGAACGGGATTTGATGAGTGTCGATAACCTGTGTTACCTGCAGGTCCGGATGCTTGCAGCATTCGAGGAATGGGACGAACTCCTTGAATGGGAGGAAACCTCCGAAATTATCCAGCAGGAGAATCGTCCTCTTCGAGTGACTCGTGCGCTCATCCAGGCCATTTACAATACGCAGTTTCTTACTTTCGAAGAGCAAAACGATCCGGAGGGGGCCGTAGAGCACTTTGTCTCGTCTGTACTGCCGGAATATGGAGGTCTTTTCGCGGTCCGCTCCTCCATGCAGGCGCCCGAAGTGTTGAAGACCTTTATGATGCGGGCTGTAGCAGAAGAGGAAGGCTACGACAGCTTACGGGCAGACCTGCAGGAAACAGCTGAAAGAGTTGGGATGGATGATTCGTTCTTCAACGCTATCGCGGCGCTGGGAGAAGGCGGAGTCACGCCGCGGACCATCGACAATCCACTTGAGGAGGCGATGGTGGCTTGGTCGGAGGGGCGCTCGGACGAGGCTTTCCAACTCCTACAGGATGCAGAAGCCTCAAGACGAAAGGCTCGGCTTCTTATTCCCTTGGTTGGCACGTTGCAGAGCCTTGACGTAGAACGTGAACTTGCAGGTACGCTTGCGCAGTTGGATGAGCCGGAGCGGCAAGATCTCATTCAGGCGCATGAGGTGTGTAGGCGACTTGCTGAGTCCGGAGGACCTCCGTCCACCTGGAGGGCGTGGTTCGAGGCGATCACGGAAGATCGATATTCCTCAAGCGATGAAGCGCTGAGGTACGCGGAGAAACTCGGGGAGGAGTGGAGTCCAAAGCATCTTCTCGACACGAGCGGGGCTCTTCACCAACTCACGCAGAGTATTGAGGACGCTCCCCTTTCCGGTAGTGGCGCTCGAACAGTAAGTCGTGCCCTTCCTGCGCTGCTCCGTGCTTTGCAAGGCGATCCCCAGTATCCCAGAAGTACATTTCAGGATGTGTATCGGGCCGTCCAGGCTCGCATTCCCTATGTCGACGATCTGGTCCAAAGTGACTTCGACGTGTACCTGGACCTGTCGGAGATTCGGTTAGAGTACGGAGGTGTGGAGCAAGAATACCGCGAGGTTATCGATGGGGCAGTAGAACTGTGGAATGAAGGGAAGTCCCCCTACCGAATCAATTGGCTTCTCGACTTCGCAGAACTGCTTGCGCTAACTTCCACTCGGGACGAGGAAGCCCAACTACGCTTTCTGACGACGGTTGTCGAAGCCATTCAGAAGCACAGAAATCACGTCGAGCCTGCTCAGGTCAAATTCTTCCGTAGGCTCTGTGAGGACGTTGGGCATCCTAATGTGGGGGCCGGTCTTGAAGTAGAGGCTGACGAAGAGGGGGACGCCGAACCTGAAGAAGTGCTCTGTAGAATGCTGCGTGGACAGACTCTGGGAATCTATACTCTCACGGAATCGGCCGGAAGACGGGTGAAGTCCTTTTTGGAAGAACGGTGTGCCAGAGTCACGATCCATCTCCGCCATGACAAAGAGGGCAACCAGGAGCTTCACCGGATCGCCGAAAATGCGGACTACTTCCTCGTCGTGACGCGCAGCGCAAAGCATGCCGCCACGGATGTTATCGGCCAACACGTTCCGACCGAACGGCTCATTCGGCCTCAAGGCAAGGGGGAGTCCAGTATGATTCGGGACTTGGTGGACTACGCTGAAAAAGAGGAGGAGGTAAGTACCGCCCCGTCCTGATAGCGCACTACTTTCCAATTCCTGAGGCAAAAGGGACAGCTTGACAGAGGATCATCTACGCGAGCACTCGGCCGAGAACCTCGAAGTCTACGTCCTGATCAATTTGTAGCACGGTGTTGGGGTACGCCTCATTGTCCGAAATTACCCGAATACGCTGATTCGGGAGTCGTTGAAGCCGCTTCAGCTGAACTGCATTTTCCAGCCGAACGAGGTAAACGTCGTCTTCCTGAATGTCTGTCGTTTCCGACTGGAACTTAAGCACGGGCACTAGTGACTGCTTCCGGTACCTTCGATTCATTGCGTCCCCCCCAATAAATACCCAAAATACCTCTCTTCCAGGTCGGGAAAGGGCCTCCTTCCCTTTCACATGACCGATCGGTCGCTTGCTGATTTGACACTTCCCTCCCTCTGAATGAGTCGTGAGGCGGTATATCGGGTCGCGGTGATTTTCGGAGCGGCTACGTAGCGCGGATAAAACGGCCTCGGGACTTTTGTCGCGAGGCTTATGTTTATCATCTTCCCAGTTGCCTAGAGTTCGCTTGCTAACGTCCAGAAGCGACGCAGCCTCCTCTTGGGTTAAACTTGCCCTCTTTCGAGCCTTGCGCAGCTTTTCACCAAAGCTATCTTCTCTTTCTTTCATATCGATGCGCAAAACAAGGCGAATATATACGAAACAATGTTGCAGCTTTTGAAGTTTCAGTGGGCGAGTTGCAGCCCAGAACCGATAAATGCTCATGGCAGGGACCCAGTCTAGGCAAGTTCCAGTCTTCCACTATTGACGACTCCGTGCTTCCGTGATAAATCGATCATAGCGGTTTAAAAATGAAGAAGGATGTGCTTGAGACGAACGCGTTTCGCCTCGATCAGGGTGCATCGCATCCACTATACCTGTTCAGTCTCCGGGCATCTGAGTTGAGTCAGATTACCACAGTTTTTCGGGCGGGACGGGATGATCAAGGAGACCTGGAGGGCTATCAACGAACAGAAAGTGATCGCTACATCAGCGACATTGCCGAGTATCTCGGTACGGAGCGGGCTGTTCTGCCGAATAGCATTGTCCTTTCTCTGTCTTCGGAGGCGCAGTTCCGCTCCCATGACCATTCCGGTTTAAGGGAAAGGGGCATCGGTCAGCTCGAAATTCCCGTCTCCGAAGACCCCGATAACCGGATTGTTGATGG
>ERZ1034519.80-NODE-80-length-17071-cov-13.750882_pt1 | contig 17071 bp, 12 predicted proteins | sample MGYA00520655_ERZ1034519 | MGnify/ENA primary metagenome ERZ1034519 (study PRJEB33760, sample SAMEA4777702) | hypersaline lake metagenome | biome: hypersaline environment; feature: brines | place: Spain | collected 2012-08 | depth 0 m ...
ATGAAAAGCGCCACCTCTTCCCTGCACCATCTCTTGTCCAATCACGAGCAGGTATATCTCCCGGACGGGGAAACGCATTTCTTCTGCATGGACGACCCCGTCCAGCACTCGGGCTTCTTCTTCCCCGCTCGGGCTCCGTCTCAACGAGCGCCCGACTACGACCGACACGGCGAGACGAATCTCGACTGGTACAGGCAAATCTTTGAACCGGCCCATCCCGACCAGTGCGTCGGGGACTACTCGTCCACCTATCTGCCGGCCCCCGACGCTCCCCTCCGCATCAAGCGCCTGCTCCCGGACGTCAAGCTCCTCTTCATGCTACGAAATCCGGTGGACCGAACGTACTCGCACTACTGGCACCGTGTGAAGACGGGCCGGGCCGTTCACGGCTTCGAATACGAGCTTCAGCACGGCCCCAGCACCCTTCTCCTTCGTAGCTTTTACAAGCCCCAACTGGAACGCTACTATGACTTTTTCCCTGAAGACCAAGTAAAAGTCGTTCTCTTTGAGCGCTTCGTGGATCACACACAGGCCGTCGTCGACGAGGTCTGCTCGTTTCTCGGACTGGAAACCGCTGTGGACGTGGCAGGCGTGGACGCCCACCAAAATCGATCGCCCGTGCCCCGGTGGCCGGGCCTCCAACTCCTGTTCAACTACTGCACCACCGGGATCGAGACGCGCTCCGAAGGCCAGCTTCCGTATCCGGCACAACCCCAGTCGAGCTACGCCCTGCAAGGCCTCGTCCACCACCTTCGACAACTCAACCTGACGCCCCGTCGTCCGCCCCCGATGAACGACTCGGTCCGGGCGTGCCTGGAACAGATCTTCGCCCGCAAAAATCAGGACCTGGGCACCCTCCTCGGCGTCGATCTCACGAGCTATTGGCCCTTCCTCCGCAAACAGCACGACGAGCCTGCTGAAACAGCGGCCTGACGAAAGATCTCCTCGGCCCTGGTCTGCACACTACTTCCCCATGTCCCCGTCTGAACCGCCGGTCTTCATCGTTGGGTGCAGCCGCTCCGGCACCACGCTGCTCCGACTCATGCTCACGCAGCATCCCCATATGCACATTCCTCCCGAGTCGGAATTTCTGCTCTCACTTCATGAGAACACCGACCGCTACGGCGACTTCAGCGAACCTCATGAGCGGTGGTTCTTTATCCGCGACCTCCAGACGACAGAGGTCTCCATGGGCGCCTACGCATTTCCCATCTTCGACCTCAGCATCCACGAGGCCGAGACCGCTCTGGCCGACCGTGCGCCCACCGATTTCGCGGGCGCTGCGGACGCACTCTTCCACGCTTCGGCCCACAAGCACGGCAAGCAGCGATGGGGCGACAAAACGCCTCACTACGTGCGGCACATCGAGTGGCTGTCCGAGGCGTTCCCGGAGTCCCAATTCGTGCATATGATCCGTGACGGGCGGGACGTCGCTCGAAGCCGCGTCGAGGCTGGATTTACAGTGAGCATGCGACGATCGGCTCGGCACTGGAAAGAAGAGGTGCACACAGGACGCCAGGCCGGACGCCCTCTCCCCGCCCGTCGCTACCGGGAGCTCTTCTACGAAAACCTGGTTCGCAATCCCGAATCTGTCCTACGGGATCTGTGCGACTGGCTGGATCTGGAGTTCACCGAGGCCCTCTTCGCCTTCGACGAGAGCGGCGACGCGTCCGTCCCCGACGAGCACGCCCATCTCCACGAAAAGCTGAATGCTCCGGTCGATCCTTCTCGCGCCCAGGTCTGGAAACACTCCCTCAGTTCCCGCGAGACTGCCGATGTCGAAGAGGAAGCCGGCTCTCTGCTGCAGGCCCTTGGCTACGAGTTGACGGGGGCACGCGTCCCCCTCTGGCTTCGGGGCCTCCGCGGGCTTCACCGCAACACCCTCTCGTACACCAAATCGCTCGTCGAGACGCTCCGTCGGCTTGGGATCGCCTAGGAAGCAGTGGCGTGCTCCCGATCGTGGACCGCGCGCTCGTAGATCTTCCGCAATGCCCCTGCCTCCGACGACAGGCTAAACGAGGTCTCAATTATTTCCCGTCCGGCCGCCGACACCCCACGCAGCTCTTCGTCCGAGCACGCCCGCAGCCGTCGGAGGCGTTCCGCAATGGCGTCCACCTTCCCCTCCGGGGCCAAGAGCGAATGATTGGACTCCGGAATCATCTCCGGAATGCCCGCATGGGTGGTCGACACACACGGCAGCCCCACCGCCTGGGCCTCGATCAGCACGGTCGGGGTGCCCTCCCGGTCTCCGCTCGCGGCCGTCTTGCTGCAGAGCAAGAACGCATCGGCCTTCTGAAGACGCCGCGCGACCTCTGCGTTCGGGATGGAACCGAGAAGCTCAACGGACGACTGCAGGTTATGGGCCTGAATGTACTGCTCCAGGTCGTCCCGCTGCGGCCCGTCGCCCACGATGTACAGTTGCAGATCATCCCCCGCCTCAATTCGCTTCTGCACCGCCCGGATGGCGTCGAAGTGGCCCTTCTTCCCGGTAAGGCGCCCCACGCTAATGAACTCCGACACCGGAGCGCTCGGGGGACGGTAAGGAAAGTCGTCGAGGTCCCGCGCGAGATGGACGACCTGTACGGCGTCGGGGGGCGCCCCGAGACGGACGGCCGCTTCTTTCATCTCCTCCGAGAGCACAACGACCGCCTGGGCCGTACGCCAAATGGACTCGTAGGCCTCTCGCCAGCGTCGTTCACGCGGCAGCTTCGAAATGTCGTACCCGTAGAAGGTGACGACGAACGGTAGATCCAGTTGCCTAGCAATCGGCACGGCCTTGACCCCGGGCCGGCCGAAATGAGCATGCAACACGTCAGGAGCGACCCGCTCGATCGCCTCTTCAGCCCCCGGCCATAATTCTCGCCACGATGAATCGAGCGCCCCGTCGAGTCCCAGCTCCTCGAGAAGACGATGTCCCATCCGTCGTGGGTTCCAGAGTGCGGGCCAGGGCACGACGGTCACGTTCTCAAAGGGCCGCTCGTCGGGATTCACGCGCTCGTTGGCCACCACATGGTTGTCCACCCCCTGCCGCTCCAGCTCCGTCACGTAGTCGTAGATGAAGGTCTCCGACCGCTTCGAGAAGTCTTTGCAAAGGTGCGCGACGCGAATGCTCACGATAAGATGGGTGTTTTGGGCAGCGTGCCGGCCTATGGAGTGGGTCCCTAGAACTGTGCCTCACTCGAAACGAGAGGTCCAGGGCTGTGCCCCCGTCTTCTCTTCAGGATCTCGGGGGGCGTCCAACGTCAAAACGCACGACGGAGCAACCTTCCTATGCAGCCATTCCTTTTTTCGGATTCCTCCGCTTGCCTCCACGTCTCCCCCGCGATGAAGATATCCGTCATCATTCCCGTCTACAACGACCCGTCCGGCATCGACGCGACCCTTCGGTCCGTCATGGAGCAGGACCATTCGGACTACGAAGTGATTCCGGTCGACAACAACTCGACGGACAGGACCCCAACGGTGATACAGGAGTGGGCCCACCAGTATCCGAACCGCATCCGTCCGGCGTACGAGCACGATACTCAGTCCTCCTACGCCGCCCGGAATGCCGGCATTGAGGCCGCACAGGGCGAGATTCTCGTCTTCATCGACGCCGACATGGCCGCGCCGTCGTACTGGCTCACGGACGTCCACGAAGCGTTTTCCACCTCGGAGGCGGACTACCTCGGGTACGAGGTGGACGTCTACGTTCCGGAGGACGAGGCAGGCTTCTGGGGCTGGTACGATACGGTCATGGGCCTGCCGTCCCGGTACCACTACGACGAGAAGCAGTTCGTCCCCACTTCGTGTCTTGCCGTCCGACGCGCCGTCTTCGAGCAGGTCGGGCGCTTCGACGAAACGGCAGTCTCCGGGGGCGACAAGGAGTTTGGAGAACGCGTGCACCGCCACCCAGATTTAACCACCGCCTTCCGGGACGACATTGTGGTCTGCCACCCCGCCCGTACGACCTTCGAGGCGCACCGCGCAAAGGCCCTGCGCGTGGGACGCGGCCTGGCCCGCCTCTGCGACCCGTCAACCGCTTCCGGGGACACCACGTCGGTTCTCATCGAACTTCTGCTCCACGCCGTGCCTCCAGACCCGCGCCGTGTCGCAGAGCAAGCCCACGACGTTCCGGCCCATCAGTTTCTCCGCCTGTACATTGCCGACTGGATTCTCCGATACCTCCGGCTGTACGGGGCCCTGACGTACTGTCGGAAGGAAGCGCCCGAATAACGTCCACTCGCGTTCCACTCTGACCAAGTCGTACTCCAGGGCCTCAACCCGTTCTGTCCACGGCCTTACAGGGACCAGCCGGAAAACTCTTTCCCAGTCAGCGCCCGAAGCTGATCCACGTCGTTTTGGAGATGAGCCCGCACTCGCGCCCGCGTAGATTCGGAGAGGGTCGGCCGCTTCACGTCGCTCCGAAACACCGACAGCCCGCGCTCACGAAGCGCCTGCGGGAGAAGTGCCTTCCCTACAGACGTCAGGAACTGTCCGAATTGAGTTTCTTGAAGGAACGTCGAGACACCGGGCTTCAGTTTTCCGGATGTGGTGTGGTATTCCTCTTCAAACGCAGAGGCCTCAACGGCCGGGTCGACCCCTAGAAACGAAAAAACCTCTCGGAGCACCGATTTCCGGTCGGCCCGCAGCCGCTCCGACTCGATCACCAGCACGCGCTCTCCGGGATAGTGCTCCAAGTACTGCGAGAGTTGGAAGTGATAGCGACTCGTCTGGAGGTAGTGGCTGCCATCGACGGGTCGGAAGGCCTCGTCGACAGACTGCGACTCGCGCCCGGCCACCCGGTTGTGGGCGTAGTGGGACACGGCGCGCTCAATGGGGTCGCGGACGAGATACAAGAGCTTCACGTCGGGGAGCAGCCGATGCATCCGCTCCGGCACGCCCCGAAACGCTGGGTACTTCGTGTAATTGGTGGAGGCCTCCCCGAACGCCTGGGCCGACTCTCGAAAACACTGTTTGTACCAGGCCAGGCCTTTTTCATTGCGCCGTAGGAAAAAGTCCGGCTCCTTCGGGTCCGACACGCAGACCTGCGGGTGCGCGCCGAGGTACCGGTGCAGGCTCGTCGTTCCGCACTTCATGGCCCCAACGAGGATAAACGTGGGAAGTGTACCGTCGCTCATGACGAGGCGAGGGTCCGGGTGAAACTGTCGGCACTGCATCCGCCACTACGAGAGGGCCATCGAGCGGAATTTGGCGTGCTGATCCAAGAGCTCGTCGTAGCTCCCCTCCCCTACTTTTCGCCCCTCCTCCAGCATGAAGATGTTGTCGGCCCGTTGAACGGTGCTCAAGCGGTGGGAAATGATCAGGATGGTCTGCTCCCCCTCCAGGTCGTAGATGGCCTCCATCACGCCCGCCTCCGTGGACTGGTCCAACGCACTGGTGGCCTCGTCGAAGACGAGGACCGAGGGGTCGTGGTAGAGGGCCCGCGCAATGCCGATGCGCTGCCGCTGTCCGCCGGACAGCTTGACCCCCCGCTCCCCCACGACCGTCTCCCACCGGTTCGGCAGGTCCTGCTCTACGTAGTCGAGGATGTGGGCCCGGCGGGCCGCCTCCCGGACCGTCTCCATGTCAATTTGGTCTCGGGGCACTCCGAAGGCGATGTTGCGCGCCACCGTGTCGTCCGACAGGTAGATGTGCTGGGGAACGTAGCCGAGGGTTTGCTGCCAGCGCCGCAGGTTGTTCGCCCGCAACGGGGTGCCGTCAATTGTGATCTCTCCCTCTTGAGGACGCAACAGTCCCAATGCAAGGTCGACGGCCGTCGTCTTTCCCGAGCCCGTTTTGCCGACAAACCCAACCATCGAACGGGCCGGAATGGCGAGTGAAAGGTTTTTGATTGCGGGCCGATCGGCATCTGGATAGGTGTAGCTCACCTCGCGGAGCGCGAGTTCTTCCTCCAGCAGGAGCGGCGGAGCGGCGGTCCCGTCCGCCCCTCCGGACGCGGAAGAACGGGCCTCCGCCAGGCCCTTCAGGTCCCGGTGCAGCTTATTCAGCGCCGCGATGTTGAACCGGGCGCTGGCCAGCCCATGAAACGCTTCTTGAAGCGCCGGCAAGAGGCGATATCCCGCAAACGCATACAGCCCGAGGACCGGAATCACCTGCTGCAGGCTTTCCCGAACCGCGATGAGGTACACCGCGATCAGAATGATGCCCCCGAAGGCCACCATCTCAATGATGTATCGCGGTGCCTTCTTGATCACGCGATACAGCGCCTGATTTCGGGCGTAGCGCTCCGAAGGATCGTCGTAGAGATTGAGAAAGGCCTCCTCCTTGCCCTGAATCTTGACCTCTTTGATGCCCCCAAAGGCCTCCCCGACGAACTGGTATCGCTTCGTGTTGGCCTCGACGCGGGCCTCTCCCCGCTCGTCCAGTTGGCTCCGCACAACGAGGTAGATGGCCCCATACGCCGCGCCCAGTACAACGGTGACCATCAGGGCTACGACCGGATCGAAGTACACCAAGAAGCCGACAATAAAGAGCGCCACGACGGCCTTTGCCACCCCGCGGAGTGTGGGCTTCAGCATCTGATCGGTCACCTCCTTCACCTCCTCGAGAATGTTTTTCCCGAGCTCCGAGCTGTTTCGGGTCAAAAAATACTCGTACGGCCGGTACAGGTAGCTCCGGAGCAGCCGCCGCGAGAGGCTGTGGTTTCGCCCCCACGAGTAGCGCTCCATCGCCCAGCGGGTGAGAATGATAAAGACGTTGCTGACAACGAGAGCGAGAAGCGCCCCCAGGCCCAAGGCGATGAGGAACGATCGGTCGTCGTCGAACCCGAACGTGGCGTAGGCCCAGCGAAGGTACTCATTTTCCTGAATGATCGACGGATCGGAGGCCACCGAGAGGAAGGGCATGATGGAGGCCACGCTCGCCACCTGCAGGCTCGCCATCAGCAGAACGGCCACGAAGAGAATATACAAATTTCGCCGTTCTCGCCGCGTCAGGAGAGAAAAAAGCTTTCGGAGGACGTCCATGAGACAAAGGCAGTCGTGAGAAATGTTCTACGGCCGGAGACTCTTCAACCCGCCGATACACTCGCGGTGTTGGCACACCGGCCGCCGCACAGCGTTCCTTCGGTTTTTAGCCCTCAGTGCAAGAATTGGACGACGTGACGCGCTCTCCGGGAGCCTTACTCGTCGGAGCACACGCCGCTCAGAACCGCTCCCATTCGTTTCGTTTGTGCGCGGCGTCGGTAGGGATCGAGCGCTTCGGGAGAGGCTCCGCGCTGAGGCGTGTCCGCCGCCCAGGCCTCGTAGTGGTGCCGAATGTATTGCGCGAGCCCGGATACGTCGTCGCGACCAAACAGGCGGCCCCCTTCGGTCTTGCGAAGCAGCGCCGCCGCGTCGCCGCCCGGGGGCCCCACCCCCACAATGGGCCGTCCTGCGGCCAGGTATTCGTATATTTTGCCCGTCATCATCCCTTCGTCCTGCGGAAAGGATTCGATGGAAAGCAGCAGCAGTCCCGCCCGTCGCATGTACGCCACCGCCTCGTCGTGGGGCACGTACGGAATCAATTCGGTCACGTCCATCAGCCCCTGTGCGCGGAGGGCGTCTCGGACGTTCGCGTCCACCGTGCCCACCAGTCGAATGCGGAGCGCGGGCATCACACCCTCGTCGCGCAGCCGCCGGAGCGCACGCCAGAGCCCCGTGGGGTTCCGGGACGCGTAGAGCGAGCCCACGTGCGTCACCTCAAACGCCTCGGTCGACGGCGCCGCCTCCCCCGGAGACAGATCGTCCACATCGAAGCCGTTCTGCACAACCGTGATGGCCTCGCCCGCCGTCCGCCCCGTTTTTCCCGTCAGGAGGTCGCGCCAGGTCGGGCTGACCGTCGTCACCGCTCGGGCCTGCCGGAGCACCGTTCGTTCGAGGGCCGCGTCCAGGCGACGCGCCCACCGGGTGTGGGGCAGCTCGTCGTAGTAGTTGATGTCGGTCCACGGGTCGCGGAAGTCCGCCACCCAGGGCACGCCCGTGAGCGCCTGCAGCGCGGCGCCGGCGAGATGGGTAGAGTGCGGCGGTCCCGTCGTCAGGATGGCATCGACGTCCCCCTCTGCAACCAGTTGGCGTCCCCGCCACACGGAAAATGGGACCCACCCGACGCGGGCATCGGGCAGAAAAAGATTGGCCCGAATCCAGCGCGCGACCCTTTCCATCCCGGTTTCTTGCTGCCCTTCCACCGATCCCACATCTACCTCGTCGTCCGAGCGGCCCGCGAGGCGAGCATAGAACCAGTGCGGATCGAGGGACGGCGTGCGGTGGACCGAGGCCGCAGCCGGGACGTCGGCGGCCAGAGAGCGGTCGTGCGCCGGGAATGCCCCCTCACGGACCGTAAGCACTGTCGGCGCCCACCCGAACTCCGGCAGGTACTTTACAAACTTGAGCGCCCGCTGCACACCGGGGCCTCCGGCCGGCGGAAAGTAATACGACAGGAGCAGGACGCGTCGATCCATCCGGTCGGGGACGATATACGAGGGGTCGCAGAGTGCACGGGGCCTCAAGAGGCGTCCGCCTCGTCCGCGGCCTCTTCCTCAAACCAGCGGCGACGGACGCGGAGGCCCGCAAGCGTCAGGACACCGCCGTAGACCAGAATTGTGCTGGTCCACGCAATCCACCGGCCGTAGCGGTCGGCCGCCGGCTCAAATCGCATCTCCAGCGTGTGCTCGCCCTCCGGCACGTGCACGCCCCGGAGCAGATAATTGGTGCGATGAATCGGCACTCTCTCCCCATCCAGGTACGCGTTCCAGCCCGCCGGGTAGTGCACCTCGCTCGCTACGAAGAAGCGCGGCGCGTCCGTGCTGACCGTCCACCGGATCTCCTCGGGTTCGTACTGCTCCAGGGTCACGTCCGCCGTGCTGTTGCTGTCGATGGGCGCGACCGGCGCATCAAGGGGCTCCGGAAGAAGGGCCGTTCGGCGCGGCTCAAACGAGGAATCGCGAAGCTGCTCCCAGGTGGCCTCAGCCCCGTCCACGACCTCCGTCTCCCCGACGAGAAATCCTCGTGGGACGGCATCCGGATTTTCGAGCACCAGCACGCCGGACTGTTCGCTGCGATACGCCACCTCGGTGCCCGGCAGCTGTTGCCGCGCCACAATGTAGCGCGTATTCATGAGGTCGAGGGCGTTCTCGTTCGGGCCGCCCCGTTCCGTCAGCCGCAGGATGTGGTCGAGGTAGTCCTGGTAGCGTTGCAGCTTGGCCCCATGGTACCCGCCGACGGACTCGTAGTGGTACGACGGACGGGCCGTACTCGTGGGATTGCCCTCCGCCAACGAAAGGACGCGAAAGCGCCCCAGCCCCCCGGCCTCCTGCTGCCGCTGCTTGATGAACTGATCAAACTGGTAGGTGGGGATGGTCTGCTCGGTCCCGCCCGGCGAGTAGCGATCCTCATTCATGTAGCGGGTGTCCACCCCCCAGAGGTCGATGGCCACCACCGCCACCACCGCTACCCCCGCCCCCCACGCCGGAAGGGTGCGGCGCCGGTACAGGACGAGAGCCCCAGCCGCCAGCGCCAAAAACAGCAGGGTGCGCTGCGCGTCCGTCGAGAAGGCCCCCCGGCGCTGCTCCTTCAGCTTTCGCACCTGTTGTCGCACCGCCTGCTGGACTTTGGGGTTTTGGGGCGACACATTTGGATTCTGGCGCAACAGGGCCTGCCGGATGCGCTGTTCTTCGTTCGGCTTCTCGAAGTCGAGAACCGTGTTGGGGGCCAGCCAGACCAGACCGACGACCGCGAACACGACCCCAAACGCAATCAAAATGGGTCGCTGTCGAGGGTCGGTCTGCTGCCGCTGCCGGCGGCTCTGTGTCTCGTCGCGCCGCAGTGCGTAATCGAGCCCAATTCCCGCGAGCACGATCAGGGCGAGGGCCGTGATGCTCAGCCACATCTCCGGCCCCCGGAAGGCGTCGAAGAAAGGGAAGTATTGGAAGAAGGGCCAGTTGATCCAGGCGGCGTACTTGCCCAGCGAGAACAGCGCGGTGCCGAGCGTGGCGAGCCCAAGCCCCCATACCAGCCAGGTTCGCACCTTCCACGCAGCGAGGCCCGCCAAGGACAGGACGACCCCCGTCAGGTAGTGCGGCCCCTCGGTGAAGGTCTTGGGCCCCCAGTAGGTCTGTCCCCCGCCGCCGAAGGCATCGGCCACCGCGAACGTGAAAAGCTCGCCCGGTCCCTGGCTCCAGCGCATCGCCGCCTCCCAGCCCATGCCACCGCCCCCCCCACCGTCGCCCCCGCCGGCCGTGGCGGCCGCCCCCCGCACCGAGAATTGCTTGTGCTCGTACCGGGCGAGGTAGGGATGCGCCGCCATACAGAGCCCCAGCACCGTCCCGAGGCCGAGCCAGCCAGTCGACGTGGCCAGTGCCGGCACCCGGTCTTCCCGCACCGCCCCAATGACCTCCACACCCCACCAGAGCAGGAGGAGCATTCCCGTATAAAAGACGATCTGCGGGTGCTTGGCCCGCAATTGGAGGGCCAGGGCGCCCGCAAACAGGAGGCTCCCCCATGCCGACGGGTTGCGCAGGGTGTACGCGAAGGCGAGCAGGACGTACGGGGCGTAGGCCAGCGCGATAAACTTCGTGTTGTGCCCCACTGCGATGATGATGGGGATGTAGGTCGTAAAGCCAAACGCCACCCCCGAGAGCAAGCCCGAGAATTGATTTCGGGTCAGATAGAAGACCAGGAAGTACACCCCCATCATTAGCACAAACAGATGCCCCACCGGCCAGGCCACACTGCGAGCCATGCTCACAACATCGTCGAGCTGCGTGACCGCCGTCTTGTAGTTGATGTAGGGCATCCCGCTGAATACATTTGGCGCCCAGCGAGGCCATTCCCCTGTCTGCTCGTGGTGCTCGATCGTCACCTGCGCGTTGGCGCGAAAGGTCGTATTGTCGCCCCCCTGGAAGGTATTTCCTTCGAAGACGACGGGCGAGTAGAACGACAGCGCAAGGACCAGAAAGATGCCCAGACAGACCCCGTGCCGCGCAAGCGGAGGAAGACGCGTCCACATCGTGTCGGCGTGGGCGGCTCGCGGGGCAGGAGACCGGGCAGAAGAGGCCATGAAGACGGGACGTGCTGACGCACTCGACAGGAGAAGGGCGGGCCGAGCGGCCCACTCGATTCCACGAGCCTCTCGAAACGGTCGGGTATTTTCGCTGTTCCAGCGCGAGCACCTTCCGCCACTGGGCCCCATGGGAAAATCACTACACGCAAGCCCGGTGGCTCTTCCCTCACGCTCCTTCCCACCGAGCCGGTGATTCACCTCGACCACTGTCCCCTCTGCCGCAACGAATCGACCCGGCACGTCCTCACCTGCCAGGATCACACGGTCTCGGGGAAGACGTTCCCTATCGTCGAGTGTGAGCACTGCGGCTTTCGCTTCACCAACCCGCGCCCCCACCCGGACGATCTCGGGCAATACTACGAGAGCGAGGACTACACGCCCCACCAGAACACCAGTCAGAACGTTATCGACACCCTATACCGGTGGGTGCGCCATTACACCTTGCGGTCAAAATGTCGTCTCATCACCAACCTCGTCGATGATCCGCCCGGCCGGCTGCTCGATTTCGGGTGCGGCACAGGAGAATTTCTGGCCCATTGCCAGTCGCAAGGATGGGACGCCCGTGGCCTCGATCCGGACGAGACGGCCCGAACCGTGGCGGCCCGACAACACGGCCTCACCGTTGAGCCCCCCGGGCGCCTCCAAGACGTTCCGTCCGGGCACTTCGACGTCATCACGCTCTGGCACGTGCTGGAGCATGTGCCGGACCTGACCGGGACGATCAAGGCCCTCAAACGCACGCTGGCTCCTTCGGGCACGCTGGTTGTCGCCGTTCCGAACTGGTTGTCCCTCGACGCACAGTTTTACGGCGAAGACTGGGCCGCGTACGACGTGCCGCGCCACCTGTCCCACTTTCGCCCCCGCGACGTCCGGCGCTTGTTCGCTCGGTTCGACCTGGACGTCGCCGAGGTCCGCCCCATGCGCCTCGATGCGTTCTACGTGTCCCTGCTGAGCGAGCGCTACCAAGGCGGCTGGCTGCTCCGCGCCCCCTTCGTCGCCCTGTGTTCTGCCCTGTGGGCCGCGCAGTCCTCGCCCCGCCACTCCGCCCAGCTGTATCTCATTCGGGACCGCACTGCTCCATGAGCCGGGTCAACCTCTTTCTCATCGGCGTCAACAAGGCCGGAACGAGCTGGCTGTACACCCTGCTCAACCGGCACCCCGACATCTTCATGGCCGACGAGAAAGAGCTCTACTACTTCGGCGACACGGGCCGCGACGAAGAAGCGCCGTGTACCCTGGAGGACTACCACGCCCATTTCCCCTTCGACCAGGACCACCGCTACTTCGGGGACGCGACCGTGATGTACTACCGGCACGCCGCGACCGCGGACGCCATCCGGGCGTACAACCCGGACGCGAAACTGCTCGCCATCGTCCGGGACCCCATTGAGCGCCTGCTCTCCCAGTTTCAGTACCACAAGCAACTCGGAATCCTGGACGAGTCGACATCCCTGTCGGAGGCGCTTGACGGTCGCGATCCAGAGCTCCTCCGCGACAGCCACTACGAGGAGACCCTTCCGGCCTACACGGAGCGGTTCGGGCCCGAGCAGTTCACGGTCGTAAGCCTGGAGGCCGGCAAAGAGGCCCCGGACCGCTTCTGGAGAACCCTCCTCGATTTCTTGTCGCTCCCGGATGCCCCTCGTCCGACCGACGAGGGCCGCCCCGCCAACCCGACCGGCAGCGCCGCTTTCCGGGCCGTCTATCGAGCGACCGTGCGCCCCCTGCGCCGTTCCCTTCCCGGCGCGTATCGCTGGCTGCTCGGGCACCCGGCGGCCCGTACGGCCAAACGTGCCCTCCTCCGGGTGCTCGGCACGGCGGGAGCGAAGGCGGACATGCTCACGCCCGGCCTCGAAGAACGCCTTCTGGACGAATTTGCCCCTACCTACGCCTACCTGCACGACCTCGGGATGGAGGTGTACGACCGTCCCTAACCAGAGGGGCGGAGCGCCTCTCCGATCGGCGTGTCGCCCCCGTACAGCGTGATGGCGTGCCCAACGGTGTTGTCGTCCGCGAGGCACTGAACGACGGCCTGCGCGACGTCGGCGCGCGGAATGGGATCGCCCGCATCGGGATCCGTGTCGACGTAGGCCGCAACGCGACCGGTGCCCTCCGCATCTGTAAGGCGCGTGGGCCGCAGGATCGTCTCGTCGAGCGACGAGCGCTGGAGCGTGCGGTCGGCGACATGCTTGGCCACGATGTAAGGCTTGATCGGCCCCTGTCGCGACTCCGGATCGCCGGCGCCGCGCGAGCTGATCATGACGAACCGGTCGATCTCCTTCTCTTCGCACGCGTGGACCGCCCGCTCGGCCCCCCAGAGGTCGACCAGGATCGTCTTGTCCCACCCTGTGCTTCCCCCGGCCCCCGCCGTAAAGACGACTGCATCCGCCCCGTCGAGGGCTGAGGCAACTTCTCCCTCCAGATCCCCAAGCCGCGGCTCGGCCCCACGGTCCCGGATCGCCGCAAACTGGTCCTCAGAGCGAACGACGCCGATGGGATCGTGGCCCGCCTCGTTGAGGCGCGGAAGGAGGCGACGGCCGATGCCGCCGTGGGCACCGATGACTGCAACGGTCATTTTGAGACTGGGGAGGGGTGGAAAAACGGAGAGTACGACGCTCGCCGTACACGGTATTCAGGCTCCCCGGAGATTGTTGCACCCCCGGCATGCCGTAGTGGGACGGCCTCGCACTCCGGTTCGGCCTGTCCCGCCCGCCACTGCCGCTCATTTGCCACGGCGTCGACCCCGTCACAATTTCGGGGCGCCCTACAGGACTGTCAGTGACCGCCCGGCCTGCGCAGCCCATTCCATGGTCCTTCGACCCAGAACCGAAGAGGGCTGTTTTCTACCACGTGAGCCCCACTCGGATCATGTGCTGAACGTTCGTCTGGACGTAGCTTCCGCTCAGGGTCGCGGCATCGATCACGTCCCCGACACTCGACGGCTCTTCCCGGGACCGGCCGTACGCTCGAAACGTGTATCCGGCCATGATCCCTGTGTCCTCCCCGATCAGTTCGGTGAAGTGAGCCTCCAGATTAAGGTCGAGGGTCCGGCGCATCCGTGTTCGCGACGCGCTGATGGGCGTGTCATCCCCAATGGTTCGGGCGGTCTCGTCGTCACCGCCGTTCAGGGTCGTGGCCACCGCCGGAACGAGAAGGGCCGATCCCCGGACGTACAAATTGTCCTTGATGAAGTCCGGGCCGACGGGAAGCTGGAGTTGAGCGCCGCCACCGGCCCCGAGCCCCGCGCCGCCGCGATGCAGGTTCGACTGATCCGGATTGCGGGGCTGGAGGTACCGGTAGTCGAGGTTGATCCGAATCGGGATGTACACGCTGATCGGCAGGCGGAGAAATTCGTCGAAGAGCGTTGCATTTCCGCCGAAGAGGGCCTCCGCACCGATGGTCCGCCGCGTGTCCCGGTCAAACTGCCCCGTTCCCAGCCCAGAGGCATAGTCGACCATCAACGAACCGTTCGGCCCGGAGACCATGAGGGCCCGAGCACTCCCGTCATAATTGTATCCCCCCGACCCACCGAAGGTAAAGTCCGATGACAAATTGCCGACAGATAGCGCCGTTGGTCCATCATCGTCGTCCTCATCCGCGGTCGCACTCTGAGCGACCGCCGATGGAGGCACCGCAATGAGAATCAGACCGGCGAGAAGCCCCCCGAAAAGAACCCGCCACATTGTGGCATCCTGATGTCGCTGCTTCATCGTTCGTGTCGAAACGTTTTGCGTGTAACTGCGAGGTTAATAGTGGCCTTCGAACCAGTCGATTGCCTCTTCTTTAGCGACTCATTAATTCAGCTAATTGACCAACCAAAGTAAACCACAAAGTTGGACAAGATGTCGTAGTTGAATAGTTCACAAGGGGGCTTCTTCAAGGTAGCTCAACCCAGGTAGAAGTGGAGTGTTGGGTGCGATCCTTCAACAGATAATCTACCATAGAGTGAGCACACAGATTTAGACCAGGCTCTTCCAATGCTTCTGGTGTATCCCCCCCCAACGCCACTCAATGAATTGGGATCGATTCGCCGGCTCGAAAGACACCGGCGCATTGATTTTGTCGTACGTGTTATTCTCGGCCGCCCTGTTGACGTCTCCGGCGGAATAAATTCTTTTTCATCTCGTCTTTTTTCCTTGAGACGTTTCGTCGCACAAGCCCGTTGACCAGTGGGGGCAATGGAGAAGACCCGACGGACCCAACGGTCCCCCATCCTCTTACCGGAGACAACCGTCTTCCGGCACGAATCTCCTTTCGAAAGTCCATCGTGCTGTCAACACTATCATGCTGGCAGTGGGAGTCTCTCTCGCCACTCTATTTCTCGTCAGGCTTGCGCATGAACAATCCACAGTGCTCCTATACCGTACGGTGCTTTTTTCTCGCCCTACTGGTGAATCTCTTCCTGCCTAACATTCTCCCTCGGCAGCTCGCCAGCGCGCAGGATGTCCCCTCTGAGGCTTCCTCAGATGCCCCCGATCTCGGCGTTGTGTGGACTCCTTCTACAGCCCCCGACTCGGCCCTCGCCGCCCTCGACCGCATCGCAGCCACCGGCGCCACGGCCGTCCGGCTGACGCACCTCCCCGCCGATGCGGCAGCAGCTACGATAGCCACCCGGGCCGACTCGCTCGGCCTCCGCCTGTACGTCGACCTGCCGATGGCGGACGGGTCGGCGCCCCGGCCCGACGAGGCACGGCCCCAGGCCGACGCGTCGCTGGACCAACTGCGTTCGCTCGCCAATCGCCACGCCTCCATCACGCACGTCGGCCTCGCGCGGGGCGCCAGTACGACCGGGTCCCGACGCTGTGACCGGCTGCGTCGCTGGACGGAGCGGATCCACGACGCGTCCGCCTCCCTCCACACCTACTACGTGACGCCATTTGTGCCCTCCGCCGATCGGTGTGCGGATGCCGTGGACCAGCCCCTTCTCGACCTCCGCGGCCACCCGCGCCCCACAGACCGGTGGCGTGCGTGGCGTACGCGGACGGATTCGGTCGGGATCGGGGCGCTCGGAACGTGGACCCGTCCGGCGGCCGCCTCGGGCCTTCGGGTGCCCCACTCCGCGGAACGCCAGGCACGATACCTGGAAACCACCCTGTCTCGGCTTCTCGACCCCACCCGTGCCGCCCCGCCCGTCGTGTTCGTTGCCCGCTGGCAGGATGATGACGCGTCGCTCCTCCCCTCCCGGCGCTACGGCCTGCACGACGCCGCCGGGACGCCCCGCCCCGCGGCAACGGTGGTTCGGGGACTCTATTCGGGCACCCAGCGCACCTTCGCGTTCCCCGACGGATCGGCCCCGGCGGGGACGTCCGGCCTCGTTCTCGTGGGCTGGGGGCTCGTGGCCGTCCTCGGACTGCTGTACGCCAGGAGCCTCTTTGTGCGGGAGACGGCGGTTCGGTACTTTACGACCCCGGGCTTCTATCGGGACGCGCTTCGGGACGGGCGGGAGGTGTCGTTCGGGGCCAACAGCCTGCTGCTGGGCCTCGTGGGGGGGAGTCTGGGCGTGGCGGCCGCCCGCATGGCCCGGCTGGCAACGGCCCAGCCCGAGACCGAGCGCGTGCTTGCCGCCCTGCCCCGTGTCGTGGGAACGGCGCTGGCGCCGGGCGTTGAGCACCCGACGCTGGCTGGAGTCGCCGTCGGCGGGGGGGCGCTCGTCCTGCTCCTGCTCTGGACGGGGGCGGGGGTGGCGATGGCCCGTCTCGGGACGCGCTTCACGGTGGCGCAGGGGCTGATGCTCGTGACATGGCCCTGCTGGCCGGTCCTGCTGGCCCCGCCAGTCGCCCTCGCCGCCGGCCCCAACGCGCCACTGTCGCCGTCGCTCTCCACCCTCGTTCTACTCGGGGGCGGCACCCTGGTCCTTCTCTCGGTGACCCTCCGCGTGCTCTTCGACTACTGGCGGGTGACCGATGCCCCGGCCTGGACGCTTCTCCCCCTCGCCGCCCTAAGTCCACTCGCCCTCGTGGGCGCGTCCCTGCTCGTCGCGGCGCAGTACGGCGTGTCGTTCTCTCTTCTCTGGCGCCTCGCCGTCTACACCTAG
>ERZ1034519.85-NODE-85-length-16512-cov-16.400863_pt1 | contig 16512 bp, 13 predicted proteins | sample MGYA00520655_ERZ1034519 | MGnify/ENA primary metagenome ERZ1034519 (study PRJEB33760, sample SAMEA4777702) | hypersaline lake metagenome | biome: hypersaline environment; feature: brines | place: Spain | collected 2012-08 | depth 0 m ...
GGCGACGAGGTCGTACACCCGATCCACGGCGGTCAGCTCCTCGACGCTCCCCCGCCGGACCAGCGTTCCGTCCCGCAGGATGGCGATCTGCGTACAGACCTTTTCGACCTCGGAGAGAAGGTGGGAGTTGAGAAAGATCGTCTTGCCTTCGTCCCGCAGCTCCAGCACGATGTCCCGAATGGCGCGGCGCCCCACCGGATCGACGCCGCCGGTTGGCTCGTCGAGGAACAGCAGGTCGGGCTCGTTGAGGAGCGCCTGGGCCAGCCCGAGTCGCTGGAGCATGCCCTTCGAGAAGGTCTTCACCTTCGTGTCGCCCCGCCCGTCGAGGGCGAGGCGGTCCAGCAGCTGGGGAATGCGGTCATTGCGCTTGGCCCGGGGCACGTCGGCCAGGCGCCCGTAGGCGTGAAGCGTCTGGGTGGCCGTGAAGAACCCCGGAAAGCGGTGGTTCTCGGGGACGAACCCGATCCGGTGGCGGGCGGCCGGGGTGCCGGCGGGCCGGCCGAAGAGGCGGGCGGTGCCGCCGGAGGGGCGGACGAGCCCGAGCAGAATCTTGACGAGGGTCGTTTTCCCCGCGCCGTTGGGGCCGAGGAGGCCAAAAATTGCGCCCTCCTCCACCGCGAGCGAAATGCCGTCGAGCGCCTGCACCGTCGAGCGCCGTAGGAGTCCGGTGCGGTAGGTCTTCGACAGCGACGAGACGGAGAGGGCGGGCATGGGAATTATTGGTTCGCGTCCGGTTCCGGGGACGTGGGAGAATCTGGTGCGTCGCCTGCCCCAGGGGGGCGGGCCGGCGCCTCACGCCGAGCGACGTGCATGGTGCGCTGCGGGAACGGAATCTCGATGCCCTTTGCGTCGAAGGCGCGCTTCAGGCGCTGCCGCAGCTCTCGTTCTGCGGCGTACTGCTCGCCCGGCGTTACGCGCACCACGACCCGGGCCGTGACCGACGAGTCGCCGAAGTCCATCAGCCCCTGTACCTGGGGCGTCTCGTCCAGGACAATCTCCTCGTGTGCAGCCACCCACTCGTTTGCAACGCGTTCCATGACGGGGAGGATGGCGTCCACGTCCTGCTCGTAGCTGAGCCCCACCGGCACGATGGCGCGGGCCCACTGCACGCTCTTGTTGCCGAAGGTGCGCACCTCCCCGGCGGGGATCATCACGAGCTCGCCGTCGAACTTCCGCAGCTTGATGAGCCGCACCCCGATCTCCTCGATCGTGCCGGTGTGCCCGTCAATCGTGACGAGGTCGCCGACGTGCAGAATGTCGTCGAAGAGCAGAAAAATGCCCCCGATGACGTCCTTCACGAGGGTCTGGGCCCCAAACCCCACGGCGAGACCGGCGATGCCGGCGGTGGCAATCAGCGCCCCGATGTCGAGCCCCACTTCGCTGAGCACCATGATGCCCGCAACCGCCCATACGACGTAGCCCGCCGTGGACTGGAGCAGGGTGCCGAGCGTGACGGCCCGCTGGCGCTTCGGGTCGGTTGCCGGACGGTCCGCGACGGTCGCGATCCACCGTTCCGTCCCCCGCCGGACCAGGGCGAGCACGAGCGCCGCCAGGGCGAGAATAATGACGATCCGCACCGCCCCCAGCAGAAGGACCTGCAGGCCGGGCGAGTCGAGCCACGCCTGCGGGGCACCGAGCTGGAGGAGGAGATCGATCAAGGGAAGAAGCGGGCCGTCGGGAAGATAAAGGAACGCCGGGATGGGCTAGGCATCCGTGAGGGCCTCAACGCCGGGAAGGGGGGCGCCCTCGAGAAACGTAAGCAGGGCGCCGCCGCCGGTCGAGACGTGACTGATGCGGTCGTCGCACCCGGACCGGGTCAGTGCCGACACCGAATCGCCGCCCCCGACCACCGAAAAGGCACCGTCGTCCGTGGCGTCGGCCATGGCTTCTGCGATCGCGGTCGTGCCGTCCGCGAACGGGTCGACCTCGAACACGCCCATGGGCCCGTTCCAGACCACCGTCGCCGCGCCGAGGATGCGGTCGCGGTAGGCGTCGATGGTGGCGGGGCCGATGTCGAGGCCCATGAGCTCCGCCGGGATGTCCCCCTCCACGACCGAGGCCGTAGCGTCGGCCTCCGGCGCCTCGGCCACGACGTGATCCGTGGGGAGGGTGATGGTTCCCTCGGCCTGTTCGTACAGGTCCTCGGCCGTGTCCAGCCGATCGGCCTCCACGCGGGAGGCGCCCACCTCGTGCCCGAGCACCTTGAGGAAGGTGTAGCTCATGGCGCCCCCAATGAGCAGGTGGTCCGCCGTCTCCGACAGGGCCCGGATCGTCCCCAGTTTGTCGGAGACCTTGGAGCCGCCGAGGATGGCAACCATGGGATGGGCCGGGTCGTCCCGGACGCGCGTCAGGGCCTCGATCTCGTCCTCCATCAGGCGCCCCAGGGCCGCCACGTCCATGAACTCGGCCACCCCGGCGGTGGAGGCGTGCGCCCGGTGGGCCGCGCCGAAGGCATCGTTGACGTACACGTCGGCCAGGTTGGCCAGGGCCGTCGCGAAGGCCTCGTCGTTCGCCTTCTCGCCGGCGTCGAAGCGCGTGTTCTCCAGCAAGATCACGCTCCCCTCGCTCATGCCGTTGATCACCTCCTCGACGGTATCCCCCACCGTGTTGCTGGAGAACCGGACCCGTTCTTCGATGAGGGTGCCGAGGTGATCCGCCACGCAGGCGAGGCTCAGGTCCGGGTCGGGCTGACCGCCCGGACGCCCCAGGTGGCTCACGAGGATGGCCTTGCCGCCGTGGTCGAGGACGTGGCGAATGGTGGGAAGGGCCGCACGGATGCGGGTGTCGTCCCCCACGCAGGGGCTTCCGTCCTCGGAGGTGTCGAGCGGCACGTTGAAGTCGACCCGGATGAGGACGCGTTGGCCGCGTACGTCGACGTCGTCGAGGGTTAACTTGTGCATGGAACGGGGAAGTTGGGCGACAGAACGGGCGATGGGTCATGCCGCCCCGCGCGGGCTACAGCCGGGGCCGCGGGGCGGCACGAGGGCACAGCTACACGTTCATGAGCCGCTCCACGAGATCCACGGTCCGGTTCGCGTAGCCCCATTCGTTGTCGTACCAGCCGACCAATTTCACCTGCGAGCCGGCGACCTTCGTCCACGGCGCGTCGTAGATGCAGGAGTGCGGGTCGTGGATGATGTCACGCGAGACGATCGGGTCGTCGCTGTAGGCGAGGATCCCGTCGAGCGCGCCGTTGGCGGCTTCGTGGAAGGCCTCGTTGACGTCCTCGACCGTCACGTCCTGCTCCACGACCGCCGTAAGGTCGGTCACCGAGCCGTCCGGCGTCGGGACGCGCATGGCCATGCCGTCGAGCGCGCCGTCGAGGTGGGGCAGCACCTTGCCGACGGCCTTGGCGCCGCCCGTGGTGGTGGGAATGATGGACTCGGCGGCGGTCCGGGCGCGGCGGAGGTCGCCGTGGGGGCCGTCGACGATGTTCTGGGAGGCGGTGTAGGCGTGTACGGTCGTCATGAGGCCGCTCTCCACGCCGAAGGCGTCGTCGAGCACCTTCACCAGCGGGGCGAGGCAGTTGGTGGTGCAACTGGCGTTGGAGACCACCTTCTCGTCGCCGGTGAGGATCTCGTCGTTGACGCCCAGCACCACCATGGCGTCCACCTCGCTCTTGGCGGGGGCGCTGATGACGACCTGGTCCGCGCCGGCCTCCAGGTGCTGGGAGGCCTTGTCGTAGGTCCGGAACACGCCCGTGGACTCGATCACCACGTCGGTGTCGTGGTCGCCCCACGGAAGGTTCGTCGGGTCTTTTTCGCTGAAGACGGGAAACTCCTGCTCGTCCACCACGAGGGTGCTGTCCTCCAGGTGCACGTCGCCGGGGAATTGCCCGTGGACCGAGTCGTACTTGAGCAGGGTGGCCAGCGTCTCGGCGTCTGTTAGGTCGTTGATGCCTACGATCTCGATCTCGTCCTCCTCCCGTTCCAGGAGGGCACGAAAGCACAGCCGCCCGATGCGACCAAATCCATTAATTCCAAGCTTGATTGACATAAGGGGGTAGAAGTCGTCTCAGTTCAACAGTGAGGCGAAGGCACGCCGCAGTGACGACGGCCCCAAGGAGGCAACGTATTCACAAACCCTCCCGTGCGGTGAGGCAAATGCGCTATGCGTATCGCGTCGTTAAGGTATAAAAGAGCCGGAAGTCTCTTCGGTAAAGATCACATGCAAAACCGGGCCCGCCCCGGGACGGCCTGGTCGCGGGGGAAACGAATGAACGACGGCACGTTAAACGGAATTCGATACCCAATGCGGATCAGTTCGTGTGGACGCCCTCCATCGACGATCCGTCCTCTCGCGTTATCTTGATTTCGGACCCTCTCGCTGGACATGGCTGCCCTCAAAACGCCCGAAAAGACATCGCGTCGCCAAGAGCTTCGGCAAAACATTTTTGTCGACCTCTACGCGCGGGCCCTTCTGTTCTACGATGAGTACAAGCAACTCGCGCAGGGGCTCGGGGTGGCGCTTCTGGTGTTGATCCTGGCCATTCCGGGATACATCTACTACCATCAACAGCAAGAACAGGCGGCCAACCAGCAGCTCGGTCAGATTCTCCCGGTGTACGAGCAGGGCAACTTTCAGCAGGCCCTCGACGGGACGGGCGACCGGGCGGGGCTTCTCGCGATTGCCGACGACTACGGCGGCACCGACGCGGGCAACCTTGCTACCTTCTACGCCGCAAACGCCCTCTACCAGCGGGACGAGTACGACCGGGCGCTCACCTACTACCAGCGGTTCGAGAAGGAGAAGGACTTCATTGGCGCCAGCGCGTACGCGGCCCAGGCGGCCATTCAGGAAAACCGGGGGTCCTTTGAGCGGGCGGCCGGCCTTTACGAGCAGGCCGCCTCACAGTACCAGAATAAGTTGACGGCCCCCCGATATCTGCTCAACGCGGGACAGGCCTACGAAGAGGCCGGCCAGTACGAGGCGGCCATTGGGGTCTACGAGCGGATTCAGGAGGAGTACCCGGACTCCGAGCAGGCCAGCAACGCCGAACGGTACCTGGCGCGGGCGAAGGTGCACCAGGGCAGCACATCCTCGTCGTAGTCGCCTCTTCGGTCCGGGGCCGGGCATTCCGAGAGTGGGGCGGCAGCATGTGAGGGGGCAGCGTTCGGGGCGCCGAGCGTCCCCGTGTCGCCGGCCGGCCCTCTGACCTCCCGCACGTTTTACCTGTGGACGAGTCTCCTTTGGCGGCATGCCCACGATTCTGGTCGTAGACGACGAGGCGAGCATCCGGCGGACGCTCCGCGAAATTTTGGAGTACGAGGACTTTGGCGTGGAGGAGGCGGTCGACGGGGAGGAGGCGCTGGTGGCCCTCCGCGAGAATGCCTACGACCTGGTGATCCTCGACGTGAAGATGCCGAAGATGGACGGCATGGAGGTTCTCGAAACGATCGCCGACGAGGGCTACGAGGTGCCGGTCCTCATGATCAGCGGCCACGGCACCATCGAGACCGCCGTGGAGTCGACCAAGCTGGGGGCGTTCGACTTTATCGAAAAGCCGCCGGACCTCAACCGCCTGCTGGTGACCGTCCGCAACGCCCTGGACCACGGGGAGCTGGAGGTCGAGAACCGTCGCATGCGACAGACGATCACCGAGCAGAACACCGGGGACCTGCCCCCGATCATTGGGGAGAGCGACGAGATCCAAGCGATCAAGGACACGATCGAGCGGGTGGCCCCCACGGAGGCGCGGGTGCTCGTCTCCGGCGAGAACGGCACCGGCAAGGAGCTCGTGGCCAAGTGGCTGCACCACAAATCGGGCCGGGCCGACGAACCGATGGTGGAGGTAAACTGTGCCGCGATCCCGAGTGAGTTGATCGAGAGTGAGCTGTTTGGGCACGAGAAGGGGGCCTTTACCGGGGCCACGGAGCAGCGCATCGGCAAGTTCGAGCAGGCCCACGAGGGCACGCTGTTTTTGGACGAGATCGGGGACATGAGCCTCTCGGCGCAGGCGAAGGTGCTTCGCGTGCTGGAGGAGCATGAAATTGAGCGGGTCGGGGGGGAGCACACCATTTCGGTCGATGTCCGGGTGGTGGCCGCCACCAACAAGGACCTGATGGAAGAGATCGAGGAGGGACGGTTCCGGGAGGACCTCTATCACCGCATCGGGGTCATCCTCATCGATGTGCCCCCGCTCCGGGACCGCCGGGAAGACATCCCCCCGCTGACCCGACACATTGCCGAGCGGGTGGCCCAGCGCGACGGCCTTCCGCCGAAGGACTTCGCGGAAGAGGCGATCCAGCGGCTGCAGCGGTACGACTGGCGGGGGAATGTCCGCGAGCTGCACAACGTCATCGAGCGCCTCCTCATTCTCGTTGAGGGCGATGTGATTGAGGGGGACGACATCGATCAATTTGTGCAGCCGGGCGGAAACGGGGACGGCCCGACCCAAGAGCTCATCGAGGCGTACGACGACTTTAGTGACGCCCGCGACCAGTTCGAAAAGCACTTTATCCAGCACAAGCTCCACGAACACGACTGGAACGTAAGCCAGACGGCCGAAACGATCGGCATCCAGCGATCCCACCTCTACAACAAGCTCAACAAGTTCGGGCTTGAGCGGGGGGACTAGCGAGGGGCCCGGCTCCCGATGTGCCGAAACAGGGCGTGCATCGGGGGGCTGCAACCCAAGGGCTTGTGCTCACCACTCCATTGTCGCCGTTTATTCTGCCTTTCGCCGTGGACACGCCGCTGCTTCAGGTCGACGCCCTCCTCAAGCAATACGACACTGGGGGGGACGAGCCCCTCACTGTGCTTCGGGACCTCGATCTGGCCGTACAGGAGGGAGAAATTCTCGCCATCGTGGGGGAGAGTGGAACCGGAAAGTCCACGCTCCTTCACCTGCTGGGGGCGCTGGACCGGCCGACCGACGGCACGGTCCGGTTTGCCGGGACGGACCTCTTCGCGAAGAGCGACGAGGAGCTCGCGGCCTTCCGCAATCGGTCGATCGGGTTCGTCTTTCAGTTCCACCACCTGCTCCCGGAGTTTACGGCCCTTGAAAACGTGGCCATGCCGGCCCTCATCCAGCACCGCTCCCTGGCGGACGTCACGCCGCGGGCCCACGAACTGCTCGCCCTGTTGGGCCTGGACGACCGTGCCGACCACCGGCCCCGGACCCTCTCGGGCGGAGAAAAGCAACGAGTGGCCATTGCCCGGGCCCTCATGAACGAGCCGGCGCTGGTGCTCATGGACGAACCGACCGGCAACCTGGACGCCCGCACGGCCGAGCCCCTGCACCGCGAGATTGAGCGGCTAAGCCGAGAGATGGACCACACCTTCGTGCTGGCCTCGCACGATCCGTCCCTGGCCGAGGTGGCCGGGCGCGTTCTTCGACTCGAACACGGCACGTTGCACCCGCTGGCCGCAGCCGACGAGATGGCCCCCGAGGCCGGCCCGTCCGATGACGGGCACGCGGGGGGCTGATCTTGGGATGAAACGAAAATGATCCTTTAGCCGCGGGTGTCGAACTCCGGGTTCGGGGGCTCGTTGAGCCCAATCGAATGATTAGGCCGGCACACACTCGCACACCGGGCCCGGTGCGAGACGAATCCCTTCAGGAGAGGCCTTCCGGGTGCAGTACGAGGAACGATTGCCGGCCTGTCCCCGAGAAGACCCTGTCCAACCGGTCCGCTCGGGTGCTATCTCTGCGACATTAGGTGTTGTATCTCCATGGACTCGATTGACTCCCTTCCCCTGTTTCCGCTGAGCCTCGTCCTGTACCCGGGTGAGCAGCTGACCCTCCACATCTTTGAGGACCGGTACAGGGCCCTCACTGCGTACTGCCTGGAGCATGAGGTGCCCTTCGGCATCGTCCGGACCGACGGGGAGTCGTGGGCGGACGTGGGCACGACGGCCCGCATCGAGGAGGTCGTGAAGCAGTACGACGATGGGCGTTCGGACATCGTGGTGCGCGGCGAAGAGCGATTCCAGATTGACACCGTCCGCGACGACCAGGCGAGCTACTACACCGCCGATGTCGCGCTGATCGAGGACGAGGACACGACCGTCGACCTCGACCTGAAAGAGCGGGCCATCACGCAACACATGAAGCTGCTGGAACTGGCCGGCCGCACCGTTCGCCCGGACCTGTACGAGGATGTGGACCGCTTGTCGTTCGTCCTGGCCCAAAACGGGGCCCTGGACGGGGAGCAGAAGCAAGAGGTGCTCGAAGGAAGAACCGAGAACGAACGAATCCGCTACCTCATTCACCACTTCGAGTCGATCATCCCCCGCATCGAAGAGCAGGAAGGAGTGCGGCGGCGCATTCGTTCTAACGGGCACTTCAAAGACTTTCCGCCCGAAGAGGTCTAGCCCCCATGGACATTGGGGCCTGTGTTCGAGAGGTTACCTGTTCCCCTCTCTCGTCACGAACGCGCTGGTCCCCCGATGCCCGAAATTGGTCCCTACACGCTTCACACCGTCGACACCGGTCGCTTTGGACTGGACGGCGGTGCCATGTTCGGAATCGTGCCGAAGCCCCTCTGGTCGCAGCGCATCGAGCCGGACGAGCAGAACCGCATCCCGCTGAGCATGCGGTGCCTCCTGCTGATTGGGGACGATCGCGTCGTGTTGATCGACACCGGCATCGGCGATACGTTTGAGGACACGAAGTTTCAGGACATCTTCGCGGTGGACCACAGCGGGGCCACCCTCGAGGGCTCGCTCGCAGCACACGGGGTGGCGCCGGTGGACGTGACCGACGTCGTCCTCACGCATCTCCACTTCGATCACGCGGGCGGAAGCACACGGCGGATCGATGGCGAGCCCGCGGTTGCCTTTCCCAACGCGACCTATCACGTCCAGCGACGACACTGGAACTGGGCCGCCGACCCGAACCCGAAAGAGGAACAGTCCTTTCGTTCCGATACGTTCGCCCCCATCGAAGAGGCCGGTCAGCTCAACCTCGTGGAGGGGGAGACGACGCTCCTTCCGCACGTTGACGTGTCTCTCGTACACGGCCACACCGAGGCGCAACAAACCGTAACGGTGCGGGACGACGAGACGACCCTCGTCTACGTGGCGGACCTCCTGCCGACCACGCACCACCTTTCTCCGGCCTGGACGATGGCCTACGATGTCCGCCCGCTCCGGACGATCGAAGAGAAAGGCGAGTTTTTGGAGCAGGCGGCGGATTCGGAATGGAAATTGTTCTTCGAACACGATCCGGAGGTTGCGGTTGCCGACGTGGAACGCACCGACCGCGGCGTGCAGGTTGTCAATGAACGGTCCCTCGACGCTTTGTGAGGTTCTGCGACGGCTTCGGGCAGACCCCCCACCTCACATCATCCCCTCTCCATTCCGCCAGTAGCGACCCGATAAAATGAGCGACTTCGAAGAGCCCGAAACGACGGACGAGCTCCACGAGGCCCTGTCCACCGTCTACCACGATCTCAACAACCCCCTCTCTATCATTTCGGGAAACGCGCAGTTTTTACTTGAACTGAGCCGAGAGGAGGAGCTCGACGACCAGTTCGCCTCGTCGGCCCAGGACATCCAGGAAGCCAGCCAGCGCATGGCGGAATCCCTCCAGCGGCTGACCCGCCTCCGGGACGCGCTCGAAGATCAGGAGGAAGCATGAGGAGAACCAGGAAAGAAACTCGCGGGCGCCGTTCGGCTACCAAGTAGCCGTGGCATCTTTTGTGTTTGGAATATGTCCAGAATGGCTGTTACATTCATACCGGGTGGTGAAATACTTCCCGATATGATCGATCCCTCCGTCGGTTTTTCCTGCAAACCCGCCACGGCCTGTTGATCCACGAACGCTACAGACGACGCCGCACAAACTGAGCTGCACGAGAGGCATCTCGAGCTAATCCGGGCCCATGCGCCGACGAATCCTGGGGCGGTACGGTGCGCTGGTCCAGGGGGAGTATCCTGCCCGCACGCGAGTGCCCGGAAGGCCGATGTGCTCTCGTCGCATCCGGCGTTGACGTTCACTCTGTACGCGATCAATCCTCCTCTCCTATGGCTGATCAGGTTCTTTCTCGCGCGCCCCGCTGGTTCGTTGTCGCCTTTGGACTGTTCCTCGTAGGGGGGCTGACGGTGCCGGCCCACGGACAGGTCGCCCAGTCCTCGGCCCTCTTCCTCCGCATTGAGCCCGACAGCCGAGCGGCCGGGATGGGCAACGCCGGGGTGGCCACCGCCGACAACGCCAATACAATTTTCTGGAACCCGTCCGGCCTTGCGTTCCAGAAGGACACGCAGGTCGGAATCACGCACGCGAACTGGCTTCCGGAATTCAACGCCAACCTGTTCTACGAATACCTCGTCGGGTCGTACCACGTCGATGGCGTCGGGACGTTTGGGGGCAACGTCCAGTACCTCAATCTCGGCGAGACCGAGATCCGCGACCCGTCAGGGAACCGGCTCGGTGTGACGAACTCCTACCAGCTCGCCATCTCCACGTCCTACGGCGTGAAGGTGTCCGAGCGGTTGGGGGTGGGGACCTCGCTCCGATACATCCACTCGAAACTCACCTCTGGTCTACGAGAGGGAACTGGAGAAGGAAACGCAGCTACGCTCGCCACGGACATCTCGGCGCTGTACCGGTCGGCCCCTTTTGCGCTGGGCGGGGCGGACGCGACGTTCTCCGCCGGCCTTAATATCGCAAACTTAGGAGGAACACTCGACTTCAACGAAAACAGCCCTGACGAAGACCCCATTCCCGCGAATCTGCGATTTGGTCCGGCCCTGACCATCGACTTTGACGAATACAATTCGTTGACCTTCGCTACGGACTTCAACAAGTCGCTGGTGAGCACGGAGCGAAGGGTCGTGGATGGCGACACGGCTCGGGTTGGGAAAACAGGATTCGAGGCACTCTTCGATTCGTGGGGGTCGGCTCGCGGGCAGGTCGGGCCGGATGGGGAGGCCTCCAGTTTGTCTCTCGTGGAGCAGTTCACGGTCGGGACGGGTGTTGAGTACTGGTACAGCGACCTGTTCGCGCTTCGGACGGGGTACTACTACGAAAATCCGGACAACGGGGACCGCCAGTTCCTTACGTTCGGGGCCGGGCTCCGGTACAACATCGTCGGCGTGGACATCTCCTACCTCTACACCGCGGAGGACGAAAGTCCCCTGGCCAACACCCTCCGGTTCTCGCTCCTGTTCAACTTCCAGTAGAACCTGCGGAGGCGGCCCGGGAGGGCGGGGCCGGAGGCTGTGCTCCGCTGTACAAGGCCGGAGCCTGAGCCTGGAAGCGGCTGGGGGAGAAGCTGCGGGCGTGCTCAACGTGGGGTTGGATCAGTGCCGATCGTGTAGTACATTGCCTCGTAGAAATGGGGACCGTCGTGTGCTCGCGGCCCCATCGCATCATCCAGTCACGAGGTGCGTCCCCGCATGACTACGGCGACCGACGGGTCGGAGGAAGCCGAACTCCGCCGCCACATTTTGGACACGGCGCGTCACCTGCTCGTGCAGGAGGGCTATAAGGCGCTGTCGATGCGCACGATTGCCGACGCCATTGGCTACAGCGCCACCAGCATCTACCTTCACTTCGACGGCAAGGACGCGCTGCTCCACGCCCTCATCCACGAGGGCATGATGGCGTTGCGAGATCGTCTCCGAGACGCGGCGGCGCAACACCCTGAGTCCCCGGTTCAGCGCCTCCACGCCCTCTGCGAATGCTTCGTCGAGTTTGGGCTCGAAAACCCGGAGTACTACGAGATTATGTTCCAGCTGCGGCCGGAGCGGATGGAACGCTATCCGCCCGAAAAGTACCGAGCGGCCCGTGAGAATCTGGACTTCTTTGCCCGGGCCCTCGACGAAGGCGTCGAGCAGGGCATTTTCGAGGTGGACGACAGCCGGGTGTCCGCGAGCACCGTCTGGGCGTCGCTGCACGGCACCGTGTCGCTGCTCCTGGCCGACCGCGTGGACGTGCACATCGACCCGGACGCGTTCATCGAGACCGCCATCCGCCAGGTCCTCCGTGGATTCCAAGCGCCCGCCGCGTCCACGCCCTGATGCGCACTGAGACGCCCTCGGCGTGGTGCCGGGTTTCCTTTCACCGATGCTGACCCGCAGCTCATGTCCGGTCCCATTCACACGGCGCCCCCAGATGCTGGTCCCTGCGTGCGGGGGCGGACCATCCCTGATCTGCTGTACGAGGCCACCGACGCGTACGACAACCCCCAGGCCCTGAACCAGCCGACCGATGAGGGCTGGGTGCCCATGTCGCTCGATCAATTTCGGCGGCGGGCGGAAGCGACGGCCCTGGGCCTGCGTGCCCTCGGCCTGGAGCAGGGGGCGAAGGTGGCCCTCCTCCTGGAGAGCGACGTGCACTACTGTGTCGTCGACATGGGGTGCCTGATCGGGGGCCTCATCGACGTGCCGCTGTACCTGTCGAGCGCGGCGGAGCAGATGCAGTACGTCGTCGACCACGCCGAGGCAGAGGCGCTCGTCGTCTCCAACCCGAAGCGCCTCGGGCAGGCCGCGGCCCTGCTCCCGGACCTGCCCCGCATCGAGACGGTCATCGTCTGCGACCCCGGCGACGAGGACGCCCGCCCGGACCTGCCGGACCGGGTGACGCTAAAGACGCTGGAGGCCGTTCAGGCCCTCGGCCGCGCCGAGGTCGAGGACCCGTCCGCGGCCGTCGACGACCTGCGGGCGGAAATCGACCCCCAGGACCTCGCGACCATCATCTATACGAGTGGCACCACGGGGCGGCCCAAGGGCGTGATGCTGTCCCACGAGAACATCACGTCGAACGCCATTACGTCGATCGCGGAGATCGACGACTTCGAGACCGGGCCGGAAGGGGAGGTGGTGATCTCATTCCTGCCCCTCACGCACGTGTTCGCCCGCATGCTGCAGTACGCCTACATGATGCGGGGCATCAGCATCTACTTCGCCCACCCCGACGACCTCGTGGACGCCCTGCCGACGGTGCGACCGACGGTCTTCGCGTCGGTCCCGCGCGTCCTCGAAAAGGTGTACGCCGGCATCAAGAAGAAGGTGATGGGCATGCAGGGGCTTCAGAAGCGCATCGGGGAGTGGGGGCTCCAGGTGGCGCAGGACTACGACATGACCCGGTCGCAGCCGCCCCTCTACGCCCTCAAGCGCGCAGCGGCGGACCGGCTCGTGTTTCGCAAGTGGCGAGCTGCCTTTGGGGGCCGGGTGAAATACGTGGTCGTAGGAGGGGCGGCCCTCCAGCCGGACCTCGCCAACATCCTGGCGGCGGCGGACATCACGACGCTTCAGGGATACGGCCTGACCGAGACGAGCCCGGTGATCTCCTACACCCGCCCCCAGCGCAACAAGCCCGGCACGGTGGGCGAGCCCCTGCCCGGCGTGGAGGTCAAAATTGCGGAGGACGGAGAAATCCTAACGCGGGGCCCCCACGTAATGCAGGGCTACTACAAGGCCCCCGACGAGACGGACGCCGTCATGGAAGAGAACGGATGGCTCCACACCGGGGACATCGGCGAGTTCGACGAAGACGGCTTTCTCAAAATCACCGACCGCAAGAAGGCCCTCTTCAAACTCTCGACCGGAAAGTACGTGATGCCCCAGCCCATCGAGAACCGAATGGGAAGTGACCCGCTGGTGGACAACGCCGTCGTCGTAGGCCGGGACCGCAAGTTCTGTGCGGCCCTGCTGTTTCCGGCCCCGGACCAGGCGCAGGCGCTGGCGTCCGAACGGGGCCTGGGCGCCGAGCGAGACATTGAAGATCTCCTGACTGAGCCCGACATTGTGGATGCGTACCGGTCGATCGTGCAGAGCGCGAACGAAGGGATGGAGCCCTGGTCGACCGTCAAGCGCCTGGCCCTCATCCCCGACGAACTGACCGTGGACTCGGACCTGATGACCCCGACCATGAAGATCCGCCGGCCGGAGGTGCGGACGGCCTACGCCGACGAGATTGAGGCCCTGTACGACGAAGACGGAGCGGGGGGCGGACGGGGGGTGGTTCTGGTGGAGGTGTGATGCACGCAGAGAGGCGGGGCTGTCTAGGCGCCTCCCTCGGGCTGGAAGCGATTCCGGATCTTGATGCCCGCGGTTAACGCCGTTAACGTCGACAAATCTGTTCTCATTCACGTCCCGAACTGACGCCATGGACACCACATCCCTTGACACGCGCGCTCTCGACCTGGAGGCCCCCCCCACGCACCCCCCGTTCCGGACCGCGGCCGTGCTGGGGGCCGGCACCATGGGCGCGCAGATCGCGGCACACCTCGCCAACGCCGGCCTGGAGGTGCACCTGCTCGACATTGCGCCGGACGACGACGATCCGAACGCCGTCGTGCGGGAGGGCTTTGAGCAGGCCCGTGAGGCGAGCCCCGACCCCTTCTTCGCCGACGAGGCGGCCGACCGGGTCCACCTCGGCAACTTCGAGGAGCATTTCGATCGAATCGGGGACGTTGACTGGATTGTGGAGGCGGTCGTGGAGCGGATGGACGTGAAGCGCGACATGCACGCCCGCATCGAGGCGCACGCCGCGGACGACGCGGTCATCTCCACGAACACCAGCGGGCTGCCCATTCACGCCATCACCGAGGGGCGGTCCGCGGACTTCAAGCGCCGCTTCCTGGGCACCCACTTCTACAACCCGCCGCGCTACCTGAAGCTTTTGGAGCTGGTGCCCACCGACGCCACCGATCCGGACGTCACGGAGCGGGTGGCGCAGTTTGGGCGGCTGCGGCTGGGCAAGGGCATCGTCGTGGCGAACGACGTCCCCTACTTCATCGGCAACCGGATCGGCGTCTTCGCCCAGCTGCAGGCGATCCGCTACTTCACCGACGGCGACTACACGATCGAAGAGATCGATACGCTGACGGGAACGATCTCGGGCCGGCCCAAGTCCGCGACCTTCCGCACCGCCGACCTCGTGGGGCTCGACGTACTGATGGACGTGGCTACCAACCTGCGGGAGCTGGTCGACGACGAGGCGCAGCGCGAGGCGTTCGCCGTGCCGGACGTGCTGGAGCGCCTCGTGGATGACGGCCGGCTGGGGGAGAAGACGAAGGCCGGATTCTACAAGAAAGAAGATGGAGAGATCAAGTCGGTGGACCCGGACACCCTCGGCTACACGAGCGCGGCGGACGAGGAGCTTGGCGATCTCGGGGCAGTCTGGAACGCGGGGGGGCTGTCGGCCCGCCTCCAGGCCCTCTACGAGGACGACGGCCGAGCGGGGCGGTTCTTCCGGGAGACGACGCTGGAGCTGCTGGCCTACAGTGCGAACCGCCTCGGAGAGGTCTCCGACAACCCGGCGGACGTGGACCGGGCCATCCGCTGGGGATTCGGGTGGACGATGGGGCCGTTCGAGATGTGGGACGCCCTCGGGATGGAGACCGTCCTCGACGGCCTGGAGGCGCAGGCCTTCGACGTGCCGGGCTGGGTCCACGCCATGCACGAGCGGGGCGAAACCTTCTACGACACGCGAGACGGCGAGCAGGCGGTCTTCATGCCCCACGCCGACCGGCACGAGCCCGATCCGCGGCCGGCAGACGAACTTCGCCTCGCCCCGATCAAGCAGGACGCCGCGAACGAGCTCTGGAGCACCGACGACGCGGCCCTGCTCGACGTGGGCGATGGGGTGGCCCTCTTCGAGTTTCGGTCGAAGGCCAATACCCTGGGGCGCGACGTGATGATGGGGCTCCGGGAGTGCGTCGGGCGGGTGGAGCAGGACGCCAACCTGCGCGGAATGATCGTGGGCAACGAGGGCAAAAACTTCTCCGTCGGGGCCAACCTGGGGGAGATGGCAATGGCGGCCTCGGAGGGCGCGTTCGACGTGATCGACCAGTACATCGACGAATTTCAGCGGACGATCCAGCAGGTGCGGTACGCGTCGTCGCCGGTGGTGGTGGCCCCGCACCAGCGCGTGCTGGGGGGCGGCTGCGAGATGGCGATGGCCTGCCCGCACCCGGTGGCCGCCGCCGAGACGTACATCGGCCTCGTGGAGCTGGGCGTGGGGCTCATTCCCGCCGGGACCGGCACCATGCGCCTCGCCGCCAGGGCCGCGCAGGACGCCCCGAACGACAACCACAACGCGATCCAGGATCACCTGCGCCCCTACTTCGAGACGGTGGCGATGGCCGAGGTGGCCGAGAGTGCCGCGCAGGGCATCGAGATGGGCTTCCTGCCCGAGAACACGCGCGTCGTGATGCACGAGGACCGACGCCTCTACGCCGCGAAGCAGGAGGTGCTGCGCCTCAGCGAGCAGGGCTACGCCCCGCCGCCTGTGATGAACAAGATCAAAGTGCTCGGGGCGAAAACGCTCTCCACCTTCAAGGTGGCCCTGATGCAGTACCGCGAGGGGAAGTACATCACCGAGTACGACGAGCACCTCGCCACGCAGCTCGGGAAAGTGATGTGCGGCGGGAAGCTGAGCAGCCCGCAGGAGGTGCACGAGGACTACCTGATCGAGTTGGAGCGGGAGGTCTTCCTAAGCCTTCTGGGCGAGGAGAAGACCCAGGCCCGCATCCAGCACATGCTGGAGCACAACAAGCCCCTCCGGAATTAGGTGTTTGGCGTTGGTGGGTTGTGCGCTAAGTGTTTTCGTCTACGGTT
>ERZ1034519.86-NODE-86-length-16500-cov-17.609000_pt1 | contig 16500 bp, 14 predicted proteins | sample MGYA00520655_ERZ1034519 | MGnify/ENA primary metagenome ERZ1034519 (study PRJEB33760, sample SAMEA4777702) | hypersaline lake metagenome | biome: hypersaline environment; feature: brines | place: Spain | collected 2012-08 | depth 0 m ...
GCACCGGGTATCTCATTCTGGGGTGGACGCTCTGGGGCGCCGGCTGCATCGCGGTCGCGCTGACGGCGGCGGCGTACCTGTGGCGGGACCTGCAGCGGGACGAGATCTCGCTGATTGAAATGAAAGAGGAGAAGGACGCGACGGAAGAACGATAGGGGGAAAGAGGGGGAGTCTGTGTGTTTTCTGAACGGCTTGTGCCACCATGATGTCTTCGTCTCGACGCTCGTTCATGGCCGCGGGGCTCGTGGTCGTTCTCGCGGTCGCCGCTCTAATTTTTGGGGCGCCGGGCCCGGTCCCCCTCTCGGCGGGGCCCTCGATGTCGGATCGGGGGGCTGCGGACACGGCGGAGGCCCCGCCCAAATCGAGCTGGGCCGGGCGCCAGTTTCGGGACATGACGCTCGACGAGAAGATCGCGCAGCTCTTCGTGGTCCGGATCGACGGGGAATTCCAAAACGCGAACACCCCCTCGTACCGCGAGACCGTCGCGCTCGTCGAGGAGTTTGGGGCGGGCGGGCTCATCTTCGGGCCGGGCACGCCGATGACCCAGATTGCGATGGCCAACGACCTGCAGGCGAAGGCCGAACGGCCCCTCCTCGTGGCGCAGGACACGGAGTGGGGCGTGGGCATGCGCATCGACGCGGCCACCTCGTTCCCGCCGGCCATGGCGATCGGGGCCACGCGGGACGCGTCCCACGCCTACCGGGTGGGCTACGCAACGGCCCGGGAGGCCCGTGCGCTCGGCGTGCACCAGCTCTACGCGCCGGTGGCGGACGTCAACAACAACCCCAAGAACCCCATCATCAACGTCCGCTCGTTCGGCGAGTCGCCCTCCCTGGTGGGGACCATGGCGTCGGCCTTCACCCGGGGGGCGCAGCGCGGCGGCACCCTCGCGACGGTGAAACACTTTCCCGGCCACGGCGACACGGACGTCGATTCCCACATCAACCTGCCGGTCCTTCGGTTCGACCGAAGCCGCCTCGACTCCCTCGAACTGCCGCCGTTCCGGCAGGCCTTCGACGCGGGCGTGCGGAGCGTCATGACCGGCCACCTCGCCCTCCCCGAAATTGCGGCGGACAGCGTGCCGGCCACCCTCTCCCGCCCCCTGACGCACGGCCTTCTGCGGGAGGAGCTCGGGTTCGACGGGCTCGTGGTGACCGACGCCCTGAACATGCAGGCCGTCACCCGCACGTTTGGCGTCGGCGAGACGGCGGTGCGCGTGCTGGAGGCGGGGGCGGACCTCGTGCTCATGTCCACCAACCCGCACGCGGCACACCAGGCGGTCCGGCAGGCGGTGACCAGCGGGCGCATCGACACGACCGAGATCAACGACTCGGTGCGGCGGCTCCTGAGGGTGAAGCAGGACCTCCGCCTCCACGAGACGCGGCGGGTCTCGCTCGACACGACCCGGCACCGCGTGGCGCAGCGGTCCCACGAGGTGCTGGCCCGCACGGTGGCCCGCGAGTCGCTCACGCTCCTCGCCAACGCGGATTCCCTGCTGCCCCTCACGCCGCCGGAGCAGCACGACGCCCTCGTCGTCACGCTCAGTGACAGCGAGTATCCGGGAACGGGCGACACGTTTGTCGACCGGCTTCGGGCCCAGCCCGCCATCGAAACCCTCGACACGCGTCGTCTCGACCCGCGCTCCGACTCGACGGACGTAAACGACCACCTGGCGGACGCCGCAGACTACGACGTCGTGGTCGTGCCGTCTTTTCTCCGCGTGCAGGCGTGGAGTGGGTCCATCGGCCTCAGCGACATGCACCACGACTTCCTCGAGGACCTGGCGGGCACGGACACGCCGGTCGCGTTCGTAGCCTTCGGCAACCCCTACGCCCCGACGGGCTTAGAGCCCGCCCCCGGCGCCATCCTGGCCGCCTACGGCTCCGGCGAGGCGTCGCAGCGGGCCGCCGCGCAGGCGCTCGGGGGCGGCGCCGGCACGCCGGGGCGCCTGCCCGTCACCATTCCGGGGGTGGCCGAGAAGGGAGAAGGGCGTCGGCTCGCCCCGGTCGCGCCCCGTGAGGGCCCCCCTGAATCGGTGGGCATGGACGGCGCGCAGCTTGCCCGCCTCGACACGCTGCTCCGCTCGGCCATGCTCGACGGCGCGTTTCCGGGCGCCGCCGTGGCCGTGGGGCGCGGGCCGGCCCTCGCGCGGCTCGACGCCTACGGCTACCATACCTACGACGAGACGAAACCGGTCCAGACGGGCACCCAGTACGACCTCGCCTCGCTCACGAAGGTGGTGGCCACCACCACCGCCGTCATGAAGCTCTACGAGGCCGACTCGCTGGAACTGGACGCCCCGGTCGCCCGGTACCTCCCCGACTTCGCCCAGAACGGCAAGGAGGCGGTCACCGTGCGCCAACTGCTTACCCACTCGTCGGGCCTGAAGCCGTACCTGGACCCCGACGAGCGCGGCCCGACGCGCGCGGCGCTCCTCGACACCCTCATGGCGCAGCCGCTCACGTACACGCCCGGCACCCGGTCCACCTACAGCGGGCTCAACGCGATTGCGCTCATGCGCATCGTGGAAACGATTAGCGGCCGGCCGTTCGATGCGTTCTGCCGAACGCACATCTTCGAGCCGCTCGGGATGGACCAGACGGGGTTCTACGACACCGATGTCACCCGGGCGTGGGTGGCGCCCACGACCGACACCGCGGGCACGCGGCGCCGGGGAAGCGTCCACGACCCGATGGCCCGCGACATGAATGGGGTCTCGGGGAACGCGGGGCTCTTCTCGACGGCCGCCGATCTGGCCCGCTTCGGGTACATGCTGACCCACGAGGGGCGAATCGATGGACGACAGTTCCTGGAGCCGAAGACGATCGAGACGTTCACCGCCCAGGCCGACGTGCCGGGCAGTACTCGGGCCCTCGGGTGGGACACCAAAAGCGCGGAGGGATACTCCTCGGCCGGGGACGAATTTTCGGCAGCGAGCTTCGGGCACACCGGCTACACGGGCACCTCGTTCTGGGTCGATCCGGCGGAGGACCTCTTCTTCGTCCTGCTCACGAACCGCGTGTACCCGGACGACACCGCCGATCAAATCACGCAGGTGCGTCCGCGGGCGGCCGACATCGTGCACCGTGCGATCGACGGGCCGCCCCGCCCGCTGCTTCCCGGCCCCGCGCCGGAACAGTGACGGTGCGACTGCGGGCAGGCGCCCGCGGGGGGCGACCCCTGAGGGCGCGGCTCCAGTGTTGGACGGCGGCTCAATGGGAAAAACGGCGACTTGAGAGACGGCCGGCGGAGGAGCCCGCCTGGAACCGGTCCCTGTTTTGCTTTCCGTTCCCGCCCAGGCCGGCCGAGACGGCCCTTTGAGCGAAAGGGGGGGGTGGAACCGCTTCCATCTTCCACGGGGGCGTTCCAGTTCTATGCCCCAGTGCCTATACTGACCCCCGTTGTAACAGAACCGTTGACTAGACGGTGGCTGTGGGCGGAGCGCCCGCACGCACCCCGCATCTCATTTTCGACACTGGCCCTCTCTCCCTCTCTCCGTGTCTGCCAATCCCTTCTTCGTCGGCCTTGACGCCGGTGGCTCCACGACGCTGTTGCTCGCCGAGTGCGAGGAGTGTCCGGGACGGATCGACCGTCATGGACCCGCCGCCAACCCGCAGCGGGTCGGGATGGACCAGTCGGTCCAGGTGCTGTCCGCCCTGGTACAAAAAACCCTTCGGGCCCAACGGCCCGTCGATCACCTGTCGGTCTGTGCGGGCGTGGCCGGGGCCGGCCGCCCCGACGAGCAGCAGGCCCTCGCCGACCGGCTCCGCCGAACACTTGGGGACGACGCCCGGTCGGTCTCCGTCGAGGTCGTGCACGACGCCTGCATTGCCCTGGACGCGGCCTTCGGTGCGGAGAGCGGGCTCGTGGTCATTGCGGGCACCGGCTCCGTCGTGCTGGCCCGGACGCGGGGGGGAACGGCCCGTCGGGTTGGGGGGTGGGGGCACCTTCTGGGGGATCCCGGCAGCGGGTACGCCGTGGGCCAGGCGGGCCTGCGGGCCGTCGCGGAGGCCCTCGACGGCGGGGCCGACACGATCCTGCGCCCCCGCGTCGCGGAGGAGTACGGCGTCGACGAACGGGCCGCCCTCATTCATTGGGTGTACCAGGACCGGCCCCCTCTCCAGGACGTGGCGCCGCTCGTGATCGAGGCCTCGGCGGACGGGGACACGGTGGCGACGGACATTCTGACCGCTCAGGTGAACGAGCTGGTGCGCCAGGTCGAGTGGCTGCTTGGTGAGACGGACGACGTGGCGCCCCGCATTGCCCTGCTCGGGGGGATGCTCCAGAACGAGCACTACGCGGCGGCCCTCCGTCGCGCGCTTGCCGACCGGGTCCCGGACTGGTCCGTGGAGGTGCTCCGCCACGAGCCGGTCGTGGGGGCCCTGCGCCGTGCGCGCCGCCTGGACGAGTGAGAAAATTCGATGCGTGCGCCCGGTGGGGGAGACGCACGACGGCGCCATCCGGTGCCCCTGGTCCGACGAGGGGGCGGTGGCACTGCCGACACGCGGGACGGCCTGCCACAGCGGCCACAACGGGAGGCGTGCAGAACCGGCGTGAGCCCACCGGGCCCCCCACCGCCCAGTCCGCCGTGTGGTGCGGCGTGCCGGCGCGCGAGTCAGAGTCGGGCGGAGGAGGCTGGAAGGCGGCCAAGGGGATAGGAGGCCGCGTTCGCGCTTCTGCGCTCTCACCGTGACGTTGTCCGATGCGAGAAGAGCCCCGCGTCCATCGCTCCTGAGTTTCCACGTGCCGCTCCGGCCTATGCTTACGACGCTCGATTTCGTCGTCCTGACGGTATACCTGCTCGGCGTGGCGGCCTTTGGCGTCTGGGCGGGCGGGGCCCAGGAGTCCACCGAAGATTACTTTCTCGGGGGGCGGGACCTGCCGTGGTGGGCGGTGTGCTTTTCCGTGGTGGCCACGGAGACGAGCACGCTTACGGTGGTGGGGGTGCCGGCCGTGGCGTACGGGGGCACGCTGACTTTCCTGCAGATTACGCTCGGGTACCTGGTGGGGCGCATTCTCGTCGGGGCGTACGTCCTGCCCCGCTACTACGCGGGCCAGCTGGAGACGGCCTACGCGTTCCTGGGCGACCGCTACGGCTCCACGATGCAGGGGGCCGCGTCGGTCACGTTTCTGGGAACGCGCCTGCTGGCCGACGGCGTGCGTCTCTTCGCCACGGCCATCCCGCTGAAGGTGATTGCGAACATGTCGGGGGTGGACGCCACCTACTTCCAGATCATCCTGGTCATCGGCGTCGCGACGGCCGTCTACACGTTGGTGGGCGGCATCCGGGCGGTCGTGTGGATGGACGTGGTGCAGATGGGGCTCTACGTGGGCGGGGCGCTCGCGGCCATCGGCTTCCTGCTGGGCGACGTGCCGCCGGGGTGGTGGGGAAAGGCGGTGGCGGCCGGCAAAACCAATCTGATCGACCTCGGCCTGGATGCGTCGTTCGGGCGCTGGTGGACGCAGCCCTACACGCTGGGAACGGCCGTGGTCGGCGGGGCCATCTTCTCGATGGCCTCTCACGGCACCGACCAGCTCATCGTGCAGCGCCTGCTGGCCTGCCGAAGCGAGGCGGACAGTCAGAAGGCGGTCGTCGGGAGTGCCCTCATCGTCATGGTGCAGTTTGCCCTCTTCCTGGGGGTGGGCCTGCTCCTCTGGGCCCACTACGACGGCGCGTCCGTCGAGGCACTCGGGCTCCAGCGGGGCGACGAGGTCTTTCCCAAGTACATCATCGAGGGGCTGCCGGCAGGCCTCTCGGGACTCATCCTGGCCGGCATCGTGGCGGCGGCCATGAGTTCCCTCTCGTCGTCGCTCAACGCCCTGGCCTCCTCGTCGGTCAACGACCTCTACGAGCGCATCTCGGGCCACTCCATGAGCGCGGACCGGGGGCTGCGCGTCTCGCGGCTGCTTACGCTGTTCTGGGGCGTCGTCTTCATCGGCTTCGCGAGCCTCTTCCAGGACAGCAGCAACCCCGTCGTGGAGCTGGGCCTATCGATCGCCTCGTTCACGTACGGGGGGCTGCTCGGCGCCTTCCTGCTCGGCCTGTGGCACCGCGGCACGCGTCAGGTCGACGCGCTCGTGGCGTTCGTCGTCTCGATTGGCGTGATGGTGCTCGTCATTTTCGGCGTGTGGCACAGCCCCACGGAGGGGTGGCTCTTTGTGCTGAACCCGTCGGACGCCCGCGTGGAGGCGGCGAACCTGCGCACGATTGGCTGGCCCTGGTACACGGCCCTGGGCACCGCCGTCAACCTGGTGATTGGCAGCGTGCTGGCCCTCCGCCACCGAGACGCCACTAAAGAAGGGGCCGAGTAGGGCCCCCGTGGACCGGCACAATGTGGAACGGCTGCAACAATCTGCGGGGGGCGGATCCTCTGTGTGTCGACTGCCGTAACGGAATCGGAACGATAAGACAGTTCCTCAAAAGCAGTGGGCTCGTTCTCCTATCTGCTTCCCGCACATTGCGTCTCCCAGAATCCCGATCGGTTCATGACCAACAGCAAAGGGTGGATTTTTGCCGCCGGTGTCGTGGCGCTCGCCCTCTCCCTTTATCTCTGGTTCAGCGGCAGCGATCAAGCCGCAATCTTCGTGGGCCTATGGGTCCCGTCGCTCTGGATTTTAGCTGATCTCGTTGACCAGGCCGAGACCGCCGCTGCTTAATGAAGGTACTCGTCGAGTACTTCGGAATGTTCATTTTCGCGTTCGTCGTCTTCGTCGGGGGGCTCGTGGCCCTTCCGGAGATCGGGGCCCCTGAGACCTCACTCGGGGAGATGGGAGGGCTTGCCCTGGCGTTTATCGTGATCGCAGGGGGCTTCTCCTGGTTCTACAGCGCCGAGCTGCCGTCGGGGACCCAGAGGCCGCCCGGCCGGCGGTCACGGTCGGACGAACCGCCGCGGTAGACGCTAGTCCGTGTCGCCGGTCTCGACCCCCAGCATGAACTCCTCGCCACAGAAGTCGCACCGCAACTCGATGGCCTTCTGGGGGCCGCCCTCCATGCCCGTCTTCTGAAACTCCGGCGAGCCGTCCGGGCGGGTCGTCTTGGGGGTGACGTCGTTGAAGGTAAAGTCCCCGGTGAGAACATTCGCGTGCCCGACGGTCCGCTCACACTCCGGGCACGAGAAGGGCTGCCGCGCAGACCCGTCGCCGGTTGAGGATCGTTCAGGAAGCTCCATGGAGGGAAGGGGAAGATTCGAGAGGGCGGGGAACGGCGGCACGAGCAGCTGCAGGGCGAAGCCTCGAACGGCTCGTATGCCGTCGACTGCAAGAGGGGGGCGGTTAGAAGTGCGGGTGGAGCTGGTCGTGGCCTTCGGACGGAACGCCGAGCTCCGCCGTGTTCTGCGTGCCCAGGTGAGGCACCTTGCTCACACTGACGGGGAGCGCCGAGATGGGCTCGTCGACGCCCTCGAGGTGGAGGGTCATGCGGGCCGGGTCCACGTCCAGGAGGGCGTCCTGGAGAGCGTCGGCAAGGGCGGTGCTGTCGGGGGCGAGGGTTAGGCGGACCGAGTAGCCCTTCGGACGGTCGATGGCGTCGTCCGGATGGGGGGTAGCGGCGAGCACGCCCTCGTCGACGGCGTCGGTGATGTCGGTGTACGAGTCGGCCGATGCACGTTTCCACTTGGCCTGTTGGATGGAGCGGGGCATGGGCGACCGCGCTGATGCGAAAGAGGACCAGAGAGGCGTTGTGCCCGGAGGGCCTCGTGGCGCCGTCGGGCACGAGGGGTGGGCCCGGCAGGGCTCGAACCTGCGACCAGCCGATTATGAGTCGGCGGCTCTAACCAACTGAGCTACGGGCCCCGGTCACCGTAGCTGTGCCCACGAAGTGGGGCCCAGTGGGTTCCGTTTTCCGGGGGGACGGGCGTACACGGGCCGCAAGAATTCGCCGCCGATCCACGCGGCCCATGCAACACGGGGGTGGGCGACCAATAGGGATACTGTCGCACGCACTCGGATCTCTTTCCCACAACCGTTCTTTCGCCCCTCATGAAGTGGAACAGCGCCAAAGACTTGATGACGGCGGACGTGCAGACCGTTGATGCCAGCTGGCCGATCGACCGGGTCGCCCAGTTCTTGACCGACCACGGCATCTCCGGTGCGCCCGTCGTGAAGGACGACCAGCTCGTGGGCGTGATTTCCCTGACGGACATCGCGCGTCACAACGGCACGGCGGGCGAGCCGGCCTCCGACCGGCCCGCCTCGTTTTACCGCTCGGAGCTTGAAACCGAGTACGCTGAGGAGGACCTCGAGAACCTACAGATCAGTGAGGGGGGCGAGACGACCGCCGAGCACGTCATGACCCCGCAGGTCTACGACGTAAACGAGCACACCTCCGTGCAGCAGGTGGCGCAGGTGATGCACCGCGGGGGCATCCACCGCGTCTTCGTCACCACGAACGGAGAGGTGCGTGGCGTCATCACGGCGCTCGATATGCTGGAGGTCGTGGCGACGATGTAGCGGGCACGGGCGGCGTGTGTCCGCCGCACGACCGCCCGTTTCCCTACCGGTTTCGGCCGTACCGGGCGGGCGTGCCCTCGTCCGGGATGGATTCTTCGATGAACGTGCGGATGTCCTCGTTGGAGGTCGCCAGGTCCTCCGAGCGCAGGTACATCATGTGGCCGCTCCGGTAGCCCTCGAAGCGGAGCCGGTCGCGCATCGTCTCCCGCGTCCCAAGGTTCCACATCACGTACTTGGCCGAGAAGTAGTCCGTGGCCCCGTCGTAGTAGCCGGACTGCACCATGACGTGGAGGTAGGGGTTCTGGGCCATCGCCTCCCGGAGCTGCGCGCCGGTGTTGTTTTCCGTCTCGTCCCACGGGTAGACGTTGCCGAAGGTGTTGTACTGCAGGTCCGTCGTGAAGCCCAGATCGTCGCGGAGGTAGTGGTTGATGGCGGGCGTGAAGGCGTGGTTCCAGGCCGTGAGCTCCGCCGGGTAGTCGTACTCGCTTCCGGCGTTCGTCACGTCGATCCCTTCGTAGCGGGAGTCGAGGCGCCCCACCGTACGCCCCTCGTCCTGGAGCAGCTCCTTCCAGAAGGCATCCGCGGGAACGGCGAGGTTGTGGTCGAGCACGAACGGTTCGGAGAGGCCGGAATAGCGGGCCACCTGCTGGGCCACGGCCTGCCGCCGGGCGTCCTCGACGAAGCCGCCCCGGGTGACGGCCGGAATGTACTCCTCGATGGTATAGTCCTCCACCTCGGACAGCAGGGCCTGGAGGTCCCGGCTCTGAAGGGCGTCGGGCAGCTGCTCGTGGTACCAGGCCGTCGCCGCGTAGTAGGGCAGCTTGAGCGCCTCGGAGCGCGGGGAGGGGCCGGCCGGCTCCATGCCGAGGCCGGTGGGGGAGACGAGGATCACGCCGTTCAGGTACGTCCAGTGGCTGTTCTGGAGCTCGCCGGCCAGGCCCGCAACCCGGGTGGTGCCGTAGCTTTCCCCAATCAGATACTTCGGGGAGCGCCACCGGCCGTGGCGGGAGATGAACGTGTCGATCCAGTCCGCCAGGTAGTCCACGTCGGCGTTGACCCCAAAGAACTGCTCCGCGTCCGTGTCGTCGTCGATGACGCGGGAGAAGCCGGTGTTGACGGGGTTGACGTACACGATGTCCGCCACGTCGATGATGGACTGGTTGTTGTCCTCAACCCCGTAGGGCTGCACGGGATAGCCCTCGTCGCTGATGAGCAGGTGCTTGGGGCTGGTGTAGCCGAGGTGCATCCAGAGGGAGCCGGAGCCGGGGCCGCCGTTGAAGGAAATCATGAGCGGGCGCCCGGAGCGGTCGTCGACGTCCGACCGGCGGTAGTAGGTATAGTGGAGCGAGGCGACGGCCGTGTCGTCGTCGCCGTACACCGGCTGCGTGCCGGTCGTGACCTCGTAGGGCACCTCTTCGCCCTTCACCGTGACGCGATCGGTCTTCGTAATCGCCGTGTCGGGCGGGAGGCTGCGCTTGAGTGGAGACGCCCCCATGCTCTGGGCGTGGGCCGGCGGAACCGTCCCGCCGAGCAGGAGCAGAAGAACGGCAGCAACGCTTACCCGAAGGAAAGAGGCGTCGGTCATGAAGCTCGATGTGCAGGTTGGGAAGAGAGGACAGGGCGTGGATGAAAGGCAGAAGGGGGGAGGAGACAACGCCTCCGCTCGTCCCTCTTGTCGCCTTGACCAGACACTGCGTTAGATGACGTCGTGCTTGCGGCCGACCTCCGTGAACGCGTCGATGGCGCGGTCGAGCTGCTCCTTGGAGTGGGCGGCGGACATCTGGACGCGGATGCGCGCCTCGCCCTCCGGCACCACGGGGTAGCTGAAGCTGATGACGTAGATGCCGCGGTCGAGCAACTCGTCGGCGATGGCGCCGCTCGTCTTCGCGTCGTAGAACATGATGGGCACGATCGGGTGGTCGCCCGGCTTGATCTCGAAGCCGCGCGCCTCCATCTCACTCCGGAAGTAGCGGGCGTTTTCCCAGATCTGCTCGCGTCGTTCGCCGCTGGTCTGCAGCATCTCCAGCACCTTGAGGCTGGCGTTGGCGATCATCGGCGCGATGGCGTTGGAGAAGAGGTAGGGGCGGGACTCCTGCCGGAGCAGGTCGATGATCTCCTTCCGCCCCGTCGTGAAGCCGCCGGTGGCGCCGCCGAGCGCCTTGCCGAGCGTGGAGGTGATGATGTCCACCTCGTCGAGCACGCCCTTCGCCTCGCTGGCGCCGCGCCCCCCCTCGCCCATGAAGCCGGTGGCGTGGCACTCGTCGACCATCACGAGCGCGTCGTACGCGTCGGCCAGGCGGCACATCTCGTCGAGCTTCGCCACGTCGCCGTCCATCGAGAACACGCCGTCGGTGGCGATCATGCGGGTCTCCGCGTCCTGGGCGGCCTGCAGCTTCGCCTCCAGGTCGGCCATGTCGCTGTGGTCGAAGACGTGCAGGTCGGCCTTGCAGAGCCGGATCCCGTCGATGATGGAGGCGTGGTTCAGGGCGTCACTGATGATGGCGTCGTCCTCGCCGAGGATGGTCTCGAAGAGGCCCGTGTTGGCGTCGAAGCACGAGTTGTAGAGGATGGTGTCGCCGGTCTCGTGGAAGTCGGACAGGGCGTGCTCCAGGTCCTTGTGCACCGACTGGGTGCCGCAGATGAAGCGGACGCTGGCCACGCCGAAGCCGTACCGGTCCACGCCCCGCTTGGCGGCGTCCATGATTTCCGGGTGGTTGGCGAGGCCGAGGTAGTTGTTCGCGCAGAAGTTGATGACGTGCTGGCCGCCCTCAACCTCAATGTCGGCGTCCTGCTGGGAGGTGATGACGCGCTCCTCGTTGTAGGTGCCGGCGTTCTTGATCTCTTGCAGCGTCTGCCGAAAGTCGGCCGCAACGTCGTCGGTCATGGGCATGACGGTGTGGGGGGTGGTTTAAGGGGTGTGCGAAGCAGTCGGAAGCAGTCGGATGACACGGGCGTGCCGAAAGAGGACGGGGGCAGGCGAATGGAAGAAGGGGCATGCGTCCGCACGGCCACGCCCTCAGCGTCCGCGTTTTCTTTCTCCCACGTTCCCGGGGGCCCGGACGTTCTCTCGCAGGTGGTGGAGCATGTCTTCCGTCAGTGCGTCCAGGTCGTATTCCGGCGCCCAGTCCCAGTCGGTTCGGGCCGCCGTGTCGTCGACCGAGGACGGCCAGTTCTCGGCGATGCGCTGCCGCTCGTCCGGCTCGTAGTGGCAGTCGAACGTCGGCACGCGCGCCCGGATCGCCGCGGCCAGCTCCGCCGGGGCGAAGCTGAGGGCGCCCGCGTTGTAGCTGTCCCGCACCGACAGGGCGTCCGCGTCGGCGTCCATGAGGGCGAGGGTGCCCTGGATGGCGTCCGGCATGTACATCATGGGCAGCCGCGTGTCCGGCTCGAGGAAGCAGGTGTAGTCCTCCCCTGCCGCGGCCTGGGTCAGCATGTCGATGGCGTAGTCGGTGGTGCCGCCGCCCGGGGCCGTCTTGTAGCTGAGGAGGCCCGGGTAGCGCAGGCTCCGCACGTCCAGGTCGTAGCGGCGGTGGTAGTAGCGGCACAGCAGCTCGCCGCTCCGTTTGGTGACCCCGTACATGGTGGTGGGGTCGAGCACCGTGTTCTGGGGCGTGTCGTCCCGCGGGGTGGTGGGGCCGAACACGGCGATCGAGCTGGGCCAGAACACCGTGTCGACGGGGCGGCGCCGGGCGAGGTCCAAGACGTTTTTGAGGCCGCTCATGTTGACGTCCCAGGCGCGGTCGGGGTGCTGCTCGCCGGTGGCGGAGAGCAGGCTCGCCAGGTGGTAGATCGTGCCGATCTCGTGCCGGTCGAGGACGCCGGCCAGGGCCTCCCGGTCGCGCACGTCCATCACCTCGAAGGGCGCGGCGGCGGACGGGCCGTTGGCCGTCGGGGGCGGATTGAGGTCCAGGCCCACCACCTGCTCGGGGCCGTGCCGCTGGCGCAGGGCCTCAACGAGTTCGCTTCCAATCTGGCCGTTGGCACCGGTGACCAGGATGCGCATGTGCTCGGACGTGTGCGGCAATTGAACGAGACCTGTGCGAGACGTGTCGTACTTGCCCCCGAATCGCGGGTTCGGCGCGGTTTTCCCGGAAGCGTCCTTCCGAAGGGGAAGGAGGGGCCCTCGATCACGCTCGTGCCGTACGGACCGTGCGCCCGTGCGTTCGGAACCGCTTTCAGCCCGTCCCCGCCATTTTTGTAGATGCACGAAGCGCTTCCACCGCGGATCTTTACGGGTTTTGTAAAATTATTTGTCCGTACTGCTTGACAAACCAAAGAAAGTGGTGTAACGTAGAGCCGTAGCAAAAAGAGATAGCGACAGCGAGGCCATGTCACACCGCATCGACGAAATCGACGCGAAAATTCTGGAACTGCTTCAGCGCGACGGGCGCATGCAGCGCAGCGACGTGGCCGAGGAGGTGGACCTCTCCATCTCGGCGGTCAGCGAGCGCATGCGGAAGCTTGAGGAGCGCGATGTCATCGAGGAGTACCGGGCCGTCGTTGACGCCAAGCGACTGCGGCTCGACATCACGGCGTTCATTCGCGTGTCCGTGGACGGGTCGGAGCACTACCCCAACTTCGTCGATCAGGTGGAGGGCATGGAGCAGGTGCTGGAGCTGCACTCCATCACGGGGGCCGGGTCGCACCTCATGAAGGTGCGGACGACGGACACGACCGCCCTGGAGGGGTTCCTCTCCGATATTCAGGCGATCTCCGGCGTCAGCAAGACGACCACGAGCATTGTGCTGAGCACCTTCAAGGAAGAGCGGACCGTGCCCACCGAGCCGATGGAGCTGTACGACTACGACGCGTCGTCCGACGAGTAGGCCCCGGACGGCCGGCCCCCCGGGGACCCGACCGGTGCGGGCCGGGCCTCCCTCATTCTTCGTACCTACGAACCAATCCTTCCGACGATCAATGCCGACCAAAACCGACGTCCTTGAGCAGATCGAGGCCAAAGGGGTAGACTTCCTGCGCCTCCAGTTCATCGACATTCTGGGGACGGTTAAAAACGTCTCCGTGCCGGCCCACCAGGCCGAAAAGGCCTTCGAGGAGGGCATCTACTTCGACGGCTCCTCCATCGAGGGCTTCGTCCGCATCCAGGAGTCGGACATGCGCCTGGATCCGGACCCGGACACCTTCGCCGTCCTCCCCTGGCGCAGCCAACGCGGGGACGACACCGTCTCGGCCCGTCTCATCTGCAACATCATCGACACCTCCACCGGCGAGCCCTTCGTGGGGGACCCGCGCTACGTCCTGCAGCGCGCCATCGACCGGGCGGCCGACATGGGCTTCGAGCTGAATGCGGGCCCCGAGCCTGAATTCTTCGTCTTCGAGAAGGACGAGAACGGACGGGCCACGACCGAGACCCACGACGCGGGCGGCTACTTCGACCTCGCGCCGAAGGACCTCGCGCAGGAGATTCGGGCGGAGGTGATCTATACGCTCGAAGCGATGGACTTCGAGGTGGAGGCGAGCCACCACGAGGTGGCCCAGGGCCAACACGAGATTGACTTCAAGTACGACGACGCGCTGACCACGGCGGACAACATCGCCACCTTCCGCTCGGTCGTGCGGGCCATTGCGGAGCTGCACGACGTGCACGCCACGTTCATGCCGAAGCCGATCGCCGGCATCAACGGGTCGGGCATGCACACGCACCTCTCGCTGTTCGAGGACGGGGAGAACGTCTTCCACGACGGCGACGACGAGTTCAGCCTGAGCGACACCGCGTACGACTTCCTCGGCGGCATCCTCGAGCACGCGCCGGCCCTGACGGCGATCTGCAACCCGACCGTCAACTCGTACAAGCGGCTCGTGCCCGGGTACGAGGCGCCGATCTACGTGGCCTGGAGCGACGTCAACCGCTCGGCCCTCGTGCGGAAGCCGGCGGCCCGCGTCCCGGCGGCCTCCCGGATTGAGCTCCGCTCGCCGGATCCGTCCAGCAACCCGTACCTCGCGCTGGCGACGATGCTGCACGCCGGGCTCGACGGCATCGAGAAGGGGCGCTCCGCCCCCGACCCGGTCCGCGAGAACATCTACGAGTTCACCGAGGCGGACCGCGAGGCGCGCGGCATCGAGACGCTCCCGAGCACGCTCGGCCAGGCGGTGACGGCCCTGCAGAAGGACGACGTGGTCCTCGACGCCCTGGGGCCGCACGTCAGCGAGAAGTTTACCCAGGCCAAGACGCAGGAGTACACCGAATTCCTCGCGTCGGTCTCGCAGTGGGAGCTCGACCGCTACCTGGAGACGTTCTAACGGAAAGCGATTTGGTGAGACAACGAGCGTCGAAGCGGCCGGTGCCCCGAGCGGGGCATCGGCCGTTTCTACGGCGGATGAGGAGACCCGTCGGGCGAAAGACGGGCGGCCGACGCGGCGGCGGTCCCCGCTTCCGCGCCGCCCGGAGAGGGCCGGAGCCCGCCGGCCCCCCGCGGGCCCGCCAATTTTGAAGGCCCGCCAATTTTTTGCCTCCGTGCGTTGGTGTGTCCACTCGTCCTGGCATTCCCCGCCTCCGGACCGTTACCTTACGTGCAGAAGCAACGCCGCGCCGTTCTGTACCGAGCTTTCCCCATCCCCGAATGATTGACCGCTATACCCGCCCGCCGATGGGCGACCTCTGGAGCGAAGAGCAGAAGTTTCAGTCCTGGCTCGACGTGGAACTGGCCGCCTGTGCCGCGTGGAGCGAGATCGGCGCCATCCCGCCCGAGGACGTGGAGACCCTCTACGACGAGGCCGACTTCGACGTCGACCGCATCCACGAGATCGAGAAGGAGACGAAGCACGACGTGGTGGCCTTCACGCGGGCGGTGAGCGAGACGCTGGGGGAGGAGAAGAAGTGGGTCCACTACGGCCTCACCTCGACCGACGTGGTGGACACCGCCTACATGGTGCGCATCAAGAAGGCGAACAGCCTCATCCGCACCCAGCTCGACGGGATGATCGAGACGCTGGCGGAGAAGGCGCGGGAGCACAAGCACACCCTCACCATGGGGCGCACGCACGGGGTGCACGCCGAGCCCACGACGTTCGGCCTCAAGATGGCCCGCTACTACGACGAGATGAACCGCCAGAAGGAGCGGTTCGAGCGGGCCGCCGAGGAGATGCGGATGGGCAAGCTTTCCGGGGCCGTGGGCACGTTCGCCCACATCCCGCCCGAGGTGGAGCGCCTCACGTGCGAGCGCCTCGGCCTCAAGCCGGCGCCCATCTCCACGCAGGTCCTCTCGCGCGACCGCCACGCGAACTACCTGAGCGTGATCGCGGGCATCGGCGCCACCCTCGAAAAGATGGCCGTGGAGGTGCGGCACCTCCAGCGGAGCGAGGTGCGGGAGGCGGAAGAGGCGTTTAGCGCCGGCCAGAAGGGCTCCTCCGCCATGCCGCACAAGCGCAACCCCGTCGGCTCCGAAAACATCACCGGCTGCGCGCGGCTCCTGCGCGGCTACATGAACAGCGAGTTCGACAACGTGGCCCTCTGGCACGAGCGCGACATCAGCCACTCCTCGGTCGAGCGCATCGTGCTGCCGGACGCGACGACGCTGCTGCACTACGCCCTCCGCCGCTTCCGCGGCATCATCGACGGCCTCGTGGTCTACGAGGACACGATGCGGGAGAACATGGAGGAGACCTACGGCCTCTACAACAGCCAGCGCCTCATGCTGAAGCTGATCGACACGGGCCTCAACCGCGAGGAGGCGTACGACCGGGTCCAGCCCCTCGCGATGACGGCGTGGGAGGAGGAGCGCCCCTTCCAGGCGGTCGTGGCGGAATCGGACGCCATTACGGAGGTCCTGTCCGACGACGAAATCGAGGAGGCGTTCGACCCGACCTATCACGTCCGCAACGTGGACCGGATCTTCCGGCGGGTGGGGCTGGAGGAATGAGGGGGGGAGATGCCTGTTGCCGGCCCCCGCTTCCCTGGGGGGCGGGACCGTGTCGTGGCACCCCGACATCGGAACGTAGACGACCGCCCGGCCCTGCGAGACGGCCCTCTTTGAAGAGGGCGGGGCGGCGTTCGCCCGGTGGTACAGATCTTGTGCGAGTGGTAGGTAGGAGACG
>ERZ1034519.87-NODE-87-length-16416-cov-7.804413_pt1 | contig 16416 bp, 13 predicted proteins | sample MGYA00520655_ERZ1034519 | MGnify/ENA primary metagenome ERZ1034519 (study PRJEB33760, sample SAMEA4777702) | hypersaline lake metagenome | biome: hypersaline environment; feature: brines | place: Spain | collected 2012-08 | depth 0 m ...
AAGATCTCGTTCACCACGACGGGGCCCGGGGCTGGCTGCGCCGCCACACGGGCCGGCAGCCCCAGCAGAGCGGGAATGAGAAGACCGAGGGTCCACCGCGGCATGAGAGTGTGGGCGAAATTTTGTCATTTCAGTTATGAATATAAAAAATGTAGAGGGTGCGTGTCGTTTTGTCAACGTTGTGCGGAAGCATCCCGAATGCACGATCAAGGAATTCTTTAGGCCTGTAAGGGACGCGTCATTCAGAGGGAGCTGGCAGGCGGCCGAAGCGCCCTGAGCGTAGCGAAGAAGCGCTTTTAGAGTGAATCTCTTCGGATCTGGCGTTTCCACCGCATTTAGCGAGATCCCTCAGAGAGATCCCTCGACTCTGCTTTGCACCCCGGGAGTACTCGTTCCCTTCGGTCACAGCGCTCCACTCGGGATGACTTCCGTGCAAAAGGGATTGCTTGAAACTGCACCAAGGGGGGGCAGTCCTACGGTCCGAGTCTGCTCTCTCGTCCCGACGGCCTGCAGGATACGAACGCCGTGCCTGCCTTCGCGTCGTAGGCGGAGCCGATGGGGGGAGCGCAGTGTGCAAGCTACACGGACCCGTTCAAGCTACACGGACCCGTTCGTGGCACCGTTATCGGTCGGTGCTGTCGGCAGAGAGTCGTCCTCTTGGTGCGCCAAGTGGTTCATAAGCGACTGCGCCATGAGACGGGCCGTCGGCGCGAGCGGCGTTTCGTCGAGGTCGAATCGATGGTGGTGGAGGGGATAGCTCGTCTCCGGCCCGGACGCCGTGCCCACGCGCACGAACCCACCGGGCACGTGCTCCAAGTAGTGCGCAAAGTCTTCCCCGCCCATGCTCGACTGATCGATCCAGTGGATCGCCTCGGGGCCGAGCAGATCGCGGATGGTGGCGTCCACGTTGTGCATCACCGCCGTGTCGTTGAGCACCGGTGGCGATCCATCTTCAAAGTCCAACTCGATGTGTGCCCCGTGCAGGCCCGCGAGGCGGTCGGCAGTGTCGTGCATGAAGGCCCGGATGGTGCGGCGATCCGCGGGCGATACCGTTCGCAGCGTTCCGCCGAGAGACGCCTCTTCCGGAATGACGTTGTGGGCATCGCTCCCGTTGAGCATGGTGACCGTGAGCACGCACGCGTCGCGAGCATCGGTAATGCGGCCCGCCGCCTGGTAGAACTGGTCCATCAACTGGGAGGCGACCCAGACCGTATCCACCCCTTCGTGCGGCCGTGCCGAGTGCCCCGTTCCTTCCTGGCGCACCTTCACCTCAAACCGATCGGACGAGGCAGTCGCCGGGCCGGTGATGAGGCCGTAGCGCCCTACCTCCAGGGAGGGATCGACGTGCACGGCGTACACCGCATCGAGTCCCTCCAGCACCCCGCCCCGAATCATCAGGGGCGCCCCGCTGGGCAGCCCCTCTTCGTTCGGCTGAAAAAAGACACGGACGCGCCCCGGCAGGGCCGAGCGGCGGGCGTGCAGCACGAGCGCGACCCCAATGCCCATGGCCGTATGCGCATCGTGCCCACAGAGATGAGCCACGTTGGGCTCCTGCGACCGGTAGGGGACCTGCTTCTGGTCCTGGGTGGGCAGCGCGTCGATGTCGGCCCGGTACCCAATAGTGCCCCCGTCCTGCGCGCCGTCGATATCGACGTACAGCCCGGTGCCCGCGATGGGGCCGTGCACGTCGAGGCCGTAGCCCTCCAGCGTCCGGCGGATGAAGGCCGACGTCTGGTGCTCCTCCATCCCCACCTCGGGGTGCTTGTGGAGGTGGCGGCGGACGCCGACGAGCACCTGAGCGAGGGCGTGCTCGCCGTCGGCGACGGCCGACAGAGACTCCGGAAGACGGGCAGGATCGCTGGCAGAAACGGTGGTGACCATGCTTGGGAAACAGTTCTGAAACAGAGCGACACAGGAACGACCCACGCTGCGGGGCCGACGCCCCAAGCGGCGGCCGGCAGGGGGAGGCGTGTAGAGACACTCCATACGGAAACGCCGCGCCGAGAGATTCGCCCGGCGGCATTCGGGCCGAGGGCTGTAAGCGAGAGGGGCCACAGTCTGCGGCACGGAGGGGGTCACGGCAGCCCCAGGTACTTGCGAAGAGTCCACTCCGTCCCCAGCAGGCCCAGGAGCAGCCCCAGCAGCCAGGTGTAGTGCCAGAGTTTCAGGTTCGAGGTCCGGCGGACCGTCTCCGCGGAGAACGAGGTGCGCTGAGACAGCAGCGTCGGCAACTGTGCGGCCGTGCGGGCCGTGTGGGCCGTGCCGCCGGAGCGGGCCGCGAGCTGCCGCATCAGCACCGGATCGGCGCGGGGAGTTTGCGATTCGAGGCGAAGCGGAGCGACCGTGAAGGTGCCCGAATCCGTCCCCAGCGAAGCGCCCTCCAGCTGCGCACGGGCGCTGTACCGGTAGGTCCCCTCCGGCAGCGTGCCCACCGACAGCGTATAGCGGCCCTGCCCCAGGGCCTCCATGGTGTAGGGCAACTCCGTGCCCGTAGAATCCGTCACCGTGACGTCGACTCGTGCGTCGGGGACGGGGCGGCGGCTTTCGTCGTACACCTGCCCGGCAAACTCGACGGGTGCGTCGCCGTCGAACGAGGCCGTAGTGGGGCGGACCCGCACCGGTGCATCGTCGGCTGTAGTACTGACCCAGCGCAGGAGGGTAGAGGCGAGGCGCGGCCAGAACGGCGCGACGGGCTCCAGCGAGGGCGGCAGCAGGGCCCATCGCCACACGCCGCTGCCCAGCAAGGCAGCCGTGCGGTGGCCGGCGCGGTTTCGGACGAGCAGGAGGGGGGCCTCGGCCCCCGAGGTGAGCGCCCCCGTGGCCAGCACGCGGGCATCCGGCGCGGGCGTCCAAGATGCCGGGCGGGCCCGGAGTGGGGGAAGCCGCTCCGTCCGCTGCAGGTCCATCTCCATGCCCCGGTAGACGGGGTGCCGACGCTGGTTCTCCTCAATCTGAAACGACGCCTCCACAGGGCCCGACGTCGTCCCTCCGGGAGCCGCCGGCAGCACTGCCCCAAAATGATTCGCCCAGGCTGAGAGGTCCGTCTGCCGGTCCACGACAAAGATCGCAGGCAGGCCGTCCTCTACCGCCGCCGCCACGCGTTCCACCACCGCTTGCGGCACCGCCGGGCTGGGAAATCCAGCACAGACCACCACGTCAGCGTCCGAGAGGTCCTCCGGCAGGGGGCCGCCAAGAAACGAACCGTCGCGGGTCGGCACGCGGGCCGTCACGTCTGTGTCGCCCTCGCGAGCATAAACGCGACGCAGCGCCCCGAAGGTGGGCGAGGGCGCAGCGCCCAGCAAAAGCACCTGTCGTTTGCTGTCCAGCACCCGGAGCGACACCGAGTTGGCATTGTTTCGCATCGTGGCTTCTGCTTGCAGCGGCGCAGCGCGGATCGTCAGGCGCTGGAAGCCGGCTGTCTCCGGCACAAAAGACAGATCCGTGGACACCTCGCCCGTGCCGCGCGGGAGGCGCACGGTGTCGCGGTCGAGGGGAGTACCGTTGTTGGTCAGCGTCACGGGCAGGGACTCGCCCCGTCCGCCCTGAACGGCCACGGTGGCCCGCACAGGCACCGAGGCCCCGAGATAGGCACGCTCGGTCGTGACCACAGAGCGCAGGCGCACATCACGGCGGCGTGCGGTATCGCCCACCGTGACCGTATGCACCGGTACCGGCGATCGGTCAGCCACGCGCAGCGGGGTGCGTCCCGTGTTGGGCTGCCCGTCGGAGATGAGCACGATGCCCGCCAAGTTCTGATCGCGCAGCCGCTCCGGCACCGCCTGCACGGCGCGGGCCAGATCCGTACGCGCCGCGTTGAAGCGGAGCGAATCGAGGGGCGTGTCTGTGAGGGAGCGCAGGGACGCGCCGGCGCCAAACAGGCGCACGCGGCCCGGGGTGCGCTCCGTCAGGGCCCTGAGGATGGGGCGCACCGAGTCGCGCGCCGCAGCGGCCCGGAGCGAGTCCGAACCGCTTGTCACCACTTGCATGCTTTCGCTTTCGTCCACCACCACCGCGAGGACGGGCGGCTGCTCCGTAGAGCGGACGCGCTGCAGCACCGGCTCCAGCAGCAGGATACAGAGGAGGGCCAGGGCCAGAAAGCGGAGCCCCCCCAGCAGCCCGCGCCACCCTGCCGGGAGCGACGGCACGGTGGCACGATAGCTCCAGTACGCAAGCCCACCGGCTCCCGCCAGGACAGGCAGCAGCGCCCAGGGCGAATAGGCAAACGAAAAGCCCATACGAGGGGAGGACGGATCACGGAGAAAGAGTGACGAGGCGCGTGGCGCGACGGCCACGATCCGTAACGACGACACAGCGATAGCGCCCCGGCGGCACCGCCGATGCCTCGACCCGAAGGCGGTTGGGGCCTGCATGGGCCGGTTGGGTGGCGCGGTAGAGGCGGCGTCCCTGCGGGGAGCGCATCTCGACGCGCAACGCCGCGGTGTGCGGCGGGGCGGACACGGGCACGATGAGGGCAGAATCGCGAACGGAACGGTACGGGCGTGCGACCTGCAGCCGCGACGGCGGCGTGCGCCGAGCCAGCCATTCCGCGGTGCGGAGGGCAGCGTCCGCGTTCACGATGCCCCAGCCGCGGCTCGTGTCGGGGGACTGGGCGTGCGAGGCAGTCCGGCGCAGCAGGCGGCGCACCGCCATCGGCCCGAGCGAGGGATTGACCTGGAGCATCTGCGCGACGACGGCGGTTACCTGCGGACTGGCAAAAGAGGTACCGCTGACGCGGGTATACCCGCCCCGTGCCGACGCCGCAGGAATGCCCTGCCCCTGAACGAGCACATCCGGCTTGCGGCGCCCGTCGGCCGTCGGCCCGCGGGCACTGAAAGGAGCGAGCGACGAGTCCGGTGCCACGGCGCCCACTGTGAGTGCCGAGTCCGCATCAGCCGGCGTATTGACGTAGTACCAGCACGCATCGGGGGTGTCACACCCGCTGTTGCCCGCGCTCACGACTATCGTCATGCCCAGGTGTGCCGCCCGGTCCACCGCTCGTGTTGTAAGGGCCGTATCGCCGTCCAGGTCCTCCGGCGCATAGCTGCGCTGCCCTTCATCGAACGTCGTGTACCCGATGGACACATTGACGACGTCGGCGCCGCGTCGGTAGAGCCACTCCAGGCCTGCGACAAAGTGATCCTCCTCGACGGTGCGCTCAAACTGCGTATACTCCGTAGTGGCGCCCAGCACCGTTGCCCCAAAGGCCGGGCCTACGAGGCGGCCCGCATCATAGCCGGCAGCCACCGACACCACGCCCAGCCCATGGGTGCCGCCCTGCCGCCGCCGGGGAAAAGAGCGCAGTGCCGCCAGGCGGCCGTCGGCCCGCAGCGACACGAAGGCCGGATGCCGCAGCCCAGCGAACGAGGTATCCAAGAACCCAATCCGAACGCCGCGCCCATTCCAGCCGCGTGCGAGCGGCGGCAGTGCGCGGATGCGCCGGAGCGGTCCCTCCAGGGCTCCTACAGCCGGAGCCCGAGGCGGCGTAAAGGCCCGGGGCGGCGTAAAGGCCCGGGGCGGCGTAAAGGCCCGGGGCGGGTCGGGGAGCAGGGGAGCCCGGGCGACTCCGGATCGGTCCCCGGCCCTTCCGGGGCGGCGCAGGGGAGACAGAGTGCCCACCGGCTGCGTACGACGAACGTAGGGACGCTGGGCCACCGTGCGGCGCATCGCGGGGGAGAGGCGTGCGCTCACCGCATGAAACCAGCGGCTGTGCACCAGCGGGCGGACGCCAAGTGTGCGCAGGCGCCGGAGGTACACGTTGGCCACTGGGCGCATTCCCTGGGCAGAGCGCGAAGGGGAAGAGGAGGGGCGCTGTTCCAGGAAGATCCAATACTTCTGAGCCCCTGAGCGTGCCGTGGAGTGCTCGGCGGGGAGGTGGACTGCACACGCCGGCCAAACGCCGCTCACAAGGAGAGCAACCCCAAGAATCACCCCTCCGGACACAGCGCGGACCGAGCGAGGTCCCACAAAGCCGCAACGAAAACGGACGCGCTCAAACATAGGGAAGAGAGAGGAGAGGCAAGAACGCTTTCGGACCGCATCGGCCCGCTTCGCTGGGACCGCCCCGTACGGCCCCGGCCCCGGCGACGGAGCGAGAACTCAAAGATACAAGTACACCATGTATCCGGCAAAGCAGACAACCATGAACCCGCCCTCCAGCCGCGAGATTTTGTGATTGAACCACGTGATTGGCACCAGAAGGGCACAGAAGGCCAGCATCACCGGGAAATGAACGCGGATCGTCTCGGCATCCACCGCGATGGGCTGGACGATGGACAGCGTGCCTACCACGAACAGCACATTCAGCAGATTGCTCCCCATCACATTGCCCACCGTCATGCCCGATTCCTCTTTCAGCGTCCCCACCATCGACGCGGCGAGTTCGGGCAAGCTGGTGCCGATGGCCACCACCGTGAGCCCAATGACCACATTGTCGATCCCCATGTAATTCGCAATCGCCATGGCATTGTCCACCATCAAGTGGGCCCCAAGTGCCAGGCCGCCGATCCCTCCAAGCACGTAGGCCGACTTGGCCGCCGTTGAGAGGTTCGGGTCGGCCGAGTCCAATTCGCCCTCCATGCTGTTCAGGATCGTAGCGGTGCTGGTACGACGGGCATCGTAAAAGACGTACACCCCGAGGGCCAGCAAGAGGAGCACCATGAGGGTGCCGTCCCCGGCCCCAATCACACCATCCCACGCACACACGTAAAACAACACCATCACGCCCAGCATGACCGAATACTCGCGCGAGATGACCTCCGGTGCCACTGCGAGGGGAAGCGTGATGGCGCAGGTGCCCAAGATGAGCGCCACATTGCTGATGTTGGAGCCAATGATGTTTCCAATCGCGAGTGGGGACTCGCCCGACAGCAGCGCGAACACGTTGACCAGGAACTCCGGCATGGACGTTCCCAGCGCCACCACCGTCAGGCCCACGATGACGGGCCGGATGCCGTAGTGAAGGGCGATGCTCGACGCGCCCTGAATAAGCCCCTCGGCGCCCAGGTATAACACGAGAAGGCCGAGAAGAAAAAGGAAGCCGTAGAGAAACATGCGGGGGACTCAAATGAATCGCCGACCAAACACGAAGGCGTCACAAGCTCCCCGACGGTCGGTGGCCGGGGAAGTTGCCTTCTCGGGCGTATGCTCTTTCGGGCAGGCGCTACTACGAGCGGAGCCCCTGCGGAGCGGCGTATCGCGATCCCGAACGGTGTCGAGAGAGACGTGACTCACGCTCTGCATGTCTTCGGTGGCAGGCGGGAAGGCCGGTTGGAACCGCGCACGCCGGATGCGAGGCGATTCTCGATGAGCGCCTTCAGGGCACTGTATTCAGGAGGGTGTCCGTCCGTGCACTTCAATTTAGAGTATTGAGGATGCGCGAAGGAACAGCTGCCCCGGAGGGAGACTCCTTGAGAAACCCTTCCGCCTTTACTGAGCGTGAATGCTTCGCATTTGCCGAGGGAGAAGTCAAAGAGGCTCAGGACCCCTGGAGCAGGGCACGCCCCCGAAACGATCCCGGCAGTAGCTCCGAGGCCGTGGCCTGTTCGGGGGCAGTGGCGTGCCGGTCCATCCAAATCGTGGTATCGGGGGCGAGTTCCGCCAAGAGCTGCCGACAAGCCCCACAGGGCGTGCCGTGCGGATCCGTCGTGCAGCTGAGAAAGAGACGCTGCGGGGACGGCAGGTCGTAGGAGTGCACCGTGCCCAGCGCAGCGCGCTCGGCGCAAAGAATGCGCGCCCAGTCGGGGTGCTCCACGTTGACGCCTGGCACAAGGGCCCCGTGCTCGCATTCCAGGAGGGTGCCCACGGGGTAGTGCGAAGCGGGCACGTGGGCGCGCTCGGCAATCTCACGCACGTGAGCGAGGCCTGCCTGGGGCGATGCGCCGATAGAGGCATCGAGGGTGGGCGAGAGCAGAGCCTCCGGGGTGGGGAGGGCGCCGTTGGCAGTCCAGCCGCCTCGGATCCACGCATCCTCGGCGGCCGCCTCGTACGGGCCGGTCGACAGCGCGTCCACGTACAGGGCCTCCTCGCGACGGAACGGGCGCGACAGCACCATCGCCACGCCGCGCGCCGCGACCTCAGCCGCGACCGCGGTGGTATAGGCATTGAGGAGGGCGGGCAGCGTTAGGCCGTACGAGGCGCTCTCCACTCGCACCCCGGGAACCCAGCGGCCATCGTCGAGAAGAAGCACGGCGGCCGCGGGCGCTCCCGAAAAGGGGGCATGGGCGCGACGGGTGAGGGCGTGCGCCTGCGCGCGAAGCACGTCAAGGGCCGGGTGGGAAGGCATGGCCACCGGGGGCGGTTATGAAAGGCACTGCTGTGAAAAGCAACGCAAGGGGAGTCGGCGAATCGGTGGCATTGCCGCAGGTTCCCACCCCGGAGGCGCCGCAGGTTCCCACCCCGGAGGCCGCACGGATCGCTGTAGCAAGGGGGCGGCTGCGGAGGCGCAAGGGCACGAGGGGCAGGGCGCAACGGTCGCGTCGGCGATGCGTTGAATCGGCGATGTATTGGAAAAGCATGCAGTGTTCTGGGCCGCCTTGGCCGTGCTGCGCCAGGCACCGCCGCCCGTTTCTTTTCACACCCGCTCCCCTGGTTGCAATGCCCGAGGCCCCGCCCGAACTCGCCGTCGGTGATCGCTTGGTCGTGTCCGACGACGAGGATCCGCTTCATGTCGTCACCACCCGCAGCGACGACCACCTGTTCGTAACGACCTACCGGGAGACCAAGGGCGGCCCGGTGCGGCTGGCCCTCCAGGTCGACATCACGACGGGCGCCACCGCCATTGACCCCCGCAGCTTCGACCGGGCGTTCTGGACCCTGGTGGTGCGCGGCACTCCGCAGCCGCAGGTGGGGCTCCGCGAGGCCCTCGCGGCAGTGACGGACCCCAGCATCGAGGTGGTGCCCGCGCGCCGCGAGCTCCGGATTGCCGAGGGCGCGCCGTAACGCTGCGCATCGTACGCTGCGCAGCGTCGCGTGGCGGAATCTCTTTGCACGGGGCCGCGTAGGGCGGTGTGCCTCAATGTTGAGCCCTCCTTCGCCGGGGTGGCGGAAGTGGCAGACGCAACGGACTTAAAATCCGTTGGTGCATGTGCACCGTGTGGGTTCGAGTCCCACCCCCGGCACCATCTTTGGCCGCGATAAACGCCCCTGAGCGCCGCTGAAGGGCGGTCCGGGGGGCTCTGTCGAAAAGACCCTTCTCGGGCGCCCTGCACGCCCTGATGCCCCGCCCACCGGCTCCCTCTTGAATTCGTCCGGGATTGGTGGTGATCTTAGGAGCCCGCGAGAGGCCTTGGGTCCCTGGGGGAGTGTCGATGCTTTCTTTGTCAGCCTTTGTCAGCGTCCCGTGCCGCTATGCCCGCAGTTTCGTCCGATGTCCTCCAAGACCAAGTGGTGCGCCACCTTGCCCCTCACGGCAGCGACGGCGTGCGTGCGGCCCTCTCCGGGGTCGTGGACCTGCACGCCCTGGAGGAGCGGCGGTACGGCGCGGTGCTGACGACGGTGGACGAGCGTCTCGTCCAGGCCCGCTACTCCTTGCTGTCGATGCTCGTGGCGGGGATTTACTTCGGCAGCCTGGTGGGGCATTGGCTGGTGGACCTTTCCACCTGGACGGCCATCGCGTGGTGGGTGGGGCCGCTGGGCCTTGTCTCGGCCTATGCGCTGTACTCCGTCCACCAAACCCTCCGCCTGATCCGCCATTTGTCGGAGGCCCGTTCCTTGCTGGAGGTGCTGCACGACCGGATGCGGGCCGAAGATTCCGCGCCCCCGGCGTAGCCGATCCGTGCCCTCGCTGCTTTCCGCGCCCCGTTCCCGCCGCACCATGTTCGATGCCGCCACCTACCGCGCCCGTCGCCGCACCCTGCTGCAGCAGGATCGTCCGGCAACGGGCCTTGTCCTGCTCCCGGGCAACACCCCCTCGCCGCGCAATTATGCCGACAACCCGCACCCCTTCCGGCAAGACAGTACGTTTCTGTACTACTTCGGGCACGACCGGCCCCACCTCTGCGGGGTGCTGGACCTGGACGAGGGAACGGCGTCGCTCTACGGGCGCCCGTCGACCCTCGAAGACGCAATCTGGACCGGGGGCACGCCGTCGCTGCAGGCGTTGGCGGACCGCGTAGGCGCCCAGAAGGGCGGCTCGCTGTCTGTGCTTGGGGAGGCGCTCGCCGACGCCCGTGCCCTGGGCCGCACGATCCACTTCCTCCCGCCCTACCGAGACGCCCAGCGGCTCCGGTACGCACGGTGGCTGGGGGGCGCCCCGGACGAGATCGGGGCACAGGCCTCGGAGGCCCTCGCCCGGGCCGTCATCCGGCAGCGCTCCGTGAAAACAGACGCGGAGGTGGCGGAAATTGAGGACGCCCTAACGGTGACGGCCCGGATCCATCGTGCCGCCCAGCGCCACGCCGTGCCCGGGGCCACGGAGCAGTCGCTGGTGGGGCGCATGACGGGCCTTCTGGCGGCGGCGAACCGATCGTTTGCCTTCTCGCCCACCTGCTCCATCCACGGCGAGGTGCTGCACAACCACGCGTCCCCCCACACGCTCGCGGAAGGAGACCTGCTGCTGGTCGATGCGGGGGCCACGTCGCCGCGCCACTACGCGGGCGACATTACCCGCGTTACGCCGGTCGGCGGCCGCTTTACGGAGCGGCAGCGCGCGCTCTATGCGGCGGTGCTGGCCGCCCAGGAGGCTGCCCTGGAGGCCCTCGCGCCGGGCGTGCCGTTTGTGGAGGTCCACCGGCGCGCAGCCCACGTTCTCACGGAGCATCTCATGGAACTGGGCCTGATGCAGGGCGCCCCGGCGGCGGCGGTGGCGGCCGGGGCGCACGCGCTCTTCTTTCCGCACGGGCTGGGGCACATGGTAGGACTCGATGTGCACGACATGGAAAGCCTCGGAGAGGACCTCGTGGGCTACGCCGACGACCAGTCCCGCTCGGAACAGTTTGGGCTGAATGCGCTCCGGCTTGCGCGGCCGCTCCGCCCGGGCTACGTGGTGACGGTGGAGCCGGGGTGCTACTTCATTCCGCCGCTCATCGAGCGCTGGCGGGCGGAGGGGCGCCACGAGGAGTTTTTGAGGTACGACCGGGTGACAGAGTTTCTGGAGATGGGAGGGATTCGGGTGGAGGACGATGCGCTCATTACGGCGGACGGCGCTCGCGTGCTGGGGCCGTCGCTGCCCAAATCGGTCGACGCGGTGGAGGCAGAGGCGGGCGCGGCTTGAGGCGAGCCTGGCCCGCGGGGCCGGTGGCGTTGCGTTTCGGTCAGGTCGTTTTGTATCATTTCAGCGTCGTGCATGCCCTTTTGCCTTTGCTCCTTGATCTATGGATGCCCCCGACACCTGGACCACCGCCCACGACCTTGCTGTCGTCTACATTGCGCTCGCGTACGGGACCGACCACGACCTGAGTGACGAGGAGCTGCACGTGGTCAATGAGGCGCTGGAGGCGTGGCACGCCGGGGGGGAGGACGGCAGTGTGCACGAAATCATTGTGGAGGCGGCTACGGTGTTTGTGGAGGGCAATGCCGAGAATGCGGTGCGCCGGGCCATGCAGGACCTCCGTGCCGCCCTCGCCCCGGAGGAGCGGCGCACTACGGTGCGGCACCTGATCCGCATCGCCGAGGCGGACGGGGTGCTGCTGGAGCGAGAGCAGGGGTTTATCCATGCTCTGGCCGACGCCTGGTCCCTGAAAGAGCTCAGCGAAGAGCTGCTTCAGAACACCTCCGCGGTGGTGCAGCGGCGGGGCGAGGATTGGGGCCTGATCCACGAGCTCGCCTTTCTCTACATCCTGGTGGGCCACGGGGATGATGACTTGTCGGACGCGACCATTAAGGTGATGGTGGACCGGCTGGGGGAGTGGCGCACGGAGGCCTCGGAGGCGCAGGTGCGCGAGGTGGTGCGACGCGCCCTCCAGGTTTACGCAGAGGCGGCGAGCGAGGAGCTGATCCACGATTCCGTAGAGGCGCTCAAGGATGCCCTGTCGCCCACCCACCGGCTGACGGTCCTGGACGATCTTTACAGCGTGGCCCGCGCCGACAGTCCCATGACGCCTTCCGAGCGGGACCTGATTCACTCGTTGGCAAAGGCGTGGGACGTGACGGTACGCATGAACGGACACGGCGGGTAACCGGACACGGTGGGGCAGCCCGCGGGCGTCATGACGCGGCAGGGTTGCCCGCGTCGTCCGTGTGGTTGGGCACCTGTTGCCCCTGTCCCTGCCAATCCTCGCTGGGCGCCGCGCCCTCAGGCGGTGCAGTCGGCCCGCCTCCCCCAAACCCTCCTACATGCACCTGCAGGGTGCCCTGCTCCATCTTGCCCCGAAACCAGCGCATGAGCAGTCGGCGCAGGGGCGTCCGTGTGAGCGGCACCAGGCCCATGAACCCGAACACATCCGTCAGGATGCCCGGCGTGATGAGCAGGGCGCCCGACACCAGAATCAGGAGACCATCGGCCAGTTCTGTGCCCGGCAGGTCGCCGCGCTGAAGCCGGGCGGTGAGGCGCTGCCACGTGGAAAGCCCTTCGCGCCGGGCCAGGTGGCTGCCTACGAGGCCCGTGACGACGATCAGGCCGATGGTGGGCCAAAAGCCGATGAATCGGTCCACCTGGATGAGGAGGGCCAGTTCGACCGCAGGCGTGAGCAGAAAGAGAAGGATGAGGCGACCAAGCATGGGGCGGCGCCGCAGGACGAGCCGAGGACGAGGAGAGGTACAGAGCGATCTACAATAACCGGTCAATCGAATTGCTGGGGCCTCCGTCCGTTCCCCGTGCGGGAGGGAGCGGGTCCCATGGCGTCCCGAGAGGGGCCTCTGACGCCCAGTGGCAGACGACGGACCCGTGATCCCGTCGCTGCAGCGGTGATGATCCCAGGAGGGAGGCGGCCCGTCAGGCAAAATACTTCTCTTCGTGAATGGCCTCCTCGTCAATCCCAGCCCGCTCAAAAATGCCCTGTGCCTTTTCGATCATCTGGGGATGGCCACAGGTGTAGGCCGCCGTATCGTCCAGGGGAAAGTCCGCAGCGTCCAGATGCTTGCGTAGGACGTCCTCCACTCGTCCCCGTTCGCCGTCCCACTCCGGGTCGTCCCAGGGGCGGCTGATGGTGGGCACGTACCCAAACCAGTCGGCTCGGTCGGCGAGGGAGGCGAGTTCCTCGCGGTAGGTGCCGAGCTCCCAGGACCGGCTAGCGCCGTGCAGCACCAGCATGGGGGAAGGGGCATCGAGGGAGCCGGTGCGCAGGGCGCGCAGCTGATTGCGAATGATGCTGACATACGGCCCCACGCCGGTGACCGTTGCGGCCATGAGGTGGTAGGTGCGGTCCGTATCAAGCGTAAACCGCCCCACGATTTTGTCGCGCATCCAGACGTCCGCGCCGGGGGAGAGGTCCCAGAGGTGGGGGGTGAGGGAGCCATCGTCGACGCGCTCGATGAAGAACTCGAGCTCTTCCTGCCCGGGTGCCGAGACGACCGAGTACGGGCGAAGGAGCGGTCGGTCGGAGCCATTTTGGGAAAGCCCGAGGGTGGCGTACTGCCCCGGCGTAAAGTGAACCGGTTCGTCGGCCTGCAGGCGAAACAGGGCAAGGTCGTCTGCAAAGTCGACCCGCTCCAGGAGAGTCAGTCGACTGTACTGAGAAGCATCCATCCGTGCAGCCATGGCTTCGTGCAAAAGGGTGTGCGGTCGCTCAGCCCGCGGTGGAGGCACTCGAACGAGCAAGGATACCTTCTATTTGAGGCCGTAGGGGGAGTTGCACGTGTAGAGCGTCTGCCGCAGAAAATGCCGTTATTTCTCGGTGAGCAGGCGCTCAATCAGGTCGACCGACGAGACGTTGTCAGCCTCGGCGTTAAAGCTGGGAACGATACGGTGGCGCAGCACGGGCACGGCCATACGCCGGATGTCCTCCTCGACCGGGGTCATGCGGCCCTGCAAAGCGGCGAGGGTCTTGGCCCCCAGGACCAGGTACTGCGAGGCGCGCGGCCCGGCGCCGTAGCTCAGGTAATCTTGCACAAAGTCGGGGGCCGCGTCGGCGTCGGGGCGCGTTCGCGTGACCAGGTCGACCGCATGCTCGATCACGTTGTCGGCCACGGGAATGTTGCGGACGAAGGCCTGGTAGGTGTGCAGGTCATCGGCCGAGAGGACGGGGCGAACCTCCGTAGAGGTGCCGGCGGTGGTGCTCCGGACCACCTCCGTCTCTTCGTCGAAGGAGGGATAGTCGAGCCACAGGTTGAGCATGAAGCGATCGAGCTGGGCCTCGGGGAGGGGGTAGGTGCCCTCCTGCTCGATTGGGTTTTGCGTAGCGAGGACGAAAAACGGGCTGTCCAGGGCGTGCGTGTCGCCGGCCGCCGTGACGTGTTGCTCTTGCATTGCCTCCAGCAGGGCGGCTTGGGTTTTGGGAGGGGTGCGGTTGATTTCGTCGGCGAGGACGATGTTTGCAAAGAGGGGCCCTGCAGCGAACTCGAAGTGGCGGGTGCCGTCCGCCGTCTCCTGGATAATCTCTGTGCCCGTGATGTCGCTGGGCATGAGGTCGGGGGTGAACTGGATGCGGCTAAAGTCGAGGTCCAGGGCCTGCGCGAGAGTGCGCACGAGGAGGGTTTTGGCGAGGCCGGGCACGCCGATGAGAAGGGTGTGGCCGCGCGCCATGAGGCACACCACTACCTTCTCGACGATGTCCTCCTGGCCGACGATGACCTTTCCGATTTCGTTGCGGAGGCGGTCGTACGCCGCGCTCAGGTCCTCGAGCGTGTCGGGGTCTTGGGGCGGAGAGGGCATGGGGAGCGCGGAGACGATCGAGAAAGAAGACCGTGCAACAGGCAGCACTTAGCGGCGCAGGGCCGTCAGCTCAGATTTGGAGATGCGGATGTCTACGTAGATCTCCTCGCGCAGCTCCTGGGTCCATTCTTGGAGCATTCGGTTTCGTTTTTCCCGGAGGGCGAGCTGGCGGATGCGCTCGTAGTCCGTGTCCAGACTCACCTGGTGGGCCGGCATGCGGCGCCCCAGCTTTACGATGTGGTAGGCCCGGTCGCCATTTAGCAGCTGCACGCGGGTGGGGGCGCTAATCTCGCCGGGAGAGAGGGAGCGGATGGTGCGCTGCCAGGAAGGGCCGAGGCGGTCCAGAACGAGGTCGCGGGTGCCGGATTGGGGGTCGGTCACACGGCCTCCGTTCTCGGCGGTGCGCTCGTCTTCCGAGTGCCGCCGCGCCATAAGTTCAAACGGCACGTCGGGGTTGTTCACGAGCGTATCGCGGACCGCGCTCAGAAATGCCTTGGCGCGCTCGCCGTCGGGCGCCTCGGGCTTGATGAGGATGTGGTTGAGGTCGACGGTGCTGCCATCCTTGGCATTGATGCGGACGATGTGGTACCCCTGTTGGCTGTCGTTGTAAAACACCTGCGAGATGCGGCCCACGGGCGTTTGGGAAGCGACGGCGGCAAACTCAGGGACGAGGTCCTCGAGGTTGATGTTTGTGAGCGCACCGGTTTCTGTGCCGGCGGCGTCCGGCGCGGAGAACTGGCGGGCCATGGCCTCGAACGAGGCGCCGCCGTTCACGATGGAGTCGCGAATGGAAGTGATGAGGGACTTGGCCTCGTCCTGCGCCTCCGGGGTGGGCTTGGGATAGCGCACCACGTGGGAGAGGCGGACGGTCTCTGGCTGGCGCGGCAGCGAGTCTTGCGGAATGCGCTCAAACCACTGTCGCACCTCGCTCGGGGTGATGTTGATGTCCCGAAGGCGCGTGCTGCGAAGCTGCTGAGCCAACAGCTGGCCGCGGAGGTCTTCGCGGAACTGGTCCTTGATTTCGAGAATGCTTTTGCCGTAGATCTCCTGCAGGCGCTCCTCCCCCCCGGCCCGCTGTTTCAGCTGCTGAATGCGGCGGTTCAGCTGGCTGGAGAGCTGTTGGTCAGAGACGGTGATGGTGGTGTCGCGGCGCGCCTTCTCGGCCAGCAGCTTCTGGTCGACGAGCTGGCGCATCGCGCTCATCCAGAGATTGGGCGAGTAGGAGCGGTTGGTGCGGCGGGTCTGGCGGCGCACCAGCTGGTCCACTTCGGACTTTAGGACCAATTCATCGCCCACGACGGCCGCGATGCGGTCGACCACCTGGGCGTCTTGGGCCTGTGCCGAAAAGCCCAGGGCACCGATGAGAAGAAGAGCGGCGGCCTGCCCCCACAGACGCCGAAGGGACAGACGCCGAAGGGAGGGGGGGCACGAGAGGAGGGACGGAAGATGATGCATGCAGAGCAGGCACGTGTGCGAGGAGCGAGGACGAGGGCCGCGGGAGTGGTGGGATCAGCGAGCGGTTACGAGTCCGCGGGCCTGCGCTTGGCTACGGAGGCGTTCAACCTCATTGGTATATATCTGTTTCCGGGCGCGAATGCGGAGGCGCTGTCGGATTTGGGGAGCGACCCAGGCCAGGTCGGGGCGGGCGCCGGCCGCGCGGCGGCGATCGA
>ERZ1034519.88-NODE-88-length-16332-cov-15.957732_pt1 | contig 16332 bp, 9 predicted proteins | sample MGYA00520655_ERZ1034519 | MGnify/ENA primary metagenome ERZ1034519 (study PRJEB33760, sample SAMEA4777702) | hypersaline lake metagenome | biome: hypersaline environment; feature: brines | place: Spain | collected 2012-08 | depth 0 m ...
AGCTCAAGAACAGTCAGGGGGACAGGGCCGAACGGGGGAACCCATCCGGGCGCCCGCAGAGTGCCCGGGACGCTTTTCAGGTCGTGCTGCAAACGGACCCCTCATAAATGCGGATGGGTTCTTTCGGTTTCTTGGGCGGGGCCGAGGCGGTGGACTCGAGGCCGAAGGCCCCCGGTGGGCGACGGGTCCGCCCGGCGGCAATGCGGATGCAACACGAGATTTTCACGCGTTCGTCCGGGTCGAGCCGGTCGTCTTCCGGCCCCGATGCGTCCGGGAAAGACAGAGGGGGCGTCCCCGCCTTCACGTCTTGGAGGGACGATCCGCCTGTGGCGTCGAGGCGTCGCCCGCCGGGGCCCCGTCGCCGGGGGAGCCGTCATCGAGCAGGCTGTCCGTCACGACCGTCTCGCTGACGATCGAGGCGTCGTCCGAGCTGCCGCCGAAGGCCGTCGTCAGGCGCAGGCTCACGGAATCAAATACCGAGTACATGACGGGGACGATGACGAGGGTGAGAAAGGTGGCAAAGGTGAGCCCCGAGATGATGGCCGTCCCCATGGGGCCCCAGAACTGCGTATTTTCACTTCCGAACTGGAAGTTCGGGGCAAAGTCGGCCAGTAGGCCCACAAAGTCGACGTTGATGCCGAAGGTAAGCGGAACGAGGCCGAGAATGGTCGTGAGGGCGGTGAGGAGGACCGGCCGCAGGCGCGTCGCGCCGCCCTCGACGATGGCCTCCTGTTTGTCCTGGCCGCGCCCGCGGAGCTGCATGATGTAGTCGACCAGCACAATGTTGTTGTTCACCACGATGCCGGCCAGGGCAATGATGCCGATGAAGGTGAAGAGGTTGAAGGGCGTGCGCGTGAGAATGAGGCCCAGTAGGACACCGATCATGCTCAGGCCCACGGCGACCATGATGATGAACGGGGCGCTGATCGAGTTGAACTCCACGATGAGGATGAGCAGAATCAGGGAGGCCCCGATCAGGAGCGCCGTCGTGAGGAAGCCGAAGGACTCCTGCTGGTCCTCGTTGCCCCCGGTGTACTCCATCGTGTAGCCCGGGGGCAGGCCCTGCCGGTACTCGGAGAGCTCGTCCTGCACGCGGGTTAGCACCTCTGGGCCGTTGTAGCCGGGGGCGGCGGCGCCGGAGACGGTCACCACGCGGTTCTGGTCGATTCGGGTGATGGACCCGAAGCCGGTTCCCTCCTCAATGTCGGCCACCGAGGTGAGGGGAATCTGCTGGCCGCGGGGGTTGGTCACGGTCAGGCTCCCGAGGCTCTCGATGCTCTTTCGGTCCTGCTTTTGGAGGCGCACGGTGATGTCGTACTCGTCCTCCCCGCTGCGGTAGGTGTCGGCCTCCGTGCCCTGGATGGCGGTCCGCACCGTCTGGGCGATCTGGCTCGTCGAGAGGCCGTACTCCGCCGCCTGGGCGCGGTCCACGTCGACCTGCACCTCGGGCCGTCCGGTGTTCAGGTTGTCCGTGACATCGACGAGGCCGGGGAGGCGCCCGCTCTGGGCCGCGTCCGTGAGCCGGCGCTTGACCTCGTTCGAGATCTGGACAATCCGCTCAAACTCCGGCCCCGAGAGTTCAATGTTGACCGGGGGGCCGGTCGGGGGGCCCTGCTCCTGCTTCGTAAACTCAATCTCGGTGCCCGGAATGCCCTGCAGTTGGGCACGCATCTTCTCCAGAGTGCGGGTGGACGACTCCGGCCGCTCGGCGTAGTCCACCATGTTAAGGGAGACGCGGGAGCGCTCGGGCTGCTGGGCCCCACCGCCGAACTGGGCGTCCCCGCCCACCCCCACGTTCACCAGGAGGTTTTCGATGTTGGCCTCCGAGTTCGGGTTCTGGTCCAGCAGCTTCAGGATGCGGTCCCCCACCGTCTGCGCGATGCGGTTGGAGGCTTCGATGTTGGTGCCCAGCGGCGCCTCGGCGGTAATTTGCACCCGGTTCGGGTCCGTGTCGGGAAAGAACGCCTGGCCGGTGGGGGCGACCAGGTAGAGCCCGACGATGAGCACGAGGCCGCCGAGCGAGCCGTTCAGGAGCGCCGCCCGGGTGTCCGTCAGCAGAAGGCGGTCGCGGGTGTTGAAGAGGGCCCCGATGAGGCCCACCCCCACGACGAACACGGGGGCCGCCGCCAGGCGAAGCATGGTGCCGGGGCCGATGCCGCCGGCAAGGTAGTTGAGCCCGAGCACGGCGAACATCACGGCGAGCAGGCCAACGCCCCCCTTCACGCTCGTCCAGCCGCCCAGGTAGATGCTTTCGAGGGTGTGCACCAGAACGCCGAGGGCGCCGAGGGCCGCCAGCACGCCGCCCGGCACGAGCAGCAGCAGGCCGGCGGTCTGGCCGGCCACCGTCGTGATCAGGCCGCCCCCGGCGGCCAGCAGGGCGCCGGCGGCCAGGGCCGTCAGCGCGCCCGTGTTGCGCAAGAAGGCGTACGGAACCGAGTAGTCGCGCTCCAGCATCCGCTGCAGGTAGCCGCGGTACCAGCGGATCAGGCGCGGCAGGCCGCTCTCGACGAAGCGATCGCCGATGGGGGACATCACGTAGACGTGCAGAAGGTAGAGCGCCGGAACCGCCGTCGCGACCACGACCAGCGTCTTCCAGTTCGCGATGCCGAGGGTCACGCCCAGGAGCAGAATCAGCCCCACGCCGCCGTATCGCGCCAGGGCCGGCCACCGCGAGGAGCCCTTCTCCCCGTTCGAACGGCCCTTCACCTCCACGAAGAAGCCCGTAATGACCGGGTTGATGATGAGGGCCACGAACAGCGAACTCGTGAGCGTAATGATGAGCGTGAGGGGCATGTAGCTCATAAACTCCCCAATGATGCCGGGCCAGAGCAGCATCGGGGCAAAGGCCGAGACCGTCGTGGCGGTGGCGGCGACCACCGGCCCCCCCACTTCGGCGGTGCCCAGCCGGGCGGACTCCCACCGCGAATAGCCCTGCTCCCGGAAGCGGTAGATGTTTTCGATTACCACCACCGCGTTGTCCACCAGCATGCCCAGGGCGATGATGAGGGAGAAGAGGATAATGAAGTTGAGGGTGTACCCTAGCGCCTGAAAGACGAGGAAGCTGGTAAACATGGACAGCGGAATGGCGATGCCCACGAGCGTGGCGTTGCGCACCCCCAGGAAGAACAGCAGCACGGCGATCACGAAGATCAGGCCGCTGATGATGTTGTTCTCCAGGTCCGTCACCAGCGACTGTACGTTCTCACTCTGATCCCCGGTCAGCAGCACCTCCGTTCCGCTGGGAAAGCTGAACGCATCGAGGGTCGACTTCACCGCGTCGGAGGTCTCCAGAATGTTGGCGCCGGGCCGCTTTGTGACGTTTAGCGAGATGACCTGAGCCGTGCGGCGCTCCGACGCGGGCACGGATACGGTTTCGCCGTCCGCGCGCTCTCGCTTCAGGACGCGGAGGCGAGAATAGGACGTGCGGTCCTTGAAGCCGAAAATCACGTCCGCGACGTCCTTCACCTGTACGGTGCGACCGTTCGCGGTGGTCTTGACCACCAGTTCTTCGATCTGCTGGGCCGGCTGGTCGAACTGGCCGTCGACCCGAACGAGGTAGTTCAGTCGGTTCACGTCGATGGAGCCCCCCGGAATGTTCGTGTTCTCCTGCTGGATGGTGTTCACCAGGCTGTTGTAGGAGACGTTGTAGTTTTTGAGGGCCGCCAGGTCCACGTTCACCTGCACCTCGCGCGTGAGCCCCCCAATCAGGTTGGCCTCCAGCACGCTGGAAATGCCTTCGAGGTCGTCCTGCAGGTCCTCGGCCACCGTCTTCAGCCGCGCCAGCGAATAGGTGCCCGAGAGGTTGACCGTCATGATGGGGAACTGGTCGGTGTTGATCTCGTCGACCAGCGGCTCCTCCACGGCCCCGGGCAGGTCGGGCTGGGCGCGGTCCACGGCCCGGTTCACCTCCTGGTAGGCCTTGTCCGTGTTCACGTCCGGCGTAAACTCGACGACGATGGTGGAGACCCCCTCCGAGGAGGTGGAGCGCATCTCGTCGATGCCGTTGATGGAACTGATCTCCTGCTCAATCACCTGAGAGACGGTCGACTCCACGTCGCTCGGACTGGCGCCCGGGTAGACCGACGTCACGACGATCTGCGGGAACTCGATCGACGGGTTTGACTCCTTCGGAATCGTGAGGTAGCTCGCCAGCCCGCCGACCGCCAGGATCAGTGTGAAGACGGCAATCGCCGTGCGGTACTTGATCGAGAGGTTGGTGATCTTCATCGCGGAGGGGGCGGATGGTACGAGGCAGAGTGTCTATCGGGGCGTGGGGCGCGCGCCGCCCCGCGTCACCGTGAGGCGTTCCTGGTCAGTCGGTCGGCGGGGTGGGAAGCGACGAGCTGCCCTCGTACGGCGTGCCCGCCGCCGTGGTGCTATCGTACTGCTGGGCAATGCTGACCGGGGCGCCCGGGGACACGTCGTTCTGTCCCACAACGATGACCTCGTCGGTGGCGGAGAGGCCCGACTCTACGACGACGAGTCCCCCGCTGGAGGGACCGAGCGCGAGGGTGCGTTTCCGGGCCACGTCCGTCGAGTCGGTTCGCTCCGCCACGTAGGCGTGCGTGCCGGACTCGTCCCGAACGACGGCCGAGCGGGGAATCGTGATGGCGCTGTCGATGACGGCGCGGGTGACACGGAGGTTGACGCCCATCTCGGGCTTCAGCGTGCCGCGCTCGTTCGACACGGTCGCTTCGATGCTGAAGGTGCGGCTCTCAGGGTCAATTGTGCTTCCCACGAACGTGACCTCGGCGGTGCGGACCCCCGCCCCGTAGCGCCGAAAGTCGAGCTGCACGGGCGTGCCCGCCTGAATGTCGTTGGCGTAGCGCTCCGGAACGCCGGCGGTGACCTTGACCCGGCGGGTGTTCACCAGGCGCGCGATTCGAGTGCCCGGCGAGGCCTGCTCGCCCACCTCGGTAAACCGCTCCTCGATGCTGCCGGCGAAGGGCGCTCGTATCTGCGCGTTGTTGAGCCGGGTTTGGGCCTGGGAGAGCGCGGCCCGTGCCTGGTTGCGCTCCGAGCGCACCTGCTCAAACTCCAACGCGCTGATCACGGAGTCGCGGTAAAGCGGCTGCTGGCGCTGGAAGCGATCCTGGGCCAGGTCGTACTGGGCGCGTGCCTGCTCGACTGCCGCCTCGGCCTCTTCTGCGTCGATCTCGGCCACGATCTCGTCCTCCTCCACGCGCGTGCCCAGGTCCCGAAGCATCGTCACGGGCCCGCTGGTCTGGGCCGAGAGTGTGGCGTCGTCGAGGGCCTCTACGCTGCCGGTCAGGCTAACGACATCGGTGAACGAGCTGGGGGACAGGACGAGGGTTTCCACCCGGGAGGCCTGGGGCGTGCGCCCCTGGCCGGCCCCCTCCGAGGCGGCGCCGTTGGTACACGCAGTCGTTCCTGCCAGGAGGCTGAGGAGCAGTGCGGCCGCGACTGGGCGCGACCAGGAGAAGAAAGAAACCGTGGGCCGATGCATCGGGAAGCGGGGAAACGTTGTCGGAAAGGAAGAAGGGCCGAAAGGCATGACGCGTAGGGGGAGCCGTTCTGAAGCGTGCCGCCGGGCTGGGCGGAGACGGCGCGTTATTCGAGGCGGGCGGTCTCGAAGGAGGCGGCGTCCGGCACCCCGGCGGGCTGTCCGACGGCGGTTTCGAAGGCGCTCTTGGCGTTCATGTAATCCCGGACGGCCTGCAGGTAGTTGAGGCGGCTCTGGTCGAGCTGCCGCGAGGCCTCGCGCACCCGAAACGGACTGGAGACGCCCTGCCCGAGCCGCTGCTGGGCGAAGCGGTAGTTGGTACGGGCGGTCTCCAGGTTCGTGGACTGGGATTGAATCCGCTGGCGCGCCGCCTCCAGATTCCGCAGGGCGCGCTGCACCTGAATGCGGACGGACTGGCGGAGCTGGGACACCTGCAGCTCGGCGCGCTGCACCGCCACCTCCTGCTGTTGGATGCTCGACCGCCGCTGAAAGCCGTCGAAAAGATTCCAGCTCAGCTCCAGGCCGACGCTGAGCGAGGGATTCCAGTACGAGTCCGCAAAGACACCTCGTGTCCGCGTGTCGAACTCAAACGGATCGGTCGGGTCCGAAATCACGGAGGTCCGGTCGCTCGGGATGCGCCCGGACATCGACAGGTTCGCCACCGCCGCGACGGTGGGGAAGTAGCGGGCCTGCTCCGTGTCCTTGCGCACCTCTTGCAGCTCGGCGTTGAGGCGGGCCCGCTCCAAATCTGACCGGTTTCGGAGGGCCCGATCTACGGCACTCTGGACCGAGACCTCGGCGTACTGGTCGCGCTGGTCGGCCTCTAAGTCGCCGGTGAGTTGGATTGCGGCGTCGGCGTCGATGCCCATGGTCTGCTTCAACCCATCGAGGGCCGAGGCGTAGTCGGATCGGGCCTGCACCAGTTGCGTCTCGCGGTTGGCCCGCTCCACCTCTGCGCTCAGGCGCTCGGACTTCGGCACGGTGCCGGCCGAGACCTGCTGGGACACCTCGCGAAATGTTTCTTGCGCCCGCTGCAGGCCCTGCCGGGCCACGTCGATCTGTGCACGGGCCAGGAGGGCGTCGTGGTAGGCCTGCCGCACCTCGTTGACGAGCACCCGCTTTTGCCGATCGAGGGCCGTCTGGTTGAGGTCCTTGAGCGTCTGGGCCCCCTGCACCGCCGCGATGGCCTGGCCGTTGTAGAGCGTCTGCCGGAGGCGGAGGGCCCCGGTGAACTGGTTGGCCACCCCGAATGGGTTTCCTCCCCCACTGCCCGGCGTAATGCCGGCCTCTCGGCGCCCGGCCTGCTGGCGCCTCCGAAACTCCTCGATGGTGATGGGATCGGGATTCGGGTTCCCATCCGTCCGGAGCTGTTCGTTGAACGTGACCCACTCCGACGCGCCGCCGCCCGAGAAGAGCCCCGTGACGTCGCTGCCGGCGAACGGATTGGCGGTCCTGATATTGCGGGTGTAATTGCCGGTGGCGTCGAGCTGGGGGTACAACCGCCCCCACGCGCTCTGGATGCGGGCGTCGGCGTTGCGCACGTCGAGCTGCACGTCCCGCAGGGAATAGCTCTCCTCCAGAGCGACCTGAATTGCGTCGGTGACGGAGAGCGGGGTGCCCGACCGGCGACGACCGGATGCCCGGTCCCGTGAGGTGTCTGGGTGGGCTGTGGTGTCCGAGTGGCGGATCGGCTCAATCGGCTGGGCCGGTGCGGCCGACGGCGCGAGAAGAACCGCGCAGGCGCACACCGCGAGCCCGACGGCCAAAAGCGAGGAATGGGAGGTACGCATGAGAGGCGTCGTCACGTCGGATGGAGGATCGAACACGTCACGCAGAGGCCGAGGAGGCATCCCCGACCGCCAGGCCGTCGAACAGAATGGTCGTTAGGGCGTCGGCCGCCCGGTCGGGGTTGTTCAGGGGACGAACCGCGCCGGCGGGGCCGTCGGTGGGGGCGTGGTCGCCCTCAAGAATGTGGTGCGTCCCCATGCTCCGGAGGCTCGTGAACAGGACGTTCGCCACCAGTGTGGGGGAGAGGCGTCGAATCTCCGCCTGGTCCATTGCCTCACGGAGCACAGGCACAAGGGTGCCCAGCACACGCTCCTGCTGCTTCTCGAAAAACTCGACGCGCTCGGTCTCGTCGCTGAACGCAATGGTGTGAACCTCCTTCACCAGAACGAGAAACAGGTCCTGCTGGTCGCGAACCATCTCGAAGTAGCGCACCACGAACTCGTGGACCGTGTCCCGCAGCGGACGGCCGCCGGGGGACGCGTGGAAGACCGTCCGGATGAGCCCTTCCAGCTCCTGGGAGGCCTCGTCGAAAACGGCGAGAAAGAGCTCTTCCTTCCCCCCTTCGAAGTAGTTGTACAGCGTCCCCTTGCCGAACTCTGCCCGCTCCGCAATTTCGTCGAGCGTAGCGTCGGCGTATCCTTCCTCCGCGAAGACGGCCCGTGCGGCATCGAGCATGGCCTGTCGTCGTCGCTTGCGCTCACGCTCGCGACGGGACAGAGACGGATCGGGGGAACTGGCCATGAAGCGAAGTGCCCGGATGGCTGAACGGTCAGAATATGACTACTGAGTCACCGAGTGACCGTATAGTCACTTCGCGGGCGATCCGTTCGGTGCGTTTGGGAAACGCGCCATGAAGATTGGGCGGGGATCCTGCGAAGGAGCGACCGTGGTCGGGGCCGGCCGGTCGTTCCTGAAGACGGACGTCGTCGGGGTGGGGCTCCACAGGATGCGACCGTATCGAACCCCCGGGTCCGGATGGGGATGGCCTCCATGGAGGCGAGGCCTCGGGGGCCGAGAGCGGTGCCTCGTGCCGCGCATTAGCGCTCCACCGCGGCGCAGCCGAGTCCCTCCAGCGACTCGTTCAGGAGCGACAGGCTTTCGGTGGTGTCCACGCGGGCCTCAAGCCGGGTCAGCAGGTTGAGCAGGCCGACCAGGGCCTTATTGAGAAAGATGAAGTGCGGAGACCCTGTGGCGGCGCGGAGGTGGGAGGCCTGCTCGAAGCAGTCCTGCAGGCGGTCCCGAAAGGCCGGGTCGCCAAAGTCGAAGGACGACTGGCGGTAGGGCTCTACGATAAGCGATCCGTACTCGTCGAAGAAGTGGCGCAGCTCCTCCTGGGTCTCTGCCGGGAGGCCGTCGTGGAGGATATCGAGGGTGTAAAGAAGGTCGGTGATCTGGTCCTCGTCGCCGGCCATGCGGGCCCGGAAGAGGCGCAGCATGTCGTCGCGGAACTGCTGGGGAAAGGTCTTCACGCAGCCGAAGTCGATGACCCCGAGCCGCCCGTCGTCGCGGAAGAGGAAGTTGCCGGGATGGGTGTCGGCGTGGAGGGTACGGGCATTGCCCGCCACCTGCTCGTGGAGAAAGTCCCACAGCAGCTGCCCAAATCGATCGCGCTCGCCTGGGCTCGGATCCGCATCGAGGAAGGCATCGAGGTGCTGGCCGTCCACGTGCGTCATCGTCAGGACCGTCTCGGCCGTCCGGTCGGGGACCGGGCGGGGGACGACGAGCTTCTCCCCGTCGTACTGGTCCGCGAAGTGGTCGATGTTCTGCGCCTCATTGAGGTAGTCTGTTTCCTCCTGGAGCCGGGCCTTCACCTCCTCAAAATGGGCGTCCACCCCGTCGCCCTGAATCAGGCGCTCGAACAGCGTGCGGGCCACCGACAGGTCGGACTCGATGGTCTCCCGCACGTTCGGATACTGCACCTTCACCGCGACGTCCCGGCCGTCGTCCAGGCGCGCCCGGTGGACCTGCCCGAGCGAGGCGGCCGCCATCGCCTCCGGCTCGAAGTCGTCGAAGAGCAGCTCCGGAAAGCGCCCGAGCCCGTCCCGAATCCGCTTGCGCACCAGCGCTTTGTTCATCGGCGGCACGCTGTACTGCGCCTCCGCCATCACCTCCATGAACTCGTCCGGCAGCAGCCCGGTGTCCATGCTCATCGACTGGGCGAGCTTGAGGGCCGTCCCGCGGAGGCGGGTAAACTCCTCGAAGAGATCGCGGGCGTTCTGTGCGTTAAGCTCTCGCTTCCGCGCCTCCTCCTCCGCACCGGTGGCCCGGTCCATGAGGTACTGGGCGTAGTTCTTGCCCACCTTCAGCCCCGTCTTGGCGAACAGGCCGCTCCGCTCCAGCTTGGAGGCGGGAAAGTCGTCGGAGGCGTCGTCGGTGCTCATGCTGCGTCGAAGTTCATGGAAGGTGCTGCGGAAAAGGGAAACGGCCGAAGCGGAAGAAGTATTGCGTACGGTGTATTTCGTATTGCGCAATAGCTCCGATACGCAACACGCACTACGAAACCCTCGAACAGGGCAACACGGTCTGGACGTGGACACTACGTTCCGGAAAAGAGCCGCCCCACGATCGGGAGCCGCCCGATCCCCAGCGAATCGTGCTGCACGATGTGCCAGGCAAGATTCAGGCCACTGGATACGCCGCGGAAGGTCACCAGTTCGGCGACGAACGCAACGAGCTTGTCGACGAGCGCCGTGGTGGCCTCCTGGTCCTCGGTTTCGTCCCGGATCCAGTGGCGGATGAGGGCGAACGTGACCTCGGTCAGCACCTCGTGCACCGGCCACAGGCCCGTGACGAGCTGGTTTGTGCCCGGCACGAGGCCATCCTCCGTCAGGAGGCCGCGGAGGGCGCTCCGCACCCCGGTTCGGAACGAGGACTGGTAGCGGGCCCGGTCGTCGAAGGTGGCCTGGACGAATGCGCGGTGCTCCCCGAGCGCGTCGAGCAGAATGTAGTAGAACGACGCCAGCCGCTCCTCGAAGGAGAAGTCCTCGTAGCCGGTCGTGGCCGCCGTGAGCATCCGGTACTGCTCCAGCGCAAGGTCGTAGAAGGCCGGGGGCAGTTCGTCGACCGTCTCGAAGTGGGCCTCGAACACGGCCCGTTCAACCTCGGCGTCGGCACAGACCGCCGGCACGGTCAGGGGCGCCTCCTGCTCTCTGCGGAGCCGGAGGGCCGATTCCACGAGCTGCTTTTTCTCGGCGAACGCGTCGGGGTCGGGAATGGGGCAGAGAGAAAAAGGAATGGACAGGCATTGAGAGGGCCCTTACGCACGATTCCGTAGGATTTTCCACGGGCCGCGGTGCCGGACGCCGAACAGGCCCCATCGGGCCGCGTCCACTCCGAAACGCATCCATTCGCGCCCTACGCCGGGACGTCGTTCTCGGGCACCCCCGTGGCCGTCTCCGTGTCGGGGTGGCTGCTCCATTCGTACCACCCGCCGTCGTAGACCGAGACGTGGGGCCACCCCATCAGGTACGCGTTCATAAACGCCTCGCTGCCGCGCCAGCCCGTGCCGCAGTAGAAGGCGATGTGCTTGTCGGGCGTGATGCCCATCTCGGCCCACTTCCCGGCGATCTCCGAAAACTCCCGCGTCGTGTAGTCGAAATTGCGGTAGTTCTCCATGTGGTAGGCGTCGCTTCCACAGTTGCCGAACACCGCCCCCGGGATGCGGCCGGTCTTGTCGATGTAGTGGTAGCCGCTCCGCTCCCCAATGAACTCGGCCCAACTGCGCACGCTGACGAGGTCGCCGTCGTCGGCCTCCAGAAGGGCCTTCGCCTCGTCGAGGGTGAGCATGTACTCCGGATGGGCCGGCACCTCGGCCCCGAAGTCATCCACCGGCGCCGGCTCCACGTCGTCGGTCGAAACGTCGTAGCCGGCGGACTCCCACGTGCTGATCCCACCGTTGAGGATCTTGACGTCCTCCACCCCGGCGTACAGCATCAACGCCGCACACCGCATCGCGCCCAGGTGGCCGGCGCTCTGGGCGGGATCGTCCTGGTCGTACGTCGGGTAGGAGAAGCGCCCGTAGAGCACAACGGTGGTGTCGTGGCGAATGCCGTGGTCCTCGAGGGCCGACTTCAGCTCTTCCGGGGAGCGCCGATTCCACGTCTCTGGCGACTCCAGGGCATTCGTGTTGAGGGGGATGGCGCCGGGGATGTGGCCGTCCTCGTAATCTTGGCGGTAGCCGAAGTGCGCGTGGCACAGGACATGATCGTCGCCCCGCATGCCGGGGGGCGTCTCGCCGGTGCGGAGGCGCTGCACCCACTCCGGATAGACGAGCTGTTGGTACCGCTCCATGCGCTGGAGGGGCCGGTCCGGGTCGGGCGCCCAGTCCTCCAAAAAGCCGTCGTAGACGCCGACCGCCTCGAAGCCGAGCCGCGAGAGCTTATCCGCCATTTCCGCCGCGGCATCGGCGGTGTAGCCGTACACCGTCACGGGGGCATTCTGCGACAGTCCCTTCTCGTCGAGCACCTCCACCCAGTCCATGTACTGCGTCCATTGCAGGGGCAGGCTCTTGGCGCCCGGCACGTGCCCGCTTCGGGACTCGTCTTGAAGGGGCCAGCCGTTGTAGGCCGCGATGGGGCGAACGTCGAGAATCGTGTGGTCGGGGTCTTCCGCCTGCAGGGCGAACGCTTCGGTGGAGACGGTGTGGATCGTTTCTTCCATCAGTCCGGGGAGGAGGCATAACAGAAAAACGCTCGCCAACGAATTTGAGGGAGCGGGCGATAAGACGCAACTCTCGAAGGCCGTCGCTGGACATCCGAATACAGAAAAACCCGCAACAACTTTGGCGGAGCGTCGGGGCAAGGCGGCGGGACGTGGGCGAGCCCCGGCACAGACCCCGGTGGATCGACGGATGCCGCGTGCGCCCGGCCCGGCGCCTGCAGCCCCCCCCCGAGGGAGGAGGACGGCAAACCAGAGAATGGCGAGTGACCCCAGAAGCGGTGCCCGCCCGAGCCGGCTCGACCACCATCGCATGCGTTCGGCCTCGGACGTTCCGGCGGTCGAGCGACCGCTCCCCGCGGCAGGGCGGCGCTGGCCGACGGGGTTCGCTGTCTCCGTCTCGCGTGGGGCCGAGTCTACAGGAGGAAAGACCGAAGTGACAGAAAAGGCACCGTCGGGGGGCAGACGAGCAGCCGCCCGTGCACGTGGTGCTCACGCGAGAAGCCGGTCGTACTCGATTTTGATGCACCGGTTGCGCACGTAGGGCAGCCCCGCCTCTTCGGCCTGGGCCTTTGCTTCCGTGGTCGACACCCCGAGCTGCGTCCAGATCACCGGGTGCTCGTCCGTCTGCTCGACGCGCTCAATTGTCGACCGGACCATGTCCGCCGTGTGCTCTGGGGCACGGAAGATATCGACGATGTCGAGGTTCACCGCCGCCGGGAGGCTCGGCAAATCCGGATAGCACGGTTCGCCCAGCACCTTGTCGTAGTTCGGGTTGACCGGCACGATGCGGTAGCCGCGGTCCTGCAGGTACCGGGCAATCTTGTGGCTCGTGCGCGTCGGGGTGGCCGAGCAGCCGACCACCGCAATCGTGTCGGCCGTGTCGAGCACAGTGAGCAGGTCCAGGGACGGATTGTCGGGCATAGAACGATTGAATTCGTGCGTGGGCAGTGGAGAGGCGGAGGGGCGGTGCTTACCCTATGCCGTACTCCAGGATCCTCTTCTCCCCTCCGTTCCGTACAATTCGGTGTTCGTTACGACCTGTGCCGAGCACGAAGCGGGGAGCGTCCTCGACGCCACAGTTCACTAGACCGTCCAACCGCCGCCCGTCATGGCCTATCCGTTTCACGACATTGAAACCAAGTGGCAGCAGTACTGGGAGGAGCACCAGACCTTCCGCACGCCCGACGAGGTGCCGGACGACCAGGAGGAGTTCTACGTGCTCGACATGTTTCCGTACCCCAGCGGGTCGGGCCTCCATGTGGGCCACCCGGAGGGCTACACGGCCACCGACATCGTGGCCCGCTACAAGCGCAAGCAGGGGTTCAACGTGCTGCACCCGATGGGGTGGGACGCGTTCGGCCTCCCCGCCGAGCAGTACGCGCTGAAGACGAACACCCATCCGCGCGAGACGACGGAGAAGAACATCGCGCAGTTCAAGCGGCAGCTGAAGCGCCTCGGCTTCTCGTACGACTGGCAGCGGGAGATCAACACCACGGACCCGGACTACTACAAGTGGACCCAGTGGATCTTCCTGCAGCTCTACGAAAAAGGACTCGCCTACCAGTCTGAGGAGCCGGTGTGGTGGTGCGAGGAGCTGGGCACCGTGCTGGCGAACGAGGAGGTCATCGACGGCAAGAGCGAGCGGGGCGGCTATCCCTGCGAGCGGGTGCCGATGCGGCAGTGGGTGCTGAAGATCACCGAGTACGCCGATCGGCTGCTGGAGGGGCTGGAGGACCTGGACTGGCCGGAGAGCACGAAGGAGATGCAGCGCAACTGGATCGGCCGGTCGGAGGGGGCGAACGTCTACTTCGACCTTGTGGGCGCGGACGACGCGCTGGAGGTCTACACCACGCGGCCCGACACCCTCTTCGGCGCCACCTACATGGTGCTGGCGCCCGAGCACGAGCTGCTCGACGAGATTACGACCGACGAGCACCGTGAAGACGTAGACGAGTATTGCCGACAGGCCCTCCGGAAGAGCGAACGAAAGCGCCAACAACAGGGCGACAAGACGGGCGTGTTTACCGGCGGCTACGCCGTGAACCCGGTGAACGGGGAGGAAATTCCGATCTGGGTGGCCGACTACGTGCTCGTCTCCTACGGCACCGGGGCCATCATGGCCGTCCCTGCCCATGACGAGCGCGACCACGCGTTCGCCAACAAATACGACCTGCCGATCCGGGAGGTCGTGGAGGGGGGCGACATCGACGAGGAGGCGTACACGGGCGACGGGCCGCACGTCCATTCGGCCAACGAGGCGGTCTCCCTCAACGGGCTCCGCAATGAGGAGGCGAAAGAGGCCATCACCGAGTGGCTCGACGAAGAGGAGAAGGGGGAACGCACGGTCAACTACCAGCTACAGGACTGGCTCTTCAGCCGCCAGCGCTACTGGGGCGAGCCGTTCCCCATCGTCTTCACGGAGGACGGCGAGGACAAGCCGGTGCCGGAGGAGGAGCTGCCGGTCACGCTGCCCGACCTCGATGTCTTTGAGCCGAGCGGCACGCCCGAAGGGCCGCTGGCCACCATCGAGGACTGGCGGGAGACGACCGACCCGGAAACCGGCGAGCCGGCCCAACGCGAGACGAACACGATGCCCCAATGGGCGGGATCCTGCTGGTACTACCTCCGCTTCATCGACCCGGACAACGACGAGCAGCTCGTCGACCCGGAGAAAGAAGAGTATTGGATGCCCGTCGATCTGTACGTGGGCGGCTCCGAGCACGCCGTGCTGCACCTGCTCTACGCCCGCTTCTGGCACAAGGTGCTCTACGACGCGGGCGTGGTCTCCACGAAGGAGCCGTTCCAGACGCTGGTGCATCAGGGCATGATCCTGGGCGAGACGGAGTACACGGCGTACCGGGACGACGCCGGCGAATTCGTCTCCGCCGAGCAGGTGGACGACGATGCCGACCTCACGCCCGTACCGGTGGACGACGGGGACGTCAAGAAGGACGGGGACGTGTTCGTCCTCGCGGACCGGCCGGCGGTGCGGGTGGACGCCCGCAGCCACAAGATGAGCAAAAGCCGCGGCAACGTCATCAACCCCGACGACGTGGTCGACGAGTACGGGGCCGACACGCTCCGCCTCTACGAAATGTTCATGGGGCCGCTGGAGCAGGACAAGCCCTGGAGCACCGACGACATGGAGGGGGTCCATCGGTTCCTCAACCGCATCTGGCGCCTGGTCGTCGACGCGGACAGTGGCGGGCTTGCGGTGAGCGACGAGGAGCCGGACCGCGAGCAGCTCCGCACGCTGCACCGCACCATCAAGAAGGTGACGGAAGACATTGAGGCGCGAGACTTCAACACCGCCATCGCGGCGATGATGGAGTTCGTGAACGCGGCGAACAAGTGGGACGCACTGCCGCGGCAGGTTGCAACGCCGTTCGTCCTGCTGTTGAGTCCGTTCGCGCCGCACCTCGCCGAGGAGCTGTGGGCGCGCCTCGGCCACGACCAGTCGCTGGCCTACGCGGACTGGCCGGCGTACGACGACGAGCTGATCCGGCGGGAGGTCGTGGAGATGCCCGTACAGGTGGACGGCACCGTCCGCGCCACCATCGAGGTGGCGGCCGACGCGGAGGAGGCCGACGTGCTCGCCGCCGCGAAGGAGGCCGAGAATGTGGCTCGTCACCTCGACGACGAGGACCTCCAGCGCGAGATCTACGTGCCGGGGCAAATCGTCAACTTCGTGACCGGGTGAGTATTTCGTTGTGCGTATTGCGTATCTGTGTATCGCCCACGCAATACGAAATACGCAATACGGACCTCCAGTCCAGGGCAGTTTTCTCTCCGATTTGCAAGCCTTGAAAATCGCACTTCCCATGCCCACCCTCGACGTCCTCGCCTTCGCCGCCCACCCCGACGACGTAGAGCTCTGCGCGGGGGGGACCGTGTGCCTCCTTGCCCAGCAGGGATACGACGTGGGCATCGTCGACTTCACAAAGGGCCAACTGGGGTCGCGAGGCACCCCCCAGCAGCGGATGGAGGAGGCCGAGCGCGCGTCGGACATCATCGGCCTCAGCGCCCGCGAGAACCTTGGGCTGATGGACGGGGACATTCGCAACACGAAGGCCAATCAGCGACGGGTCATCGAGGCCGTGCGCCGGTACCGGCCCGACATTGTCCTCCTCAATGCCCCCGAGTCGCGCCACCCCGACCACAGCGACGCCGCCGACCTGTCCACCGATGCCCTCTACTACAGTGGGCTCCAGGAGATTGAGACGACGGGCCCCGACGGGACCCCGCAGGCGCCCTGGCGGCCGCACCACGTGCTTCATTACATGCAGGCCGTCTCCTTCGAGCCGACGATGGTCGTGGACGTGACCGACGTATGGGACCAGCGCATCGAGGCGCTGCAGGCCTTCGCGTCGCAGTTCCACAACCCCGACTACGAGCCGGACCCGGACGAGCCGGAGACCTTC
>ERZ1034519.92-NODE-92-length-15851-cov-14.407761_pt1 | contig 15851 bp, 11 predicted proteins | sample MGYA00520655_ERZ1034519 | MGnify/ENA primary metagenome ERZ1034519 (study PRJEB33760, sample SAMEA4777702) | hypersaline lake metagenome | biome: hypersaline environment; feature: brines | place: Spain | collected 2012-08 | depth 0 m ...
ACGGGGCAACAAATTCTGCGCCAGTTGATCGACGAAATCCGGGCGCGCGGCGGCACCGTGATCGAGGTCGACACCGACGGGGTCCTGTTCGTGCCCCCGGAGGACGTGCGGGGGGAGCAGGCCGAGATCGACTACACCGTGAGCCTGACGGAGGCCATGCCGGAGGGCATCCGCGTCGGGTTCGACGGGCGGTTCAAGAAGATGCTGTCGTACAAGAAGAAAAACTATGCCCTCCTCACCTACGACGACGAGTTGAAGTTTAAGGGCTCCTCCCTCATCTCCCGCTCCAACGAGCCGTTCGGGCGCGACTTCGTCCGGAAGGCCATCCGCCGCCTCCTCGACCACGACGTGGCGGGCCTGCACGAGCTCTACGTGGACACCCGCGACAAAATCGTCAACAGCGACTGGGAGGGCGTGGAGCGCTTCGCTCGCACCGAGACGCTCAAAGACACGCTGGAGCAGTACGAGGCCGACGTGGAGGCGGGCCAGCGCCCCCGCGCCGCCACCTACGAACTCGCCAAGGAGAAGCAGAACCGCACGGGCAAGCCCGTGAAGAAGGGCGACCGCATCACGTACTACATCACCGGCGACGACGCCACCGTCACGGCCTTCAAGCACTGCCGGCGGGCCGAGGAGTGGGACCCCGAGGATCCGGACGAGAACACCGCCTACTACTTGAAACGACTCGACGAGTTTGCGAGCAAGTTCGAGCCCTTCTTCGACGAGGCCGACTTCCGCCTCGTGTTCTCCCCCGAGGATCTGTTCGGCTTCTCCGCCGACGGAATCGAGATTCAGCGGGAGGAACATGCGTCCGACTACGCCGAGGATCAGGAGGATGTCCCTTTTTGATTTTGATTGGTGCTCGTATTGCGTATCATCACTTTTGATTGTGACGAAATACGGCATACAAAATCCCGGCCTTTCTGCTCCAACCGTCCTCTCTGGTTCCGTGTCTGCCCCACGTCTCCGTGCTGGTCTTCTCCTCCTGCTCCTTCCGCTGAGCGCGGCCGCCCAGTCCGACCCGACGGTCCCCATCGAAAAGGTCGTCTTCTTCAAGAGTGGAGTCAGCTACGTCGAGCACCGCGGCACGGTGCAGGGCACGACGACGATGACGCTGCGCTTCCGGGACGAGCAGATGAAGGACGTGCTCAAGTCGCTGGTGCTTCAGGACCTCGGCGGCGGACGGGTCGGCACGATCAACTATCCGTCGCAGGACCCGCTTTCGCGCACCCTCGAGGGGTTTCAGGTGGACCTCTCCGAGCCGGGCGGATTGGGCAGACTGAGCAACCAGCTTCGCGGCGCGGCCGTGACGCTCGCGACGGGGGACACGACAGTCGGGGGCACGATTGTAAGTGCCGACCCGCAGGACGGCCCGAATGGAGCCACGCAGTGGCACCTTACGCTCTACCGGGAGGGGAGCCTCCAGTCGGTCGCGCTCGACCACGTGCAGCACCTGCGCTTTGAGGACCCGGCGCTGCAGGCGGAGATGCGGAAGGCCCTCGACGCGGTGGCCCGGGCACGCAACCAGGACGAGAACGCCGTCCGGCTGCGGTTCAGCGGACAAGGGACCCGTCGCGTGCGGGCCGGCTACGTGGTGGAAGCCCCGGTCTGGAAGACCAGCTACCGCCTCCTGCTGCCCGATGCCAACGAGGGCCAGGGACAGATGCAGGGCTGGGCCATCGTCGAGAACCAGACAGATGCCGACTGGGAGGGTGTCGACCTCACGCTCGTCAGCGGGCGCCCGGTCTCGTTCGTGCAGGACCTCTACACGCCCACCTACGTCGACCGTCCCGTCGTGGCCCCCACCGCTGGCGAGCCCCTCCCCCCGAAGCAGTACCGCGAAGGGATCTCCAGCGACACAGCAACCGCCGCGACACAGGGGGACGGGGACTTCGACGCGAGCCTCGACAGGAGCCGACGGGTGGAGACGAGCCAATCGGCCCCGAAGGCCCGAGCGGCGCAGGCCGAATCGGCCCCGCAGATGGACCCGTCGCAGGGCGTCACCGCCACGGCCACCACCGCGGAGGCCGGGGCGTTTTTCCAGTACACCGTGGACGACGTGTCCCTGCCCCGGCGCCGCTCGGCGATGCTGCCCATCGTCACCGAGCCCCTCCAGGTGGAGCGCATCAGCCTCTACGACCCGGACGTGCACCCAACGCACCCGCTGCACGGGGCCCGGCTGACCAACACGACCGGCCAGCACCTCGCCGCCGGGCCGATGTCCGTCTTCGACGCGGGCAGCTACGCGGGGGACGCGCGGATGGGCGACACGCCGCCGGGGGACACCCGATTCGTGACCTACGCCCTCAACCAGAACGTGCAGGTGGATGCCGGCGGTGGGCGCACGGAGGAGACGGTCCAGACCGGCACGATCGTCGAGGGCGTCCTGACCATGACCCGCAAGCGCGTGGCGTCCCAGACCTACACGATCGAAAACGAGGGCGAGACCGCGGCCTCCCTCATCATCGAGCACCCGCGGCGCAGCGGGTGGACGCTCGCGGCTCCTTCAGACGTCGAGGAACGCACTGCATCGGTGTACCGGTTGCGCATGACCGTCGGCGCGGGGGAGACCGGCGAACTCGCGGTCGAGGAGACGAAGATGCTGACCCGCAGGCACCAGCTTCTCGGAACGGACCGCGATCAGCTTCTCTCCTACGCCCGCACCGGTGCGCTCCCCGACGACGTGCAAGACGCCTTGGAGAAGGCCGCCGACCTGCAGCAGAAGGTGTCCCGGACGAAGAACCAACTGTCGCAGGCGCGCCGGGACCTCGACCGCCTCCGGAGCGAGCAGTCCCGCATCCGCGAGAACATGAAGGCCGTGGAGCAGTCGAGCGACTACTACCAGCGCCTGCTCGACAAGCTCTCCTCCACGGAAGACCGGATCGAGTCCTTGAATGAGCGCATTGCCACGCTCGAAGAGGAACGGGGCGAACGCAGCGATCGGCTGGGACGGTATTTGCAGGACCTCACGATTGATTGACGCACCGTTTGTGTTTGCGACTGTGCCCCCGCCCGGGGAGCCGTCCCCTGCAGGAGACCCCCTCTGCGCAGACGACGACCCTGCAAATTGCCCGTCGGCCCTTGCCTCTCTGAAGAGCAATTGGGAGTTTACGTTGGTTCCTGCCTGGATGATACCGCGAAGACCCCGACACTGAACGTTTCGTCCTACAACCGAATGGTCCACCCATGAAGCGCACACTCGCCGCCGGGGCCTTTAGCCTCGCCATCGGTGCCGTCTCCCTTCTGCTCCTCGCCTCCGTCGTCTATTCCTGCCGGAGCGGGGGCGACCCGCACCACGAGCGGTCCGACGCGTCCCTCGACACGCCCCCCGTGGAGGACGCCCGCTCCGCCCCACCTGACCACCGGGCCTCTGCCTGACTCTCCCTCAACGGGGACGCCGTTGCTTCCAGCCGGCGCTGCCCCCCTGTCGCCCGCACTCACGGCCCCACCGATGCCCATGGACGATCAGGCCGACGACATTCCTCAGGGACTCGTGGTTCCCGGCCTCGGGGATGAGTCCCGGCGTGCCGCCCTGTGGGCGTTTCTCGTCGTGAGCGTGCTCTCGGGGCTGGCCCTCGTCTGGCCCGTCTACCCGCTGGCGGTAGACCTGACGCCCTACGTCTTCGGCCTGCCCTTCTCGTTCGCCTGGACGGTGGGCTGGCTCGTCGTTATGTTCGTCGCCCTGGTGCTTCTGTACCGCACCGACGCGCCCGACCCCGCAGACTGAGCCCCGTTCCCTCGCCCGCCTCTCTGGTTGTCGCCGTGTCCCCATGCCCGAGTGGGCCGTCATTCTGTCCATCTGCGGCCTCTACCTCGTCCTGGTGCTGGGCCTCGGGGTCTGGTCGGGGCGCACGGTCTCCGCGAGCGTGGACGGGTACGTGGCCGGCGACCGGACGCTGGGCGTGATTGTGCTCTACTTTGTGCTCGGGGCCTCGGTCTTCTCGTCGTTTGCGTTCCTCGGCGCCCCCGGCTGGGCCTACTCGCGGGGCGCGGCCGCCTTCTACATCATCGCCTACGGCACGGTGGGGATGGTGCCCTTCTACTTCCTCGGCCCGCGCGCCCGGCAGGTCGGCGAGGCGTTCGGGTTCGTCACCCAGGCCGAGATGCTGGCCCACCGGTACGACAGCCGCACGCTCTCGGTGGTGCTGGCCGCGCTCAGCGTCGTCGCGTTCGTGCCCTACCTGACCCTCCAGATGAAGGGGGCGGGCCTGCTGCTGTCAACCATCTCCGACGGCGTCGTGCCCCAGTGGCTCGGGGCGCTCGCGGCCTACGGCGTGGTGCTGGTCTACGTCTTCGCCAGCGGCATGATGGCGATCGGGTGGACGAACACGGTGCAGGGCCTCTTCATGATGGCCGTCGCCTGGTTCCTGGGGCTCTACCTGCCGGAGACGCTGCACGGGGGCATCCAGCCCATGTTCGAGGCGATCGCGGCAAGCGACAAGGCGGCCATGCTCGACGTCCCGGGCCTCGCGGCGGACGGGTCGCCCTGGAGCTGGGCCGGCTACAGCTCGGCCGTCATCGTGTCGGCCGTCGGCTTCTCGATGTGGCCGCACCTCTTCATGCGCGCCTTCACGGCCAAGAGCGACCGCACCCTCAAGCTGACGGTGGTGCTGTACCCCACCTTCCAGCTGTTCCTCGTGCCCATCCTGCTGATCGGCTTCGCGGGCGTGCTGGCGTTTCCGGGGGTCGCGCCGCCCGATACGATTGTCCCGCACCTGCTCACTCAGATCGAGCTGTCGCCCGTCCTGGTGGGGCTCGTGTGCGCGGGGGCCCTGGCCGCCTCCATGTCGTCGGGGGACGCGATCCTGCACGCCGCCGCCTCCATCGGCCTGCGCGACGGCATCAAGCCGCTGCTCGCCGCCCCCATGACCGACACCCGGCAGCGCCAGTGGATTCGCGGGCTCGTCGTCGCCACGAGCGCCACGGCCTACTACTTCGCAGTCTTTTCGGAGGTCGGCATCGTGGCGCTCCTGCTTGGGGCCTACGGCGGCGTCGCGCAGATCTTCCCGCTCGTCTTTGCGGCCTTCTACTGGCCCCGCGCCACCGGCGCCGGCGCCCTGGCGGGCCTGCTGGCAGGGATCGGGGTGAACACCCTCTTTCTCGTCGCCCCGCACCTCCGCCCCTTCCCGCTGCACGAGGGCGTCTACGGGCTCGCCGCGAACATCGCCGTCTTCCTCACGGTGAGCCTCCTCACCCCGCCCCACGACCGGGACCGCCTCCGGGCGTACACACACTCCGACCGGCTGGCCGCCGACGAGACGGTTGCCTCGTAGCCCAACGGCACGGCGCTTGCTTCATTATTCCTTTCTACAGCTCGCTTCCTGCTCTCAACTCCTCCTCCCCCATGCACACCCTCCAAGTCCGCCTCCTTCCGTTCCTGATCACCCTCGCCGTCCTGATCGTCCCGCCGAGCCAGGCCCAAAATCGGGACACCGACGAACTCGGCGGCGCCCTGAGCAGCATCGGCCAGCAGTATGCCGACAACTACACGCAGCCGATCACCGACGCCCTCGGGGCCAACCTGAACGCCGGGCTCTTCCGCACCGCGGAGGTCGGGGGCGAAGGCATCGTCCCCGTGATTGACCTCTACGTCGGCGTGGCCGGCATGGGCGCCCTGACGTCTGGATCCAAAACGGCTTTTCGACTCAGTGGCGAAGATATTCCGACGGACGACGGGACCCTCACGATCACCTACCCCGACGAGGATCTTCCCACAGTATTTGGGGAAGAAACGTCTCCGGGACAGGCGATCATCTCCGACAACGATCCCTTGACGCCCGACGAGACGGTTGACCTTCCCCCTGGCCTGCTGAACACCTCGATCGCCCCCCTTGCGGTTCCCCAAATCGGCGCCGGCACGGTTCTGGGGACCGACGCCCAGGTCCGCTTTCTCCCCGAGACGAGCATCAGCGACTACGGCTCCGTCTCCCTCTTCGGCCTCTCCGTGCGGCACAGCCTCAGCCAGTACATTCCCCTCTCGCCCGTCAACCTCGCCGTGCAGGGCACGTGGCAGAGCCTGTCCCTCTCCGGCAGTGACGACAGCATCAATTCCGGCGAGATCGTGGACGCGTCCGGCTGGGCCCTCAACGCGCAGGTGAGCAAGAGCGTCCCCGTCGCCCCCATCACGTTCTACGGCGGCCTGCAGTACGAGCAGTTCGGGGTCGACGTGGGCTACACGTTCCAGACAAGTGCCGGCACGTCGACCGTATCGTTCGAGCAGGACGCCTCGAACAACGTCCGGGCCCTCGCGGGCGTGTCCGTCACCCTCGCCGTCATTCAGCTCAACGTCGACTACGCCCTGGCCAGCAACAACACCGTGAGTGCGGGCGTGGGCATCACGCTGTAGGTCCCCGTGCCGGGCCCCTCCCGACGGCCCGTGCCGAACGGATGCGAGGGGCCCAAAACACCCGGGCTTGAGTGCGATCGCGGGCGGCCTTGCCCCTGCAGACTCGTCTGGACCGTTACGGGTTACCCGTCCCGCATCGGGGCAATCTCCTCCTCGTAGCGTTGGAGGGCCCCGTCAACGATTTCTTTGGCCCGGTCCGGCCCGAAGAAGTCTTTCACCTGGACGGTCTTGTCCTCCAGGGCCTTGTAGTCCTGAAAGAATCGGCGCAGCTCCCGGAGGCGATGGTCGGGAAGCTCCTTGATGTGCCAGTAGTCGTTGAAGGCGGGGTCGTCCAGGTGGATGCAGATGATTTTCGCGTCCTCCTCATCGTCGTCGAGCATGTTCATGAGGCCGATGGGCCGGGCGCGCAGAATGCTCAGCGGGTCGACGCTCTCCTGGGCCAGCACGAGCATGTCGAGCGGGTCCCCGTCGTCCGCGTAGGTGCGCGGAATAAAGCCGTAGTTGGCCGGATAGACGACCGAGGAGTGGAGCATCCGGTCCACCCGAAGCAGCCCGCTCTCTTTGTCCAACTCGTACTTGACCTTGCAGCCCTGCGGAATTTCGATGATGCAGCTGAACATGTCGGGGGCTTCCCCCCCCACGGCAATGTCGTGCCAGGGATGGCTCATGGGCGGTCGGCGGGCGGTGGACGAAAACGAACGTGCAGAATTCCTGCGGGAAGGGATTGAGGGCGTGCGTCGTCTCCCTGTTGTGTGCTCGGACGAGGGCTCGTGTTAGAACCTGTTTCAATTCATGCCCCGAGGCTGCGGGCGGCAGCGATGGCCTGCAAATCGGGGCCGGGCTCGGGCGGTCGATCCACTACGGCCCTCGACCATATCCCGGGTCTCGGCCCATCGGTGCTCGTCCTCGCGGGTCGGTTCACAATCAACATACCAGGCTCTTAGGCCCCCGCGTCCGTTTGGGGGGATGTTTTCAGGCGCTGGGACGGATCGAACGACCGCTCCGACCCGAGCCACACCGCAAGGGCGGCACTCGTGATGTGCGTGGCCGCCGGGTCGAACGACAGGCCGTCGGTCTGCGTCTCGCCCAGCGCCTCCATGTCGCCGTCGATCTCGTCGAGCCGCTCGGACAGGGCCTGCACGTCTCGGGCCAGCCGGGAGGCCGCCTCGGTGGCGTGGTTTTCAAGGCGGAGCCGCCCGTCGCGGTGGAGGTTGACGAATCGACGCAGGACATCCCCGCCGCCGAGATGGACCCCAATCTCGTCGGGGTCGCCGGCCACCGCCCCCCCTCCACTCGTAAGGGTTGCGGCGACGGGGTCCATGCCCCGGTCTTCGAGGGCCCCCACGAGCGCCGCCCCAAAGTCGGCCCCTCGGTTCACGATCAGACTCGTGCGGCCGATGTAGGGCTGGTCGGCCACGAGGCCCTGGACGTGATCGGCGAGGTCGTCGGCCGACGCCACATCGGCGTGGTCTCGGATGCGGTTGAGCCGGTAGGTTGCCGGCTCGTCGGAATCCTCTTTCGACTTTTCGAACAGCGCGTGGGTGACGTCCGGGGCGCCGTCCCCGTCGGCAGGGGAGACGTCGACGCCCAGAAAGAATGCGTGGGCCATATCGGGCGGGGAGCTGAGTGACTTGAAGTGTGACGAGCAGGGCCCATACGGATGGACCGCACCATCTACTCGTTCCGTCTCCGGGGGACGGGGGCCGCCCGATGCCCCGTAAATTCACGCCGAATCGGAGCGGGTGGTGCAGTACTGCACACTAAAGTACGAGCGATCGTCCGTCCACACCGACTCGACCTCGAACCCCGTGTCGGCCGCGAGGCTCGCGAAGCCGTCGAGCGTGTACTTGTGTGAGTCTTCGGTATGAATGGTCTCGCCCGCGTCGAACGCGAACGACTCGTCGGCCACGGTTACCGACTGCGCCGTCGTGCTGCGGAGGTGGCTCTCCACACAGCCGCGCTCTTCGTTCCAGAGGACCTGGTGCTCGAAGGCATCCAGGTCGAAGGTGGCATCCAGCTCTCGATTCATGCGACGGAGCAGGTTCTTGCTGAAGGCCGCCGTCACCCCCTCGGCGTCGTCGTAGGCGGCCGTCATCACGTCTACGTCCTTTTTCAAGTCCACGCCAATCAGCAGCCCGCCCTCCGGCCCCACCGTGTGGGCAATCTGTTCGAGAAACGCGCGGGCCTGGTCCCGGGGAAAGTTTCCAATCGTGGAGCCCGGGTAGTAGCCCACGGTCCGGCGTGCCGACCGCGGCGGCTCGGGCAGCTCGAAGGACGTTGTGTAGTCCGCGCACACCGGCTGGATGGGGACCGCCGGGTAGTCCTCGGCGAGCGCCTCGGCGCTTTCGAGGAGGTGGCTCTTCGAGATGTCGACCGGCACGTACGCCGCCAGGTCCTCCCCCATCTGCTCCAGCAGGATGCGGGTCTTCAGGCTGCTGCCACTGCCGTACTCCACGAGGCGCGCCGCCGGCCCGATGGCCTCGGCCATGGCGGACACGTTCTCCCGCATGATTCCAATCTCTGTGCGGGTGGGATAGTACTCCTCGAGCTCGCAGATCTTGTCAAAGAGCTTCGACCCTCGATCGTCGTAGAGAAACTTGGACGGAATTTGCTTCTGGTCCTTGCGAAATCCACGCAGCGTCGCCTTCCGGAAGGACTCGGTGGTGGGCGCCTGGTCGAGGATGGGGTGAATGCTGGTTGAGGTAGGCATACACCTAGGGTGTCAGTGGAAAAGGAGAGGGTGACGGCCCGGCTCGAACGGGTGCTTTGCCGGGACTTTGAGATCAGCTTTAAACAACGGGGCCCCCGCCGCGAAATCAACTTCGTACGGACGTGCCCGGAGGCGTCGTGGAATCGTTACAGGCTGTGCGCTGGGCCCCGATCTACGCGTCCAGGTCGGCCAGGGGATCCGGGTGGCGGAATTGATAGTCGCACCGGTCTTTGACCTTCTGATTGTCGACGCGCTTTCCGGTGGTGGGGTCCGACTCGTCGAAGGTCGGCGGCTCGAGCCCAAGCACTTCTGCCGCACGGGTGTAGAGGGCCTGGCGGGTCGGATGAGCGTCCGCGCAGGCGTTGAAGACCTCCCCCTGAGCATTCTGGTCGAGAAGGGTCGCGAGTAGCGCCACACAGTCGTCCTGATGGATTAGGTTGACCGGCGCCTCCGGCCGCCCAATGTCGGACCGTCCCGCAAGAAAGCGCCCAGGGTGTCGGTCGCCCCCGTAAAGCCCCCCGAACCGCACGATCGTGGTGGCGAATGACGAATCGCGCATCAGCCTCTCCTCGGCGGCCAGCACGGCGCGTCCGGTCGAGCGGCGCGTCCCCGGCAGGGCGTCCGGCCGGCCCGGCGGTTGGTCGGCCTCCGTGACCGTCCGCTCCACGGTCGGGTACACCCCGGTCGAGCTCGCAAACAGGACCCACTCGACCGCCCCGTGGGCGGCCGCCTCGCGCACCGCATCGATCTGGCGACGGTAGTGCGCTTTCGCGTCGTCGGCCGTCCGGGAGGGGGGGACATTCAGGACGAGGATCGGCGACGCAAAAAACGCCGATTCGTCCTCCCCGGTGAGCTCCGGGGTGAGGGTGAGGAGGTACGGCTCGACGCCGTCTTCACGCAGGGCGTCGACCTTCTCGGGCGTGGTGGTCGAGCCACGCACGCGAACATCCTGGGCCACGAGGTGCTGGGCCAACGGCCGGCCGAGCCAGCCGCAGCCGAGAATACTGACATCCGAGTCGATCATTCAGGGCGGGGTCTAATTCGTCCGAGCAGCGCCTTCCTCCGGTGTGTGCAACGACGGAAGGCTTCGGACGCCGCACAGCGAGGGCTGTTTCCTCATTGGCCTCGCCTCGCCCCGTTTCGGACCGTGCTCGGGCCCCTACAGGTCGTTGAGGGCGCGTTTCACAATATCCTTCTCGAAGACCCCGGTCCTTCTTTGTGTATCCGCGTCCGTTCCGCCCGGCGGCACCGGCGACTCCGCTCGGGGCGCGGGGCGCTCGTTGTCGTCTTCGGTCGCCCCTAGCAACTCGTCCAGGACGTTCTGCACCACCGACCGCAGCCGGTCGAGCTCGTCCCCCGAGACGTTCTCGTCGCAAATCTGCGTCGCGACGAACTGGACCAGCGGCGCGTCGGGGGCGTCCCGCTGTTGTGTGAGGTACGATCGAACCTGACGGCTGCGGGTCCACGCACGCATGGCCGCACCGACGGCGTCCGCTTCGAATACCGGCCGGGCGAGCCGTCGCAACACGTCGACCTCGTTGGACGAGTGGTCGAGAAGGTCAAAGTCCAAGGCCGGCCCGTCGGGGGGCTCCGCCTCCCCCTCGTCGACTGCGTAAAACTGAAACCGAATGCCATTTGTGAACAGGACGAGCGGGACGTCCATCGCCTCGGCGTGCCGGAGCAGAGCGGGGGCGCCCGGCGCCTCCAGCGGCTTCGTCGCCGCCGTGCACTCGACCAGCATCACCGGTCGCCCGTCTCGCTTAAGGGCATAATCCACCGTCTCGTCCTCCCCCTCCACGCTTGCCTCCGGCTCCACGGCCCGCACGTCGAAGGGGTCGTATCCGAGTGCGTCAAAGAAAGGAAGGACGAGTGCAGTTTCGGTCGTTTTCTGGCAATCGAGGGCGGCCCGCTGCCCGTCGGCCCGGGCCCGAAGCATCGAGAGTCGATCGGCGAGGTCCATGGGAGCGGGGGCACCAGGAGGGAGAACAGCGAGGGCCCTTTTCAATCCTCAAATACGATGCCAATGCCGTTCCTCCTGGTGTGCGCCCCGAACGTCTTCCCGACCGCCAGGACGGTTCGCGGTGCAGATGCCGCCCTGGCGCACGCTCGCGGCCTCTTCCGGTGGCCTCCTTCGCAGACAGAGCCGTCCAAAAATCTCGGCGATTGGCCGGACGGGTTACTCCGAAAAGGCAAGCCGATCCGAGAAAAACGGAAGAACGTGGTTCTCCACCCGCGCGTCGATCCGGCTGACGTGCGTCCCCGGATCGTAAATCTCGACGGTGTGGTCGATGCCATACGCCGCGAGCCCCTCCGCAAACGCCCGAGTGTTCGAGGCGATGGGCTGGTCCTGAGCGCCCGCGTCCAGGCCGATCGCCGCGAGCCGCCGCAGCTCCGGAACGTGCTGGTGCATCAGCGCGAGGGGCGCGTTGGCGGCCCACTCGGCCACCACGCCCGGTTGACGGGCGCCGTTCGCCCACGGCAGGTCGAGGTAGAGGGGCGGGTCGTTCGGGTCCGGCGACCAGGCCGCCGCCCAGGCCAGCACAATCTTCGTCAGGAAGTCGGCCTCCGGCACCTGATCGGGGTGCGTGATGGCCCGGGCCTCGGCCACGGCGGCGCTGTCCGGCTCCAGGCGCGCCTCCAGGCAACACGGGCTCATGGCGTAGAGGCTCGAAAACACGTCCGGCCGCTTCATCCCGATCCGAAGGGTTCCGTACCCGCCCATCGAGTGGCCGGCCAGCCCCCGGCTGTCCCGGTCCGGGAGGGTCCGGTAGTTCCGGTCGACGTAGCCGACGAGCTCCTCCGCGACGAACGTTTCCCAGTCCCCCGTGGTGACGGAGCTGGAGTACATGCTGCCCTCGTAGGCCGTGAAGGCGTTGGGGACGACCAGAATCATCTCGCGGACCGTGCCGGCCTCCATGCCCCGCTCCAGCGCGGCGGGCACATTTACGAAGTGCTCCTCCCACCCAAACCAGCCCCGGTCGGAATCGGTGAAGCCGTGCAGCACGTACACCACCGGGTAGCGGCGCTCCGGCGACGCGTCGTAGCTCGGCGGCAGGTACACCGACACCGGGCGATCGGGGTCGTCCCCCACCAGATTGCCTTCGAGGCTCGTCCCGTGCACCGTCACGCGTTCGAGGGCGCCGTCCAGGGGGGTCACCGGCCGCGGGGCGTCCTGCGCGAGCCCCGCCGCAGGCAGAAGGGCCGCGGCCCAAAGGCCCAGCGCGAGCAGGCCTCGGCGAAACGCCGCCGTTCCGCGGAGCAGGACGGCCCAAGAAACGGAGTCGTTCATCGAGACAGATGCACGTTTGACGTGAGAGAATGCAGGGGGATGTCGTCAGGTGGACCCGTCTTTCGTTTCCGTGGGGGACCCGTCCTTGAGGGTGGGGGCACGGTCGCAGATTCGACGGAGCACGGCCTCGACCTCGTCCCGGCGGACGCGTCCGGCCTCGAGGTCCTCGCTTACCGCCTCCAGGGCCCGGCGCCACCACGCCTCCGGGGGACGCTCCGCCTCCGACGTCAGATGGCCCTCCGCCCGGAAGTAGGCCTCCAGCTCGTCCACCTTGTCGGAGCGGAAGCGCTTGACGGCCCCGTTTCTCAGCCCGTCGAGGATGCGTGCGGCCTCCCCGCCGACGCGCTCCGCCAGGGCGGTCACGTCGTCGATAAAGGTGTCGGACACGGCGTCCGTGGCCTCCAGGGCCGCCCGCCCCACAGGGGTGCCGCGTCCCACGCGCCACGCGGCGGCCCAGTGCTCCACCGCACGGGCCAGTGCCTCCAAACGCCGGTAGGTCGACGGATCCAGGTCAATGAGCGAAAGGGCGTCCCGCTCGGCCAGGCCGGCAAGCTGCCCCCACCGCCGATAGGCGGCCTCCACGGCACGGCACAGCCGGTCCGCATCGTCGGTCAGGTACCACAGGTGCAACGCCGCAACCTCATTCCGGGGCGTCCAGACCGGGACGTCGAGGTGGCGCGCAAGGGCCTCGTGGCTGCGCTCCTCAGGGGGCGGGAGCGCCGGCGACGCAGGCCGGCCCGGTCGGAGGCCACCGGTTTCACGCGTGCCGCCGGCCGCAACGCTTTCCCCATCGGCCCCGGACAGCGTGTGGACCGCGAGTGCCGTGTCGGTCTCGTCGAGCTGCCGCCGCCACTTCGCGACTTCGTCGGACTGTGCCGTCAGGTAGACCACCTGACGCCCCTCGGCGGCGATCGTACGAACCGCCTCGATCATGGCCGCGGCCTTCCCGTCGTCGCTGTTGGCCAGGGCCTCGTCCAAAACGAGGGGCGGCCGGATGCCCTGCTCCTGGGTCTCGACGAAGGCCATGCGGACGGCAAGTAGAAGCTGGACCTTGGTGCCCCCCGACAGTTCCTGGAGCGCGAGCCCACGCCCGGCGTCCGTCACCACGCGGAACGTGCTCTCCGCCCGGTCGAGGTCCAGGCGGTAGCGGTCGCTCGTGATGTGCCGGAAGAGCTCGTCGGCACGGGCAAAGACGGCCGGCAGATCCTGATTTCGGGTCCGCTCGTGAACGACATCCGCGAGGGCCTGCCCGACGACCCGCCGCAGGTCCCGGCGGCCTCGACGCCGCAGCGCCTGGCGGGCCGACTGGTGCTCCGCGAGCGCTTCCTCGAGGTCGTGGTCCGTCTTGGCGTCCTCGACCTGCTGCTGAATGCGGCTAATCCGGTCGGAAAGGGCGTCGACCCGTTCGGCCTGCCGGGCCGCCTCCTCTTTCCGCCGCTCCAGCTCTTCGGCCGTCGCCCCGAGCATCGATTCCTCGAAGCCCTCCCGTTCCTTGAGGCGCTCGCGTTCCAGCTCGACGGACCGCTCGGCCCGATTCAGGGCCTCCTCGGCGGCCTCGTACTCGTCGAACTGCGCGCACCACTCCGCGACCGTCTCGTCGCTCTCGTCGTCCAGCCCAAGCCGGTCAAACAGCTGCGCGATCTCGTCGTCGATCCGTTCCACCTGCTCCGTCGCCTGGTCGAGACGCTGCTGCGCGTTTTCCCGGTCGGCATGGGCCGCCTCAAGGGCCTGTTGGTCCTCCCGGAGTTGCTCCAGGGCCGCCTGGCCGTCGCTGATGTCCTCCACGTGGTCGTCCCCGTACGGCTCGACGAGCGCCTCCACCTTCTCCCGCCACGTCTCCGCCTGTCGCTCGGCCTCTCGCATTTTCTCTTCGGCCCCCATGCCCTCCGTCCACGCCTCCTGCCAGGCCCCCAGCCGCTGCACGAACCAGAGCAGTGAGTGGGCACTGAGCCCCGGATCTACGTGAAGCCGGTCGGCGAGCTCGCCCTCGCGCTCATCCAACTCGGCCTGTTTGTCCTCGATGGCGTCTGCCTCGTCGGCGTGGCGGGCCCACTCCTGTGCCTTCGCCGCCTCCAGCCGCGCGTCCGTCCAGTCCTGGAGGAGGGAGTCGAGGTGGGCGTGGACTGCATCCACCGACCAGGTTGAGGGCGTGGGGAGGTCGAGCCGTTCGAAGCGGTGCTCCAGATCGGGCCGACGCGTTTCCGTCGCGACGCCGGTCGAGCGGGTAGCGAAATACGCAGCGACGGCCACGACGGCGCCCACCCCGGCCACGACCCAGCCCAGGGGCGCCCCGCCAAGTCCCAGCACGGCGCCCCCCACGACCACAGTGCCAGCCCCCGCCAGGACCACATAGCGAAGGATCCGTCCCCGACCTTTCCCGTCGGAAGCCGACGCCGGCTCCCGCAGCCACTCCGCAAGCTGCTCGACGCCACGGCGAAGTTGCTCCGGGCTGGTCTCGGGGTCGGCCTCCCCGAACCGCCGCTCCAGGGCGCGGAGCGCCGCCTTTCGCCCCTGCACCTCCAGGCGTGACTCGGCCAGCGACTGGACCGCGTCGACCGCCGGCCCGTCGATCTGGGCGGCCGCCTCCTTGTCGTCCCCCGACAGGCGCTCCCACTCCGCCGCCTCCGTCTTTGCCGCCCGGGCTCGTTCGCGCTCCGCCTGTTCGAGGGCTGTTCGCGCCTCGTCCCATTCCTGTAGGGCCGTCCGGAGCGTGTCGAGGGTGCCGTCCGGGAGCCCGTCCGCCGGCAGCCGGCTTTCGGCGATGCGCGCCTCCGCCTCTGTCCGCTGCGCGGTGGCCTCCTCTCGTTTCTCGACCGCCGCCTCCCGATCGGCCCGGAGGCGGTCGAGGCGGTCGGCCTCGTCGCCCTGAAGGGCTTGCATGCCCTCGGGAAACGCGTTGAACGTCCGTTCGGCCTCCTGACGCTCCTGCTCCGCCCGCACCACTGCCAGGGCCTGCTCGAGGGCGTCTCGGCGCCGGGCCGCCGCCCGCGCCTCGTCCCGTTCGCGGCGGAGGCGCCGCAGCGACCGCTCTTTGCGCTCCAGATCCCGGTGCAGCGACCGGGCCGCCTCCACACGGCCCCGTGCCTCTTCAACCTCGCGCGTCTCCTTCAGCTTGCCCTTCGCGTATTCGCCAAAGCCGAGCGCCCCGGCGGCCCCCGGCACGTCGTACCCGCCCTGGGCCTCCTGCAGAATGGCGTCGGCCAGGGCCCGCTCCGAGTCCTCGGTCGCGGCGAGCAGGTCGCGCAGGGACATGTGGTAGCGCCCCCGGTGGCCGGGCGGCGGCATGGACGGCGGGGAGGCCGGGACGCCGTCCTTTTGGCACTGCACACGGCTGCCCTCCACGTCGACCCGCCACGGCTCGCCGCCCAGGCGAAACGTGCCCTCAACGAGGGGCCGCCCCCACCCGTGGGCCTCCGGCCACAGGAGCACCGTCACGGCCCGGGCGAGCGTCGTTTTGCCGGAGCCGTTCGGCCCCGCGATGACGTTGACGCCCGGGTCGAGCCCCT
>ERZ1034519.93-NODE-93-length-15787-cov-8.249682_pt1 | contig 15787 bp, 11 predicted proteins | sample MGYA00520655_ERZ1034519 | MGnify/ENA primary metagenome ERZ1034519 (study PRJEB33760, sample SAMEA4777702) | hypersaline lake metagenome | biome: hypersaline environment; feature: brines | place: Spain | collected 2012-08 | depth 0 m ...
GAGATTGCTTCGGCCCTCCAGACCGAAATGTACAACGGCTACTGGCTCCGCTTTCAGGTGCATTTTTTGGGACGCCGACTGCGGCACGGCGGGTTTGATCTGTGGAAGCGAAGCCTCTTCCGGCACGGAAAGGGGCACTACGAGCAACGGTTCGAAGGGCACGACGCATCGATGAGCGACGTCGAAATTCACGAACACGTGGTGGTGGACGGGCCAGTGGGGCGGCTCCGGCAGCCCGTCCGCCACGAAAACTGGAACTCGCTGTACCGCTACATCGAGAAGCACAATGAGTACTCGGAGTGGGAAGCGCAGCTCTACCACACGGGCGGCGGCGGAGAGGTGGAGCCGTCTCTGTCGGGCAACCAGGCCCAGCGCCGCCGCTGGCTGAAGGCGGCGCTGGTCCACGTCCCGGGCTTTCCGGTGCTCACGTTCCTATACCACTACATTGTACGCCTCGGGGTTTTGGACGGGCGGGCGGGATTTGTGTACTGCGTGCTGAAGGGCGTTCAGCGCTTCCACGCAAAAGCAAAATGGTACGAACGGGAGCTGGAAGATGCCCCGAAAGCCTCGTTCTCTCCCTCAAAATGATCCCTACGCATGAGCAACCGCATCCACCTCTGCTACGGCGCGGACCAAAACATGCTGGAGCCCCTGTGTGTGTCGGCCCACAGCGCAGCGGCGAGCGTGCCGGGGCGCGACCTAAGCATCTGGGTGTTCCACCCGGACCTTACGCCGGCCGCGATCGAACAGCTGCGCCGCGTGCTGGCACCCTTTCCCGGCGCGGCTCTCCATGTGCAGGCAATCGATTTGGAAGTGTTTGCCGACATCAAGGGACTGCACGGGGCGGTCATGCCGTTCGTAAAGCTGCTGCTCCCGCAGCGCATGCAGCACCAGGCGGCGCGCATCGTGGTGCTCGATGCCGACACGGTGGTCGTTGGGGGGCTGGAGGCCCTGTACGACCACAACCTCAACGGCCGCGCGCTGGGGGCGGTGTCGTACGGCCCCCTCAAAAATACGCTGGAGGCTGAGTTTTTTGCCGCGCAGGGGCTAGACCTACAGACGGCAAGCTTTAACTCGGGCGTGATGCTGGTCGATGTCAATCGGTGGAACGACAATCGGACGACGGAGCACCTCATCGAAACTATTACTGCGGTGGATCCCCGGACGGTAGAGAGCGACCAGCCGTTTTTGAACCTGGCGTTTTACGACGATTTCGAGTCCCTCCGCATCCGCTACAACAAACGGGCCGGCCCCGATACGCGCATCCCCCCGGCGGACGCTGCCGACGGGGTGCTCCACTTTGTGGGCCTCCCGAAGCCCTGGGACCTCGGCGGGCGTCTCTTCAATGTCAATTATCGTGTGTACGAAGAGTACCGGCGCCGGGCAGGCGTGCCGCACACCCCTTCGCTGGGCCTCGTTCCCGATGAGCGCTGGGAGCGGGCTGCGAAGGGGCTCTGGGCGGGGCTGCGCACCGCACTTCCGCTGCTGGCTTCGATGACACCGTGCATGCTTCCCTGACACGTTCGGCCGGTGGCCATGAGCAGACTTGATCGATTCAAGAAGGCGGTCCTGGACGCGTGCTTTCGGCCCGTGGAGGTGGAGGCGCCCGCCCTGTCCCCGACGGCGGTCCTGTCGCTGGGCGACGTTCCCGCGCTGTTCGATCCGGCCCGCAACGGCCCGCCGCAACAGGGCGTGCCTCACATTCGCCTGTACGACGATGTGACGGTCTGGCCCGCACAGAGCGTGGCCCACCGCGGGGCGGCCCTTGCTTTCGATACGTTCATGGATGCGGGGCACACTGCCCATCTCGGCGCCCTAAATGCACTGCGGCACTATCCCACCCGGCGCCGGCGCGGATGGGTCACGGCAATCGAGAGCGTCTACCCGACGGCGAACTACTACCACTTTTTTGTGGACACCCTGCCGCGCGTGTGGGCACTGCACCACCCTGCGCTGCGTGGCATCCCCATCACGCTCTACCTCACGCGTCCGCTCGCGGGGCCGAAAAAGGCGGTGCTGCGCAGCGTGCTGCCGCCCAATGTATCCGTCCGCACGACGCACCGCTTCACGCGGCTCTCGGTGGACCGGTACGTTCACCTTCCGTACCTGAGCACCGACCGAGCCGGGCACGTGCCGGAGCAGGAGGAGACGAGCGGGGGCTTTCTGCCGCAAGAGTACCTCGATTTTTTTCGGCGGCACATGCTAGCCCGTACCGACGCGGCCGCAGTGCCCTCTCCCGAACGCATTTTTGTATCGAGGCGAGGCGCTGCGATGCGACGCCTGATCAACGAGCGCGCGGTGGCTGCCTTCTTGGCGGCACGAGGGTTTGTGACGGTGCGGCCGGAGGAGTGCTCGCTCGCGGAGCAGGCGCATCTGTTCAGCACGGCCGAGACGGTGGTGGCCCAGCACGGGGCCGCCCTCACAAATCTCTTGTACATGCGGCAGGGGGCGGTCGTGGAGGTCTTTTCCTCGCACCACACCCCGCAGTACTACACGCAGTGCGCACGTACGCTGGGTCTGCAGTACGAGGCCATCACGCTGGAACGCGGGTGGAAGAATGCCGATGCGCACCTGCCGCTGGACGTGTTGGCTCGTGCGCTGTCTGCCCTGGAGGGGGACGCGTCCCCGGACCCGGGCGGCAGTGGGGGCGGCAGCACTCCGGAGTCGCAGCGGGCCCGTCCCTGATCCCGCCTCCCGCCCAGTCCGTCTGCCGTTTTTTGGATCGCATCCTCTCGCCCGCCCCCTCTACGGAATGCACCTGCTCACGGTCGTTATCACCTGCTACAACCACGGCGCCTACCTCGACACGTCCATCCGGAGCGTGCTGGACCAAGGGTTCGACGACGTTGAACTGATCGTGGTGGACGACGGCTCTACGGATCATACGCCTGCCGTTGCGGGGCAGTGGGCGGAGGCCACCTACATCCGGCAGCAAAACCAGGGGCTTAGTGCGGCCCGCAACACCGGCCTGGGGGCCGCCACGGGGAGGCACATTTGCTTTCTGGACGCCGACGATTGGTTCCTGCCCGGCGCCCTGTACGCCATTGGGCGCCGGGTACAGGCGCATCCCACCGCCGCCCTGTTGGTGGGCGGCCACATCAAGGCCTACGATACGCCCACAGGCGTGCGCTACGGCGAGACGTCAATCCCCGCGCTCCAGCCCGATCCGTACACCGCTCTCCTTCGATGCAACGTGATCGAGATGCACGCCGCTGTCGCCTACCGGCGAGACGTGCTGCGGGCGATGGGCGGGTTTGACGAAGCCCTCCCGGCTGCGGAAGACTACGAGGTGCTCCTGCGTGTGGCGCGTGATCACCCCACACGGCGCCTGGAGGGCTACCCCAAACCGGTTGCTGCCTATCGCCGCCACGCCACGAACATGAGCGACAACCCCGGCCTCATGCTAAAAAGCACGCTCGACGTGCTGCGTCGCCACCGCAGCGCTGCCGCCGACTGCCCGGCGCACCGGCAGGCCCTGCAAGAGGGGCTTCGCTTCCACAAAGACCTCTACGGCGCCCGGGTGCTGCGGCGCGTAAAGCGGGCGCCCCGCAGTGCTGCTGCCCGGTCGCGCCTCGCGGACGACCTCGCTCTGCTTGTACGCTATGCGCCTGTGTGGACCGTTCGCCGACTGGGCCGCCACCTTGCCGAGTACATTCGCTGGTAGGCGATGTCCGGCGCCGCCTGCGCCCCCCATCCCTTGCTCATCCCTGAACATGCCTGAACATGCCCCATGGGCACCATCCCGTCCCTGACGCCCTCCGCCCGCGCCACGCGGGCACTGTCGGTCATTCTCTGCACGCGCAACCGCGCCGACGCGCTGGCGCGCTGCCTCCAGCGGCTGCCGACCTCCGCCCTCGCGGCGGCAGACGGGGAGCTCATCCTGGTGGACAACGGCTCCTCGGACGAGACCCCGGCTCTCCTGCGCCGCTGTGCCGAAGCAGCGGCGTGCCCGGTGTCGGTGGTCACGGAGCCGAGGGCAGGCCTTTCGCGGGCGCGCAACGCAGGGGTGCGAGAGGCGGCAGGACAAACCCTCGTGTTTACGGACGATGATTGTTACCTCGGGGACGGGTACGTGCGCACGGCACGGACGGTGTTCGACGAGGCCGGTTTCAGCTACTGCGGCGGGCGCATCCTGCTCTACGATGCCTCCGATGCCCGCTACGGCCTGCGAGAGCAGACCGCCTTCGAGCACATTCCGCCCTTCTCGTTCATCCCGCCGGGGCAGTTTCAGGGGGCCAACCTGGTGGTGCACCGGCGCGTGTTTGCAAAAATCGGGCTGTTCGATCCCCGGCTGGGAGCCGGAACGCCGTTCCGGTGCGGCGACCTGGATCTTGTGGCGCGTGCCTCCCGGGCCGGCTTTGCAGGGGCGCATGTGCCGGAGCTCGTGGTGTATCACCACCACGGCCGGGCCGGTGAGGACATCCGTGCGCTCGACGCGGCGAATGATTATGCCTGCGGTGCCTACTACGCGAAGTTCCTGCGGAATGGCGAGCTGTCGTACCTTCGCGGGTGGTTGGCCGAGGGGCTGCTGAGCCGAAAGGACCTCCGGGTGACCCTGCCGAAGGTGGTCCGCGAGGTAAAGGGGGCGCTGCACTTTGTCCGCACCACGGAGGCCGCGAGGGTAGAGACCGAATAAGGCCCGGAATTGGGGGAGCCCCGGCCCCAGGGCGCGCCATACTGCTCACCATGCTTGTCCAACCTACGTTGAGGACGACCCGTGACGACTGTTTCCGTGATTCTGTGCTCGCACAACCGGGCCGCGCATCTGAAGGAGACGCTTGCGTCTTTGCGGACGACCGATGTGCCTGCGGGATGGACCGTAGAGATTCTTCTGGTCGATAATGCATCGACCGACGACACCCCAGCGGTGATGCGCGCCTTCGAGCATCCCCGGGCGGCGGTGCGCGTGCTCCAGGAGAAGAGCCGCGGGCTGTCGCACGCCCGCAACTGTGGGGTGCGAGCCGCTCGGGGCCGGGTCTTGCTCTTTACGGACGATGATGTGCGGGTGCCGGAGGGGTGGATTGAGGGAATGGCGACTCCAATCCTGGAGGAATCGGCCGATGCGGTAGCCGGCGGCGTGGAGCTGTCGGCCGCATCGCAGCGAGCGTGGATGACGGTACGCCACCGAGACCTGCTGGCCTCTACCGAGCGAATTGACCCCGAGTGCCCGGAGCGGATGGTGGGGGCGAACATGGCGGTGTCGGCGCGTGTGTTCGAGGCAGTGCCCGGCTTCGACCCTGCGCTGGGGCCCGGGCGGCTGGGGCTGGGGGGAGAGACGCTCTTCTCGCTCCAACTTCGGGCGGCCGGGTTTCGCATCGTATCGGCCTTTGAGGTGGCGGTGCGGCACTGCCCGGAGGCGACTCGGATGAGCAGAGAGGCGTGGAAGGAGGCGGCGGCCAAGAGCGGGCGGGCAGGGGCGTACCGCAGCTATCACTGGGCACACCGCCACTACGCCCTGCCGGTCCTCCTCGCAGGCTGGCTGTACCAGGGCTGCCGCCTCGGCTGGTACCAGGTGGTGCAGGCGCTCCGGGGCGGCCGGGGCAGCCCCATGCCGACGCGAGAGTTGCTGCTTCGTCGGAAGGTGCACCGCGCCCGGCAGCACCTCCGTGAATACGGAAAGCCGGCAAAGCACGACCCGCACGCCTTCTCCACGGAGGCCTGCTGCAGCCCTGCCCTCACGCCGGACTGAGGCGCGGAGGAGTGGGTTGGCACGGAGTTTGGGACGGACTGCGCTGTCGTCTTGTCTTGTATCCATCCGGTGTTCTCGATGCGTCGTCCTCTGTCTCGGTTCATTCTCTGTGTTCTTCTGTTCGTTGGGGCCCAGCAGGCCGGCGGGACGCCCGGCGGCCCCGGAGCGATGGCAGAGCGGTGGGCCCGCGCCTCCGCCCCCACCCCCGCCGCCGATACGCTCCTGCTGGACCAGTACCCCAACGCGCACGCCGCCTACAGCGTGCGGCGGCTGCGCACAAGCTATGAGGGACCCGCCCTGCGCGTTCGCCGCACCAGTGACAATGCCGAGCAAGATTTCGGATTTACCCAGGCCGGTACGCTTAACCAGGCTGCCATCGAGAATTGGCTGGCAGGGGCGGACGGGACGGTGGTGCGGTGGTACGCACAGGTAGAGGGCATGGCCGACCTTGTGGGAAGCCCCGGCCCTGAGATTGCCCGCAACGGCACCGTACACACCGGGCCCAACGGCCGACCGCATCTCTACCTCGGCACCGGCGGGTTGTCCGCCGACACGTGGCTCCTGCCCCAGAACCTCACAGCCTCCCTGGTCGTCGAGATCGAATCCACCTCCGCTTCCTTCGAGATGCTCCTGGAGCTGCAAAGCTCGACGGACCTGCGCGTGTACCGAACCGGCGGCGGGCGCTACTGGGCGACGCCCGGCGAGAACAAGATCATAACGCCCAACGAGGCGCTCATTCTCACCGTCGCGGGGTCGACGCAGGGCCTGCAAATGTACCAGAACGACGCCCAAAAGCTGGCCTCCACAAACCTCCTGGGGGGGCGCTGGGCCGGGCCCCTTCGGGTGGGGGCGCTGGACGCCTTCCTCGGCGAACTGGTGCTGTACCCGCACCTGGATCAGGAGGGGGTGTGGGCGCGGTACGACCGCATGAATGCCTACTGGCAGGTGGGCCCGCTCGGCACCAACCGGGGCGCCCTCCTGCCGCAGACCTCGCAGTACCAGGTCACGCTGTACGACTGGCTGGAAACCGTCTCGACCGACGATGTCACCCTGCCGGACGGGACGCTCTCGTTCGACGGCTCCGTCCTCAGTACGGACGAACTGGCGGACCTGTGGCTTCAGGCGAAGGGGCTTACGGCCTCCAGCGTCACTCGCCGAGAGCCGGCCTGGTACACGCTCGACAACGGCGATGGGAGGGGCATTGAGGCGACGGGCGTCGTGCGGGCCAACCACGACCCCCAGGGCGGCGATTACGGCGGAAATCCCCCGCGGTCGTGGCAAAACGAGCCTGCTTTTTGGTATCACTTCGACATCCCGATGGCCAACGGCGGGCAGGGCAACCCGTGGCATCAGCACCCCGCGATGGGACGGCGGGCGATGGTGGTGGCCATCGTCGATCTCATGATGCACGAAGGCCTCGACGATGTGGACTCGTTTAACTGGTTCGACATGAAAGGAAAGGCGTTCTTGGGCATGGCAGAAGCCTACCGCTGGGCGGGCGATGTGCTACCGCCGGAGGTGCAGGCGGCGTTCGAAACGGGCATGGAAAAGCTCGTCGACGACCTGACGGCGCGCGGGCCGCGGGCGGTGAATACCAACATGGACATGTTTGCCCTGCATGGTGCCGCGGACCTCTACAAGGCTACCGACGACCCCGCCCTGAAGGCGAAGACCATTGGCCTCGTTAAGCGGGCGCTGCTGGGGTTTACCGATGGAGAACTGGGGACAAGGCACAAGGTGTTTGCCGCAGGCGGTCGCGACGGTGGCGTCTACGACCCCTCCGGGTTCATCATGGAAGGGGGGCAGCCGGATCATTTTTACGGCGGAGAGTCGCTCTATCACCTCATGGGCGCGCTGGCGGCTGTTATGGATCGCGAGACGGCGACGGTGCCGCCCGACTGGGCCTTCCTGCGCACCGTTGTGGAGCAGCTCCAGGTGTGGCGAAGCTACCAGGTGTTCCACGACCCGGCCAACGATAGCCCGTACCGCGATCAAAATACGCCTCTTTTCTCGGGCGCCGGCTTTTCAGGACGGACCTCGGCGGGGGCGCCGTCGGGCCAAAACGACAAGCCCTGGAAAAAAATCGGCGTGGCCGCCACCTTTGCCCCCGCGCTTGCCCACAAGAACGAATACGTGACCGCCCAGCTGCCCACCGTCCCGGAGATGGAAAGCGACATTTCCGGAATCCTATCGGGCATGACAAGCAAAATGGCGTCTCCCTACACCGGAGCCCCTCCCAGTGAATGGAGCGGGTGGAGCCCCTGGACAAAGTCTACTCCTTACCTCCCGCCGGCGGGCTGGTACAGCACGCTCGCGGCTCTCGTGAACGCCGACGATCCGCAGCTCCGCTACCCCTCGCAGCAGCCCGGCGCCTCCTGGAACAAATCCTTCGGCGGCCCTCCCGTGGGGCCGCAGTACTGGTCGTACAAAGACACCGCCCCTAACGGGCGCGCGTTCGGATTCTTTGTGGAGGCACAGTCTCGGCAGGGCACGTACGGCGGCTGGTACGGCGGCAAAATCGAAACCTTCTGGATGGAGGAGGTGGGCGTGGTGCTCCTCAACCGCCACGGCAAGACCGGATGCGACCGCACCAGCCGCTCGGACGACAACTTCGAAGACTCCGTCTGTTGGTTCAACCTCGACTGGAAGGCGGGCCACCACGTGTGGGGGCGCGACGAAGGAGGCACCGGGTTCACTACTCTTCTGCTCCGAGGGCGCACCCTGGGCCGCACGGCCCGCTTCCGCACGGAGCAGGCGGCCCCTTCGGTCACGGTGCGCAACCAGTTCAATGACCCGAGCCAGCCGGCGGGCACGGCCGGTGCCTCCGGCGAACAGACGGGCACGGAAATCCAGGGCAGTTTTGTCGTCGAGAACGAGTTCACGGCCCAGCCCCACGGCCTCCGGGTGACGCACCGACTTACCTCCGACCAAACCGACGAGGTGACGGAGCTGTGGGCCACCCTCCCGGTTCACCTGCGGCAGTACAGCGAGTTTGCGGGGCCGGACCCCCAGATCAGCATGGCGCCCACTACCATCGAGTACTGGACCGGAACGGCGTGGGCGGCCCTGCCCGAAGACCAGAACGGAAATGGCGTCCCCGAGCGGGTGACGACCACGGCCCTGCGGCTTGGACGGGCGTATCCCATTTTCAATGCGCCCCGGTATGCCTACCTGTCGCTGGAGGCCCCGCAAACGGTGCGCTTGGCTGAGCGCGAGTATCACGACCCCTACCAGACGCCCACCAGCGTGCGGGCGGTACACATTGACCTCCATGGCGCTCCCGGGACGGTGAAGCCGCTGCCGGCTGAAAAGCAGGTGTCGTACGTACTGCAGACGACCGACCCGACTCAGGAAGGCGGGACGGTGAACCAATCCATCACGCTGCAGAAGGGCAGCAATCTCGTGGCCACCGCCCTCGCGCCCGACCCTGCTTCCATGGACTCCGTCTTTGCCGACATTTCGTCGACGGTCGTGGTTGTCCAAAACGAGGAGGGCGAGCGCTACCGCCCCGACAACGGAGTCAATGAGATCGGTGCCTGGACGGCAACGGACGCGTACGTGGTGTACGCCAACACCGAAACGGCGCTGACCGTGCAGGGGGATACGCTCGATGCTCCCCCCCTCAGCCTGGAGGCGGGCTGGAATTGGGTGCCGTACCTTCGCGACACGGCACGCCCTGTGGCGGAAGCCTTTGCCTCTATCGCCGACGTCCTGGTTTTGGTGAAGGGAGAAGACGGACGCGTCTACGTGCCTGGCAAAAATGTGAATACACTCGGTGAAGTGGCTCCGGGCGAAGCGTACAAGGTGTACGTGCAAGAGCCTGCAACCGTATCCTACGATTTTGATTGACCTCTCTTTCGACTGACATGGCCCCGGGCGAAAAGCCTGGCCCGACGGCTTTCTGGGTGGGAAGCTCTGTCGGCCTTTCTGGCGCTCTACCCGATATCGTAGAGCGCAGGAACCGCGCGTGAGGGCTCCGCCTGCGCCGGAGGCAACGGGGCCGAAACCGTGCCGTCGCTCATCGCACCCGATGCGGCGCGCGCCGGTCGGCCCGACCATAGCCGGCTGCATTCGGGAAGCGTGCCGCTCCGCAGGCCGCCTGCGCAAAACCGCCCGTGCGCACATCTCCTCCATCTTTCTGCGCGTGTCGGGTTGTCGTTCCGACGAGCAGCAGCCCCAACGGTGCTCTCGCCCGTTCCGGCGTCGAGCCGTCCCTTCTTCCCCCTTCCCCCAATGGTTGAAGTTGTATACGTCTGCAGCCCCGAATATTGGCGGCATCTATTTCTGTCCCTGAGAACCCTGTTCGCCTCCGGCACCCACTTCGATCGCGTCCGGGTGCTGGTTACGGCCCCCACCCGGCCCAACTGGGACATTCGCTCCGACAAGGTGGTGGTCGAGCCCGTGCCGGATGTGGGGCACCACGGCTTCTGGATGATGAACAAGGCCCACCTGTGCCGTTCGGAGGCCGACGTGGTCCTCTTTCTGGATACCGACACCGTCGTCCTTCGGCCGATCGACCCCGTGTATGCAGGGTCCGGTGCGGACCTCCACGCCCGCACCGCTCCGGTGGTGCAGACCTCGTATTTTCGGCCGGCCCAGTGGGAGGCCACCCTGCGGCACTTTGGCTGCGCCCCGGGTCCCTACGTAAGCACCGGTTTCCTCGTCCTCAAAAACGGAGCCCAGAAGGCACTTCGGGCCGCCTGGGTCGACCTCACGGAGCGCATCCGCCGGGGAGAAGGCGTGGAGCAAGTAACGCGGCACGCCAATCAGTATGCCTTCTCCATCGCGGCGTATCGGCAGGGGCTGTCGTTGCAGCTCATGGACGAGGCGCACCACGCGTACGCCATGATCGGCGAAGGACACGAGGGGGCGACGGTCTACCACCTCGGCACGCCGAACTTTTATTACTACTACCTACAGGTCGAGCGAGACCTGGACCTGACGCCGGACGATGCGCCGGTGAAGCGGCCGTCGTTCTTGCGGCTCCATCGGCTCAAAAACCGACTCGTGCGGAAGGTGAAAATGAAAATGGGAATGGACCGAAAGTCGAAGGGGCTGCAGGTGGCCAATTCGTGATCTGTGAATACAACCGCGCAAGCTCTGTGAAGCAAGTCATACAAGACGTAAAAACCGGTGAGACGTCTCTGGAAACCGTCCCGCCTCCGGCCCTCACCCCCACGGCCGTCCGCGTACGGACGGCCGCATCTCTAATCAGTGCGGGCACAGAAAAAATGATCATTGACCTGGCACAGAAGAGCTATCTGGGAAAGGCCCAGGCGCGGCCGGATTTGGCCAAGAAGGTGCTGCGAAAGGTCCGTACGGAGGGGGTCTGGACGACGATTCGGAAGGTGGTTGCCAGGCTCGAGCGACCGATGCCGCTGGGGTACAGTGCTGCCGGGATTGTGGACGAGGTGGGGGCGGAGGTTGCGGGCGTCCACGTGGGCGATCGAGTCGCGATGGCGGGGGCGGGCTACGCCAACCACGCCGAGGTGAATGTCGTGCCCAAAAATCTCCTCGCGCCCCTTCCGGATGGGGTGTCGTTTGGGGAGGCGGCGTACGCCACGGTGGGAAGCATTGCGCTGCAGGGCGTACGCCTGGCGGCTCCTCGTCTCGGGGACACGGCAGTGGTCATTGGGCTCGGCCTCATCGGGCTCCTTACCGTTCAGCTCCTGAAGGCGAACGGATGTCGGGTGGTGGGGGTGGATGTGAATGCTGCGGCGGTAGAACGGGCGGAGGCCATGGGGCTGGCTGCCGGTGTAGAGTCGACGCACGAAGACGTAGCGGCCGTGGTGGACCGGCATACCCGCGGGCACGGAGCGGATCACACCCTGATCACGGCGGCGACGGACAGCAATGCGCCCATCGAGCAGGCGGGGCGCATCACACGCCGGAAGGGGGATGTGGTGGTGGTGGGCAACGTGGGCATGGACATCCCCCGAGACGCCTATTACCACAAAGAGCTTGAGGTGAAGGTCTCCATGTCGTACGGCCCAGGACGCTACGACCCCACGTACGAGGAGGGGGGCATCGATTACCCTTACGACTACGTGCGGTGGACTGAGCAGCGCAACATGGAGGCGGTGCTCGGGCTCATGGCCGAGGGGGCGCTGGACGTGGAGGCGCTGACCACGCACCGCTATTCCTTTGCCAAGGCGCTCGATGCGTACGGCGTGATTCAGGACGAGACGGAGCCGTACGTTGGCATCGTGCTGGATTACGACCTGGAGCCCTCCACGCGCATTCAGGAGCGCGTGCCGGTGCACCCGTCAGGCACGCACCGCACGCCCGATCGCCTCGGCGTTGGGGTGGTGGGGGCGGGCAACTACGCCTCGGTCCACCTCCTTCCTCACCTCCGCGATCATGCGCGAACCGCGCTCCGGGGCCTGGCTACGGCCACGGGCAGCAACGCACAGCGGCAGGCCGATGCGTTCGGCTTCGCGTACTGTACCACGGCCCTGCAGCCCCTGTTGGAGGACGAGACCATCGACGCACTCTTCATTGCCACGCGCCACAGCACGCACGCCGACTTTACAAGGCGCGCCCTGCAGGCCGGAAAGCATGTGTTTGTGGAAAAGCCGATGGTGGTGACACCGGCTCAGCTCCAGGCGGTACAGGAAGCGTATACGGCGGCCCAAGGGGAGAGGGAAGGCCCCACGAGCCTGATGGTGGGGCTCAACCGCCGCTTTGCCCCCATGGCACAAACGCTCCGCGATGCGTTCCCTGCGGCGGCCCCGCTGCAGATGATCTACCGCGTAAACAGCGGTGCTGTGGATACGGACTCGTGGCTGCACCGGCCGGAGGAGGGGGGAGGCATGCTGGTGGGAGAGATGGTACACTTTGTCGACCTTATGCAGTGGGTCTGCGGCGCCGCGCCCACGGACGTATGCGCCCGCTCCCTACGCCTGAACCGCGACGATCGCGCTGAAGCGGACAATGTGGCGCTCACCCTATCGTTTGCGGACGGGTCGACGGGAACGCTTTGCTACAACACGGTGGGCGACGAGGCGGCGCCCAAGGAGCGGCTGGAGGTGTACGGGGGCGGTGCCGGGGCGGTGCTGGACGACTTCCGACGGCTGGAGGTGACGCAGGGCGGGGCGACCTCCACCACGCGAGCGTGGAGCCAGGACAAGGGGCAGGGGGGCCAGGTGGAGGCAACGGTGCAGGGCTTCTGGGAGCGGGGCCGTGCGCCGATTGCGTTTGAGGAGCTGGTGGCGGGCATGCAGGCTGTGTTCGCAACGCGCGACGCGCTCACGTCCGTGGCCCCGGCGGCCGTGCACGGATAGACGCCGTACTGGGTGAGGGCAGTGCTGAGCGGAGGCATCGGAAATCCCTGGAGGGTAACGGGGAGGTATCCGGCATCCCGATGCGGGCTGAGCGGCGGATGCACCGGTGCCCGTCCTTTCCCACGATTGTGTGCGAACCCGTCTCAAAAGAGGAGCATGAGTGGAGGTCTCAATCATTATTCCCGTCTACAACGAAGAAGCCTCCGTGGAGCCGCTTGCGGCGGCGCTCGGACGAGCCCTCGACGACATGGAGGGGCCGGCAGAGGTGCTCTTGGTAGACGACGGCAGCACGGATGATACGTTCGCGCAGGCGTGTGCACAGGTCCGCCGCGACGAGCGGTTCACGGTGGTGCGGCTGAACGATAACTTTGGCCAGACGGCGGCCCTCGGAGCGGGCATCGAGCGGGCAGACGGGCGCATTATGGTCACGATGGATGGCGATTTGCAGAACGACCCGCAGGATGTGAAGCAGCTCGTCCACAAACTCCGCGACGGATACGACGTGGTGGCGGGGTACCGCAGTCACCGGACGGAGTCGTTTCTTCTGCGTGCGTTGCCGTCCCGCATCGCGAACGGCCTCATCCGAGTCGTGACGGGCACATCAGTGCGCGACAACGGGTGTACGCTGCGGGCTTACCGGGCCGGGGTGCTCCGGCGCATGCCCCTCTATTCCGAAATGCACCGGCTTCTGCCCACCATTCTGGCGATGGCCGGCGCTCGCCTGGCACAGGTGGAGGTGGCCCACCACCCGCGTCGGCACGGCGTCTCAAAGTACGGGCTGGGGCGCGTGTACAAGGTCCTGGTGGACCTGTTGACCCTGAAGATTCTGCTTACGGCGGGGCGGCGGCCGCTCTTTGGGTTTGGGAAGCTTGCTGTGCTGAGTGGAGGGCTGGCGGGCGGGGCGGTTGTGTGGGGCTGCGTTCACCAGGCCGCTCACCCAGGCGCGTCGATGGTGGTGTTCCTGGGGGCGGGGCTGCTGTGGGGGGCGCTCGGCCTGTCCTTGCTTATGCTGGGGGCCGTCGCTGCCCTTGTGTACTCTCGTGGGATGCTCAAAATGGAGGACCTTCTGGAGGTGAAGACGCTTCCGGAGGGACCTGACAGTGGCACGCATGCCTGATTCCCAATGCGGAGCGGACGGGGAGCCGGCCCCTGCACAGAACCCGGCTCCCTCAGCGCCGCCGTTGCTCTCGGTCGTGATTGCAGTGCGCGACCCGGATCGGGCGGCGCCGCTGCCGACGCTGTATCGCGACTATGCGCAGCAGCTGGAGACGCTTCAGTGGCCGTACGAGTTTGTGTTTGCGGTGGAGGGAACGGAGCCGTCGGTGCTAGCTCCTCTTCGGCGGTTGCGGGACCGGGGCGAGCCTGGTGGCGGTCCTCGCGGCTATGGGGGCTGTCGGTGCGTTCGGGCTTTCGCTTTGGGCGGCCTTGTGCCTGATTGGTGGGACGGTAGCGGGGGCCCTGGCGCTCTTTAGCGCCGCGCACAAGCAGGGCCGAGAGCAATTTGACCAGGCGCAGGCTGTGCACCAACTGCCGTACGTGGTGTTCTTTCTGGCGGCGGGGGGGCTGATGGTTGCGACGGACGTACGCTGGCTATGGGCGGCGGCTTGTCTTGCGATGGGCTACGGCGTGGCGGCGGGAGTGGGGCTGTTGGGCGTACTGCGGTCGGCTCCGGGAATGCCACATGGGCAGGCGTCTGTGTTGGGGGGGAGGGAACGGTGGCAGCAGGCCTCCACCTTCATTGCGATCAGCATGAGCGGGTTTCTAATGCTGTATCTGGAGCGGTTTGCCATCCCGCGGCTGTTGTCGTACGCGGACCTTGCTGTGTTTGGGGTGGCGTGGACGGTGGTTGGGGCGCCGTTTAAGCTGCTGCAAAATGGGGTCGGGTTTGTGCTGTTTCCGAAGCTGCGCCGGGCCGAGACCGAGGGCGAAGCGTGGCCCCTGCTTCGAGACGAGATGCAGCGAGCGGGACTGCTGGGGGTGGGGGGCGGCGCGGTGCTTCTGGGCGGCGGCGAGGCGGTGATTCAGGGGCTCTACGCGGGCAAGTATGCGGTGTCGTTCCCCCTACTGGGGGCGATGGTGGTGGCGGGCAATGTGCGGGTGCTGCACGGGGTCTCGGCCGCGGCGGTGGCGGGGATAGGGGAGGCCCAGACGCTTCGCCTGTACAACCGCTCCGGGTGGCTGGCTCTTCTGGGGGCAGTGGGCGCGATTGTGGCTCTGCACGGCTACGGGCTGGCGGGCGTGGTGGCGGGGGCCGCGCTGGGCTGGGGCCTCCGCGTGGGGGCCGGCGTATGGGCCGTGCGCCCGCTCCTCGTGTGCCGCTCGGCCCCGAACGAGGCGGTCTCGGACGGCCGAAATGCTCCCTCTTCCTCCGCCTGACGATGCTTCGCACGCCGCTGCAGGCGGGACGTCCCTGATGGTCGAATCCCCCTGATGGTCGAATCAAGGCAGCACTGTGTCATGCGCATTGGGGTCATGCTCCGCGATCTCGACCAGAAAGGTGGGACCGGGGTCTACACGCGACACCTGATGGAGGCCCTCCTCCGGCTCTACACGGAGAATGATTATAGTATTGAGTGAGCGCGAGAGAGCAGTTGCCCCGAAGGGGGACTCTTTGAGAAAACTCCCGGATTTTACTGGGCGTGAATGCTTCGCATTTTCCGGGAGATATGAACCTGTCGGTTCTGAACCTTTCGGCTCTGAACCTGTCGGTTCGGGAACTCTCTCGTCAGCCGTAACGGAACAAGTTAGCCTTAGCGGAACAACTTATACCAAATGCGACGATTCACTATACATGTTCTCGTCATTCCGAGGGAGC